>Ga0307474_10003608_pt1 | contig 11151 bp, 10 predicted proteins | sample atmos_gasesECM1C_2_FD_203312 | JGI IMG/M metagenome (GOLD analysis project Ga0307474, IMG submission 203312) | Hardwood forest soil microbial communities from Morgan-Monroe State Forest, Indiana, United States - atmos_gasesECM1C_05 | ecosystem: Environmental > Terrestrial > Soil > Temperate...
GCGGGCTGCCCTGGACCGTCACCTTTGATAGATACAGCGGCTGAGCATCGACCAAACCGTCAACCGTAGCCGTAAACAGTTTTCCGAACGTGGCAAAATTGACATTGCTTGGGGTGAGGATGGTTTCTGAGGAATTGAGGCCGGTCCGGGAATTGTTGTCGTGGTAGGTGAGAACGTCCTGACAAAATGAGAGGGATACTCCCAGGACGAAATGCCATGCGAGATAGCAGACGGCTAAGCACGGGCGAAACAAGCTGACCTTTTGCGATGGCACAAATGTCCTCTGGGAGCCCTTCACCGGGGGACGGCTTTGAGGTGTTCGCAAAGTATGTGAAAGCTCACAATTTCGGTCCCGCACGCTGAGTTGCGGTAAAGCAGCACCTCAACAGCCAGAACCCTTCTTGCAGGTGTAAACGCGGCTCGCCCAGGTGCACCCAGTTCCCACTCTTGTGATGTAGGAGCACTGACCAGCTTGATTTCCATTCATGAACTGATCCACCGCCCAGAATGTAAGGTCATCGTCAGGGTCCGATGACACGCTGACATACTCACCCCAGTAGTTGTCGGTCTGATCCTGCCCGCTGGACCCGCTATTGCTCAGGATAGCAACCGGTGTACCTTGAGTTCCGCTGCTGGAGACCGTCACAAAATAAGGCGAGGGATCGTAGTTGGCGGTGCTGCCGTGGTTGGTGTTGCCGGTCACGGTGTACGTAATCCCGATGTCTCCATTTTGATCCATAGCCGCACTTGACATTGATAAGAAGTAATCGTGAGTTGAATCCTGAACGTTGCCAGAAATCACCACGGTTGGAGTGGTGCCCGCCTGGATCTTGTAGTACCGGATGCCCGTTCGGTGAAAGCGGGTGCTGGCCTGGATTGCGTGGGTCACAGCGAGATATTCGCCCGCGCCCCCGCTGGTTAGATACCGATACGCCAGTCGATAAGTCAACCGGTCGCCAAGGCTGTCAATGTACCCGCCCCAGGGCTGCGGAACACAGTATGTGTTATAGGGATGAGTGGGGCTATAGCATCCTGGCGTGTACGCAGGCACAGTGATGTAGGTGGGCCCGGTACCGCTGGTGAATCCTGACCACGTCCAGAAAGCCAGCTTGGTCGAAGTGCAGGGAAAAGCCGAACATTGCGAATTCGTCCCTGGGTTGCTGGGATTCACTTGCGCGAGGAAATACTCTCCGGCGGTGTCGCTGGGAATGGGATTGTTCCCTTCAAAGTCAGCTGGCAACAATGTATGGATGAGGCTGTTATCGTTCGAGGAGAACGATACGTAAGTGGGGATGTACGTATAGCAAGTGGGCGCCTTTGAGGAAAGGCCGGCGATAATGTCTGCTTTGTCGAGTCGGCAAACTTCAAAACCAACAATATCAAAGGCTTTGTCGGGATCTTCCAGGTCCCACGTCACGTAAAATCCGTCCGACCAGGAGCCAAATCTTTGGTAGTCAGGAAAATATGGGTGCCCATTCGTGTTCTTTGGAATTGCGCCACCGATGTTATAGGCATACACATTCCAAAAACTCTGGTTATTAAAGCCTTCCAAATTGCTGGCTGGGACAGAAGCTTTCGAGGCGCTGACACCGATACAGTAGTAATAGGCGCCGCTGACGTGGAAAATGTTGGCCACCACAAACACTTGATCAAGACGATCGTAGGTAGCGATGCCATCCAGAGAAGGAGTGCTGCAGTAGGTGCTCCCACCGGGAGTGAACATGAATGAAATCGTCTGGGGCGCGGCAGCACCACTCGGCTGGTTGGCAAAGATGGGATTGCCCGTGGCACGATCGAAGGCCTGAAGAAAGTTGTCGGCGTATTCCAGATATTGACCCGTCCCGGTGGAATCCGTGGGACCGACGCCGCCGTTTGGATCTGCCTGCGCTCCTGGAGTTCGCCCGGAATTCAGAATGGAGGCGGCATCCAAACCCTCGAACTGATCAGTCCACGACCCCGGCGCAGGAGTTGTGGTATACATACCAACCCACGAAGTGCCTCCAGGGCAGGTGCTGGCGCTATTATTTCCCGCGCACCACACCTGCGCCGCCGGCGCAGGAGCCGCGCACGTCCCAAGCGGAGGAGTAGCAGTACAGTTATTTTGTCCCGTCGCGAAGACACTGCCTAGGATGACTGCCGCTAGCGTTAAGACAAGCTGCCTCATTCTCATTCTATTTTCCATCCTTGGAGCAAACGCGGGGAGGGACGGCCTATTCCGGCGTCTTCTGGGTCCTTCACAATAGCAGATTGAAGTGCGCGGTTCAACAAATTTTGGGTCGCGCGTCTCAATTTTTTCGATTGTGGCCGCAGGCTTTTGCGTCTGGTGCGCAAGTTTCGGTTACATGTGTAAACCTTTGCAGGTTAGAATAAAACGCGAATCGCCCGGCATCTCGAGTCAACGCTCTTGACGGGCGTGTAACGATCGGGGAAACTCAATGATCCGAAACGAGATTCAGACGAGTCGCCTGACGATCTCCTGTTGGCTCCTGATCAGCGCCGTCCGAATCTCATCCAGAGTCAGCCAACTAGGAGAACCCTCCCACGAATCCTTGAGCTTACCTTCCGCCCCGACAGTAAAAACAGTGATATTGCAGGGAATATCGTCACTGGCGTAATACGAAAACAAAGCAGTCGACTCCTTCACCCTAAGGCCAGTCTCTTCAAAGATTTCCCGCGCTAGCGCCTGTTCGGGTGTTTCCCAGGGAAGTGCCAAGCCGCCGGGAAACGACAGCCCTCGCCCATCACTGCGATCGATAACCAGAACGAGATCGGCATCTTTGATCACCGCCAACGAAGCTCGGAGTGAACCAAAAACCGGGAAGCGAGAGTAGGCCGCTATTCCCACCCGGGAGATGATCGCGAAGAGACGACGCTTCATAAGAAAACTGCGCCGGACGACAACCGGTCGTTTTGCGTGGTCTGGCGCACCAGAAGTCGAATGTTCACGTGTGAGGCCTTATCAATTTCCGGTGGCAATATTAAGTCCACATGGGACCGCGGCTGCGGTCGAGCCGTTTTCTGACTGTAGCTGCCTTAAAGCAGGTAGATGAAATATCGGTTCCGTTTTGGGCCCAATGGTGATTCTCTTTTTCGGGCCATGGCCGAAGGGACAATACCAAATTCCGCAAAATATCTCCCCCGATCCCTGACTGATTGCACTTTCGGCATCTAGCCGCTTCCCGCGCTGGATGCCACATTTGACGTGGCGAGTAGTTCGCGTTACTCAGCTTCACTTCAAATCTAAAAGGATGTTTCCCCCATGTTAGACCTTAGAATTCGGGTGTTCGTCGGATTCGTTGCCTTGGTTTTGATCTCTTCCGCATCACCGAGCAACGCGCAAGTCTCATCTCATCTTTTCAATCTCAGCGCAACCGGAGGGTTAACCAGCCAACAGCCTTGGCCGGTTGTATCTTTCGGAGGCATACGCGTGATGGAAAATGGCACCGCTTGGGGAGAGGTCAATACCGCTCCCGATGTCTATGATTTCTCTAGCCTTGACAAGTGGCTGGCTGACGCGAAAACCGGCGGCCAGGACGTACTTTATACCTTTGTCTGGGTTCCGCGGTGGGCCTCTTCCAATCCGAACGACTCGACTTGCCGCTTAGGGCCCGGTACTTGCGATCCTCCAGTCGATTTAAACCCCGATGGCACGGGAACTGATCAGCACTGGAAGGATTACGTCACCGCTATTACCGCTCACAATAAGAACAGCACCACCGCGCACATTAAATACTGGGAGCTCTGGAACGAACCCCACAACAATTTCAGTTGGAATGGAACCTATGCTCAGCTGGTCAGGATGGTGAGTGATGCATACCCGATCATAAAAAACAGCGATCCCAACGCCTTCATTTTGAGTCCTACATTGGGCTGGATTAACAAATCAGCATTAACTTGGGCTGCTGGTTATCTGGGGGCGGGTGGCTCGCGCTACATTGATGGTGTCGCGTTGCACGGTTATGTAATGCAAAGCGGGAAAGGCGGCAAAACCGACAATCCTGAAACTCTGACCACTCTGCTGCCGCCCTACAGAACCATGCTAGCGACCTACGGCCTAGGTTCCAAGCCGATATTCAATACCGAGTCCAGTTGGAGTTTGAACGACCAATGGGGACCGTTTTCAACCGATAAGGACATGCAAGCCGCCTTTGTTGCCCGCCTCTATATATTGCATGCCGTGTACGGAATCAGCCGGCTTTATTGGTTCGAGTGGAACGATACTTCGGATGGGACGCTTTGGCTTCCCGATCCGAATGACCCCAAAGCTCCCGGAACAGTCTTAAAACCCGGCATCGCTTACCAGGCGACATACACCTGGTTGGTGGGCAAGACAACCGCCAACAGTTGCTCCCAGGCCGGGACGATTTGGACGTGCAGCATCACTGGGGCGAACGGCTATGTCTCAGAGGCGATTTGGGACACGGCAGAAAGTTGTTCGAACGGAACTTGCAGCACGGTCTCTTATGTTGCGGATTCCAAGTACATCCATTACCAGACACTCGACGGGAACATGTACTCAGTTTCCGGAAATACGGTTCGGATTGGAGCCAAACCCATACTGCTACAGAACCAGTAATGCAGAACCAGTAATCCTGATCCCTTCCATCGGGCCCGTCGGCAGCCAACCGGCGGGCTTTCATTTTTCTGATGAGGCTTTGAGTGCGACACTGCCACGCCGGCTTCGTTGCGGCGCATAATTGTGTGTACAATACAGCCCGGCCGTTCACGGGTTTTTTCCGAGTCATCGCCGAAAGGAACAGATGTGGTTGTCCTGGTAATCGGAGGCGCGGGATACATCGGCAGTCATGTCGCCCGGGCATTGAAACGCTCAGGCCATGAGCCCCTCATCTACGACAATCTCTCGACCGGACATCAGTTCCTGGCAAACGGTTTTGAACTGATTACCGGCGACATCCTGGATCACCGCAAGTTGGCCTTAGTCTTGCCCCGAGTGCATGCGGTTATGCATTTTGCCGCTCACGCATACATAGGAGAATCAGTTTCGAATCCGCGAAAATATTTTCGCAACAATGTCGAAGGCGGGTTGTCACTGCTGAACTGCGCGATGGACGCCGGTCTCAAGAAGATAATTTTCTCTTCCACGTGCGCCGTCTACGGGGAAGTATCCGGAATTCCAATATCGGAAAACACGGTGAGGCGACCGGTCAATCCTTATGGCGTGTCCAAGCTTTTCTTCGAGCAGGCGCTCGAAGCGTACGATCGTGCATACGGGTTACGCTTTGTTAGTCTACGGTATTTCAACGCTGCTGGCGCGGACGAAAGTGGAGAAATCGGCGAACTGCATGATCCCGAGCCTCATCTCATCCCTCTGGCACTTCGAGCCTGCGCTGGAATCGGTCCAGAACTCCAGGTATTCGGATCCGACTATCCCACGCCGGACGGCACATGCATTCGGGACTACATCCACGTGAACGATCTTGCCGATGCTCACGTGAACGCTCTTGATTACCTTCAGGCTGGCCAAAATTCACTTTCTGTCAACATCGGTACGGGGCAAGGCCACTCCGTCAACGAAGTCATCTCCACGGTGGAGCGCGTGACCGGCAACAAAGTTCCGAAGCGCTTCGGGTTGCGGCGTGCCGGCGACCCAGCTGTGCTGGTTGCGGATTCGCGCCAGGCGGAGCACCTTTTGCACTGGACAGCCCGGCGGACGTTACAGGATATTATTTCGACGGCGTGGGAGTGGATGCAACGCTCTCAACTAAGAGAAGTGCGGTCGTAAGGTCTCGCAATTGTTTCAAATTGATTGGAATCGGACACTATGGGAAACGAACTCCTGGAAAAACGTGTGGCCGTCTTGGGTGCCGGCAAAATGGGGGGGATCTTGCTTCAGGCGCTCCTCAACAACGGATTGCTTTCTGCGGCGCTAACCTGCGCGACCGTGCAACATGAAGAACGAGCCAAAGCGCTGAGCGGGAAACTGAAGATTAGAGTTGGCACCGATAACGTTGCCGCCGTCAAAGGAGCCGACATCATTCTCGTTGGGGTGAAGCCGCAAGTCGTGCAGGAAGTGATGAATGAGGTTCGAGACTACATCACTACCGATCAATTGATCGTCTCGGTCGCGGCATCCGTACCGACTTCATTGATTGAAAAAACTCTGGGCAAAAACATCCCGGTGGTTCGCGCCATGCCGAATACGCCCTGCTCTCAGGGCAGTGGAATGACGGCTATTTGCAAGGGCAAATATGCGGACGCCGGGCACGTGGCCTTGACCTGCAAAATGTTCGATCAGGTCGGCCGAACGGTGGTCGTCGACGAGAAGCATATGGACGCGGTAACCGGACTTTCTGCAAGCGGTCCGGCATACATCTACATCATCCTTGAATCTCTCGCCGAGGCTGGAGTAAAGGTCGGGCTCCCCAGGGATATTGCTACGCTGCTGGCCGCTCAAACCACGCTCGGCGCGGCGCGAGTCGTTCTCGAGACCGGGGACCATCCTGCACTGCTCAAAGATGCCGTCACTACGCCCGCCGGCTGCACCATCGACGCCATTATGGAGCTCGAGGAAGGCAAGTTACGTGTAACCCTCATCAAGGCGGTTGTTCGAGCAACACAGCGGGCCAAAGAACTGGCTTTCAGCTGAACTCGGGACTAGCGGGGAGTCGAACCGTAGCCGTTGCGCTTCCAATCCCTCAACTGTCCGGAGAGTTGCTGCATGTAGGATCGCGCCTCAACCGGGGTGAGATCGGGTCGCGCTTGAATTGGCGTGGGGGCCTGGACGGTCGCGGATGATGGAGCGCTTTCCTCCGCCACCGCCGCAGACGACCTGAAGTCTGCCGTTCGAGTAGAACCGAGCTCCGTCACGTGCTTAGTGATATCGAGATCGGAAATCACTTCCTGCACAACCGACGGTCCAATCACTTTTTGTCCTAGGGCACAAGCAAGCGACATCGCGCTGAAGCAGAAGTTGTTAATATTGCGCGGAATGCCTTCCGTGAACTGGTTGATCTCGCGCATGACACCGGGAGCAAACAACGGCCCCCCCGTATACCCGGCAATGCGGAGACGATGGTCCACGTAGCTGCTGCTTTCCTCCACCGAGAGCGGCGCGAGACCGCTCAGCATCGAAATCCGCTGCTTCAGTTGGGAAAGTTTACGGCTTGCCAGTTTGTCGGCAAGTTCGGGCTGTCCAGCCAGAATGATTTGCAACAGCTTGGCGCGTGGAGTTTCGAAATCGGACAGCAACCGCACCGTCTCCAACACCGACGAATCGAGATTTTGCGCCTCGTCGATGACGATAATGAAGCGTCTGCCGGCGCGGGCCTCCTGGAGCAGGAGTTTGTTGAATTCATCGTGCATGCGCACGAAGTCCTGGTCGAAGGTCTCGCAGCCCAGTTCAGCAAGCAGAAACCGCATGAACTCACGCGAATTGCATTGCGTTTGAAAAAGAAACGCTGTGCGCGCATCCCCGTGGAATTTCTCCAGCAAGTGAAACAGCAGGGTGGTCTTTCCCGTGCCCGGTTTGGCGATCAGGGCGAGAAAGCCGCGTCCGGAGTCGATTCCGTAATAGAGAGAGGCCAACGCCTCACGGTGCCCGGCGCTGAGGTACAGAAAACGAGGATCGGGCGTAACCCCAAAAGGCTGCTCCCGCAATCCGTAGAACTTCAGAAACATTTGGAGTCCTTAACGCGATTCTCGCCGGAATGACGTGCCAAGAATGGCTGGCAAAAAGATTGTACACGCTAGCTGGAGGAGACTGGAGGGGCAATATTGTGGCGACGAATCTTGTACAGCAGCCCGCGATAGCTAATACTCAGCAGTTGGGCCGCGCGTTTTCGATTCCACCCGGTTTGCCGTAGGGCGCTGCCGATGGCGTGAATCTCGGCTTCATCGCGAAAGCTGCGAAGCGACAATTCGGGCAATCCCTGGTTAGGCTTGGCTGGCGCATGCTCTGCCTCATTTGACTGATTCTGCTCGATACTTCCGTTGCTGTTGATTTTTGTATTCAGTTCGCTCATAGAAGTAAAACCTGAAGCTGCCTACGCAGCTGGATTTTCGATCTGGTTGGATTGTAGCGAGGCCGACGCAGGGGAAAAATGTCCGCCCCAGGCTCTTACGGAGAAGGAGAGAGACGGTCCTAAGCAGCTTCTACTTCGTAGCCTTGAATTCGAATCGACAACGAGCGCTGAATGGGTTCAAGTGAAATCATCAGGCTCTGATCGCCATTGTGTGCGGCCAGAACGCCTTCCACTCCATCCAGGCATCCACCGCGAATTCGTACGCGTTGGCCCACCTTGAGATACGGATGCTCTTCGAAAGAAACGTTGGCTGAGAGCAGGGTCCGTATGTCTTCAATCTGGCTCTCGGGAATGGCGGTGGCGCCATTGATGCCGACGAATCCGGCGACCCCATGGGATTGCAGAACTCGCAGGCGTTGCGGCGATGACAGAACCAAACGCACAAAGTTGTAACCGGAGAACAGCGGGAGCTCAACTTCTTTCATCCGGTCGCTCCACTTGTGGGTGCGCTTGACCAGCGGAAGAAAAGTTTCGATTCCATGCTGAGCCAACTGCTCGGACACCATCTTCTCGTGACGAGACCGAGTACGAACCGCGTACCATTGCGGTTCCTGGTATAACGGCATCGTTCTCAGGTTGTCGAGTTCTCCCGCGAGTTGTGTTCCGCTGCTGCTCATAGCTTCGCCCTCTGAGTCCCGTTTCGACTCTGTAATAAACAAAATCCACGCCTTCGCTGGGTAAACCCAGCTGCGGGTTCAAGGTTCTAGATTGGGGGGAGACCTTAATTCTCGAAGACGCTGGAGGGGCAAATGTCCCTCGAATTGAACCGATTCTATCCCGGCTATGCAAAATGCTGCAAGAGGCGAAAAGTGCAGAGTCGAAGGTCTCTATCTGCGGTTTCGATGTTCCGCCAAGTCAGCAACATAACCATCGGTGCCTAAACGAGATATGAGCCGCGTAGGCTCTTTATAAGCAGCATCGGGATAATCCACATCGAGATCGTGCCAAGACTCCAGCGGTAAGAGCTGTGGGAGAGGGCGTACATCGTTGAAATGCGCTTCGGCCGAGGCCCGTCGTCGTATCCCCCGATAGTGCTATTTACCCAGAGTCCAATTTCCCCTATGCTTTCTGGAAGCGTGGTACCCCGAACGCTCTCCGGATCTGTTGTCTCACTCACTTTCACAAAGCGAATTTAAGGGGACAGCACTCTTATGGCTCATCTGACAGCGGTTTCGAATCAACTCCGACTTCGGGTTCTAGCTGCGGACAGTACATCGATGACTACGCAGCTGCTGGTGGAGGCACTCGGCCGGGATGCTCAATTCCAGATGGTCGAGTCTCCCTCGAACGCGCCATCCATCCTGCTTTTAGTGAAGCAGGAGAAGCCTCAGATTGCATTGATCAGCGCGCAGATTGAGGAGTCCGGTGGGGGCGGATTCGAACTGGTTCGTGAAATTCGCTCCCAATCGCCGGGAACGCGTGTAGTTGTTTTGCTCGACAACTCAGAACCTAGGATGGTCACTGAGGCATTTCGAGCTGGTGCGCAGGGTGTTTTCTGCCGGACGGAACCTTTACGCCTGCTTGCCAAGTGCATCCAGTGTGTCGCCAATGGCCAGGTCTGGGCCAGCAGCGCTGAACTCCACTTTCTGCTTGAGGCGCTCGCCCAGCCCCCGTTCATGAACTGCATGAACTTAAATGGCGGATTGCTTTCGGCGCGAGAAACTGACGTAGTGCGCTGCGTAGCTGAGGGCCTTACCAATCGAGAAATCGCCCAGCGACTCAAGTTGACCGAGCACACCGTCAAGAATTACCTTTTCCGCATTTTCGATAAATTGGGGGTCTCGAGCCGGGTTGAGGTCGTACTCTACGCATTTCGCAATGCGAACGGCTCCCAGAACTCTCCGAAGGCTGAACCTGCTTCGCGCAGGTTCTCGCAGCCGGTCACCACAATGCGGGCAAACATCAATAGAGTCCCGGTCGCGATCCGCAAGACTGCTACATAGAGTATCGCGAGCTCAAGACCTTCCTCGCGCCGCTCAACGTGTGATTCCGGTTTCCCCCTTCACTGGGGCAGCTTGAAATTCAGGATCACTTTTGTCTGAGTCTCAGTCGGATGTCCTTGGATTAGGGACGGCTTGAATCGCCACTGTTTGACCGCGGCAATCGCGGCGTCGGCCAGCAACGGATCGCCGCTGATCCGGTTCACTACCCGCACTGCGCCATCGACTCCGGCGCGCACTTGTACCACCACTGCCCCCTGAATTCGCTTCTCCAGGGCTTCCTTGGGGTAGTCCGGTTCGACGCGATAAAGCAGATTGCCCGCCGCCACCTCCGGCGATAGTTCTTGAATTCCCGCCTGCTTGACCACCTGCGCGGATGTTTCCCCGCGCTCAGCCTTCGCCGCGGCGCTCAGAGAAGTGGAGGCTTCGACTGCACCACTCTGGTCTGCCACAGGGGGCATGCGAAAAATCTCCTGCCCGTTTTCAAAAACCAGCAAACTACCGGCAGGCGCGGATGATTCTTTAGACTGGGTAGCGGAATCAGGCGGCTTTGTGCCCAAGGCGCCGATAGTAGAAGTAGGTGCCTTACCGGCCTGGGATTTGCCTGCTGTTTCCTCAGCCCTCCCAGACTGTGTTGTCGAGGAAGCCGCCGTACTCGCTGAAATACTTGGGATGGGCTGCGGAGGATGGAATGCCGCCTTCCGTCCCACAAGGCGTTGAACAAATATTACAATCAGAAATGCGAACGATGCCAAAACGGCGACACCCAATATCCATGTGAAGATTTGAAAACTTCGCCTCTGTGCGCCTTCGTCCTGGGGAGTCTGTTGCAGCGAGAGGGATGAGAAGTTGCCAGAATCGGAGCCGGCCAAATCAGCCGTCTCGATTGGTGTCTCTACCTTCGGCGGCTTAGCTGCCGCGATCTTCTCAGAAGTCGCCGGCGGGTCGAAGCGAGGTTCGAGAATCTTGAGCACGCGTTGGGAAAGCGCTTCCAGGGTGCGTTCGTCGCGTTCCCTAAAAGCGGACCGCTCCATCGAGAACAACTCGAAGACGCCGGCCAGTTTGCCCTTTAGCAACAAAGGAAAAACGATCACCGAATATACGCCGAGTTCTCGGCAAGCCTCGGCATCGACTCGAGCATCGTTCAGGGCGTCACCCGAGCGCTGCAC
>Ga0307474_10003609_pt1 | contig 11150 bp, 7 predicted proteins | sample atmos_gasesECM1C_2_FD_203312 | JGI IMG/M metagenome (GOLD analysis project Ga0307474, IMG submission 203312) | Hardwood forest soil microbial communities from Morgan-Monroe State Forest, Indiana, United States - atmos_gasesECM1C_05 | ecosystem: Environmental > Terrestrial > Soil > Temperate...
AGCTCGACCAATTTCCGCCCGGCGTGTAGACCTCGATCACCATCAACCTGTCTGCCGGAAAAGCGGGAGGCATGACATCCACGATCTGGCGTGACGCATTTCCGCCCCCGCGCAGACTGCTGACGATGTCAGCCGGAGTGACCAATCGAGGCTCAAAGCACGCCTCCGAAGGCACCCGGCACTCCGCGATCTCACAAACGGTTTCGGCTGTGAACGTGACTGCGTTTCCGGCGGGTAGGTAGAGCGCGTAGGGGAAACCATCAAAAACATCTTTTCGTTTTCCAATCCGCTGCGCCCCTCGGCCCCAGTCGGCGCGGCAAATTCCGCTCAACAGTACGAAGGCCGCTTCCTCGTGTTCGGCGCGAGCGCACCAGATATCGGCGGGCTGCAGGCGCCTGACGAAGAAGCTCATCCATTCCCATCGGGCCTGCTGGCGAGGCAGATGAAGAAGTTCGCCCGCCTGCTCCGGAGGAAAATTCCGGGAATGTACCAGAAAATCGCTTTCACTCATATCGCTCCCCGCGCCATTCTCAGTCGACTGCCGGGCTCTTATAAGGAGTTCTCCAGCGCCATTTTCTAACCGCTTTGAAACTATGGCAAATGCATGTACCGTTGTCAATCGCGATGCTCGTTATTGGCCGCGCTAAACTACCAACGATTTTGTATCAGGGGACGAATCTTCTTGTCATAGATGCGCCGCACTCCGGTCATTGCTTCGTCGGTAAGGGCCGGCAGGTCCGAAGCCCGGCAGTTGTTCGCAACCTGATCCGCCCGCTTGCCACCGGGAATGGCACAGGTCACGGCGTCGAACATGAGGATCCAGCGCAGTGCGAACTGACTCATCGAGACTCCGGCGGGTACGAGCGCGCGCATCTCTTCCACCGCCTCCAGGCCGACGTTGTAATCCACGCCGGAAAATGTCTCTCCCATATCGAAGGCTTCTCCATGGCGATTGAAATTGCGGTGGTCGTCGGCCGCGAAGGTGGAATCGCGATGGAATTTACCCGTCAGCAGACCGCTGGAGAGGGGCACGCGGGCGAGGATGCCTACTCGCATCTCTTTAGCTCGGGCGAAGAACTCGTCCGCGGGACGCTGGCGGAAACAGTTGAAAATGATTTGCACTGTCTGCACGTTGGGGAACTCCACTGCCTTGAGCGCTTCATCGATTTTCTCGACGCTCACTCCGTAATAACGAATTTTGCCCGCTGCCATCAGGTCATCCAATATCCCGAAGACTTCAGGGCGGTCATACAGCGTGCTCGGCGGGCAATGAAGTTGCAGCAGATCGAGGCTGTCGGTCGCAAGATTCCGCAAACTGTCTTCGACCCACATGGTCAGGTTCTGGCGGCTGTATCCTTCGACTGTCTGACGCGGCAGACGGCGTCCGGCTTTCGTTGCCACCACGATCTCGCGCTTCTCGCTTTTCTTGAGTTGAGCAATCAGACGTTCGCTGCGGCCATCGCCGTAGACGTCGGCGGTATCGATAAAATTCACTCCGCAGTCGATGGCTTTGTGCAGCGCAGCGAGGGATTCCTCGTCCGAAACGCTGCCCCACGCGCCTCCGATGGCCCACGCGCCAAAGCTGATGTCCGAAACTTTCCAACCGGTGCGTCCGAGTTCGCGGTAGTGCATGGGTCCTCTTTCTCGTGTAGAACTGGTCGGGCTTCGCTCTTGAGCCGGAACTGCCGCAGGGGAGCCTGATTCCTAGAGTGTAACTTGGGAGTCGAAGGTGCTGCTCTGAACGCACGAGAGGTCGTCGCTCAGCTAATGCGAACCATAAACAATTCGAATTGGACTCAGCACAAACCAGATACTAGAGTCTTTAGTGCGGTCAAATATCGGAATAGCGCAAGCGCAAAACAGCAATTTGGCCATCCGATACCCACACCGTGGTAATCAGCAATCTTGCAGCTAATGTGGAGCCATACTGTTATCGCCCGATAGAATGGTCTGTGGGATGGTTTTTCCGGCCGTCAAAGGTTTCGCTCGCTACTAGTGATAGTCGGAGGCCCCAAGGAATTTAAGCAGATGGAAACAAGACTAGATCAACTGAACCAGCCAGTTCAGGATCAGGCCCACCCTGCCTGCTCCCTCGACGCCAGTTATGTGCTGACGTGGGACGAAATCGCCAACTTGGCGGCGGAGCCCGGCAAGCCCGCCGAGACTCTGATGAACGTGGTCGCCTTGATTGCCCGGCGGTTTGGCACCGATGTTTGCTCCGCCTACTTGTTGGAACCAGACCGCGCCAATCTTGTCCTGGCTGCGACAATTGGGCTTCGTCCGGAGTGCGTCGGTAAGCTTCGCATGGCGGTCAATGAAGGACTCGTCGGCCTAGTTGCGGAACAGGTTCGCCCAGTGGCCGTTGAACACGTCAGGAATCATCCTCGTTTCAAGTATTTCAAAGAGGCCGGCGAGGATGATTATCAATCGTTCCTGGGAGTTCCCCTCATTGATCGCGGTGTGCTGCAAGGCGTTCTGGTGGTTCAAACCTTGGAGTCACGGGTTTTTCCGGAGACAGAGATTCGTCTGCTGACGGAGGCCGCGACCCGGGTTGCGCCCGTAGTGAGCGAAGCCCGCATGCTTGACCGTTTCATCGCTCCCGCGCAAGAGCGGCTGTGGGCGCTGGCTCGCAACCTGTGGTGGAGCTGGGATTACGATTCCGCCAGCTTGTTCCGCGATCTCGATCCGCTGCGCTGGAGTCAGCTCAATCACAGCCCGGTCTCGCTGCTGAACGAGTATCCTCTCCCCAAACTCGAAGCGCGCGCCGCGGAACTCGTCCTGCACAGCCGAATCAACTACGCCTATCGCCGCCTGCGTGAATACGAGGAGACGGAGCGAACCTGGGGCGCGCGCCACGCCGGTGTGTTGCGACCCCGTCCCGTGGCGTATTTTTCCGCCGAATTTGGCGTGCACGAGTCTTTCCCGGTGTATTCCGGTGGACTCGGAGTTCTGGCCGGCGATCACATCAAGAGCGCCTCCGATCTCGGCATCCCCCTCGTCGGCGTCGGCCTGTTCTATGGCCAGGGATATTTCCGCCAACGCCTCGATCGCGACGGCTGGCAGCGCGAAGAATATCTCGAGACCGATATCAACCAACTCCCCATGGAAACGGCTATCGGAAAAAACGGCAGGCCGGTCGAGGTGCAGGTGGATACCCGCCATGGTCCGATCTTTGCCAAGGTATGGCGCGTAAAAGTGGGTCGCTGCGATTTGTTTCTCCTCGACTCCGACGTCGAAGGCAATACGCCCGAGGACCGTGAGATGACCTCGCGTTTGTATGGGGGCGACGGCCGCGTGCGCGTGCATCAGGAACTTCTGCTGGGCGTCGGCGGCCTGCGCGCACTGAAAGCGCTCGGCATCACACCCGGCGTTCTTCATCTGAACGAAGGACACAGCGGATTTGCAGTCCTCGAAGCGATTCGCCAACGCATGGACGAAGAGGGCATTAGCTTCGAGATGGCTGTGCCGCGCGTTGCGCGTGAAGTGGTCTTCACGACCCACACCCCCGTGCCCGCCGGCCATGATCGTTTCGATGCCGATCTGATCGAAGAGCATCTCGGACCTCTGCGCGAGGCCCTCGGTCTGTCCAGGGAAAGATTCATGGCGCTGGGACGCGAGAACCCGGACAGTGACGAACGTTTCTGCATGACCGTGCTTGGTCTGAAACTCTCGCGCCGCGCTAATGCAGTTTCCTCTCTGCATGGCGAAGTGTCGCGCGCCATGTGGACCGGACTCTTTCCGGGCAAACTGGAAGACGCGGTTCCCATCGGACACATTACCAATGGCGTCCATGTTCCTACCTGGTTGGCTCCCCAGATGTTTCGCCTCTACGATCGCCATCTCGGCACAGGATGGCAGCTGCGCAGCAGCGAGGCCAAAATCTGGGAGGGTATTGACAACGTTGACGACGGCGAGCTCTGGGAGACGCACTTCAATCTGAAGTCACGAATGATCGAATTTGTGCGCCGCCGCGCCGTCAAGCAGGCCGCGCGCCGCGACGAGCCGCGCGCAGTGTTACAGCAATTGGAGCGTGTGCTTAGTCCCGATGCGCTCACCATTGGCTTTGCGCGCCGCTTTGCTACCTACAAACGCGCCAATCTTTTTTTATCCGACATTGAAAAAATAGCGACCATGGTCAATGACGCGAAACGCCCGGTGCAGTTCGTGTTTGCCGGAAAGGCGCATCCTCTCGACGAGCCGGGCAAGCGTGTCCTGCAGCAGATTGCGCAGTTGATGCGCGATCCGCAGTTTGCCGACAAATTCGTCTTCGTCGAAGACTACGACATCAACGTCGGCCGCCATTTCGTGCAGGGTGTCGATGTCTGGCTGAACAATCCGCGGCGTCCGCTGGAAGCTTCGGGAACGAGCGGCCAGAAAGTCGTTTTGAACGGTGGCTTGAACCTATCGGTGCTGGACGGCTGGTGGGCGGAAGCGTACGACGGGCTCAATGGCTTCGCCATCGGAAACGGCAGAACTCATTCCGAGATGGATGTGCACGACACGCGCGATGGGGAAGACTTGATGCGCGTTCTTCGTGAAGAAGTGATTCCTCTGTACTATCAGCGCGATCGGGACGGCCTGCCGCGCGGGTGGATCCAACGCATGAAGCGGACTATTCGCACCCTTGGCTGGCGCTTTAATGCGGATCGCATGGTGATGGATTACACTCTCCAGTGCTACGTTCCAGCGGCGGGCGGCACATCGAGCGACTCCCGCTTGCGACTGTAAAAGATTTCCTCCACACCTCGACCGTCAAACGATAGGAACTCGTGTGGTGACGAAGCTATGCCCCGTCTAGCGGGCAGAGCCCCGTCACCGTATAGGGCCTGTTCGATTCGCGGACCCTGGAATCCCGAACCGCGTTTTCGACTTGACAGTTCCGCCAGACCATTTACCATAGATGAATATTTATGCATAACAATGGATAAATATGCCTCGACGGCTGGAATTAGAATAGGGAACTCGAGATTGGGGATTTGAAGAATATCTGATGGCGGCCAAACTCAAGACCGCGGTGCTCGGCGCGACCGGCTATTCCGGCCTTGAACTCGCTCGCCTTCTCGGACGCCATCCGCGGACCGACGCGCCTTTGCTTTTGCGGCGTAACGCAGAGAGAGAGACGGACGGGCCCGCCGCTGGATTGCCGCACATTTCTGGAAATGGCTCGGGCAATGGCAATTCGCCTGTCCAGCCGTTTTCGTGGTCCGCGTTGGAGCAGCGTGGCGTGCAGTTGTTGTTCCTGGCAACACCGCACGCCGTTTCTCGCGAACTTGTTACCGAGGCGATGACGCGCGGGATGATGACCCGGGGGCTGCGGATCGTCGATCTTAGCGGCGCTTGGCGGTTGAAACAGGAAGAGCATCGTGCCATCTATGGCTTCAAAGATGGCAAATCCCAGACCGCGGCGGAACTCGCGGAGCGCGCCGTGTACGGTCTGCCTGAGTTGAATGCGGGCCGAATACCGTCGGCCGCGCTGGTTGCGAATCCTGGCTGCTATGCAACCTCCATCATTCTTGCGCTGGCGCCCTTGCTGTCGGCCGGTATTGTGGATTGCGAGCGCGGCATTATCTCCGATTCAAAGTCCGGCGTATCGGGCGCCGGCAAGGAGCCGACGGCGCGCACGCACTTCGTGTCGGTGGCTGACAACTTCTCCGCCTACTCAGTTTTCGGACACCGCCACACAGGCGAGATACTGGAGCAATTGGCGCTCAGCTCCAGCCAGTTGATCTTCACTCCTCATCTTTTGCCAATCCCGCGCGGGATTCTGTCCACGATTTATGTGCACCTGAAGCGCGAAATGACGGCGGACGAGATTCAAGCTTGCTTCGGCGATTTCTATAAAGGCAAGCGCTGGGTTCGAATTTTTCCCGCGTCGAGTTTGCCGGAGATCCAATTCTCCGTACACACCAATTACTGCGACCTGGGTTTCTGCCTTGCGGGCGATGGCCGGCGGCTTGTCGTGGTTTCCTGTCTCGATAACCTGCTCAAAGGCGCGGCTGGTCAAGCTGTGCAGAATATGAATCTCATGTACGGCTGGGACGAGGCGGAGGGCCTGCAATGAAAATTGTTGTCAAGATCGGGGGCGCCGCGCTGGAAGACAAAGTGACACTCAAGAAATGCGCGCAAGCTGTGGTGCAGCTCGCCCAGGACGGACACCAGGTCACGGTCGTGCACGGCGGTGGCAGCGCGCTTACGCGAACTCTGAAGCTTCTCGGGAAAACGAGCGACTTTGTCCACGGGCTGCGCGTGACTGACGCGGAGACGCGCGATGTTGCCTTGATGGTGCTGGCCGGCATTGTGAATAAGAGTCTGGTGGCGGCGATTGCTGCGGCGGGGTGTCCGGCCATTGGCCTTTGTGGCGGAGACGGCGGCGTTTTTCGCGCGCGCAAAAAACAAGACGCGGAATACGACTTGGGATATGTCGGTGAAATCTGCTTTTCCGAGCCGCGCTGGCTCCGAGCCATTTGGGCGGAAGGCGGAATTCCTGTGCTGTCTTCGGTTGCGCTCGGGGGCGACGGGCAGTACTACAACGTGAATGCGGACCAGATGGCGGCGGCGTGCGCGATAGCCTGCGAGGCCGACGCGCTGATTTTTCTCACCGACGTTGCCGGCGTGAAGCAGGCCGACGGTTCGGTGATGGCTCGGTTGGATACGAAACAAGTTGCAGGGCTGATTGACGAATCTGTCATCAGCGGCGGCATGATGCCGAAGCTGGAGGCTTGTACTCAGGCTCTCAAGAGCGGTGTGGGGCGTGTGCGCATCCTGCCCGCTGCGCAGGTCGAAATGCTGCCGCTGTTTTATTTCACGAAGCTCGAATGCGGCACGGAGGTGCTGAGAGCATGAGCCTCGCCTCTGTGTCCCGCTTGGAAGCGAAGCTTCTGCTTCCCACCTACGAGCGCCAGCCTATCCTGTTTGTGCGCGGGCGTGGCGTGTATCTATGGGATTCTCAGGGCAAGCGGTACTTGGATTTCCTGAGTGGAATCGGAGTGAATGCGCTCGGCCACAGCCACCCCGCGGTCCAGGCGGCGATCAAGCGCCAGGCGGGGCGGCTGATTCATGTTTCGAATCTTTTCTTCCACGAGTATCAAGCGGAACTTGCGCGGCTGCTGACAGAAATCTCCGGACTGGACCGCGCTTTTTTCTGCAACAGCGGCACCGAGGCATGGGAAGGAGCGCTCAAGCTCGCCCGCGCCTTTGCGCAAATGAATAATCGCAACGGAAGCAAGGCGAAGTGGCGCGTCCTTGCCATGGAGAATTCTTTTCATGGTCGCACTTTCGGTGCGCTTGCCACTACCGGTCAGCCGAAATATCGGGCTCCGTTCGTTCCGCTCATGCCGGGAGTGAGTTTCGTCAAGTTTAATGACCTCGACGACCTGCAACGAAAATTCGATCCCAGCGTCTGTGCGGTTTGCATCGAGACCATTCAAGGAGAAGGTGGAGTTTGTCCAGTCAATCGGGAGTTTCTCGAACTCGCCTCCCGGCTGACCAAACAGAGCGGCGCGCTGCTCGAGCTCGATGAGATTCAGTGCGGCCTCGGCCGCACGGGACGCCACTTTGCTTATCAGCACTACGGTGTGCTGCCGGACGTGGTCACGGTCGCTAAGCCGCTGGCTTGCGGCTTGCCGCTTGGAGCCATCCTCACCACCGAGCGGGTTGCGAGTTGCATGCATCCGGGAATGCACGGGACCACATTTGGCGGAGGGCCGCTGGCTTGTGCTGTTGCCATCGAGTTCCTGCGCGTGGAGAAGAAATTGCGGGCGCATGTGCGCGAGCTGGGCGAATATTTTCATGCGGCGCTCGAAGCGCTCGACAAGAAACACAAATCGATTCAGGACGTTCGCGGAGCAGGCCTGATGCTGGCCGTGGAGCTAGACTCGCCCGAACTTGCCAAGGCGGTGACGAAGCAACTGCTGCAGGAAGGGATTATCATCAATCGCACGCACGAAACCGTGCTGCGCTTTCTGCCGCCTTACGTGATTCAGAAAAAGCACGTGGATCAGCTGGTTAAGGCGCTGGACGCGGCGTTGCGCAAGAATGCGGAATCCGTTTACGAAAAAACACCTAAAGAAGGAAAAGCCGCCCCGTCGCGGCGCAAGGCAGTCTATGCGCACGCGTGAAGCTGTTTTGCCAGATGCCGAGCAGATTCACGCTCTCATCTCGGCTTACTCCGGCGACGGCACTCTGCTGCCGCGCACGCTGGCGGAGATCTGCGAGAACGTCCGCGACTTTATTGTGCTTGAGGATGATGGGCGCATTATCGGATGCGGCGCGCTTCATCTTTATGGTGTGCACCTGGCCGAGATTCGTTCGATTACCGTCGATCCGTCTAGCCAGAGCAACGGTGGCGGAAGACGGCTGGTCAAGGCGCTTCTGGCGCAAGCGGAAAAGCACAGAGTCAGCTGTGTCTGCCTGTTTACTCGTATTCCAGAGTTCTTCTCGCGCCTGGGATTCGCCATCGCAGCTCATCAGGATCTACCCGACAAGATTCATAAGGACTGTTATCAGTGCCCCAGACTGTATCGCTGCGACGAAGTAGCGATGGTCCGCGGAGACGTACCCACGTTTGCAATCTTGCCGCCGCCAAAGAACTGGTTGAAGATTCAAGCATGACCTCGCTGCGCCGTTCTCCTGAGAAAATTCGTCTGCCTGCGGGGTTCTCTTTCTCTGCTGTTGCTGCCGGGATTAAAGTCAGCGGACGGCCGGATCTCGCGCTGGTGGAAGCTGCCGGCGGCGCGACGGCCGCCGCGTTGTTCACGAAGAACCGGGTGGTTGCTGCTCCCGTGGAAGTCGGGCGCGGTGCGTTGCTTGCGAGCGGCGGGCGCGTTCGAGCCGTCGTCGTGAATTCCGGCAATGCCAACTGCGCTACTGGGCGCGCCGGCGTTCGAGCTTGCGAACGGGTTTGTCGCGAAGCTGGCAAACTGTTGGGTGTTTCCGCTGCCGAGATCTTTCCTTCCTCGACTGGCATTATCGGAGTTCGATTGGCGGCGGAAAAAATCCACGCAAAGTTGCCGGAGCTTATCAAGCTTTCAGGGCGACCGCCGAGCGAGCGTGGCGTGCTCGCCTTCGCGCGCGCCATCATGACCACCGACACGCGGGCTAAGATCGCGTCCGCGCGCTTCCGCGTGAGCTCAAAAGACGTCACCGTGTTGGGTATTGCGAAGGGCGCGGGCATGATCCATCCGCAGCTTGCGACCATGCTGGTGTACTTGTTCACCGATGTCGGTGCGAGTCCGGGCGAGTTGCAGATTCTTCTGCGGCAGGCGTGCGACGAGTCGCTAAATTGCATGTCCATCGATGGTGATACTTCTACCAACGACACGGTGCTGCTGCTGGCCAGCGGCAGGAGTGGTGTTCGGGTGGGTGCTCGGGCGAAAGATGTTCGCGTCCGAAAGAAGTTTTCCGCGGCTCTGACCGCAGTGTGCCAGTCCCTCGCCGAACAGATCGTCAGTGACGGTGAGGGTGTGCAGCATGTGATCCGTTTGTTGGTCGAACAGGCGCGGGACAGGGAAGAGGCGTTACTGGTGGCGCGGACTATTGCTCATTCTATGCTGGTCAAGACGGCGTGGGCGGGAGCGGATCCGAATTGGGGACGCATTCTCGCGGCTGTGGGACGGTGCGGCTTGCCTATTGATCCCTCTCGCGTCCAGATTTTTATTGGTGGGCAGAAGGTATGCCGCAATGGAGTCGCCTGGGCGTTCAACGAGCGGCAAGCTCACCGCCATCTCGCGCAACCTGTCTGCGATATTCGTCTGCAGCTTCGACGGGGCCAGCATTCGGTGCGATTTCTCACGACCGACCTGACCGCGGAGTATGTGCGGATCAATGCCGATTATTCCACGTAGAACAGGGACTGGCGCCTGCTTATTCTGCCGTACGCCTCTGTGTCCTCTGTGGCTAAAAGGGGTTTTACCACAGGGGACACAGAGGAGCACGGGAAATCACAGGGGAAACCGGCGTTGCGCTAGAAGCTGAACATTGCCTGCAATTCAATCTTCCGGTTTGCCGCCGCGCTTGAGAACGGGCCACCGGCCAGGGCAATGGATTGTCCGAAATTGGGTGAACTCAGGACGCCGATGGGCGTTGCCGCATTCACCTTGTTCAGAATGTTCCGCGCATTGACGCTGAACGTCAGGCTGTAGCGCCGGGTGGTTGCCGGTCCGCCTCCGCCGGGTCCTCCTCCTCCGAATCCGCCTCCGCCGGGGCCGCGTCCAAAGCCGCCGCCACCTCCGCGTGGACCGCCTCCTCCTCCACCTGGACCACCTCCCGGCTGCGCTCCGGTTTTTCCGCCAACTTCCGGACCGAAGCCGAACGATTTCGCCAGCCGCAGGTTGAGCGTGAAGTGGTTAGGACCAGTGAGGTAGTTAATCGGGATCAGAACATCCGACGCGGTCGGGACTTGGTTGTAGTGACATTTCGCAATCAACGAAACACATGCAGGATCGCTCGTCATTGCAAATGAGGGGCGATCATTAAGAATGGTGTCATTATTCAAGTCGTTCTGTCCCACCGTGACGTTATAGGGTGACCCCGAATTAAAGATCATGAATGGGCTCAGCCGGAACGCATGGGGAAGACCGATTGTGCCGCCCATGAACAGCCTGTGCCGAGTGTCGAAGGAAGCCCGTCCGTAGTCGGCGCCGAGATGGAGCGAATCCATTGGGAAGCTTGAAGCGCCCGACGAGTCGCTGTTGGCATAGTTCAAAGCGTAGTAGCCAAAGAGCGACAGCTTGGCGCCGGCTCGTACGTTGAAATTCGCGATCAACTGATTTTGGCGGAAGACTCCATCCGACGAGTACTGATAGATCGGCGCCGCGTTCGTTGGCGGCGAACCGGGTGTGCCCGGAGCCGGAGCGTTGACGTTCAGCGACACGAACTGGTGCACGCCGCGGGAATTCAGATACGAAACCGTAACATTGGCGATTTTTGTGACCTGTCGCTCCAGGCTGAACGCGCTCTGCATGATATAGGGAGCATGTAGACTCGAGCCGATCCGATAGGTCGTCTGTGTTCCTGGCGTGAGAGGGCAAGACGACACAATCGGAAAGCAGTCGGGCGATGGCACAACGTACTGCTGCTGGGTCACGCCGTTCAAGCGGTCGGCATTGAGGACAAGGTCCTGGCTAAAGCGATCGTAGAACAGGCCAAAGCCG
>Ga0307474_10003610_pt1 | contig 11150 bp, 7 predicted proteins | sample atmos_gasesECM1C_2_FD_203312 | JGI IMG/M metagenome (GOLD analysis project Ga0307474, IMG submission 203312) | Hardwood forest soil microbial communities from Morgan-Monroe State Forest, Indiana, United States - atmos_gasesECM1C_05 | ecosystem: Environmental > Terrestrial > Soil > Temperate...
ATAAAAGGGTGCAGCGTGTTGTCGTCCCTGCCGATGTATCCATAAAGCGGACTCGAGCCATCTATCAGCTGAAGCGGGAGCGGCACCTCATCCCAACTCTCAAGAATTTTCGGCATCAGGTTTGTTCGCTCCGCACGCAACTTTTCCCGCAGCTCGACTGCGGACGACACAGTCGACTTGTGGTCCTCAGGCACCGGTCCTATCAGGTAGGTGCGGGGCAGGGCGAGTTTTCTATGCTCCTTAAGAACTTCGCCGACCGGGACACCGCACAGGCTCGCGAGTCGATCGTAATCGCGCCCATAGATGACACTCAGCGTGTAAAGTCTGTGAAGAGTGGGCGGCCACTTTCCGTTTTCGATGTCAGCGAGAGAGGTGTGGGCGATGTTGTAATCGAAATTCTGCCATCGCTCGGCGATGCTGTGGCTGAGAGCTTCCACGTCGCGCAGGGATAAGCCGAGACGTTCACGCTCAGCTCTGAGGCGCTTACCCGACTCCGGGTTCCAAGACGAGGCCCACATCAGACGGCCCACCGAGAATTGTAAGATGGTACAGCAAACACCAGACGTTTCTACAAGTTTCTGAATCTGTTTCTGAAAACCGGACAAAATGCCCATTGTCTGGCCGCTACTCCGACCACGGAGCCCGCGGCCTTTCCCGTCCCGTGTCCCTGTAGGTCGCTCATTTACCTAACGAACCTGAAGCTCTGGCCGAAGATTGGGACAAACTATTGATATTTATGGCGACCGCTTCGGCTCGGCACTTATACAGGGTGCAAATCTGCGAGCAGTGATTCTTGAGCGCATCCGGGAGAGGGTGGACTCTGCGCGCGACCTACCGAGCCGTAGGTGCGCCTGACGAGTAATCGGCGCGGGCCAGAAGTTCTCGCAGCAACCAACAGCGAGAGGGACCGTGCCGTCGTACGCGAAGGAGGGCTCGTCAACAAGCGCCGCAGTCGCCGAAAACGCTCGATCCATACTTGCGAGCAAGCGAGTCACGCTATATCGAGCATCGCAGCAATCGGTCGCACTGTACGGCCTGTCTTCCCCATATTTCCTCCCGCACCATCTTTATTACGATCTTCGCTCGGGGTCTTTCCGGCCGAGCATTCATCAGGTCTTCGCTTTGAGTCGCATCTCCGGCTACCGTATGGCGGATTGGCTGCGGGTCTTTGGTTTCGATCTTGAAGACATTACACGATTGCAGATCGAGCTTCCTTCGAAAAGGACCCTGGTTCTCGATACCTCGCTCACCGACCCCAACGAATGGATACCATGGCCTCGCAACCGACCGCTCGGCGAACCTATTCCATCGATCACCCCACTGGCGCGGCTACTGGATGTGGGGTCTCGGAAGAAAATCTCCTCTGTGTCACAACTTGACCGGCATTTCATTTATGCCAAGATCGGAGCTGAAGATGCGCTTGCGTTTCCAGATCTCACCCCGGGGAGCATCGTGCGCGTGAATCCAGGTGTCACCGCTGATCTGTTAGGTAGACAGAACACCGGTATTTCTGATCGGCTGTTTCTCATTGAGCACAGCAAGGGCTTCTCTTGTTGCCGTATCCGTATCCTAGGTGGTGGCGTCATCGTTCCCTTCGACAATGGGCTCTCTTATGCGCAGGTCGAACTGCATTGCCCTCAGGAGGCTCGACTCTGGGGCGCGGTCGACCTTGAGTTCCGGCCGCTGCTGCCTGGCGAGGAACCGAAAGTCCCAAAGGATCTGGCCCGGCACTGGAAGCCTCAGCTGCTTCCGGCACACGAAGACTTTGGGCAACTGCTCAAGAGAACACGTTCACGAATGAGTCTGTCGATTCGCGAGGCCGCTGCGATGAGCCGTATCATCGCTGAAGTCCTGAAGGATCATCGATACGCAACTTCGCCAAGTTCGCTTAGCGATTACGAACTGCGCAACCTCCTCCCGCGCGACTTCCACAAGATCATTACTCTTTGCTCCGTCTACGGCTTGCAGTTTGAATCAGTCATGAACCGGATGGGAATTGATGTCGGGGAGGCGGGCACAGAATCGATACCGGACCGCTATTTGGCCCATGCTGTACCAACCGTGGCAGCTAAACACGGCGACCTAGCGAATGTTGGAGCCGGACTCATTGAGAAGCTGCTCGGGGGGGGCCTGGAGATCCCGCTATTCCTACGCAACTCATTGGGACACTTCGCTGGTTCAGCACACGCTTCCCTGGATGACTTCTTCTGGGTCGGAGGCGATGACGATCCGCTTCACCCCTTCCTGGCAGACGGGTTGTTGGCCATGGTCAACCGCCGCCGAAAAACGCCTTTTCATTTCGCGTCGAAACCATGGTGGCAGCAGCCGCTGTACATCATCCTCATGAGAGAAGGGGTTTACGTAGCCTGTTGTTGCTCGGTTGAAAACGGCCTGCTGGTGATTCACCCCTACAGTCGGGACTTTCATCGCTCCGCACAGTACCGACTGCATCAGGATGCGGAAGTCGTCGGACAAATTATTGGGATCATGCGCCGCTTTCCGTGAGTTGGTCTGCCCAAAGGAGACTCTCGCAAAGTACGCACGTGCCTTCAACCAGAAGGTTACTTAGTGATGTGCGCACAGAAGGTTTCGGTCCATATCGAGGGGCGCAAACCGTTATGCCTTCTGGCGTAACGCTGAACGGCGTATAGGCTATGCGACTTTGGATCGGATCCAGCAGAGGAGCAAAGGATCCAGAAAGAAATACTCTCCCCGGTAACGATCGATAATATCGCGCGCATCCAGAGACTGGAGCGCCTTCTGAACACTTGACGCTGGACCGAGGCGAAACTCGCCGCGGACAGTCTGGGAATAGATCTCCGACGCTCCCCGATGGGCTAGCGCCTGCAAGGTCGCTCGCTGCCGAGCGGGGAGTTGCTCCCAAAGGAGCTCGTAGTACGTAGATTGGCCGATCACAAGCTTATTAATGACCCTCTTGACGTCAGGGGTACTCAAGGTGCGTTTGTCGGCGATTTCCGCGTAGTCCCAAAGCTCGTGCGCGATGCGCTGCACGTCATACGGAATTAGATCGGCTGTAGCGAGCAGAGCGGACACAGCCTCCCCATCGATTGTTCTTCCCCGCCTGCGGAACTGAGAACTTATGAATTCCTCCCAAGCCTCGGCTGGAATCTTGTCCAGAAACATCTGGGGGCCCGCTTTGTGAAAAGGGCGCTTGGAAGAAAGCATTTCCTGCATGAGAGAAGGCTGAGACCCGGCAAACACGTAACCCACTTCCCTTTGTTGCTGAACTTGATTTCGAATTGCGTTCTCGATCGAGCCTCCGTCGAATTCCGAAATTTGTTGAAATTCATCCAGGCAGATAGCCATGCGGAAGCCCCCATTTTTCGTCAGTTCCCCAGGCAAGGCGAAAACATCAGGGGCGATCGGGGCGGGATCAAAGCCCGTCCCTTTGCCAATCGAAACACTGACTTCACCCGTATTGAGGTTGTAGTTGATATCGGGTCTGACCTGCCTTCCGAAACGCGAAATCCAATCCTTGACGCGCTCCCACGGACCCGCCGCCCGCAGCACTTTCTCCGCAAACTTCTCGAGAAACTGCGCATAGCTGGAATAGCTGCTCACGGTGAGATTAACAGTGTGTATGTGCCGCTTCTTCAATTTGAGCAGGGCAACGGCCACTAAGGAGCTCTTGCCAAAGCGTCGCGGTGAAAGGAGGAAGACCTTTTGACCATCCGCTAAGTCGCGCACCAGTTGGCTCAACTCCTCCGTCCGATCGACAAATCGCGCGTCGTCGATGATTTCGCCAAATATAAAAGGATTTTCTGGAGTCATTACGCTAATCAGCGTAACGCTAATTGGCGTAATCTGCAACCTGGCGGGTGAAAAGTCTTTCCCAGCTATACTTGAAACCCATTGTCGGTTTTTCGGACGTTTTTCGTTATTTCCTATCTACTCATTTCCATGATTTCTCTCGGCAATCCATCTTGATTGATGGAAATCCGGACAAAGCAATCCTTTTGTGGACAAATCGCATCCGCTCCCCTAGGCTCGACATGATTGCTGATCTCACCGGCATTCGGGAAGCCGCCCGTTGTTCTCCGGTACTCACGAGCGAAGGTTGCACTGGCTGCCGCCTGAACTCGTCTGGCTGGTCCAAGAGATCCGGCCACTTCTGCAATTGCACCTGGCCAGCTTCCTGTGCATCACGGCCGGCAGCCTGCTCGCGCTGCTCTCGCCGCTGCTGCTCAAGTGGCTGATTGACGGCATCATTCCGCAACGAAGTCTGGGATTGCTGCTCGTCGCAGTGGCGCTGATTTTCCTCGGTCACCAGGGCAGAGTTGCCCTCACCAGCCTGGGCAGTTACCTGATGCTCAGCGCTTCACAGAAAATGGGGCTCGTCCTAAGAGTGAGGCTGCTCAATCATCTGGATACTCTTTCCGCAGACTACTACGAACAGACGCCTGTTGGCGCGGTGATGTATACCCTCAAAGAACCGATCGAGGAGATTTCCTATTTCGGATCCGATCTCCTGCCGGCGATTCTCCGGATGCTGCTCACGACCGTATTCACGTTGGCAACGATGTCGGCGCTGAGTCCGCTGCTCACGCTGACTGTCCTTCCTCTGATTCCCATTTTCCTGGTGACAAGGCAGTACTTTCGAAGAAAACTTGCGAACGACTCCGATTCCGCTCAGGATGATCGGCTCGCCTGGAGTAACTTTCTCGAGGAACATCTCTCGTCGATGATTTCCATTCAGCTTCTTGTCCAGGAAAAGCGGCAGGAGCGACGGGCCTTCCGGCTTCTAGCGCGCTCGCTACGGTCACAGCAGCAACTCTATCGGACCGCCACCTGGTTCACCGTTTGGAGCTCCTTTGCGATTGTTGTGGCAATGTCCGCCGTGATCGGCTATGGCGGGAAAAGCGTGCTGCATGGCACCCTCAGTATTGGAAGCCTGGTTGCTTTCTACGGTTTTGTAACACAACTTTTCGATCCACTCAGCGGCGCCTCCGAGCTCTACGCAAGGGCGCAGAAAGCCTTTGCTAGCATTCGCCAAGTGCAAGCCGCGTTTGCTTTGCGGCCGAGCGTGACAAATGCCGCGGGCGCACTCCAGATTTCCATGAAAGATACAGCGGAGGTCGAGTTTGCCAACGTCGATTTTGGATACTCCAGAAACAAAGACCTCCTTCACGTCCCCTCGCTTCGGATACGACCTGGAGAACAAATAGGGATTGCAGGGGAGAACGGCGCCGGAAAAAGCATGCTTGTCAGGCTTATCGCTCGGCTCTACGACCCGGTTTCGGGCGAAGTACGGTTAGGGGGAAAAGACATCCGGAATATTCAGCTCCGCAGCCTGCGCCAGAGCATTTGTTATCTGCCGCGCGATCCGGCCTTGTTCGATGGATCGCTCGCCTCCAATTTGCTTTTTGTGAGGCCCCGTGCTTCGGAACAAGAACTCGAAGAAGCCATGCATATGGTGGAGCTGACAGCTTTGATTCGATCGCTGCCTAGCGGTCTCTGCCAGCGAATCGGGCCGGACGGCTGCCAGCTTTCCGGCGGAGAACGTCAGCGTCTCGCTCTTGCGAGAGCGATTCTGCAACAGCCGCGAATCCTGATTCTGGATGAGGCAACTTCCTGCCTCGACCCGTCCGCAGAAGCGAGTATCCTTCACAACCTGCGGCTCAATCTCAGGCTATCAACGTTGATTGTCATCTCGCACCGGCTTTCTACATTTTCGACGTTTGGACGGGTTCTTCTTCTCTCACGCGGACGCATTGTCAGCGATGGCGATTGCCGTTCGTTCCCCATAACACATGGTGTTCGCTCCGCATCAGCGATTTCCACAGACTAGTTACGAATCGATGGGCATCGGTCCATTGTCCAAATAAGTCCAACAGTGCCGCGACCTTATCGCGTGCGCGTCGTCTCGCAAACAGCTGCGTGCTAACCAACTAGGATGCGATAGCGAACAAGCTTCAATTCTCGGGTCACCCCCGCTCTAGAAATCCTGTAAGTCCGTCAATAACATCCGTGGCACTAGGTTGCTTTTCTGGGAATTTCCAACTTTTTGTGGCTTTCGATTTACGAGCGTGTCACAGTGCGCCCAGACATTGCAACTCACCTTGCACGCCGACGAAGTGGGGCTCCCGATGTACAGAGTTTCAGAAGGCGTCCGCAGCACGCACGGCCAGGATGGCGCCATTGTCCTGGATATACGCCAAGGCCAGATGTTTAACCTCAACTTCGTCGGCTCACGAATCCTTGAGCTCCTCAACAATGGATCAACGGAATCAGCGATTGCTGACCAACTGAGCCGAGATTTCGATGTGAGCCGGGACATCGCGGAACAGGATGTTCGGGAATTCATCGACACCCTTAAAGAACACCGTCTTGTCCGCAATTCGGGACCGGATATACGCGATTGAAACGGGAGGAAGATCTTGGAGTCCGAACAACAGCAGGAATACGACAGCTTTCGCCCAATCGTGTTCACTCAGGACCGAGGCGACGTATTATTGTTGGCGGAAAAAGCTGGGTTCACGCTTCCGAGGGTAGAGATTCCCCGCTTGGAGCGTGTGGCCGAGAAGCTGACGGCTGCGACCAGAAACAAGTATGGCTGCGGAGCAATTTGCTTATTGGCGCCGGCGATGACTCCCTCCTCGGACCGCGACAACAGGTGCCACTATCAGGCCATGGAGTGCGCGTGTTGTGGTGAAAATCATACCGATGCAGTCTGGACGTCGATCCAGTCCCTGACGATAGATTCCTTTCAAGATGGAGCAGACTACCAAGCACTCGAACGCTGTGTTGTGGAATTTGGCTCCTGCGAGGATGATCCGAAGGTACCCTTTGCTCGGCACGGATGGTTCGTCGCGCTGCGCGGTTGGATAACGGATACAATCGCGCCTCTTGGGCTACAACTCAGTGGTCCGTTTCGTCAGCTCAATGCCAGCCCTTCTTTCAGTTTGATCCGCTTTGAGACCAGTGGCCCGGCAGTGTGGTTCAAGGCAGTGGGCGAACCCAACCAGCGCGAGTTTCCCATCACACTCGAACTTGCCCACTCTTTTCCCGATTCCGTCCCGAGAATCATCGGTACAAAGCACGACTGGAATGGGTGGCTCACGCTCGAAGCACAGGGCACCAATCTGGCTGAAACGAAGAAGATCACGGACTGGAAGGATGCAGCGCACGCTCTGGCGAGACTCCAAGCAGAGTCGGTCGGCAGAATCGCTCCCATTTCTGAGGCCGGTGCGCATCGGGTGGGAATCTCCGAACTAGCAGCCTCAGTCGATCCATTTCTCGAAGTCATAGCAGAACTCATGAAGCGCCAGGTGAAGGTTTCTCCTCCGCCACTCACTCAGGCGGAACTAGCCTTGTTAGGGGTCCGGATCAAGGACGCGTTAACACTGCTCGACCTTTTGGGCATTCCCGATGCACTGGGGCACTTCGATCTAAATCCGTGGAACATTATCGTTTCCGAACAAAGGAGCGTTTTCCTCGACTGGGCGGAGGCGTATGTGGGGCATCCGTTGTTCAGTTTGGAATATCTGCTGGAGTCCTTCCGGCGTGTAACCAGTGGAGACGCCCAACGTGAGTCTCAACTCATAGCGTCGTACTGCGGTGCGTGGGAGCACCTCGTGCCGGCGAGTGTGATTGCCGAGGCTCGACAACATACACCTCTACTTGCCGCTTTCGCGTATGCGACTGGAACCGTCGCATGGAGAGATCAGCAGAAACTGCAAGACATCCCTCTCGCTGGGTTCTTGCGCAGTCTCGCACGGCGAATGAACAAAGAAGCCAGTCACTGTGGCGAGCGGAGAGTTTCATGTCTAGGTTGATGGGCGCACCACCAAACTCTGCCGTCGAGGAGGTGACCGAAGTCCTCCATGGCGTTCGAGTGACGGACCCGTACCGGTGGCTCGAAGATCAGCAGTCCCCGCGCACGCGAGAGTGGATCAACGCCCAACAGCTATACGCGCGATCGTATCTGGATTCCATTCCAGGCCGCAACCGCGTTCGCGAACGGATTCGTGAACTGCTTGATGTCGAGACCTACGATTCACTCCTGAAATCAGGGCCACGTTTCTTTTTCAGAAAGCGAATCCGCGAGCAGGAACAAGCCTGCATTTTCTTCCGCGAGGGCGCGGAGGGTGAGGATCAAGTTCTCGTGGATCCTCGAGATCGCGGGGCAGGAATGTACACGGCAGTCAAACCCCTCAGGGTTTCTCGCGACGGCAAACTCTTACTGTATGAGGTGAAGGAAGGTGGCGAACGAACTGGCAGGTTTGAGATCCTGGACGTGGATCGCCGCAATTTGCTTCCCGATGGGTTGCCCCGCGGTTACCTACGCGGCTTCGAATTCGCCGCGGACAGCCGAAGCTTCTATTACGTGCATGAACCTGTCGTTCCGAAAACAAACAGCCAGACTGCTGTCTGCCGCCACATCCTAGGCACATCTTTCGACAGCGATGAGCAAGTGTTCTGTCCTGCCGGCAAAAGCCTGAGAATTGGGATCGTTTCCGGGATTGAGAGGCTTGGTTTTCTCGTGTTTAATTTTCTGGACAAAACCTACACCGACTTCTATCTTTGGCACCTTAATGACGGAAATGCTCCTCAATGCATTGTTCAAGCTGCCGAGTTCCAGTTCAGTCCTTGGCTACACGATGGTGGAAGGATCTTGGCGTTCACAGATCGCGACGCTCCAAATGGCCGAATCGTGGAAGTATGCTGTCGGCCAGACAGGACCCCGGAGTTCATTGATGTTGTTCCGGCGAACGATTGTCTGATCCAGAACTGGATTGTGAGCTGCGATAGGATCCTTGTCTCCTACATCCGGAAACTCAGAACGAAAATCTATATTTTTGATCTTACCGGCCTGCAACTCGGACAAGTACCGACTGAGAGTTCGGATACCGTTCGCCTGGCGGGTGTCTCTGCAGACGGAGACGAGCTGTTCTTGGAGCGGGAATCCTTCACCCACCCCATTCAGATCCTCACCTACTCACCTAAGACCCGCAGGATTGACCCCTGGTCCCTGAGAATCGTTCCCTTCGATTTAGAGAACTTTGAGTACAGGCAGGTCTGGTACACGGCGAAAGACGGAACATCCATCCCCATGTACCTGGTAGGGCGTCGCGATCTTCTTGAGGGTGGCCCTCGCCCGACGATCATGACGTCATATGGTGGCTACGGCGTAGCGATGACACCGCAATTCAGCGTGTTCGTGGCGTTTCTCATGGAGCACGGTTGCCTGTTTGCATTACCGAACATCCGCGGCGGTTCGGAGTTTGGGGCTGAGTGGCATGACTCGGCCAAACGCCGGAATCGGCAAGTTGCGTTCGATGACTTCCTCTCGGCCGCGGAGTGGCTAGTCGAGAGCGGTCTTGCCAAACCAGAGAAACTGGCGATTTTCGGAGGCTCGAATTCGGGACTATTAGTTGGAACGGCAATGACGCAGCGCCCAGAGCGCTTTCGGGCGGTGGTTTGTATGGTCCCGATGCTCGACATGTTGCGCTATCACCTCTTCGACAACGCGCATGTCTGGAAGGGCGAGTTCGGCACAGCCGACGATCCGGACGACTTTGCTGCCCTCTATCGATACTCTCCATACCACAGAGTTCGTGAAGGTACGGCCTACCCAGCGATCATGTTCGTGTCTGGAGATTCCGATCAAAACTGCAATTCACTTCATGCCCGAAAAATGACAGCTCGACTGCAGGCTTCCAGTACCTCCGAACACCCAATTTTTCTAGACTACAGCCCCCAGCGAGGACATTCGCCCGTGTTGCCCTTGAGTACGCGGATCGAAGCCCTCACCGATCGCATGGCGTTTTTGTGTGACCAACTTGGATTGACCATTTAGCCAGAGGAGGCTCCCATGTCGTTCCTTATCGTCCGGGCCTACTGGAGGTTGATCTATTTCGACCTGTATCTGGTGCGAGGGAACTTTCCGGCTCTCTACCAGAAGGTCCGTGACTCCGGAATGGGCAGGCGCGCCGCGGCCCTCGACACGACTGAGAAGACCTGCGCTGCCGTAGACATGGCGTGCATTTGGTACTGGAAGCAGGTGCTCTGTCTGCAAAGATCCGCGGCAACAACATGTCTGCTGAGAAGCCATGGGGTTCCCGCACAGATGATCGTCGGAGCGCAGCAAGTGCCCTTCAAAGCTCACGCGTGGGTAGAGGTTGAAGGCAGGGTAGTCAATGACAAACCCTACATGCGCGAGATGTACGCAGTGCTTGATCAGTGTTAAAGACTCGTCGGCATAAAGGCAGAAGATCATGAGTGCTCAGTTTGGAAGGATTAATTTCGATGGCCAACCTGTACACCACAACCATCTGGAAGAGGTTCGTCCTTTCCTAGCTCCTTACGGTCCTGATGGCGAGGCCTCTTACTGCAAGCGAAACTTCGCGGTTTTATATCGCGCCTTCCACACCACCAAAGAGTCCTACCGCGAGGCCCAGCCTCACGTGTTTAAATCTGGCTCAGTCCTCACATGGGATGGCCGACTGGATAACCGCGAAGAACTGGCCAACCTGCTTGGGTCTGACCTGCCGACGAATTCTTCGGATGTGGCGATGGTGGCCGCAGCATTTGAGAAGTGGAACGCTGATGCTTTTTCCAAGCTGGTTGGCGACTGGGCGCTATCGATCTGGGATGTCGGTAACCGGTGCCTGATCTTGGCCAAGGACTTTGTTGGAACACGACATCTTTATTACACAATCAAGAATGACCAAGTGACGTGGTGCACGATTCTGGACCCGCTGATTCTTCTTGGCGGACGCAGGCTCAAACTGGATGAAGAGTACATTGCCGGTTGGCTGTCCTTCTTCCCGGCGGCGCACCTCACGCCTTACGTTGGGATCCGCTCGGTGCCGCCATCTTCCTTCGTCCAGTTCACGCAAGAGAATACGAAGACTGTTCGATATTGGGATTTCGATCCATCAAAGAGAATTCTCTATCGCACCGATCCCGAGTATGAAGAGCATTTTCGTATCGTCTTTGCACAGTCGGTTCGACGACGGCTTCGTTGCGACTCCTCGGTTCTTGCCGAACTGAGCGGGGGCATGGATTCTTCTTCGATTGTGTGCATGGCCGACGCCATGGGCAAGGGGACAACCGAAGCACCTCGACTTAATACGGTTTCGTACTTTGACGATTCCGAACCGAATTGGAACGAGCGGCCCTACTTC
>Ga0307474_10003611_pt1 | contig 11149 bp, 8 predicted proteins | sample atmos_gasesECM1C_2_FD_203312 | JGI IMG/M metagenome (GOLD analysis project Ga0307474, IMG submission 203312) | Hardwood forest soil microbial communities from Morgan-Monroe State Forest, Indiana, United States - atmos_gasesECM1C_05 | ecosystem: Environmental > Terrestrial > Soil > Temperate...
CGGAGCTGAAGCCCGATCTGGTGATAATGGACGTGAACCTGCCGGGGCTGAGCGGGATCGAGGCCGCGCAGCAAATCCGCATCGAACGCGAAGCTGCCAAGATCTTGTTCTTTACGGTGCACGACTCCGACGAAATAATTCGTGAAATTATCGAGGTGGGTGCGCTGGGATACGTGGCTAAGTCGCGAGCAAGTCAGGATCTGATCGAAGCAGTGCGGAGAGTGTTGGGCGGGAAGACGTTTTTCCCCAATGCAACAGCCGCTGCGGCAGCACGGAGATAGCGGTGAGTTTCAGTCTTTTAGTCATCCCCTAATAAACGCGCCTGCAATTCAGCGGAGCGCGTTCCAATCTTAAGAATGTACCTAGCGGGCGAGGGTTTCGCTGGATTCGACTCGCTCGGGTGTGTCTATGCGAATGTCGGTGAGGTCAGATAGCAGGCTTGCGGCCCAGCGGTACACGTTGTGCTCGCGGACGGACAGACGCATGTGTTGCATGCGGGTGGCCTGCTCGTCGGACGGCATGTTCAAGGCGCGATGAATCGCGCCGGCCAACTGTTGGACATCGTAAGGGTTAATGAGCAACGCGTCGGTAAGTTCCAGCGCAGCGCCGGCGAAGGTGCTGAGGATCAGCACGCCCTGGTTGTCTTCACGAGAGGCTACGAACTCCTTGGCAACTAGATTCATCCCGTCGTGCAGCGACGTCACCAGACAGAGAGAAGCGGCGCGATAGAACCGGGCAATTTCCTCATGCGAATGGTGGCGTTTGAGGAAGACAATGGGTTTCCAGCGACCAGCTTGGAAGCGCGCGTTGATGCGCTCGGCTTCGGCGGCGACTTCCCCGAGGAGATTCTGGTAGCGGTCAATATTGGTGCGGCTGGGCGCGCCGATCTGGAGAAGAGTAAAGCGGCGCTGGTAATCAGGGTAGAGTTCGAAAAAGAGTTCGATGGCGCGTAAGCGCTCGAGAATACCCTTGGTGTAGTCCACGCGATCGACGCCGACGCCAAGTAGCGTGGCGCTGACATCCAACTCATTACAAAGAGCGGTCACTTCTTCGTTCATGGTGCGATGCGGACGCAATGAATTGCCGTTTTCCTGAAGAGCCACACTGATGGGATATGGACGCACACGAGTCAAGTGGCCCTGTCGATTGACGGAGAAGCGGTCCCACTCGGTCAGCGCTTCCACGGCACGATCGACGGTAGAAAGAAAGTTATTACAGTGCGACTGGATATGAAAGCCGATCAGATCGGCGCCCAGCAACCCGTCAATCAATTCTCGTTGCCACGGGCAAATACCGAAGACCTCGGGATTGGGCCAGGGAATGTGCCAGAAAATGGCGACGCGGGCGTCGGGCCGGGCTTCCTTGATCATGCGAGGCAACAAGGCGAAATGATAATCCTGAACCAAGACAATGGGTGACTCGGTGGATTTCATCTCCTCGAGAGCCGCATCGGCGAAGCGTCGATTGACCTCCTGATAGGCTACCCAGTCCTCCGGGCGGAAGACGGGGCGAGTGTGAGCGATGTGGCAGAGTGGCCAAATTCCTTCGTTAGCGAAGCCTTCGTAGTAACCCTTCTCTTCTTCGGCGCTGAGCCATACGCGGCGCAATGTATAGCTCGGGCGTTCCGGCGGAACGCGGAGGTGGTCTTTGGCGTCGACCGTGTCGCGGTCGGCGTTGCCGGAGCCGTGGGCAATCCAGGTGCCGTCGGTGGCGAGGAGAACGGGTTCAAGAGCGGTAACCAGACCGCTGGCCGGTACGATTACTTCCATCGAGCCGTTGTTGGTTCCGCGAACGTGCATGTAGGGCTCGCGGTTGGCAATCACGAAGAGCGGCTTGTTTTGCAGTTTATTGCTCAAGCTGACGCGCAGGCGCCCGGCGGTCCATAGCGAAACGTTGGAGTCTCGGAGCCGCGCTTCTTCCTCGGCCGTGGCACGGGCAGCGTTGAGATCGCGTGCAAGATGAGTGACTTCGTGGTGGAGCTGATCGAAGAGTTCGCCCTCCGGCAGCGAAGGGGCAGCATGCGATTGCCCGGTGCGCAAAGTTCGCAACCATTTTGCCGTGCGGGTAAGCGGACCGGTGAGTGTCCAACGAACGAGAACCAGCGCAAGCCCCGCGATGAATAGGGTCTGCACGAGTGCATTGACCAGAGAATCGCGCAAAGTATGAGCCACCTGGCGGTCGATATAGGAGGCATCGTGCACTAGCGCCAACGTGCCGACCAGTTGGCCATTGCGATGCAGGGGCAGGGCGTAAACATGAATCGATGTGTCGTTCGCGCGCAAGAACTCGCCATAGCCGGCATCGCGCTCAGCAGCTCGGGCGGCTGCGCCTGGGCGAAGCTGAAAAAGTGAAGTCAGGCCAGAAGTTACGGCGAGAGCTATGCCATTGGCATTGTAGATAGCGACGCCCTTCAGATGCTCCCGCTGGCCGAAGCGATCCACGAGGCGTTGAAGGTTTTTGTCGGGAAGCTGCTTGTCAAACTGTGGTTCGATATTGTCTTGCAGGCTTTCGGCGAGAATCTCCGCGCGGCGCGAGAGATCGTTGCGCAGAATGCGGCGTTCGGTGCGAACCTGATAAGCCGCGAAGAGGAGCGACACCACAACCACACTAACGATGAGTGGCAAGACGAGTTTCAGAGTGGTGCGCATCGATGCTTCCCCTTGGGCAAGAGCGAAGTTCGTTTTTCGGGATTCGTGAGGGCGATACGAATCCGCCTGGACGACAAAAGTGCGCCCGTTATCGCGAGTACCTCACCGCTGCACGACTACATGAACAGCGATGTTGTTCCCTTCATCAGTCCGGTAGTCGACGGTGGCGGTGGAACCAACTTCCAATCGTCCCTCGACTTTGGTCGTGTCGTCGATCAGGAACTGGAGGGTAACTAGGTCCTGGCTCTTCTTGACGTCGACGGAAAAAGACGCGTCTCCGATGGCTGAGATTTTGCCGGAGACTGAACCTTTCTCGGCGGCTTCCTTGAAAAGGCTGCTATGCGGCTGGGAGGCTAGCGCGTCGGACGAAATCGCGACACTTAAGCATGCCACAAATACGGTCAGAATGAATAGAGTAACCAACGTCAGGATCGCGCGGAAGCGCATTGTTATTTCCCCCCACCACTTCCGGCTGGTGATAATACAGATGGCACGACAGCTTCCAAAGTGGCGGCTCTACGGTATTTCTGTAAACGAATTCAAATGAGGTAGATAGCGGAGCGGCGGGCAATGAGGGCGTCGCGGATTACGTACTAGGACCATGCAAATTTTCCGTTCTCATCTTTGCGCGACTAGGAAAAGCCGGCGGAAGGGAAAGAGCGTCTGGCCGTTTGCCTGAGGGGGATACGCTGCGGCCATGCGTTCGGAGAACGCTTGGATAAATTTCGCAGACTCGTCTTCGGGCAGGGCGGAGAGAAAGGGACGCAGCGCGGTGCCGCGCATGAAATCGACGACCGGATCCTTGCCTTCCAGCACCTGCAGATAGATCGTTTCCCAAACATCGAGATTCCGAGTATGCGGGGCGAGCCAGCTCCAATAAGTTTCTGGCGCCGGAACAGGTGCGAGGAGCAGAGGTTCGAGCTTGGCACGCCACTCGCTTTGAATGACCAACTCTTTCAAGCCGAGGTGGGAGGGTGCATCAAAATGTCGGGGAACCTGCATGGCCAGGACGCCGCCGTCACGCAGTTTCATCATCAAGGAAGGCAACAACGTTTGATGGTAAGGAACCCAGTGGAGGGCCGCATTACTATAAATGAGATCGGGAGGAGGGGAAGGCGCCCACGATCGAATGTCCGCTTGTTCCCAGGTGAGCGAAGGGAATTCGCGGCGAGCCCCTGCAAGCATTTCGGGAGAAGAGTCGATGCCGACGACTTGGGAGCCTGGAAAGGTGTCAGCGAGGATGTGAGTCAGGTAGCCGGTGCCGCAACCGAGATCGTAAATCAGAGAGTAAGCGAGTGTGGGAAGTCGAGCGATGAGGTCGAGGCCCGCGCGAAAGCGGATGTCGGCATAGCGTAGGTAAGTTTGCGGCTCCCAGGTAGTCACAGAGGTCAGGGCAAAATCATATCATCCCATCGCGAGCCTGCTGGGCGCCGGGCGACAGTTACACCAGGAAGCCTTGGGTACGATAGAGCTGCACGATTTCAAGGCGATCTTCGGCGCCGATTTTGTGTTTCATTCGATACAGATGATTCTTGACGGTTTGTTCGGAAAGCGAGAAATGATTGGCGATTTCCTTATTCGTGAGCCCCTGGGCGATCAAAGGAATGAGCTGTAGCTCACGCCGACTCAAGCCCAAGCGGCGCCGCTCGCTGGCGCAGGGAAGGCCGGCAGCGTCCGACTGGAAGTACCGAAACAGAACGGCACAAAGAGTGCCGGGGCACACAGCTTCGCCGGCGAACACGGCCTGCACGCCTTGCAGCACCTCGGTTGCGGAAGCGTCTCGCAATAGGTAACCGCTGATTCCTGCGCGCACACATTGCAGGAATTCACGATCATCCTTGGCCATGCCAATCAGCAGTATGCGTACGGCAGGAGCAGCGGCACGCACCTCCTGGATGGCCGCCAAATCCTCTTCCAGGCTGCCTCGGGAGGTGAGCAGGAGAATATCGGGGTTGGCTTCGAGCAAGGCATCGGTGTGGAAGTGCGCGGCGGAATCGGTGGCGCTGACTTCGATGCAGCCTCCCTTGCAGAGTACGCGGGCCAAAGCTTCACGCAGCAATCGATTCTCCGCAGCCACAAACACGCGGATTTTTTCACCGGCTACTCCACGCGCGTCCGCGCGCATTGGTTTTCCGGCGCGGCGCCGGGAGTCCGCCATTGACCCGCTCGAGCGGGCTGTTTGCTTGACCAAGCTGTCAGTCATTGAACTGCCGCCTTCCCTCCCCGGAATTTTCGCCGACCAGGGGAAGCAAAGGAGTTGTTAATCTATAACGTTGCAAGGCTATTGCCAAGCCTTTCCGGTTGACGGGTCGATGGCCGGTGGCCAAGGTGCGGAACATGCGGTCAAACAGGAAAAAGGCGATGCCAAAGTTAGCATTCATGTGTCCGGCATTGTTGACGCTGTGATGATGAATATCATGCAGGCGCCTGGCCCGCCGGAACCAGCGGTTTAGTAAGGGCATGCGCGCCATCCAGAAATCGCTGAGATGCATTGCGTCGTGGAGAAGACTGAAGGTGAAGAACGGCCAGACCACAAGGCCTGCCAGTACGATGGACTGGTAGATCGGCGGCACATGAAGCAGAAACATAGTACCCCAACAAAAAATTAGGACTACGGTCGATGGTGCGATCCACTCGAGACCTATATTGCCGAGTGAAACGCGCCCACGGGTGGCGTCCTTATAGTCCTGGGCACGCATGGGCTGAAGTGGTCCATACAGCAGCAGATGGTGAATCATGTGGCTACGGCTGAGGAAAGGCAGCCTGTCGCTATGGAGCAGCCGATGCAACCAATAGCCGGCGAACTCCGCCACCAGGAACGAACAGATGGCGGATTCTAACACGCCTGCCGCCGACAGCGCCGCGCAGAACCAAAACATAGTCATTCTCCTTTGGTATGTGCACGGTAAACGGCGGCTCAGGGCTCCTTCAAGCGACAAGGAGCGATTTTGGAGAAGGGGCGCTTAATGTCGTTGTTTGTCGCACCGCCGAGGCCAAAGAGGACGAGACGCTCCACGTCTCGATTGCGAACGTTTCCTGCCGGTTTTCAACTAACAGCAGAGGAATGTGCTGGTTACGGCAGATGAAGGCGCTTCATCAGATCCTGAAACCCAGGTTCGGGGCGCAGCGAGTCAGCCATTGGGTCAACGTTTAGATAGACCAAGCGATCGTTGTGTTCTTTGTAAGCTTTATTCAGCCAGTCCAGAGCCATCTTCTTATCGCCCAACCCGTTATATACACAGGCGAAGTAAATGGCGGAGACATAGCGTGTTTTCGCTAGGTGCTGAAGGTCCGCAAGTATTTTGCGAGCGCCTGCCACATCCCCAGAGAGACCGAGCGCGTGTCCATATAGAGCTGCGATCGCGGGCTGGTTCCCGGAAAGTTTGAGGCCGCGTGAAAACTCCTCCAGCGCTTCCTTGTACATTTTTTTTTCACGATATGCCGAACCCAGCCAGATGTAAGCAAGAGGATACGTCGGATATTGGTCTGTGGTGCGGCGGGCCTGCGCAATAGCGGCATCGTATTGGCGCGAATTGTAGAGGATCTCGGCCCGCGAGGTATTAAACAGTGGCGAAACAGGATCCAGGCTGAGCGCGCGCGAGTTCTCTTCGAGGGCCTGTTGGAGACGATTGCGCACGATACAATAGTGGCTGAACCACTGATGTGCCGTGGGGTCATTTTGCCCAAGCTCCAAGGCGCGCTGAAACTCCCGTTCCGCGGCGTCGAAATCCCAATCGTAGCTGAACGACACGTTCGCCAAAACGGAGTGCGCCTCACCGAGTTGGGGGTCGAGTTGCAAGGCGCGCTCGGCGGCGTGACGGGCTTTCGGTTTGGCGTCCGCCGGAAGCATATCGTCATAAGGCACCTGCCCGAGTAGCGCGTAAGCGCTGGCCAGGCCTGCATAGGCGAGCGCGTAATTTGGATCTTTCTCGATGGCTTGTAAGTAAGCGTCAATGCTCTTATGCAGATCGCCGCGATTGGTCCAGTAGAACCGGCCGCGAAGATAAGCGTCATAGGCTTCGGGATTGACGGCCCGCGCCGTGCCTTTTGCGCCGTTTACGCCGAGCGCGCCAACCGGGAGCGCCACACGAATCTGCTCGGCCACGGCGGCGGCCACCTCATCCTGAACGCTAAGGATGTCTCCCAGATCGCCGGTGTAGGAATTGGCCCAGAGATGCGTCTGATCGCTTACCTGGATGAGTTGCACGTCGATTCTAACGTGATTGCCTGCGCGGCGGGCGCTGCCTCCCAAGGCGTATTGAACGTCAAACGTACGGCCGACTTCAGAAATGGACTTACCGGCAACGGAGGCGCTGGCAGCAATTACGCCCAAACGTTGCGGGTCGAGACGACCGAGTTGTGTGATCATCTCGTCGGTCAGGCCAGCGCTGAAGTAATCCTGCTGAGGGTCTCCGCTAAGGTTTGTAAATGGAAGAACGACCAAACGAATTTTTCCGCTCCTTGAGCGCATCGGAAAATGGCCGCCGCGCACGAAGTAGACAGACGGGACCACGGTGGCGAGAACAATCAGAGCTAGCAGAGTGATCGTAATGTGCAAACGAGTGAAGCGTGGACGTGGGAGGGCGGCTTCGGCGGGGAACGCCTCGCCATTTGATTTCTGGGTTTCGACACTAGAGACCGTTACCTGGGCCGCAATTTCGCCATTCGCGCTCTTCTCGGCGTCTTCTTCGGCATTTTCGGCGTGCGGCTGGCGTTCCCGAAACCACTTATCTAACTCCGAACGATAGGCATAAACCGAGCCCAATTTGCCAATTTGCAGGCGGCGAACCGGCAGTCCTTGGTACCGCTCCCAGCGCTGGACCGTTCTTATTTCACGACGCAGATACGCGGCAATTTCCCCCCAAGACTCGAGCCGGGGCTCGTCTGAAGGAGGATCGGGAATGGTACGTCCGCCTGGGGAAGGGTCTGCCATTTAATTCTCGAGGAGTACCGAACTGGTGGGAGTATACACCTGAAAGCCATCGGCCCAAAGAAGTACCAATCCGGGAAAATGGTTCGAAGCGTCTCAAAGGAGAATCGCCGCTCGATTTGCGACACTGCTAAGGTGGCGAACGGCTAGCGCACTTCCCAGGTGTCGCCGGCATGCAGGATTTTGTTCAGGTCGCCGGGGCCCCGCTTGGCAATTACGTCCTTGATCTGCTGGTTCATCACGTCTTCATAGCGAGGCAGGTCGTCCCACGCGCGAAAGACACCAATCGGGGTGGGGAAGCCGGGACGATGCTCCATGTGCGAGAGCAAAAAAGCGTACGAAGGCCGAGGATGATGCGCATCGTGAATAATCAGGTCTGATTCCGTCACACCATTTCCGAGGGGTACGACCTCAATATCGCCATCGGATTTGCGGCGAATACCCTTGTCGCGATTCTTACCAAAGACCAGTGGCTTCCCGTGCGCGAGTTGAATTACATGCTCGCTGCGTGCGTCTCTCTCGGTAAGGGAAAACCAAGCGCCATCATTGAAGATGTTGCAGTTCTGCAAGATCTCGACGAAGGCCGAGCCTTTGTGCACGGCGGCGTGCTTGAGGGTGTCCTTCAGGTGAGATTGGAAGACGTCGACCGAGCGGGCGACAAACGTTGCTTCCGCACCGATGGCTAGCGACACGGGGTTAAACGGACGATCCACGGAGCCGAATGGCGTGGATTTGGTCTTTTTGTTGAATTCTGACGTCGGCGAATACTGCCCCTTGGTCAATCCGTAAATGCGATTATTGAAGAGCAACACTTTGAGCCCGACATTGCGACGGAGCATGTGGATCGTGTGGTTGCCACCGATAGACAGCGCATCGCCGTCACCGGTAGCCACCCAAACTTCCAAATCGGGACGGATTGCTTTGATTCCGGTAGCCACCGCGGGCGCTCGACCATGGATAGTATGGAAGCCGAAGGTATTCATGTAATACGGGAAGCGGCTGGAGCATCCGATACCGGAAACCACTACAAAATTTTCCCGCTTAATCCCAAGTTCGGGGAAAACGGATTGGACCGCTGAGAGGATGGCATAGTCGCCGCAGCCCGGGCACCAGCGGACTTCTTGATCGGTCTGAAAGTCTTTTTTTGTTAGCGGCGGTGGCAGCGTTGCGGTCGACATTTCTTATGCTCCCAACTCTCAGGCATCGAGCATTTCTTCAATCTTCTGTTCCAGTTCGCTTTGCTTGAACGGGCGACCCTGAATCTTGTTCAGGCCCACGGCGTCCACTAGATATTTGGCGCGTAGAACCCAGAGCAGTTGACCCATATTTAACTCGGGTACGAGGACTTTCTTGTAGCGTTTGATAACTTCGCCCAAGTTTACGGGCAGCGGATTGAGGTGCCGCAAATGAACGTGCCCAATCCTGCGGCCTTCGGCCCGCTGCGCTTTCACGGCTGCGGTGATCGCGCCATGAGTGGACCCCCACGCGATAATTAACAAATCGCCATGGCTATCGCCGGTTGGTTCGATTTCAGGAATGTCTTGAACGATGGCCGCTACCTTCGCTGCACGTATGCGCACCATTTTTTCGTGATTCAACGGCTCGTAGTTGATATTGCCGCTGACGTCTTGCTTTTCCAAGCCGCCGATTCGATGCTCCAGCCCCGGAGTTCCGGGAACGGCCCAGGGACGCGCCAATGTTTGCGGATCGCGCTTATAAGGCAGATAGCCAGTTGGGGAATTGGCCTCAGTGGCAAATTGGACGGGAATCTCCGGGATGTCCGCTGCATCGGGAATACGCCAGGGTTCCGCGCCATTGGCAAGATAACCGTCCGAAAGCAGAATGACCGGAACCATGTACTTGATGGCTATCCTGCTGGCTTCCAGGGCAGCCCAGAAGCAATCGCTCGGCGTCGCGGCCGCCACGATCGGAATGGGCGCTTCCGAATTGCGTCCGAAGAGAGCTTGCAGCAAGTCGGCTTGCTCGGTTTTGGTAGGGAGCCCCGTCGAAGGCCCACCGCGCTGAATGTCGCAAACGACCAGCGGAATTTCGACGGCCACGGCGAGGCCCATGGCCTCGGTCTTCAGCGCCATGCCCGGGCCCGAGGTGGTGGTAATAGCCAAAGCACCTGCGTAAGCCGCGCCGATGGCCGAAGTTATCGCCGCAATTTCATCTTCCGCTTGGAAGGTCATCACGCCAAAGTCTTTATATTGCGAAAGTTCGTGGAGGATATCCGAAGCGGGGGTGATTGGATAGCTGCCTTGAAATAGCCGGAGCCCTGATTTCTGCGAAGCGGTGATAAAGCCAAGAGCCAGCGCCTGGTTACCACTCAGATTGCGGTACACACCGGGGGCCAGCTGCGCAGGCGGGATCTCATAGCTGATCTGAAAGGCTTCGGTGGCCTCGCAGTACGAATACCCAGCCTTCATGGCCAGCTTGTTGGCTTCTACAAGCAGCGGCTTGTGCTTGAACTTGTCCTCAATCCACCGGACCGTGGAATCCATTGACCGGTTGTACAGCCAATAGCACATCCCCAGGGCGAAGAAGTTCTTGCAGCGATCCATCGACTTGGCGTCCAAGCCGAGGTGTTCCAGAGCGACGCGTGTCAAGCGCTCCAATTCCACCGAAAACAGGCGAAACTTGTCGAGCGAGTGGTCTTCCAGGGGATTAGAGGTCATCTGCGCTTTGCGCAGGTCGGTTTCCTGGAAACTGTCGGAATTGACGATGAGGATGCCGTTGGCCTTCAAGTCGGCCACGTTGACTTTCAGCGCGGCGGGGTTCATGGCAATCAGGACGTCGACTGCGTCTCCGGGCGTATAGACGTCGCTGGATGAAAAGTGAAGCTGATAGCCACTCACCCCCGGCAAAGTGCCGGCGGGGGCGCGAATCTCGGCCGGGAAGTCCGGAAACGTAGCGATATCATTACCATACAGCGCGACGGTATTGGTGAACTGGCTGCCGGTTATCTGCATCCCGTCGCCGGAGTCGCCGGCGAAGCGAATGACCGCTTGCTCGATCTTTTCCCGGCGATGCTTAGTCAGCGGAGATTCAATAAGTGTCGACATAAACTGCCTGACCCCGTTTTAAAGAGCTCCTTTACGTTTTTCCCCCGTAAGGAGCGCGGCTCAACCCAGTAGGATGACGCGGTGCAATGAACAGGATGGATGTCACTTGCGCCCGCCGCGAGCCGGCATGGCAAGGATACCATACCGGCTCGCCCGCGGCGGGGAGAGAGTCCGCCGCTCGGGCAATGTGCTCTAGTGGAAAGACGTGTTCGCGGCGTTGGGGGTTGCATGCAATCGGTATGAATCTCGTGTTGGTAAATGGTCTGAACCTTCGGGCCTATCGAAATTTTGATTGGTAATATACGTCAAGAGTTTTGTTGTCGGAGAAATCACTGCGCGACTGATTTTGGGTTGGCCTCGTCGCCTCACAGCACATTCACCGGTCAGTCACAAGAACGCATTAACGTTGCAAGTTCCACTTGACACTTCGCTTTCTTTTCGCCTAAGGTGGATGCCATGGCCGCGAACTTTGCGGCAACGAAATTGGAGGTTGCGCCCATGGCCCT
>Ga0307474_10003612_pt1 | contig 11148 bp, 10 predicted proteins | sample atmos_gasesECM1C_2_FD_203312 | JGI IMG/M metagenome (GOLD analysis project Ga0307474, IMG submission 203312) | Hardwood forest soil microbial communities from Morgan-Monroe State Forest, Indiana, United States - atmos_gasesECM1C_05 | ecosystem: Environmental > Terrestrial > Soil > Temperate...
GGGAACGGCCATGCTGTCGATGAGCGATGGCGGGGACTGCAGACACCGTCTCGCTGCCTGGCCGCGGTTGCTGCGTCGACATCGACTCCTGCGTCATCGGCTGGAGCACGCCGTGACCTGTCGTTGACTGCCAAATCAGCGTCGAGGGCTTCGAGATGCCAAGTCACGGACTTCTGGTTGACGAGCTTTCCAGGATCATTTCTCAAGCTACGGCCCCGGCATTTCTTCTTGGGGCGATGGCAGCTTTCATATCGGTGTTGATTGGCCGCTTGAACCGAATTGTAGATCGCTGCGTCGCTTTGGACGTCAATTCGGCCGGCGATCCCACGGGACAGCTGGGAGCAAACAAGTCAAGCCTCATGCTTCGCGCGAAACTGCTACGCAGAGCGCTAGAGTATGCCGTCATCGCTGCTATTATCATCACTTTTATTGTTATTGCTGCCTTTGCATGCGTCGCTATCGGAATCAATCAAGTATACGGCGCCGCAATCCTGTTCGTACTCGTCCTCTGCTTTTTCGCGGCCTCGTTGATTTGTTTCTGGTGCGAGGTGAGAATCGCCGTGAGAAGTACAGAGCAGGACCATTAATTGCCACTTTATGATGGCAAGGGGGATCGCATTGTCGGCCGGTGTGCAAAGTAGCCATGACACCCTACCCGACGGACACACTCCGTGAGGTGGCCGAGTCGTCAAATGGCGGATATACCATCGACGCCGGGTCATGCTCGGCGTGTTTTGCCGGTTGCATGCAGCGTATCCTGGACAGGTAATGGACATTGATGCGGTGAAAACCGACGGGTGGACTGCGCAAATTCAGGGCCGCTCCGAGAGGGTGATATCATGAATGAAGGAACGCGGCCGAACATCGTGTTTGTCCTGTGCGACAACACGGGTTGGGGCGACTTTTCGTGTTACGGGGCAGCACCCCGACCCCCCGCATCGACAAGTTCGCCAGCGAGGGCATCCGCTTCACCAACTACACGGTTGAGTCGCAGCGCACGCCGACCCGCTCCGCCCTCTTGACCGGCCGCCAGTCAGTGCGATCCGGAACGTTCAAGGTGCCATATCCGGGCGAAGGCGAGGGTGGCCTGTCGCCCTGGGAATATACGATCGCCGAACTGCTCTCGGACGCAGGTTACGCGACATCGTTGTGGGGTAAGTGGCATCTCGGTGAGGTCGAGGGCCGGCTACCGACCGATCAGGGCTTCGACGAGTGGTGGGGCTACAAGAACACCGCTGATGAGGCTGGCTATACGTCGTACGCGGCTTTCAGGGAGCTGGTCAGAACACTGGGGATCGAGTCGCCCAAAATCTGGGAAGGCAAGAAGGGCCAGAAATCCACGACGGCGTGCGAGCTGGACCTGAAGGTGCGTCCCTTCCTCGACGAAATGATCGTCGGCAAGGCTACCGACTACATCAAGGGGGCCGCCAAGGGCGACAAGCCAATCTTCGCCTATATCGGGCTCTCGAACCTGCACCCACCGGCGCACGTGCATCCCGATTTCGATCAGACCGATCCCTCTCGGCTTGGCATGTACGCGGACTTCATGGCTGAGATGGACCACCGGCTCGGGCAGATTGTGGACTGCGTGGATGAAGCGGGGATCGGCGACAACACGATCATCGTCTTCTCCAGCGACAACGGGGCCGGGCTTATCAACGCCGAACGTTTACAGGGAGGATCGAGCGGTCCGTTCCGCGGCGGGTTCTTTACCCCGCCGTGGGAGGGCTCGATGCGGGTCCCGGCCATGGTCCGCTGTCCAGGCAAGGTGCGGGCGGGCGTGGTCCAGCCAGGAAATGCTTTCGGCGCATGATTGGTACAAAACATTCGCGGCACTGGCTGGCGCCTCGGACAAGGTGCCTACCGACCGCCCGATGGACGGTGTCGACGCGTCGGCATTCCTGCTCGGCGATAGCGAGAAGACCGGTCGGGAGACGCTTGTGTTCTTCGGCCCAGACGGCTCGCTCATGTCGTCGAAGTGGCGCAACATCAAGGTCGTGTTTCGCTACTCCGATGGTATCGACCAGCCGCGCCGCTGGCCATCGAGCGCATGGTGAAAATCTGCACCTTGGTTCGCTCGTCGCCGAGATCGACCCAGGCTTCATACCAGTCGACCTGAGCCTCCTGAGCCCAACTGTAGCTTTGCGGCACGAACGTCTCGCGCCGCAGCAGTCCCATCTGACGTTTGCGCCCGCGGACGTGGTTGCGCACCGTCGACTCAGCGACCGCGGCGTCAGGGAATTCCGTCAGGATCCGGCGATGAATGCGCCGTGCCGTGTGGCGCTGCTTACGCGGGGCGCGGCGGTCCTCCTCGAGCACCCGCTCGATAAACGCCTCAAGCGCGCCCAGCTTCGGCTTGCTCCGTTCCGTGTAATGGTGCGGCGGTGGCAGCGCACTGACGATCGCCCGGCGAACAACGCGCCGATGAACACCGAGCTTCGCGGCCACGCCCGCGATCGTGCCAATACCAAACTCATGCTCACGACGGAGCTGCTCGAACAAATCCACTTTGGCTCTCCAGTCCACAAAAGGCCCCCTGATCCATCAGGGCGACCGTAGGTTGAGGGACGGGGGGTGGGCCAAAATTGGCCAGCACTCCTGAGCCAGAATTCGATAGCAGAGCCAGCGCGTGGGTTTCGTCTTCCTGGCTCACTGCGCGTCTCCTCCCAGCTCCGTCTGGTAAGTGCGGTGCCCAATCCCTGCGGATTCCAACGATGCCGTCCAGGCATACCGAACCCAAGGCGTCCACCTGTTCCAATCTGATGCCGTCCACGGTTCTGAGGTGATGGCGTCCAGGCGGTTTCGTCTCGGCAAGTCAATCTGGCTCATGTCATGACCGAGTGATCGCGGTCAAGCTGAAGCTGCCTGTTTGCGCAGGCTTTCGCCACTCAGCTCGAGGCGATAGGCGTTGTGGATGATACGATCGAGGATGGCGTCTGCCAGAGTGGGATTTCCCACGAGTTCGTACCAGCGATCGACGGGAAGCTGGCTGGTTATGATCAGCGAGCCGGCGTTGTAGCGATCCTCGACAATTTCCAGCAGGTCGCGTTGCTGCTCGGGCAGCAGTGGTTCCGGTCCCCAGTCATCGAGTATGAGCAGATCGACGCGGCCGAGCTGACGTATCAGCTTGGCGTAACGTCCATCGCCCCGTCCCAAAGCCAACAGTGTGAACAGGCGAGGGACGCGCTGATACAGCACCGAGAGGTTTTCCCGGCATGCCTTGAAGCCGAGGGCGCAAGCCAACCAAGATTTGCCTACGCCGCACGATCTCACGACATACTGCCCAGAAACAGCAATTCGACGTTTTGATCCACTACCCGCATCATCCGCGGGTTGGTGAGCGCGTCATGGTGGTGCGAGCAGTGCGCCACGCTGGCGTTCTGCATTTCGTGATCGATTCGCTTGATGGCACCCGTGGCCTGCTGCCGGAGTGGATGACTAATCCAACTGCGGCCGAACTTCCGCTTGTTGAAGCTGCAAGGCTGTCGCTCGCGGCATTACGGGATCTCCGCGTCACAATCGACGGTCGGCTTCTATCCTCCTCAGCCTTGAGCAGTACGCAGGAGATAGGCGGCCATGTCGGCGCGACTCCAAGATCGCCAACCAGACCTTCTACATCGGGCATCTCTGTCAGCCGATCGCGACAGGCTACAGGCCGAAGTTCGAGTGGCAGTTCTGGCTCTGTTGAAGCAACTTCTGACCGAATGCGTTCCCGGAGCGACAGCGAAGGGATCGGTCGATGAATAAGATCACCCCGGAACATCTCCTGCGGGACGCCTATGTATATATCAGACAGTCTACATCTGATCAGTTGGCGCATAACCCGGAGAGCCGTCGTCGCCAATATGCGCTGAAGGGGCGAGCAGAAACTCTTGGATGGCAGAATGTGGTTGTCATCGACGACGACCTCGGTCGCTCCGGCGGAGGTATCGCACGGAAGGGTTTTGAACGATTGCTTGTCGCGATTGGCAATGGCAGCGCGGGCGCGGTGCTGGCGATCGAAGCCTCCCGCTTGGCTCGCAATGGTCGGGATTGGCACACCCTGCTCGAGTTCTGCGGTTTGGTGGGGTGTCTCCTGATTGACGAGGACGGCGTCTATGATCCTCGGCTGGTGAACGATCGCTTATTGCTGGGGATGAAGGGTACGTTCAGCGAGCTTGAACTCTCCATCCTCCGTCAGCGATCGCAGGAAGCTTTGCGACTCAAGGCCAGCCGTGGCGATCTGCACACTAGCGTTGCGCTGGGCTATGTGCGATCCGCCAGCGATCGGTTGGAGATGGACCCTGATCGCCGGGTTCGAGGGGCAATCGATCTGGTCTTTCGTAAGTTCGACGAGGTCGGCAGCGTTCGCCAGGTCGCGGTATGGCTGCGACAGGAAGGCATCCAGCTCCCGCGGTTTGTCCACGGGCAAGAGGGGCGGACCATTGCTTGGCACCTGCCGCGCTACAATTCTGTGCACCGAATTCTGACCAACCCGGTCTATGCTGGCGCCTATGTATTTGGCCGCACTGTCTCACAAGTTAGGGTCGAGGCGGGACGCAAGGCGGTCAAGTCCGGCGTTCGCCGCCGTCAAGAGGAATGGAGCGTTCTGATACGCGACCATCATGCTGGCTACATCACGTGGGAGCAGTATGAGCGTAACCAGCGCCTCATCGGCGACAATGCCAACATGAAAGGGGCCATGGTGCCTGGATCGGTGCGTAACGGCGGTGGCCTCTTGGTCGGCTTGCTACGCTGCGGTCATTGCGGACGCAAGCTCACGGTGCAGCACAACGGCCTACGTGGCGTGGCCCGGTATCTCTGCAACGGAGCATCGGTCAACCACGGAGCCCGAGACAAGTGCATCACGTTTGGCAACATGCGCATTGACGCGGCCGTCTCGGCCGAGGTGTTGCATGCAATCTCACCGTTGGCCATCGAGGCAGCGTTTGCTGCCGTCGCAGAGCGCGAACGCGTCAGCACAGACCGTATCGATCAGCTTGAGGCTGCCTTGGAGCAGGCCCGCTACGAGGCAGCTCGCGCCGGGCGCCAGTATGACAAAGTCGAACCTGAGAACCGCATCGTGGCCACCGAACTCGAGCGCCGATGGAATGAGCGTTTGGCGGCGGTGGCGAGATTGGAGGAGCAAATCCGAACCGCGCAGGAGATGCAGCTTGGCCTCGGTATCTCCGAGGCTGAGCGGACAGAGTTGATGGCGCTAGCGGATGACCTGCCACGCGCATGGAACCATCCCGCCGCCAAAGCGGAGACGCGCAAGCGGATATTGCGCACGATGCTTGAAGAGGTGGTCGTGAGGGCTGAGCCTGGTCATCTCAGACTAAAGCTTCATTGGAAAGGTGGTGATCATACCACCCTCGACGTCCAGAAAAGCCGCCATGGCGAGCATCGTTGGAAGACGAGCACCGCGACCGAACAACTTATCCACGAGCTGGCTCGTCTATTGCCGGATGGAAGCATCGCCGCAGTCCTGAACCGACTCGGCATCCGCTCTGCAAAAGGTCACACATGGACCCAGCTACGCATACGGAACTTCCGCGCCGAACGGGGAATCGCAATATATCGCGAAGGGGAACGCGCCGAGCGAGGTGAGTTGATCTTACACGAAGCCGCGTCCCAGCTCGACGTTAGCAAGATGACCGTCATCCGGTTGATCAAGGCCAACGTACTACCCGCTAAGCAGTGTTGCCCGGGAGCGCCGTACGTCATCCTGCGAGAGGATCTGGAGAGCGCGACAATTCGCCGAGCAGTCGAAAGCGGCCGGGCAGTCTCAAACGACTCCCGGCAAAAAGTCATGGAATATGAATGACATGGTCAAACGGTGTATCATGTCGTCGGATCGCACGGACCAGTCAGGAGGCAGTGGCGATGCTCATGGATCCAGTCGCAGCCGGCGAGCTTCAAGAATAGCGTGCGGTCGAGGCCGCGGGCTGCTCGGTAATCGATATCCTCCACGGAGGCGAGATGGCGCAGCTTGGCGGTCCGGGCGCGTGCCTCGAAGCGCTTCTGCTGCCGCAGGGTCATCTCGTGCTCGAGCAGGATGCCGAGCCACTCCATATGGTCGAGAGCACTGCTTTCAGGGTTGGCCATCAGATCGCGCAGGCTCTTGGCCATGCCCTCCAGGCCGAGCTCGCGCAGGCGGTCGATCGTCGGATGCTGCAGCAACGTCGTTCTCCTCAATGGTAGTAGCGGGAACCGCGGATATTGGCGTGCAAGATCGGCGAGCTGTCCGCGGTGCGCGTCGCCGTCTTGGTCTCGAGCCGATGCTCGAGGATGGAGGCGACACTCTGGTAATTGAGCGCGCCGATCTCGACCGCGCGGACGGAGATCGCCTCCGCTCGGACGACATCAATGCCGCGATAGAGGCGCAGGATGCCGAGGCAAGTGCGGAAGCCCTGCTCCGGATGTGGCCGCCGGGTCAGCACGGCGATGATCAGCGCCTCGGTGTTGGGACCGATCGCGCGAGCCTGGCTCTGGAAGCGCTCGGGGTTCCATTCGGAATACAGCCGGTGCGCGCTCGGCATGTGGTCGGGCAAGGTGCCATGCCGTGGGCCGCCATAGCGCCGGGCGTGTGCCGCAACACGCTGACCGCGGTGGAACACCTCCACCGTGCGCTCGGTCAACCGTGTCTCAACCTGTTGGCGGATCAGGGTGTGCGGGACGGAGTAGAAGAACCCAGCGACCTCGATGTGATAGTCGATGCCAACCCTGGCAAACGCCCATTCGGCGTACTCGTGATCGGTGTCGGGCAGCGGTCGCATCACCGGGCGTTCGATCGTCTCGAACAGCTCCCGCCGGCTGACCCCGAGACGGCGCATCACCCGCCCGTTCAACTGCACCAGAATCTCGGTGATCGCCGCGTTGCATTCGGCGAGAGAGAAGAACTTCAGGTTGCGCAGTCGGCCCAGCAGGTAGAACTGAGCGATGCGTACTCCAGCTTCAACTTTTGCTTTGTCTTTCGGATGATACGGCCGTGCTGGCAGAATGCCGACACCGTAATGTGCCGCCATGGCGCCGTAGCTGCGATTGACCTCGGGATCATAGAACGAGGCCCTGTGCACGCCGCTCTTGAGATTGTCGGGCACCAGCAGACGGGGCCTCGCACCCCAGAACCGGAACATCCGCACATGCGCGCCAATCCAGTCCGGTAAGCCCTGCGTCCAGGTTGCCTCCGCATAGGTGAGATTGGACGCGCCCAGCACGCTGACGAAGATCTCCGCCTCGCGCACCACGCCGGTCGCCGCATCGATGATTGGGATCTTCTTGCCCGAGAAGTCGACGAAAGCCTTGTCGCCGGCGACATGGGTCTGTCGCATGCTGGGCGACAGTCGGTGCTCGAACTCCCGGAACAATTGGCAATATCAGGAATTATGTTGGCGCCAACATAATTCCTGTTATGTTGCGGCCGTACTTATGTTGCGGCTGGTGGCGAGAGCCAGGGATACCGTGGGGAACCCTGGCTCGATCCGCAACATAGAAATTGCTTACAAAGCTTTCAGGAACGCCACCAATGAGGGCAGGGAACGTCGCTCTGGCCGCGCTTTCAGTCCGCTCAGATCGACGCTGGCGAGGGCCTTGGCTTTCATTTGGAGGTCGACTTCTGCGTAGATGTGCGTCGTATCCAGCGAGACGTGGCCAAGCCATGCACGGATCGTATTGATGTCGACGCCGGCGCGCAGCAGGTGGACGGCCGTTGTGTGTCGTATCGTATGTGGACTTACGCGCTTGGTCGCCAATGTTGGCACCACCTTGCTGGCCAAGTTCGCGTAGCGAGTTACCACCCGGTGGATACCGAAGCGCGTTATAGGTTGACTGACCCGGTTCATGAATACCGAGCCATTCAAATCGCGGTTCCCCACAAGGCAGGCCAAAGACATTGTCGTTGTCTGCCACAAGGGGCAGGTGCGGAACTTATTCCCCTTGCCGTGAAGACGCACGGAGGGCGACCGGCCCAACTGCAAACTCCCCACCGTCAGCCTTGCAACTTCATCTGCCCGAGCTCCGGTATTGTACAATAAGAGCAACAAGGCATGATCTCGCGCGCCGAGTGGGGTTCGTTGATTGGGCTGATTAAGCAGAGCGTTCATCTCCACCTTCTCGAGATACTCGATGACGGTTTGGGCCGTCTTCTTGAATGGGACAGCGCGAATCTCAGTACACCAAGCCAGGTGAACCGGCGAACGCATGCCGATGAACTTGGCCAGCGAACGTATGCCGGCCAGCCTTTGGTTCCGGGTGGCGCCACTGCATTGTCGAGTGCTCTCCAGATGGTAGAGAAATTTGCGGACGATTGCTGGCGTCAAATCCTCTACAGTCATTCGATCAATGGGGCTGCCTCCCTCCTTGCTTGCGAAAGGAAGCAAGAGCATCAGCGTATCGCGATAGCTGGCCTGCGTGTTGCGCGAAAGGTTTCGCTCGGCCACCAGATGTTCGAGGAGGAAGCGGCGAACCCAGGGACCAAGCAGGTTCTCATCCTTCATGGTCACCCCCCATGGCATATTGTGCGAAGCGTTGATTTGCTGCCTGGAGGAGGTCGGGGGTCATCTGCAGATAGCGTTGCGTCGATCGAACATCGACGTGGCCAAGGTAGGTGGCGAGTTGCGGAAGCAACGGCTGAACGTCCTGACCTGTCCGATACCATGCCACCACCCGATGCACGGCCGCGGTGTGGCGAAGATCATGCAGGCGCGGGGGCCGGGGTTCGCCAGTGGGGCAAAGGATACCTGCAGCTCGGCGAACATCCTGAAACCACGCGATGACGCGCACGTAGTGCCATGCTCGTCCATCGCGCGTGGTGAATAAGGGCGACGTCTCCCCGCCCGGTAATGGAAGGAGGCGGCGTCGCTCTGTATGTCTGGCAAGTTCCTGATGGAGCCTTGGTCCAATCGGAACAAGGCGCGTCTTGAAGAACTTCGTGTCGCGAATGGCGATCACCTGTTCAGTCAAATCGACATCCTGCAGGGTTAAGCGCAGCACCTCGCCGATCCGCATACCAGTCCCGTAGAGGAGCAGAATGAGTGTCCGGTACATCGCAGGCACTTGAGGGCTGTGCCCGACGCGCAGCGCCTCCGTGGCGTCTAACAACCGACGCAGTTCTTCGGTGGAATAGACGTAGGGGGTTTGTTGTGGCGGCAGCTTTGGCAAAGTCGTCGGCAATGGTGAACTGCCGACATATCCGCGACTGATGGCGAACCTGTAAAGGCCAGTCAGAACCCTGTACCGGAGCAACCAGGTCGCGCTGAGAGCACCCTGGCCACGAAGGAACGTGGCCACCAGTTCGGGAGTGACTTTGCCGATCTCCGGATTACCCAGGGCCCGGCAAAATCGATGAAGCAAACGCTCGGCAGAGTCGAAGCGCATGCCAAGGGAGCGTTGTCTGGCCAGATAAGCCTCGACGAGTTCGGCCATGTTCATGGGAGATCTCCCAAGTCGAACGCGGCAACCTTACGAAGCTCATCCATGTTCACCTTGGCGTAGATGCTGGTTGCCGAGGTGCTGCGGTGGCCAAGATGGTCGCCGATCTCCTTGAGTGAAAGACCTTCAGCGAGGAGGCGCCTGGCGCAGGCATGGCGAAGGGCGTGTCCACCCTGGTGGGCGATCTTGATCCCGAGGGCGACGAACCTGCGGTTGGCAACATCATAGATGCTGCCCGCCTGCATCGGTCGGCGGGGCGCTGACATGCACAAGAAGACCTGCGGCCAGGGGCATGGCGGTCGCACCAGATCAATGTAGCGGGCGAGCCCTTCGGCGACGTGCGGCACCAGCGGATAGACCTGCGGCTGGCGGCGCTTCAGGCGGAATAGTCGGAGAGTTCGCGCGGCCCAGTCGATCTGGTCGAGGCGCAGTGCGACCACCTCACCGCTGCGCATGCCGTAAACAGCAAGCAGCAGCAGAATAGCGCGATCCCGAATATCCCGAGGCCTGTCCGTGTCGGCGTCGGCCAACATGCGTTGCACATCGGACCAATCGGGCGCGTATGGTAGAGACTCCTGCTGATAGAGCCTGGGGCGGCAAATCGAAGCGGCCAGACCATTCGCGCAGAACCCTCGAGATGCAGCAAAGCGCAGAAACCCTCTTAAGGCAGATGCCGTGTTAGCCACTGACACACGACACCATCGCCCCATACCTTCAACAACGAAGTACTCGTCGATGTCCCGGACGGTGAGACCTGCGAGGTCATGGTTCTTCTGTTCGCACCAGCGCAGGAACCTTCCGATCGTTCGGCTCCAATGCTCCACTGTCGCCGGCGTAAATCCACGTTCGCTGCGCATCCACGCGGCGTACTGGTCCAGTTTGTCTTGGTGCTCAAGCGTGACGATGGGCTCGCGCCACCAGCCAAGGAACCGCAACCATGGTCGTCCGATATCGATGACCCTTCGCGCGGCGGTAACCGCTCCATGAAGGCCCTGACGTTCCTGGGCTATCCGCGATAGCATCACCATATCGACGCCATCGCGGGCATTCAGATCAAGGCGGGTAGCAATCCAAAGAAGCTCGTTGCGCTTCACTTTGAGCACAGCGGCCTTCGCACCGTGTTCCGCACAGTGACGGAGATAACGACCACGCTCGTCCGCAAATGGCGCTTCGTCAGGGCGATCATCGGTGGCATGGCTTGGGCAACTGGTTTGATACATGGCGAACCTCCATGGAATGAAGGTCTGCCAGCCGAAGCACCATATTATGTTGCGTCAAGAGAACGCCGCGCTCCGGTACGTCCGAAAGTCACTCCGAGGCGCGCAACATAAGTACGGCCGCAACATAACTGCTGTAGGCGTAGCCATCAGAATGAACCGCCCGATATTCTTCCCATAGGATCATCAAGTTGACGCCTGGGCGCTTCAGCTCCCGCGCGACCGCCGCCCAGTCCGGCTCCACGTGATGGCGTGCTCCGACCCGCACACCGCCATTGACGAACAATCGCTGTTCCAGCTCCCGGTCGGTGAGTTCGGCCGGCAGCGGCCAGGTGATCCCAGCGGCTGCGATCCGAGCCAGATACTCGCGCACCGTGCTGTGCGAGATGCCCAGTTCTCGCGAGATCGCCCGCGTCGTCGCGCCGGCGCCGAAGCGCAATGTCATCAGTCGATGTATCCGCCGCATAGTCAGCCTCTTGGTGGGCATCCCTCACTCCATCGATTGCGATGGAGCAGTGGA
>Ga0307474_10003613_pt1 | contig 11147 bp, 10 predicted proteins | sample atmos_gasesECM1C_2_FD_203312 | JGI IMG/M metagenome (GOLD analysis project Ga0307474, IMG submission 203312) | Hardwood forest soil microbial communities from Morgan-Monroe State Forest, Indiana, United States - atmos_gasesECM1C_05 | ecosystem: Environmental > Terrestrial > Soil > Temperate...
CCGCTCGGGGCGGACTTGCACAATGTTGCCAGCAAGCATTGGCCCCTGGGGTTTACAAAATTAGGGTCAGGAGGTAACCCGATCCGCATCGAACACCGCAGGCAGCGCCAAATTTAATCGTCGAGGAAGGCCATTCACAGCTCGAGCTGTTGACCCTTCTCCAAGGCCGACTCTACGCGCTCGCGCAGGATACGCAAGCGTCCGCCCACGTCGGAATCGAGATTGGTGTCACGATTGCGGAATCGAATTAATTCATTCGCCATGTTTAGCGCGGCGATCACCGCGATGCGATCCAAACCGACAACTTTGCCGCTATCGCGGATTTCCCGCATTTTAAGGTTCAGAAACTCGGCGGAATCAAGCAGGTCGGAGCGCTCCTCGATCGGGCAGGAGATGTGATATTCCTTTTCGAGAATGCGCACGCTAACGCGCGCTTGATTGTCGTTCATGCCTGTTCCATCGATTTCAGGCGGCCGATCATGGCCTCGACCCGCGCGCGCACTTGTTCATTCTTTTGCAGCAGCGTCGCGCGCTCGGACGTCAAGGTATCTTGACGTTGACGCAACGCCCGATTCTCCTCCTTGATATGACTGACCGTAACGATCAGATCTTCCAGGCGCTTTTCCAGGCGCTTCAGCTCGAGTTCGACCGCTGACTTCGGGTTGGCTTCGTTCATAGGCTCCAATATAGAGCGGGCCATAGCGCAATGCAAAGGGCGGTTTATGCCGCTACTGCGCTATTATTCGCCCAATCATGATGTCCGATATTCGGTTCAAGGATTTCGAAGACGTACTCGCCACCGCCGGCGGTCTGGCGGATGCCGCGGAGGCGCACGGATCCCTGTGCGGTGCCCTGTGCTCGGTCTCGCCTTACAGAATGCAGGATTGGATCAACGAAATCTTGCCGGACGGCGCTGCGCTGAGCGACGAGTCCTCCGCCATGCTCGAACGGGTCTTCACCGCCACGGCGACCTCCTTTGGCGAGCAGGGCATGGAATTCGAGCCCCTGCTTCCCGATGACGAACAGCCGCTCAATGGGCGCGCGAACGCGCTTGCATTATGGTGCACCGGATTTCTCTATGGATTGGGTACCGGATCCATCTCGGATCTCGAAGCCTTGGGCGGCGATGTAGGCGAAATCGTCCGCGACTTCACCGAAATCTCCCGGGCCACCGGCGATGATGCCGAAGGGGACGAGTCCAACGAACAGGCCTACGCAGAGCTGGTTGAGTTCATCCGGGTGGCCGCCCAGGTCGTCTTCGAAGAACTGCTGCCGCTTCGCAGACAGATCTACCCGGCGCAGCAGCGGCTGCACTGAACGGCTCACAGGGCCCCCAATGGATCGCAAGGAGTTCGCACGCCGACGGCGCCAGTTCATGCGCATGATCGGCAAGGATGCGATCGCGATCCTGCCCGCGGCTCCGGTGCGTCACCGCAACGGAGATATCGAGTACGCCTATCGCCAGGACAGTCATTTTTACTATCTGAGCGGTTTTCCGGAACCGGACGCGGTTGCCGTGCTGGTGCCAGGCCGTCCGCAGGCTGAATATCTGTTGTTCGTGCGCGAGCACGACGCGCTGCGGGAGTCTTGGGATGGTGCGCGCGCCGGCACCGAAGGCGCGGTTGAGCATTTTGGCGCTGACGATGCCTTCCCGATCGAGGACATCGATGAAATCCTGCCCGGGCTGATGGAGCAGCGCTCACAAATCTACTATTCCATGGGAACACATCTTGATTTCGATCCGCGCATCTTGAGCTGGGTCAATGGACTGCGGGTTCAATCCCGCCAGGGTGCCGGCGGCCTGCAGGAATTCGTCGCGCTCAACCACGTGCTCGATGATATGCGCCTCTATAAGAGCCGGCCGGAGCAGGCGAATCTGCGGCGCGCGGCCCAGATCGCGGTCGGCGCGCATAGGCGCGCCATTCGCTTCGCCCGTCCCGGCCGCATGGAGTATGAGGTGATGGCGGAGGTGCTGCACGAATTCCGCTCGCACAATGCCGACATCTCATACCAACCCATCGTCGGTGGGGGCGCCAACGCCTGCGTCATGCACTATCGCGACAACAATCAGCCGCTGCGCGACGGTGATCTGTTGTTGCTCGATGCGGGCTGTGAACATGACTACTATGCCTCGGATATCACGCGCACGTTTCCGGTCAGCGGCAAATTCACCGCGGTGCAACGTGCCGTTTATGAAGTCGTGCTGGAAGCGCAATTGGCAGCCATCGACCGGGTGCGATCGGGCAATCATTGGAATCAGCCGCATGAAGCCGCAGTGCGCGTGGTGACGCAGGGTCTCGCCAAGCTGGGATTGCTCACGGGCTCTGTCCCGAAGTTGGTCAAGGATCAGGCGTACCTGCCGTTCTTCAATCATCGTACGGGCCATTGGCTTGGATTGGACGTGCACGACGTGGGTGACTACAAAGTCGGCGGCGAGTGGCGCGTACTCGAACCCGGCATGGCGCTCACCGTCGAGCCCGGGATCTATATCCGGCCTTCTTCCAAGATTCCCAAAGAGTTTTGGAATATCGGCATTCGGATCGAGGATGAGGTGCTGGTGACTCACGGTGCACCGGAGGTGCTCACGGGTGCGCTGGAAAAGACCCCGGACGCCATCGAGTCGCTGCGGTGAACTTCGACGTCGCCATCGTGGGCGGCGGCATGGTGGGCGCGACCCTGGGGGTGGCGCTCGCGCCGTTGAACCTGCGTGTGGCGCTCATTGAAGCTATTCCACATAACGCAGCCGCGCAGCCGAGCTTTGACGAGCGCACGACGGCGCTCTCGAACGGCAGCCGCCGAATCTTGGAGACCATCGGAGTGTGGCCGGCGCTGGACGCGTTTGCGACGCCGATCCGGAAAATCCATGTGTCGGACCAGGGCCGATTCGGTTTTGCGCGCATCGACGCGGGCGAGCAGGGCCTCTCCGCCTTAGGGTTCGTGCTCGCCAATCGTGCGCTCGGCAGCGCACTCTGGTCGAGGCTCGGGCGCAACGCGGGCCTGAAGGTGTTTTGTCCGGCCGAGGTGTCGCAAGTCACGGCGGAAGAACAGGCGGTCAAAATCGAGATCGCCGAGGCGGGTACCGCGACCGCCATCGACGCCAAGCTCATTGTGGCTGCCGATGGGGCGCAGTCGGCCGTGCGCAGCGCCTTCGGCGTTGCTGCGGAGACGCGCGACTATGGCCAAACTGCGGTGATCACCACGGTGTTGCCGCAGCGGTTTCACGACAACGTGGCCTATGAACGGTTCACACCCGAGGGTCCCCTGGCGTTGCTGCCGTTGGATGGCGGACGCTGTACCCTGGTATTGACCCTGACAAAAGATGCCGCGCAATCAGCCATGGCGTGGTCGGACCGGGAATTTCTCGCCGAGCTACAGCGCCGCTTCGGCTTTCGTCTGGGGCGGTTTCTAAAAGTAGGACGCCGCGCGACCTATCCGCTGTCCTTGACTCAATCGGCGAGCACCAGCGCGCCACGCTGCGTCATCATCGGCAACGCTGCGCAAGGTCTGCATCCGGTCGCAGGCATGGGATTCAATCTGGGTCTGCGCGATGTGGCCAGCCTCGCCGAACTCATTGCCGAGAGCGCCGCAAAGGCCGCCGACCCGGGCGACGCCAAGCTGCTGGCGGAGTACGACGCCTGGCGAACCGCGGATCGCCGCGGTGTCATTGGGTTTACCGACGGACTGGTGCGCTTGTTTTCCAATCCCTTAAGGGGAGTGCGGCACCTTCGCAACCTGGGACTCCTGGCGTTCGATCTGCTGCCCCCGGCGAAATCCGCGCTATCGCGCCTGAGCACCGGCGGCGGCGGCCGCATACCCAAGTTGGCCCGCGGCGTGGCGCTCACGTGAGCCGCGGGTCATCCCCGGAATTCGATGTGATTGTTGTCGGCGCCGGCGTGGTCGGTGCGGTCATGGCGAGCCTGCTGCTGGCGCGCAAACTAAGCACGGCAGGAAGAGTGGCGGTGGTGGCGGAACACTTTGCGGCAGCGCCTGAAAGCGGCGCGGATTGGGATCTGCGTGTATTCGCAATGAGCCGCGCCTCGGAACGGCTGCTCAAGGTGTGCGGCATTTGGAACTCGCTGCCCGCGACCCGCGTGTTTCCGTACGAGCGCATGTGCGTTTGGGATGCCACCGGCACGCCGACGGGGTCAGGGTCACTGACGTTTGACTGCGCCGAGATCGGCGAGCCCAATCTCGGCTACATCGTCGACGGGAGAACCTTGCAATGGCAGTGTCTGCAAGCCGCTCGCGCCGCCGGCGTCGTGCTGATCGAGGGTACGGTGGCGACGGTCCGGGCCGGCGAGGACGATGTGACGCTGCACTTGAGCGATGGCCGGGATTTGCGCAGCACGCTGTTGGCGGCGGCGGACGGCACGGAGTCAAAGACCCGGGAGCTGCTCGGTATTGATACCGCAGGCCACGCCTATCACCAAGACGCCCTGGTCGCGCACGTACAAACCGCTCGAGGCCACGCCAGCACCGCCTGGCAGCGGTTCTTGAACACCGGACCTGTTGCCTTTCTGCCGCTCAACGACGGCCGCTGCTCCATCGTGTGGAGTGTCGCTCGATCCAAGGCAGGCCTCTTGAGGGCGATGGATCCTGAAGCCTTCGGTGCGGCCCTGACGGAGGCGAGCGGCGAGGCTCTGGGGCAGTGCAGGCTCACCACCCAGCTCGCAGCCTTTCCGCTGAAACTCCAGTACGCCGTCGATTATGTGCGGCCCCGCGCGGTATTGCTGGGCGATGCCGCACATGTGGTGCACCCTCTCGCGGGCCAGGGCTTGAACCTGGGATTGTTGGACTGTGCGGTGCTGTCGCAGGTCTTGAGCGAAGCCGGCGGCGTGGAGAACTACGGCGACTACAAGTACCTGCGTCGCTACGAGCGCCGGCGCCGCAGCGAGAACGTCAGCGCGGCGGCCGCGCTCGACGGACTGGAGCGGATATTTACCAATTCGGACCCGCTCAGCACCGGACTGCGCACGGCGGGCTTGGGCGCCGTGGCGCGGATGTCATTCATGAAGCGCGGCTTGGCGCTGCGTGCGCTGGGAGTGGCGGGAGATGTGCCGGAGTTTCTAAAGGCGCCGGATTTTCTAAAGGCGATCTAGTTTCGCGGCGCAAATAAAGTCATTCACCGACAGCCCGCCGATCGAATGCGTGGAGTAGGTGACGCGGCAATAGTCGTAGCCCACTTCCAGATCCGGATGATGATCTTCGGTGTTGGCAATGTACGCCAGCGCATTGACGAAACTCATCGTGCGGTAGAAATCCTTGAACTTCAGCGATCGATGCAGGCTCTTGGAATCCTTGGCAACCGTCCAGTCCTTGTGCAGCTGTTTGACAAGAAGCTTGACCTTGGCGGGCGTCAGGGGTTTTACGCCGCCCTCGCAAGGCGCGCATTTTTTTTCCGACAATTCCTTCACGGCTGAATTCTGGCGTAGGTGCGCTCGATATAGCGCTCGACCAGGTCCTGAAATTCCTCGGCGATTCGATCTCCCTTCAGCGTGACGGTCTTCGCGCCGTCCTCGTACACCGGTGCCACCGGGTGCTCGCCGGTGCCGGGAAGGCTGATGCCGATGTTCGCATGCTTGCTTTCGCCCGGGCCGTTGACCACGCAACCCATGACGGCCACCGTCATGTCGGCCACGCCCACACGCTGCTTGCGCCACTCCGGCATGCGATGCCGAATGTGGCTTTGAATCTTTTGCGCCAGTTCCTGGAAATACGTGCTGGTGGTGCGGCCGCAGCCGGGGCAGGCGATCACCATGGGCGTAAAGGCGCGCAAGCCCATGGTCTGGAGTATTTCCTGCGCGACGATGACCTCCTGGGTGCGATCGCCGTTCGGCTCGGGCGTCAACGAGACGCGAATGGTATCGCCGATGCCTTCTTGCAACAGTACGCCCATGGCCGCGGTGGAGGCCACAATGCCCTTGCTGCCCATGCCGGCCTCGGTGAGGCCTAGGTGGAGGGGGTAGGTGCAACGACCCGCCAGATTGCGGTATACGGCGATTAAATCTTGCACGCCGCTGACTTTCGCGCTGATGACGATCATGTTGGGGCCCAATCCCAGGGACTCGGCCCGCTTCGCGCTGTCCAAAGCCGAGACGACTATGGCTTCGCGCATGACGTCGATCGCCGCCAGGGGCTCTGCCAGCTTTGAATTCTCGTCCATCATGCGGGTCAGCAAATCCTGATCGAGGCTGCCCCAGTTCACGCCGATGCGCACCGGTTTCTGGAACTTGACGGCCGTCTCGATCATTTCAGCGAATTGCGGATCGCGCTTGCTGCCGCGGCCGACATTACCCGGATTGATGCGCAGCTTGCCCAGCGCCTCGGCGCACGCCGGATGGGCCTTGAGCAGCTTGTGGCCATTGAAATGAAAATCGCCGACCAAGGGGGTGTTGATACCTTGTGCATCCAGGCGCTCGCGGATGTGCGGGACCGCCGCCGCGGATTCATCGTTATTGACCGTGACGCGCACCAATTCGGATCCGGCGCGCGCCAGTGCTTTGACCTGCGCCACTGTGCCGTCGATATCGGCGGTATCGGTGTTGGTCATCGATTGCACGACGATGGGCGACGCGCCGCCGATGGAAACCGGGCCCACCTTGACGGCGAGGGAATGTCGACGAGATTTCATGCGGCCATTATACCTGAGCGCGAATTCTAGGGATTTGCTGCGGCTGCTTGAACGATTTTTGGCGCGGCAACAAACGGTTGAATGCCGAATTTCGGGTACACCTCGCTCGGGTAGTACACCGTGCCATCCTTGACCACCATGCTGATGGTCTTGATCGCTTTCAGATTCTTGATCGGATCGCCGGGAATCAGAAAGAAATCCGCCAGCTTGCCCTTCTCGATCGATCCCATGCGTTGGTCCTGGCTCACGTATCGAGCCGAATCGAAAGTGGCCCGCTTCAAGATCTCGGCCGGCGTCATCCCCGCCAGCAGGTAGAGCTCCAGCTCGCGGTGATAAGTGAAGGAGCCGCCCGTGTCCGTGCCGAACACGATGAACACGCCGCGGTCGTGCAGCATGCGGACCACATCGACCAGCTTGTCGAAAGCCTGGCGATAGGCGAGGTCATCCCCAGGGGCAGAGGTGTCCGCCAGCGCTTTCATGTCGTTGCGGCGCCAGCCGATCGGCATGTGATCGAAATAATCCACCGAGCCCGGCGGGATTTTGCCGTCGCGATTCTGGGTCAATTTCTCATGAATTCCCAAGGTGGGATCGATGGCAATCTTGCGTTCCACCATCAGGTTGATGGTGTGTTGGACCTTGGCGCTCTGCAGATCAAGGCCTGGCAAGCGCTTCAGCGCGGTCAGCCGGAACAGCGTGCGGGTGTCCTCGGTCGGTTGAATCACCCAGCCCAGCGAGAATTGATTGATGTGCGTGATTTCATCGTAGCCCGCCTCGATCATGGCATCGGCGTTCGAGAAAGCGGGAATGTGTCCGGCGACCCGCATGCCGAGGAGATGAGCCTCCCGGGTCATGGCCGGGACCCAGGCCGGATTCATGCTGTTGTAAATCTTGATCTGCCAGAAGTTGCGCGCGCCGTACCAGCGAACGGCGTCAACCGCTTGGCTCTGGCTGTCGACCAGGATGCCGTTGTTCGCGCTGAACGGGCTCTTGCCCTCGATGAAGCCGGAGCGGATGACATGCGGGCCGCCGATGGTGCCGCTGTCTATCTGATGGATGAGCTTCTCGAGCACCGCGTTGTCGTTGCCCATGTCGCGCACGCTGGTAATGCCCGCCACGACGTTGAGCAGGGCCGCGCTTTGGCTCAAATGGGCGTGCATTTCATACATGCCCGCGATCAACGTGCCGCCGCCGCCATCGATGGCGGTCTCACCGGAGGTGGGCGGACTGTCGTTCGGCTCCACCGCCGCGATGACCTTGCCCTGCACCACCACCGACACGGGTTCAGTCAGCGATGAGCTCTTCGGATCGAACAAGCGGACATTGCGAATGCGGATGGGACCTGCATAGCGATGCGCGACATCGTGTTCGATTTTCACAAAGCGCTCGCTCGACCAGGCTGCCGCCATGTCGCGCAGACGTTTCTCTTCGCCTTCGTAGCCGGTGCGCACCAGAATGGAACTGGCATCGACGTCCGCGAATAAGTTGTTAGCCGGGTCAAGCAGAACAATCTCCGGGTCGAGATCGATGCCGATCAAGTCGTAGCGCGTTACCTGAAGAGGGCCGCCGCTTCCCTGCACGGTGAGGGTCTCGCCCTTCTCCAGGCGCAGTACGCCGCCGGGCAGCGCCGGTAATTGCCTGTCCGAGGTTTTCAAGAGCGCCCGTGCATAGAGTCCGTTTGCCCAAGGACTGGAACTCTGCGCGAGGTAGATACTGGGCGTATGAATCGTCGAATGGCCTTTGCCGGTTGAATCCAGCCACTCGCCGCGGATGCCTTTTTTAACAAAATGCTCGGCGATCTTGCTGCCGAACGTCGTGGTGCCCTTGACCGTCCATTCGGTCGGCAATCCGGCCTCATCCAACTTGATCGACTCCGCGATGGTGGGGCCGCGGCCGTTGTTCTTCACGTCGTAGTCGATCGTGGTCAGATCGCCCTTGGTTTCTGCGGTCAAGTGACCGACTTTTTTCTCGCCGAAGATATAGGAATAGGTGAAGGTATCCGCCACAGCCAGCGAAGGCAGGCCTAGGGCCAACATGAGCGCAATTTTTTGCAGGTGCACCGGGAACTCGCAGGTGGATTGAAGAATTTTTTCGTGGTCGCGGATTCTAAACGCAAATCGCCGACTCCGGCCCAATTGCAGTGGGCGTTCGCGTGCCACCTTGCTTACTGTGCATATCTAGTATATACAGTGACCATGGCAGATGTATCGACAACCTTGAGGTTGGGGCCCGTTTCGCCGGCGAGTTCCGGACCCCTTTACCAGCAGATCGTCGATGGCATCAAGCGCGAAGTTCTGGCCAACCGGCTTACGGCCGGCAGCGCGCTGCCTTCCTATCGAGTCTTGGCCGAACAGCTCTTGGTCAGCCTCATCACCGTGAAGAGAGCATACGAAGAGCTTGAACGTGAAGGCATTACCTTCAGCAGGCAAGGGTTGGGAACCTTTGTGGCGGCTCGCGGCAATGATCGGACTCGAGCCGATCGGCGCGCGGTTGCGCGCGAGGCCTTGCGGTCGGCCATTCACGCCGGGCGTGAGGCTGGCATGGTCGATCGTGAACTTGTTCAAATGCTACGCGATGAATTGAAGTCGCCTGCGACGGAATCAATCGACTCACCTATGCGAGGCAGCGCCCCATGAGTGCATCCGCGATCGAATTTCAAGACGTTCAGAAATCCTTCGAGCTTGGGTTTTCTCTTGGCCCATTGACGCTCGATGTGCCGCGGGGTTCGATTTATGCATTGATCGGGCCCAATGGTGCGGGCAAGTCTACGGCGCTCAACATGTTGATGGGCATGGGTGAGCCCAACCTGGGCAGTATCAAGGTAATGGAGCGCGATCTTCGCCTCGATGAGGTTGAGATCAAACGCCGGACCGCGTACGTCAGCCCGGACATGGACTATCGCGCATGGGGCACCGTCGGGAGAGCAATTGATTTCGTTCGAGGCTTCTATTCGAACTGGAACGCCGCCCGCTGCGAGGAACTGCAATTCATGTTTCAGGTGCATCGCGATGCGCGGGTCGATGCTTTGTCCTTCGGCTCGCGCATGAAGCTCGCCTTGGTGTTGGCCCTGTCGCGGGACGCGGAATTGCTGGTGTTGGATGAGCCGACTTTGGGCTTGGATGCCGTCGCGCGCCGTCAGCTTTTCGCGGAGCTGCTCAAGTTCATGACGGGCGATGGCCGCACGATTCTGATTTCCTCGCACCAGCTGACGGATCTTGAACGATTTGCAGATCACGCGGCCATCATGAATCAAGGCAAGCTGCTGACTTCCGGCCGCATGGACAGGCTGGTTGAGCGTTATCGGCAATTTGACGCGCGGCTTCTGGGCGATGCCGCCTCGGACATACCGGGAGTTTCCGTGATAGATCGTCAGGGAGATCGCGTGCGGCTGCTGATCGACCAGGTTGCCGCCCCCGCGCTTGACGCGCTTCGCGTCGAAGTATTGGCAGAGGTTCCGCTCACACTGGAGGATTTGTTCCTTGCCCTGATCAAAAGCGCCGACAGCCGCAAGGGCTGGTGGCCGCACCTGAGCGCCGCATGAGTCGCACCGTCTTCAAACTGCTGAAGGGATACTTGATCCGCAGCGTGTGGCTGTATGCTTTTTTTGGTCTCGCCCAGTTCTTCATCGCAGGGGTCTTTTGGCTGCGCGGCTATGAGCGTGCGCCGATTGCCGGTGCGGCGCTTGGCCTCTGGGGGGCCGCCGCGGCGCTCAATGCGAACAGTCTCGTCTGGCGCAGCCTGCCCATCATCGCGAAGGATGCGGGCATTTTTCGATGGTGGGCCATGGCGGGCGCTCCTGGGATTTATCTGACGCTTTTGACCGGCGTCACTTGGGCTTCGCAACGCTCGAGCGGATTCCCGACGCCGACTCCCGAGATCATCTGGGAGGGAATACTCGCCATCTGGGCCGTGCTGGGGGTTGTCGCGGTGATGTCGCGTTCGCCACGGTTTTACCGGCGGGCGCTGCGGGCCAAAACTGTTGCGAAGGTGACCTTTGCTACGATCTTAATGTGCTATGGCGTGCCGGTTGGGCCGGCCGCGCGACCCTACTCGATCGGGTTCATAGCCGTCGGCATGGCTCTACTCGCGATCTCCGCGGCGCAGGCCGGGGGCAAGCACTGGCGTTGGCCAGACGTGGGGAGCCGGGGTTCCGCGCCCGCCAAGAAGTCCCGGACTGTGCCGGCCGCATATAGGTACGGCATGTGGACCGTATTGCTGCCGCTGCTTCAGCGTACGGCTATCGTCGCCGTGATCACAACTGCACTCGTGGTGCCGCTGCACTTCGTCTTTCCGCGGGCGGGCGCCGCGCTCTTCTGGGTGTATTTCATCGGCATCTCGACCGCGGGGTTTCTGCTTACCTTTCAATTTCGCTCGGCGCTGCAACCTCTGCGCTGTTTGCCGCTGAGCACAAAGCAACTCGCGGGCCTGCTGCTGATATTGGGAGCGCTTCCGGGTGTTGTGACACTGGGGTTTACTTTTCTCGTCAACCGCGCGGTACTGAAAGTGGACATGGATTTCA
>Ga0307474_10003614_pt1 | contig 11146 bp, 10 predicted proteins | sample atmos_gasesECM1C_2_FD_203312 | JGI IMG/M metagenome (GOLD analysis project Ga0307474, IMG submission 203312) | Hardwood forest soil microbial communities from Morgan-Monroe State Forest, Indiana, United States - atmos_gasesECM1C_05 | ecosystem: Environmental > Terrestrial > Soil > Temperate...
TTTGCCGCTTTCCGCGGCATCCGGACGACCAAACACGGGGGCGGCCAGATAATGCTGACCGGCATCTGCATGGGCGGCGGCGAGGCGCTTGGACAACGCGACGCTGATGGTGCTCGATGAAATATGCGCGGCGCCCTTCTTGAGGCTGGCCAGCATGCCGCCCTTCCCAAAGACGATTCCCTCCAGCGCGTCGTCGTCGGCCAGCATGGTGATGACGACTTCCGCCGCGCAAACCGCCTCAACGCTGCGCTGCGCTTGCGCGCCGAGACGCACCAACGCTTCGGCCTTGCTGGCGGTTCGATTGTAAACGCCGACTTCGTGGCCCGCTTTGAGCAGATTCGCCGCCATGGCGGCACCCATTTGCCCGAGGCCAATGAATCCGATTTTCATAGCAGCGCCTCCTCAGTGGGTCGTGTTGAGCGATCCATCGCCGGCAGGAAAGCAGCGTCGCGGCCGATCAGTCGCTCGGCACAAAGATAGCCAGGAGTATATAAACCAACAAGCCCGTTCCCGCGCACAGGAACAATACCGTAAAAAATAGCCGCCACACCCAGGACTCCATGCCGGTCAAGCGCCCGAGGCCGCCGCACACACCGGCGATCCAGCGGTCGGTGCGGCTGCGGCGGAAGGTATTGACCGCCGAGACGAAGGGCGGAGAAGAATTGGTGCTCGCGGTATTGAGCAGCCGCTCCTTCGCGCGCGTGAACTCCTCGTCCGTCAAAGCGCCGCGCGCGCGCAGCTCGTCCAATTTATTGAGGTCGTCACTTAGCGTCATTGCGATCTCCGTTATGCGCGGCGGCGTTGGCGGCAGGGCCATTCTGGGCCTGGGCATTCTGACGTGCCGCTTTGTCCTTCACCTTCTCACGATGATGCTCAATCACACACCCCGCGGTGGCCCCCAGAACAGCATGATGTCCGGCGACGTGGCCGACGACGCCGCCGACCGCCGCGCCTTTCAGGCATCCTTTGGCATATCCCATGCTGGGGAGCATCGCGAGACCGACGCAAATGGCGAGACAGGCAGTAATTTGGCGCATTTTCATTCCCCTGACGAGTACCGATAGGCTAAATACACCTGACGCATGCAAAATTGCGCCTTCAAAACGAGTTTTTGAAGCTCGGAGTCGAAGTCGCCTCGGTGGGGCGCCTAAGCGTAACTAAAACAGGGTGTTAGGACCAGGCGCGACGCAACGGGGGTTGGCTCCCAGCGGCAATACGTCGATACTGACGCGAAAATAAGCAGCTTCATGGTTCCCAAGGACATTTTTACAATGGCGAGCAAGAACAGCACGTTGGGCAGTCTGATCCGTTTGGTGCGAAAGAAGAACTCCTGGACCTTGCGCCAGCTGAGTGAGCGCGTCGGAATCCCGCTCTCCACGCTGGCCAAAGTGGAGACCGACAAGCTCTCGCTCACGTACGACAAGTTGCAGCAGTTCACGGGTCGGTTAGGTTTGAGCATGACGGAGTTTCTGGCTCAAGCAGAGATGCCGGCCGCCAACGCGTTGCCGGTTTTTACGGCGCGCCGCAGCCTCACCAACAGCGGCAACTCGATCCAGATCTCAACCCCCAACTATGACTATGAGTATCTGTGCGCCGATCTTCGCGAAAAACGCATGGTGCCCATCCTGACGCGCATCAGGTCAAAGGACATTGCCGAATTTGGTGAACCCTTGAAGCACAAGGGTGAGGAGTTCATCTTCGTCATCGAAGGCACGATCGAAGTGCACTTGCAGTTCTACAATCCGGTGCGCCTCTCCGCGGGCCAGGGCATCTACATCGACAGCACCATGGGGCATGCCTACGTCGCGCGGGACTGCGAAAGCGCGCTCGTGCTCGGCGTTTGTTCGAGCGAGGATCCCAATCTGGCGACAGAGCTCATCAGTCTTGCGGCTAATGAGGCGCAGACGAATGCGTAGCGGCGGGGCTGAGCGGCAGCGCGCGATCGCGATTGAGCCAGAAGCCAATTGCAAATAGGACGATGATCAGCGGCACGGCGACACCGAACTCATCGATCGCATAGGGCGTCAGGGTGCCTCGAGCTCCGGTTAAAGGCGTAAAGAAACCCTGAATGAACAGGTTGTGGCTGGCATGCAGAATGGCGCAGGGCCAAACGCTGTTCGAAACCAGGCGAAACCAGGTCATGATCACGCTGCATCCGATCGTGAGCGCGCAGAAGCAGGGCATTGAAAACCACCACGGCGTTCCGCTGTTGTAATCCGCGAACAGCAACAGCGGCATGTGCCACGCCGCCCAAATAACGCCGACCGCGATGCTGCCTTTGGTGAAGCCGAGACGCTCCACCATCAAGGGGGTGAGCAGGCCGCGCCAGCCGATCTCCTCTCCCAGGGCATGCGCCAGGCTCGAGATCATTTGCGTCGTGCCGATCAGGAGCAGGTACAGCGGAATAAAGGCGATCGGGCTGGTCACCGTCCAGCCGAGTTTCTGCGCAATCGCAGCAATCGCATTGGGATCCGGAAAGAACCCAAAGCCGAAGATCCAGATCAACCCATAGCCAATCGTCGCGTAGGCCAATGGCGTCAAGTAGGAAAGCAACGCGTAGCGTGCGCCGCCCCAGCGCAGTCCGAGCGCCTTGAAATCCACGCGCCTGATGTAGCAGGTCGCGATCGCGGCTGCGGCGGGACACCACATCAATCCCGCGACATAGAGGCCCCTGCCGGCGCCGACGTGGCCCGACGCGATCATCAAAGTCCAGAAGACACTGCTGAAACACGCGGCGAGCGCCAAGTAGCAGAGAATCGTCACGGTTTGTGGCCTGGCCATTGCAGATCCTCGACGCGCCGCTCTTGGAGTTGAAATGTGCGGCTGCGACTCTGGCTTAGATTGACAGCAATTCTCTCATCAGGCTAACTATCGCGCAAGTTTCTCCAATTAGGCCATGTTTTTACGCGACGGGGCGATAAGAAAATGACCCGCATACCAATGATCGCGTTAGTGATGACATTCGCCGTTTGCGCGCGCGCGGCCCCGTCGGAGCAGGAACGATTGCCGCCCGATGCGCAGGCCGGCAATTACGTCGGCAGCGATGTCATGATTCCGATGCGCGATGGCGTCAAGCTGCACGCCGAAATCTGGCGGCCGCGCGGCGACACCTCCAAGCTTCCCATCCTGATGCAGCGCTCTCCCTACGGCTTTGGCTTGAGCAAGGTCAAGCGATCGATGGACGCGGAATTCAAGGAGCTGGCGCAAGAGGGTTTTATCTTTGTGCTCGAGGACATCCGCGGCCGGTTCGGTTCGGCGGGCGAGTTCGTGATGCTGCGCCCGAAGACCACAGGCAAGGATGGCGTGGATGAGTCCACGGATACCTACGACAGCATCAGTTGGTTGATCAAATCGCTGCCGAACAATACCGGCAAGGTGGGAGTCTTCGGTGTGTCCTATCTTGGCTGGACCACGGCAATGGCAACGGTGAATGCGCACCCGGCGTTGAAAGCGGTTTCCGTACAAGCCTCTCCCGAGGATATGTTCATCGGCGATGACTTCCATCACAACGGCGCCTTCCGCTTGCAGTACGCCTGGGAGTACGCGGCGGCACTGGAGACAGACGGGCGAACGCTCAACGCATTCGACTTCAAGAAGGAAGATCCCTATTCCTGGTACTTGAAACAAGATGATCTTGCGACTCTGGATCAGCGCGCCCTCGGCAGCCGCCTGCCTTCCTGGCAGAACTTCGTCGCGCACCCGAACTACGATGCATTCTGGCGCTCGGCCGTGACTTCGGCGGTGATGCCGGCAACCGTGAAGACTCCCAATCTCATCGTCGCCGGTTGGTGGGACCAGGAGGATTTCTACGGACCGGTCACGATTTATAAGCGCCAGCAACAGCACGATCCGCAGCATCGCAACTACCTGGTCATCGGTCCTTGGAATCACGGCGGTTGGGCGCGAGATGCCGGCAATAAATACGGCCCGCTGGATTTTGGGTCCGACACCGGCAGCTACTTCCGCGCGAACATGGAGACGCCGTGGTTTAAGTTTTGGCTGAAAGGCGAGGGCAAGCTCGACCAACCCGGCGCGTTTATCTTTGAGACGGGCAGCAATGAGTGGCGGCGCTTCGACGCCTGGCCGCCACGAGAAGGCATATCCAAAAAACGGCTCTACTTGCATCCCAACGGCAAGCTGTCCTTTGACCCGCCGGCGGCAGCCGATAGCAACGCCGATCGCTATGTGTCGGATCCGGCGAATCCCGTTCCTTATCGCACGCGGCCCATCGCCACGACATCTTCCGCGGACGGGGCTTGGACAGTATGGCTCGCCGATGATCAAGCGCCGTTTGCGAAACGTGCCGATGTCCTGTCTTGGCAGACGGATGTATTGCAAAACGACGTGACAATCCGCGGCAATGTCGCCGCCCAGCTGTATGCCAGCACCACCGGCACCGACGCGGATTGGGTGGTCAAACTCATCGATGTTTATCCCGCCGATGACGCCGCGCCGGCCCTGCGCGGCCGGCAACTGATGATCGCCAACGATGTTTACCGCGGGCGCTTTCGTTCAGGGTTCGAACATCCCACGCCACTGGTTGCGGATAAGGTGCTCGAATATTCGGTTGACTTGCATTCCGCGTCGCACGTATTCAAGAAAGGTCATCGCATTGCCGTGCAGGTGCAGAGCACGTGGTTCCCGTTGATCGATCGCAATCCCCAGAGTTTCGAAGCGAGCATATTCAGCGCCCAGGCGGCCGACTTCAAAGCGCAAACGCACACCGTGTATCACAGCCTTCAGTATCCCTCCGCCATCCTGGTCGACATCGCCGCCGCGGCGAAGCACACGAATTAGCCAAGGAACATTTGCAATGCACATCTCCACGCGTTTTCTACTGGGCAGCTTGACGACGGCTGCATTTCTGACGCAACCGGCATTTGCGGCGCCGCTTGCGGCGCCGGTTCCCATCGAAGAAGTCATGCAGGCGCCTTATCCCTCGAGTTTAGTCGCCTCCGCAAAGGGAAATGCCGTTGCGTGGGTGTTCGATACCAAAGGCTGCCGGAATATTTGGGTGGCGCAAGGCGCTCACGCGCGGCAGATCACCCCGTACACGTTGGATGATGGATTTGATATCGGCGATTTGGCATGGTCGGCGGACGAGACTCAGGTCGCCTATGTTCGCGGCGGATCCATCGAAGACGATCAGCCCGCCAACGTCAACAATTCACCCGAGGGTCCTGCGCCCAAGGAAGTCTGGGTCATAGCGACCGCGGGCGGCGCGCCGCGCAAGGTGGGCGGGGGCCACTCGCCGAGGTTTTCGCCGGACGGCACTCGCTTGGTGTTTGCCGATAAGGGCAAGATCATGACGGCTGACGCCACGGGCGCTGCTCCCACGCCGCTGATCGTCGATCAAGGCCGCATCGCATCCATGACTTTCTCGCCCGACGGCCAGAAGCTGGCATTTGTGAGCGGACGCAAGGAGCACTCCTTGGTGGGCGTGTACGATTTTGCCGCGCGAACCATCACCTGGCTGAGCCCGAGTCTCGATCACGATACTTCGCCGGTATTTTCGGCGGCCGGCACGGAAGTCGCGTTCATTCGCATCCCTTCGGAGAAGAATCCGGGTTTTGTCTCGCACCGTGCGGGTCAACCTTGGTCCATTTGGGTTGCAAACGCCGCGAGCGGCGCGGGCCGCCGAGTTTGGGTGGCGGACGGCGGCGTCGGCAGCGCTTTTGCGCCCACGCTGGCGCAGAAAAATTTACTCTGGAATTCGAACGACGAGCTGGTGTTTCCCTGGGAAAAAACCGGTTGGCTGCAGCTTTACGCCATCCCTGTCCGCGGCGGCGCGCCGCGATCGATTACTCAGGGCCAATTTGAAGTCGTGCATATGGTCTTGAGTCCCGATCGGCGCCGCTTGGTCTACTCCTCGAATGAGGAGATCGATCGCATGCATGTCTGGACCATCGACTTCAAGGGCGGCAAACCGACCCTGGCGAGTAAAGACCATGCAATCGAAGATTACCCCCAGATCAGCGGCGACGGCACGATTTTCGCGCTGCAAAGCGATGCAACCAAACCGCTGCAGCCGGTGATCTTGGCCGCGGCCGGGCGCTGGCAGCTGCTGGTCCCGGAGGCATCGGCAGCATTCCCCTCTGCGAAATTGGTGACACCCGAAGCGGTGACCTATGCGGCAAAGGACGGACAACCGGTGCACGCTCAGCTGTTCCTGCCGCGTGATGCGGGTGGGGCGAAACCGCATCCCGCGGTCATGTTTTATCACGGCGGCCCGCGCCGCCAGATGCTGCTGGGCTTCAATCCCATGGGCGCCTACAACTGGATGTACGCGCTCAATCAGCGCTTGGTCTCAGAAGGGTACATCGTCATATCGGTCAACTATCGCGGTGGCATCGGTTACGGCCTGGATTATCGCGAGGCCAATAACTTTGGTCCGGACGGCGGCAGCGAAACGAACGATATCCTGGGTACGGTGACCTATCTGCAGGGAAGGAAGGATGTCGATGCGCGCAAGATCGGCGTCTGGGGCGGCAGTTATGGCGGCCTCATGACCGCCTTGGCGCTGGCGCGCGCATCCAAAGACATCGCGGTCGGTGTGGACTACGCGGGCGTGTACAACTGGGACTCGATGCTCGCATCGCTTGGCGCGCCTGTAGAGCCCGGGGAGGCCACGCGACGCGGCTTCGATTCATCACCGGTCGCGACCATCGATCAATGGCATTCCCCGGTTCTGGTCGTCCAGGCAGACGACGATCGGAATGTACCGTTGCAGCAATCGGTGGAATTGATTCAGGACCTGCGTCTGCATCACATCGATCATGATGTCATCATGATGCCCAACGAAATTCACGACCTCGCCCACTACTCATCCTGGATAGCATTGTTCAAGGCAACCGATGCGTACCTGAACCGATATCTTCTTCAGTAGCGCGCGCGGGGCCGTGACCCGTGTCCTATAATCGGGGCCGGCCTGGCTTGCCGGGGATGAAAATGCTTTCCAAATCAGTGGCTGCGGCTTGCTTCGCGCTCGCATGGTCGATGGCGGGCGCCGGCGATGCGCAAACCTCCGACAAGCCGCAATTCGGCGCGTGGGGATTGGACCTGGGCGCCATGGATAAGCAGGTCCTGCCCGGCAATGACTTCAATCGCTACGCGTCGGGCGCGTGGCTTGCGCGCACGCAAATCCCTGCCGACAAGCCCATGGCGTCGCTTCGCTATCTGATGACCGATCGCACAGAAGCGCGCTTGCATGAACTAATGGACAAGGCGGCGGCGGCTGCTTCGCAAGAACCCAGGGATTTGGACGCGAAAGTCGGCGCTTTCTACAAGGCATTCATGGACGAGGCGCGAGTTGACAAGCTGGGCGCAGAGCCGATTGCCGCGGAGCTTAAGGCCATTCGCGGCGCTTCAGGCCGCGATGACATTGCCGAATTGATGGGTCGCAACAACAGCGATTTTTTCGCGACGATTTTCACGCTCGGAACTGACGTCGATCTCAAGGACGTCAAGCGCTACGCGCTCTATGCAACTCAGGGAGGGCTGGGTCTCCCGGATCGCGATTATTATCTGCAGCCCTCATTCGACAAGCAGAAGGCGGCCTATCAGGCCTATGTCGCTGAAGTTTTAGAACTCGTCGGTTGGCCCGCATCGCATGCCAGTGCCGCCGCCGTGGTTGACTTCGAAACCAAGATCGCCGCCGCGAGCTGGACCAAGACAGAGCAGCGCGATGTCGATAAAATCTACAATCCGATCCAGACGCGAGATCTGGCCGCTTTCACGCCCGGCTTTGCGTGGTCTCGGTTCCTCACGGGAGCGGGGCTTGGCAACATCGATCGCGTCATCGTGGCGGAGAAATCGGCCTTCGTGCGGATCGGCGCCGTGTACCAATCCGCTCCGCTCGATGTGTTGAAAGCCTGGCAGGCATTCTCGGTCGCCGACAACGCCGCATTTTATCTCTCGAAGCCGTTCTCCACCGCTCGGTCCGGGTTTCGCGACAAGATTCTTTCCGGCCAGCTGGTTGAGCCTGTGCGATGGAAAAGAGCGATTCACGCCGTAAGCGGCGCGGACTGCACCGGCGATCGCGTCGATTGTTTCGGAAACTTAGGTTTCGGCGTGGGGCAGTTGTATACCGCGCGCTATTTTCCCCCCGCGGCCAAGGCCAAAATTGAAGCACTGGTGGCGAACGTCAAGGCCGCCATGCGGGCGCGCTTGGAGCGTCTGGATTGGATGACGCCGGCCACCAAAGCCGAGGCGCTAATGAAACTCGATACCTATCAAATCAAGGTTGGCTATCCGGATCACCCGCGCGATTACTCCGCGGTGTTGATTCGCTCCGATGATTTGCTCGGCGACGTGCGCCGCGCGGCCGAGGCGAACTGGCATTTTTACTTGTCGCGGCTCAATGGTCCGGTGGACCGCACCGACTGGAGCATGACTCCGCAGACCAATGATGCCTACAACGGCTCGCTGCGCGACATCGTGTTTCCCGCCGGCATTCTGCAGCCGCCGATATTCGATGCCGCGGCCGATCCGGCCATCAACTACGGCGCCATCGGCGGGGTGATCGGACACGAATTGACGCACGGTTTCGATGACGAAGGACGCAAGCTCGACTCCTCGGGACAATTGCGCGACTGGTGGACAGCGGCTGACGCCGCGGCTTTTGAGGCGAGGGCGAAGAAACTGGGGGCGCAATACTCGAGCTATGAGCCGGTTCCCGGTGCACACATCAATGGCGATCTGACCATGGGCGAAAATATTGCGGATCTGGGCGGATTGAATGTGGCACTGGAGGCGTATCACCATTCTTTGAATGGTGCGCCTGCGCCGCTGATTGACGGATTCACCGGCGATCAGCGTGTGTTTCTCGGCTGGGCGCAAGCTTGGCGCGGAAAGGTTCGCGAGGACTATGTGCGAAAGCAAGTCGCTTCCGATCCCCACTCGCCGCGCGCCTTCCGCGTGATCGGACCGACACGCAACATCGATGAGTGGTATGCAGCCTTCGGGGTGAAGCCCGGAGAGACCTACTCACTTCCCGCGGATCAGCGTGTCCGCATCTGGTGACGGGATCCATTGCAGAGGCATGCCGGGGTACCAGCCAATGCGCCTCACCAAAGCAATAGTGCGTCTTCCGGGCGAGAATTTCTCGCAGGGCTTGACGATGTCGGGATCGCCGTCCGGCCCCGATTATCGCAAGGCGCTCGAGCAGCATGCCGCGTACTGCCGCGCGCTGGCGGCGTGCGGAGTCCAGGTAACCGTGATGACCGCGGATGACAGCTACCCGGACGGTACCTTCGTCGAGGACACCTTCGTGGTCGCGGAGAGAGTCGCGATCGCAACGCGACCCGGCGCGAAGACTCGTATGGGTGAAGTCGAGTCGGTGGCCAAGGCGGTGCGTGGCTTCAGGCCTCGGTTGGAGCGGATCGATGCGCCGGGCACAGTCGATGGCGGCGATATCTGCCAAGTGGACGATCATTTTCTAATCGGGCTATCCCAGCGCACCAACGAAGCAGGCGCCGCGCAACTGGCCGCGATTCTCGCGCGCTATCGATACACTTCATCGACGCTGGATATACGCCAACATCCCTCGCTGCTACATCTGAAGTCGGGTATTGCGTATCTCGGCGAACGGCGTTTCCTGGTTGCTCCAGGGTTCCCGTCCACGGATGAGCTAGCTCACTGCGACGTGATCGAAGTCCACGCCACCGAAATGTACGCCGCCAACGCCGTTCGGGTGAACGATGAGGTTTTCATCGCGTCGGGATTTCCCAAACTGGCCAGCACCCTTGATCAACTGCAATACCGCGTCCGCGCGCTCGACATGTCCGAATATGCCAAAATGGACGGTGGTTTGAGCTGTCTGTCGCTGCGCTTTTAGAAGGGAAATCCAGCCGAACGGCGTCTGCATGTTCATCCTTCGGCAATCCGCCAAGTATTGGCCGCCGTCAAGGCGGAGCGCCTTATTGCACCGATACCACGCGATCGTCGCGCGAGCGTGATGACGGTATCGTCGTCACGTAAGTCGCAATTTTAGCAAGGCCGTGGAGGAGCAACGGCAGTAGAAACAGATCGTCAACGACGCCCAAAACCGGAATCGCGAAATTAAAGGGATCTAACGCGAAGAACCCCAAGGCGAGGGCTGCCGGCAGCAGCCAAGTGGGGCGGTTCGGATGGCGCAACGCCACCCACAGGAGCCGGATATCGCTGCCAGCCAGTCGCCACAACCTGAAAATCCTGCGCATAAATCCTCACTTGGATTCGTCTATCTTTATTCGACTTCGCGCGTTGAAAGTCGTTCAGTCTCGAAAGAATGGGCTTTTCGGATATGATGCCCTCGAGAGGGGGACCCCATCTATGGTTCGTACGATTTTCGCTTCAATTCTCTTCTTGAGCGTTTCGCCCGTTGCGTCATCGCAACCGAAGTTGCTCGAGCACATACCGCTTGAGTGGAAGCCGACGTCGAGCCTGCGGCTGGCTACGACGCAGATGACTACTTCGACCGTGACGATCGGAAACTTTACTGACGGGCGTGCTAACAAGGAAGCCATTGGCGAGAACGTAGAGGACAGCAATCCCAAACCGGTGACGACGACCGCCGACGTTGGGGCGTTTGTAGCTGTTCACATCCGGCAGCTGTTTGACGAAGCCGGCATCAAAACGGTCGACGGCGGCGGAGCGGTACTCATCAAGGGTGAGGTGACTAAGTTTTTCGTGCGCGAGGGAAACACCTACAAATCGGAAGTGGCACTTCAACTTGTCGTAAGCGATGCGGATGGGAAAACGCTGTGGAAGGGTCTGGCCTCTGGCGAGGCCACACGGTTTGGACGGTCTTACAAGGCGGAGAATTACTACGAAGTACTATCCGATGCTCTGGTTAACACCGTGAGTTCAATGCTGCAGGCTGCGGAGTTTCAGAGTGCGTTATCAGGGCAGGCGGGGGCTTAGACGCATAGCAGCTTCCCGTATCGTTAACGTGCCACGAGCCACTAGTGGCCTGTCCCATTAATTCGTAACATATATTCTGTATGCTTTTGCGGTATCTTTCTGAGCGGAGATGCTGCGATGGCGATGGGTCGACCGAAGAAGGCACTTACTTTGAGCGAAGGTGAAGCAGCCCAGCTTTCCTCGTTCGCGCGCTCGCGCTCGTTGCCGGCGGCGTTGTCTCTGCGGGCGCGCATTGTCCTGGCCT
>Ga0307474_10003615_pt1 | contig 11142 bp, 7 predicted proteins | sample atmos_gasesECM1C_2_FD_203312 | JGI IMG/M metagenome (GOLD analysis project Ga0307474, IMG submission 203312) | Hardwood forest soil microbial communities from Morgan-Monroe State Forest, Indiana, United States - atmos_gasesECM1C_05 | ecosystem: Environmental > Terrestrial > Soil > Temperate...
ATCCCAGACGTCTTTAGATGTTTCTCTTGTGTGACTGCGGGCATTTCGATTTACAGGAATACTCGCCGGGGCTAACCGACAGAGCCTTCCATTTCCAGCTCGATCAAGCGCTTGAGCTCGACCGAATATTCCATCGGGAACTGGCGGACGAGATCGTTCACGAATCCGTTCACGCTCAAGCTCATTGCCTGAGCTTCGGACAGGCCGCGCTGCTGCATGTAGAAGATTTGTTCCGAGCTCACTTGCGACACACTCGCTTCATGTTGCACGGCATTGCCGGTTCCGCGCACGGTAATCGCCGGGTAGGTATCAGTTCGCGAAGTCGAGTTGATGAGCAGCGCGTCGCACTCAGTGTTGTTCTTGCAATTTTTGAGATGCTTCGGCACATGCACCAGCCCGCGATAAGTCGCCCGGCCGGTGCCGATCGAGATCGACTTGGAAATGATGTTCGACGTTGTCTCGTCCGCGGCATGAATCATTTTCGCGCCGGTATCCTGGTGCTGGCCGTTGTTGGCAAGCGCGATGGAAAGAACTTCGCCGCGCGATTTGCGGCCCTTCAACACTACGCCCGGATATTTCATCGTTAGCCGCGAGCCGATGTTGCAGTCGATCCACTTGATCTCGGCGTCTTCGTGCGCGAGTCCGCGTTTCGTGACCAAGTTGAAAACGTTGGCGGACCAGTTTTGCACGGTAATGTATTGGATCTTGGCACCCTTGAGCGCAACCAGCTCGACAACTGCGCTGTGTAGCGTCGTGGTCTCGAACTTCGGGGCGGTGCAGCCTTCCATGTAGGTCACTTCGCTGCCTTCGTCCGCAATGATGAGGGTGCGCTCGAATTGGCCGAAATTTTCCGCGTTAATTCGGAAATAAGCCTGGAGCGGATGTTTCACTTTCACGCCCGGCGGGACGTAAATGAACGAGCCGCCACTGAATACGGCGGCGTTGAGCGCGCTGAATTTGTTGTCGGCGATCGGGATGACTTTGCCGAACCATTTTCGGAAAATTTCCGGATGCTTCTTCAAACCTTCGGTCGAGCCGACGAAAATCACGCCTTGCTCGCCAACGGCTTTCTTGATGTTCGAATAAACTGCTTCACTGTCGAACTGCGCTTCCACCCCGGCGAGAAATTTTCTTTCCTGCTCGGGAATGCCCAGGCGCTCGAAAGTGCGCTTGATATCGTCCGGCACCTCATCCCAACTCCGTTTCGTCGTTGTGCCAGGCGACAGGTAATAGCGAATTTTATCGAAATCGATCGCCTCAAGATCTTTACTCGCCCAATGCGTCGGGAGCGGTTTTTCGAGAAATGTTTTCAGACCGCGTAAACGAAACTCGCGCACCCACTCGGGATCTTCTTTTACCTCGGAGATGTAATGGATCGTTTTCTCGCTTAACCCGGCCCCCGCGTCGCGCACGTGGACCTCGGGGTAAGCGAAATCGCCGATTCCTCGGTTGATATCGACGGCTTTGGTTTCAGGTTTCATTATCGATCCTATCTGGTGACTGCCATTTCGCCGGCAGATTCGCGCGCCCAATCGTAGCCTCGTTCCTCGAGCTCCAGCGCGAGGTCTTTTCCGCCGCTGCGGACAATGCGACCGGCGACCATAACGTGAACGTGATCGGGCACAATGTAGTTCAAGAGTCTTTGATAGTGCGTGATCAAAAGAATGCCGAGGTTCGCTCCCCGCATCATATTAACGCCCCGGGCCACAACTTTGAGCGCATCGATGTCGAGACCGCTGTCGGTCTCATCGAGGACAGCGTATTTCGGTTCGAGCATGGCAAGCTGCAGAATTTCGGTTCGTTTCTTTTCGCCGCCGGAGAAACCTTCATTGACCGCGCGCGACGTAAACGAGCGATCCATCCCTAGCAGCTCCATTTTTTCGTAGAGCTTTGCGTAATACTCAGTGGCTTCGAGTTCTTCGCCCTCGGGCAAACGCGCCTGCAATGCCGCCCGCAGAAAATTCGCAATCGTCACGCCGGGAATTTCGCTCGGATATTGGAACGCCAGGAACAAACCTTTTCGGGCACGGTCGTCAGCCTCCATTCCCAGAATGTCTTCCCCATCCATGGTGATCTTGCCTTTGGTCACCTGGTAGTCGGGGTGACCGGCCATGACCTTGGCCAGCGTGCTCTTACCGGAGCCGTTGGGGCCCATAATAGCATGCACTTCACTTCGCGGGACGGCGAGGCTAAGGCCCCGTACGATCTGTTGATCGCCGATGGCGACATGAAGGTTATCAACTCGGAGCTCGTTCATAAGGCGGGTTGAAAATATAGGCCGATTCCAGTCGATTGCGAACGGATTCGAGCGACCTACTACAGACGCCAATGCGCCAATCTGGCACACCTTCACCCGTATAAATTCCATCAAAGGGCATCCCGATTGCTACAGAGATAATCGGTGAACTCCGACGACAAGCCGCTTTCGAAAGACGCCGTCTCCAAAGCAACGAGTGAATTGAACAATTTGTTACAAATCATCTCCGGCACCAGCGTGGAAATCGCGAATCTGCGGAAAGGGGACGATGGATGTGAGCAATATCTGTCCATGCTCCGCTCAAGCATCGACCGCGCGGAAACGGCTGCGCGGCATTTAGCTGAACAAGCCGGAGGCACGCATCAGAAAATGGCGATGCATCCTGAGCTAGCCGCGCTTGTAAAACCAAAAAAGGTTGCAGATATGCCGGTGACCAAACCACAAATTCTGGTCGTCGATGACGAAGAGATGGCGCTGAAACTGGTAAAGCAGCTTCTGACCACCGCGGGATATCACGTAACCACCGCCCAGTCCGGTTTCGAATGTCTCGACCTGTTCCGTCGCCGTCCGCTCGCGTATCAACTCGTGATAATCGATTTAACCATGCCGTTCATGGACGGTGAAGAAACGTTCAACCGTCTACGTGAAATCCGGCCTGACGTGCCCGTCATGCTGTGCACCGGTTTCATTCAAAACGAAAGGCTGGAGAAGTTGATGACGGCCGGGCTGTCGGGTTTTTTGCGAAAGCCATTCGCACCTGACGAAATCGCTGCTCAAGTCAAAGCGATTATGGAGAGTGTAAAGTACTTTCGTCTGAGCGGCGCTCCCAACGATACCTCTTCGTTAACTGGTTGATCCCGACTCATGAAGTCGAGTTAGCGCGCACGCGCCGTTGAGCGGCTCGGCGAAAAGATCACGCGCGAAGTTATTCTTCGCGAAGGTGAGCCGGAAGAACGTCAGCCGTCTCGCGAACTGGCAGGGTTGGTGAAAAATCCTTCGGGACCGGCCACGCTCCGGCGTGCCATGACTGGTTCCGAGTTTGTTCCTTCGTCCCGTCCGCCCCTGTCGGGCTCTTGACCGTGAAAATTTCACACGATTGATGCGAATCATCCACGGTCGTGACTCCGAGCGAACGAAGCTTGAAATTGTCTGTAATCAAAGTTGCGACGCTTTCGCTTACGATCAGCTCCGTGCCTGTCGCCTTGGTCATCTCCTGAAGCTTCCAGCTCACGTTCACCGCATCGCCTATCAGCGTGAATTCCATCCTTTGCGGCGATCCGATGTTTCCCACTACGACCTCACCGTGATTGATCGCCATCCCGACGCGGAGCTCGGGCCAGCCGCGTTGATTCCAGGTCTTGTTGAGCGAACGAATCTTTTCCTGCATCGCGAGCGCTGCTCGAACGGAGGCAATGGCATCCTGCCGGGCGCCTCGGCTTTCCAAGCTCCCCCATGACGCCATGAGTGCGTCCCCGATGAACTTGTCCAGGGTTCCGCCGTTTTCGAAAACGCAATCGACCATCGCACTGAAATACTCGTTGAGTTGCGCAACCAGCGCCTGAGGCGAACTGCGCGCTGTCACGATTGAATAGGACCGAATGTCGGAGAAAAGAATCGCAACCGGTTTGGTCACACCACCGAGCGAATCGCGGTAAGTGTTTGGGTGGTCGACCAGCTCGTGAACTACGTCTCGGGAAACGTATCGCTCCAAGACTCGCCGGACGCGCATTCGCTCGATGCGCTCGGTCATGAAATCGGAGATCAAACCGAACAACATGGCCATCGTGAAAACGGCGATGGGTGCGATGAGTGGCAAATAAGAGGAAGCGCGGTTGAAACAGACCAGCGAAGTGAGAACGGCGGCGAGAACCATTGTCAGAATCAGGATCAAGCGCGCCCACGGTGCGCGGAGCAGCAACGTCGCGATAACCGCAAGAAATCCGGCGAGCCCAATACAAGCCAGATTGGCCGCCATTGGCAATTCGCGGATGAATTCATGATGAAGAGCCGCGTTGAGCGCGTTCAAATGCAATTCCGGTCCCGGCATTGCGCCGAACGGCGTCGGATGTTCGTCGTGTTGCCAGTTTCCTTCCGCACCGACGATTACGATCTTGTCGCGAAAGAATGCGCCGGACTGATAGTTTTGGGTCCAGAACACCGGAACAAAGATTTCAAACAACGAGTGTGACGGGAAACCCTGCCGCGGCGGCGCCGTAAAGCGGAAGGCGAGGCTATCCAGATCGCTCGGGACGTCCGACGTGTAACCGGCTTTGATTAACGCACTTGCCGCCAGCGAAACGAACCGCTCGGAGTCCACCTTGGCTTGGGTGTTGCGGACCTGATCGAAAGTCACCCGGAACTGCGCGCGTCGGACTACATCGTCTTCGTCCGCCCAGAAGTTTGTGAATCCGATACGGCTGTCGGTCGGGCTTGTTTGCGGAATCAACGTTTCGCTCGGCCGAACCAAACTTCCATCCACAAAGTTGCTGCCGATGATGACATGATCGGAATAACCGTCGAGCGCCGCGCGAAACAGAGCGTCGCTCTCGGTGGGCGTCGGAAAATTCAAATCAAAAACGACGACTCTCGCGCCGGCCCGGACCAGTTTTTGGATGACAAGTGCGTAAACTTCACGTGACCAGGGGAAGCCTTTACTGATCAAGCGCAAGGTATGGGCATCGTCCGAGTTGCTCTGGTTCAACCCAAACACTTCGTCGATATCCGTCTCATCGAGACTGACGGAAGAGGCGTCTATGGCCAGGAAAACGAGATTTGGATTAGGAGGCGCGGTTCGGCCAGCACGGGCGATCGCGTCCCGATACAGATTACAAAGCCGCGTGTAAGCCAGCGGTTGTTTCACCTCCAGTGTTCCAAAAGCCACCGACACGAGGACGGCGAATCCAGAAATAAACGAGATTCGCCGCGCTGACATGCAGTAAGATTCTCAGCGGGAAACGTGCCTTGTTAGGCTCTTCCGAGGCCTAACGGCATACGCTGTGCTTGGGGGAATAAGGGTGGCTTCTCCTGCCTGCCGCATCCTGTTGATAGGGACTGCATTGCTGTCCCTGAAATCGCTCTCTGCCCAGACCATCCCAGCTGTCGAGAGCTCACGCCTCTTCGACCGCACCGCCCCGCCGACCGGCGGCATGGTTACCCCGGATGGAATGGCGCTTCCGGAAAGTGAAAACACGTCGTCGGAAGACGAAAGTTTTGGCGCGCAGCAAATCCTCAAGACCCAGCAGAAGATTCCCGACTTCACGCTAGGCGGAAGCGTTTCCAGCTTTTACACCAACAACGTGGCGTTAACTCGGAGCCACACGATTTCCGATAGTTTCGCGGTCGGCGCCGCATTTTTTGACTGGACGCCACGAATCAACCCGGAACTGCAGTTTCAATTCGGTGCCGGCGCTTCCATTTTCCGTTATTGGGACACAACTCCGCTCGACTTCGAAAATATCGGCACCGGAGCCGGCCTGCTTTGGACACCCCAAAGCTTCTGGGGCATTGGAATTCTTGGCCGCTACGATTTTACCGAGCTGCTGGACTCCGCGAGCCACGAGATTTTGCAGGACCACGAGTTCTCGGTCGCGCTCCAAAAGCTTTTGGTCCTCGGACGGTCGCATGCGCTCACCTTTGGTGTGATCGGTTCCGCGGGAATATCCGATCCATATTTCGAACAACGGGATCAGATTGGCTTTGCTGTTGGCTATCATCTTCAGCTCACGCGGCAGTTAGGCAGCGATCTGGGTTATCGACTTTCCGGGTACTTCTACAACAAAGGCGGTCGCGACGACTTGAATCAGGTCTTTTCGTTAGGCCTGCACTACTACATCACGCCGTGGGCGTCGGTGGACAGCTTTCTGACTGGAGCAATCAACTCCTCCAACCATTCGGCGTTTAGTTATGACGTGATTTCAACCGGAGGGGGGGCGGGCCTAACTGTCAGGTTCTGAGTGCCTCTATAGGTACCATAAAAGGCATAACCCCTGCTCCGACACACTCCTTTCGCCATGCATAAATCATTGCCCTCCTCTTTCATACTCGTTGTATCCGTTGGTTTCGCCCTTATTTGTCCGGTGTTGTCCTACGCCGGGCCCTTAACTGAAGCCCATGTCACTAAGATCGTAAACGAGGTCAAGCTGGTCGACCCAAACTCGGGTGATCGCGACGCCAAACTGGACGACGTCGTGCGCGACGAGATCGCGCTGACCACGGGAATCAAATCACGGTCGGAACTTCTATTTCAAGACAACACGCTCACGCGGCTTGGACCGGAAAGCTATTTCAGTTTCAAGACCGGCAGTCGCGACATGACGCTCCAAAAGGGAACGCTGTTGCTCCAGGTCCCGAAAGGTTTGGGCGGCGCGAAGATTCATACCGCCTCGGTTACGGCCGCGATCACCGGCACCACAATCATGATGGAATACGTGCCGCAGAAAGCCATCAAAGTGCTCGTCCTCGAGGGAACACTACGATTGTCCATGAACGGCAGGTTCGGCGATTCGCTTCTGCTGACCCCCGGCAAAATGGTCATCATGAGCCCCACCGCTAAACGAGTTCCCGATCCAGTAACAGTTGATCTCAAGAAAGTGGTGCAAACGTCGACTCTCGTGAACATGCAAAGCAACCACGGCAAACAAGCGAGCGCAGATTCGCCGCCACTCCCAAGCATGTCTTTGATCGAGAATGCGATAGCCCAACAGCAAACCGGCAAGGACGCGCATAAGCTGGTCGACACCAACCTCGTGATTCTCGGCAAAGGAACCAACGTCCTCATCGGTTCCGACCAATTGATGGACGATCTGAAGACCCGCACAGACATTGCCAGGCTGGCGCTGGTTTCAGGTTCCGTAGCACCGGCTCCGCCTGTGCCCCCACCTGGACCCACTCCAAATCCAGCTCCCACTCCGGACCTGAATCCGCCGCCCGTTGGAGGGCCTACACCGCCCCCGCCTGTTGGCTATTCCATCGACAACACCAGTTCGATCACAACCCAGACCAACAGCGCCACGATAACAACGCAGGGCATTACATCATCCGGCGTCGTTTACACGAACGTAACAAACAATGGTTCTCCGTCGGCATTTTTGTTCGGTGCGACGTCGCCATTCGACAACCAGTTGAACTTCGACAATCTCTACACTCAACAGATCGGCCAAAGCGGAGTCTTTACTTTCGACTCCCTGAACCTCGCCGGCGGAATTAATTTCTCCCTGAACGGAGGGACTAACGACGTCGCGCTGGTAGGAAACAATGGCATAACGAATTCGCCGGGTACGGTTGTCAATCTCGGGGCTATTCAAGACATTCTTTTCGCGACCCAAGCTGGCAGCATTACGCTCGATTCTGGCGTCTCCTTTGTGCCAAGCGCCGATCATTCGAAGCCAAACTTTGTCTGGTTTTACGCGCGAGGTGGCGACGTAAACATCGGTTCCAGCTTCAACCTCCCACAAACAAATTTGGAATTCGACGCAGAAGATAACGTCATCTTCGGCGGCACCGCATCGATAGCGGCTAGAAATTTGACCGTCAACGGGCTGCAAACCGTCCAGTTCGACGGAAGCGCGAATGCTTCGCAGTCGTTTCAACTCAATGGCGGCTCTGTCGAATTAGGCGGCTCTGTCACTGCCAACACAACCTACATTTATGGCAGTTCTGCCACGATTAACGGCACACTCAACAGCCAGAACTTTACCTCGAGTGTCAGCGGTGATTTTACCCTTAACAGCGGCGGAATGCTCAGCGACAGCAGCCCATCGCCGCTAACCATAAATACGGGTGGCAATATTACCCTCGATGGGACCGTTAACGCTCAAAAAGTCAGTTTGACCGCTGCCAACGGCCTCGAGATTGGCGGAACGATGACGACAAGCGATGCGGTCAGTGCCACCTCAACTACGGCAATGATTAACGGCACACTCAACCTCAAGTCAGCCAATTTTCAGACCAACGGCGATTTCTCTCTTAGCGTTTCTGGCAGCCTAACGAGCGCCGGGGACATAACGATCAACGCCACTGGCGGTGCCATCACGCTCGACGGAGCGTTCAGCGGACATAATGTAACGTTGACCGCCTCCGGCAACATCGCAGTCGATCAGGCAATCGCGTCCAACCAGCTCGTCATCACCGGCGGGAGTGTCTCCTTCGGCACCGATCTCACCGTGACCGGTCCCGGTAACGAATTGACCGCCACGACCGGAAATATCGACGCGACTGGCCACCAACTGACGGGCTTCGACCAGATCACACTGACGAACGCGAATCTCCTGGCTGGAGGAATCACGGCCAACAACATCGTCATGAATGGGGCCGGCAACATCAATGTCGCTAACAATCTGAATTTGGCGAAACCCCTGAGCCTCCTCGGATCAGTCACTGTCGGCGGACTGCTTTCCGATCAAACAATCACGGCCGGGGACGTTACCGCAAACGCGCTGCAGACGAACAGCCTGACTTCGTCCGGAGTTTTCACTTTGACCGGAACCAACTTGGCGCCAACGGGGAACAATACCGTCTCCATTACCGCTCCAACAGTTTCGTTCGCGACCGGCGCCACACTCAACGGTCAAAATGGGACACCCACAACTGGTCCAGGCAACTCATTTAACCTGACCATCAATACTGGAACCTTCATCCTCAATTCCCCATTAAATCTGAACGGCGGGGACGGGGATCCGGCTCGAAATGACTCGGGAGGCAACGGCGGCGCGCTCAGCCTAACAAGCAGCGACGCGATCACGCTGAACGCGCCGGTTCTTGCGACCACAGGTCAAAACAGCCAAAACGGAGCGAACGGGGGCAACGGCGGAACCGTGAACCTGACGGCTAACAACACCGTCACTTTAAACAACACCATCCAAGTCTCCTCGAATGCCGGAAAACGCCGCAGCAATAACGGCGGCTCGATTAACGTCACGAGCAACAAGACCAGCGGCACCGCGATTGCCGTAAACAGTAGTGCGCAGATTCTGGCCTTACTGAACGCAGCCGTCCCTAGCGGTGGCGGTTCGATCAAGTTTGTGTCGGCGGGCGGGGATATCGATGTCAATGGCGCTACCATGGAAGCCGATAAGGGCACGATTGATGTCCACAACAACGGCGCTAACGGCATTATCAATCTTACCAATGCCACGCTCATGGCCGACACAATCAAAGTTGGCGCTCTCGGGGCCAACGGTACGTTGAACATCGGTGGGGGAACGATTTCCGCCGACACGCTGATTCATCTTTATGCCGGCGGCAGCAACGGCACGATAGATTTCAACGGCAACGTGACCCTGAGTGGGAACAGCGCCAAGATGATCGCGGCCAACACCGTCATCATCAATAATGGGAATATCGTAACCATCCTGGGACCTTCCCCGGCGAGTGTATTTACAAATCATCCCAATTACACCGGATTCGGCGGCAACGGTTCAACCACTGGAACTTTCGCGGGCAAGGGCGCGACAACGAGTCCCCTCAGCGCTGCGCCCGGTTACTGAGTAAAGGTGCCCGCCGATGGTGGTGGAAAAGTCATCCGGCACTCCGATGGTGGTGCCCCCGCCCACGTCGGTCGGAAATCAAACCGCTATCTTTGCCCAGAACGCGCTGTTTGCCGATCTCAGTCCGGAGGTTTTCGAAACAATTTCCAGGCGCATTGACGTTCTGACTCTCGCGCCTGATCAGGTTCTCTTCCAGGAAAACGAGACGGGAGATTGCCTCTATTTGATCGCGGAAGGTTCGATCAAAATTTCAAAGCGTGGTCGCGGTGGTAAGCAGGAAACGCTCGCCTACCTGCCGGCCAATGACTATTTCGGCGAAATGGCGCTGGTCGACAGCGGCAAGCGCTCCGCGCAAGCGAGTGCCGTTGGGACGACGACGCTAGGCCGAATTAATCGTCCGACCTGGGACCTGCTGCTCCAACTCGCGCCCCAAAGAATTCTTACCAATTTCACGCACTCGGTGACCCAGCGGCTGCGACAAAATAATCAGCACTTCATCGAGCAAATGATGCGCAGCGAGCGCCTCTCGCTCATCGGCACAACGATCAGCTCTATCGTTCACGACATGAACAACCCGATCGGCACGATTCTCTGCGCCTGCGGAATCATCCAGATGAACACGGCTGACGAAGGGACGAGGCAGATGGCGTCACATATCCGAGACGCAATCGAGCGAATGGCCGCGATGACTCGCGAGCTGGTGGATTATTCGCGCGGCGAAACACAGCTCAAAGTCGAACTGGTGAACGTGGAAAACTTCGTGCGCCAGCTGGAGCCGGATTTCTCCAAGTGCCGGTCCGGTTGCGACGTGCAGATCGAAGTCGATTTCACTGGCTCCGTGCGAATCGATCGTCATCGAATGCTCCGGGTCTTCGGAAATCTCATCAAGAACGCGCGAGAAGCGATGAAAGCTGGTCAGCAAAACGTCCTGCGTTTCACGGTTCACAAAATCGAGTCGGAAGCTCAATTCGAGGTGAGTGACACCGGCCACGGAATCCGTAGCGAGTTGCTGCCGAAAATCTTCGAACCGTTCGTCACTGACGGAAAAACCAACGGCACCGGATTAGGACTCGCCATCGCCAAGACCGTCGTCGATGCCCATGGCGGAACGATCACGGTCGAGAGCAGTCCGGCCGGTACAACCTTTCGGATTATGGTGCCGATACCGTCGGAGGGAAAAGAGCCGTGAGCGAAATCGGGAAAATAACGATCCGGTTCCGCGGCGTTCGCGGTTCGATACCCGCTCCAGCTCCGGAAAACATGCGCTACGGCGGCAACACATCGTGTGTGGAAATTCGTTGTGACGATCAACTGTTGATCCTCGACGCAGGAAGCGGAATCCGGGGCCTTGGCGATGAACTGCTTCAAAACGCGCAGGGAAATCCAGTCGAGGCGACGCTG
>Ga0307474_10003616_pt1 | contig 11141 bp, 8 predicted proteins | sample atmos_gasesECM1C_2_FD_203312 | JGI IMG/M metagenome (GOLD analysis project Ga0307474, IMG submission 203312) | Hardwood forest soil microbial communities from Morgan-Monroe State Forest, Indiana, United States - atmos_gasesECM1C_05 | ecosystem: Environmental > Terrestrial > Soil > Temperate...
GCTCGTGAAGGCGTCGCTCAGCGTCAGCAGCGCGACTCCGTAGCCCAGCGTCCCGCTCGGGTTCTCCTTGTGCAGGCGGGCCGCAACTGCGTTCAGCTCATTCCGCGCTTGTTCCAGCTTCACGCCGTCCGGCAGGCGGATGCAGCCACTGATCCAGTGAATATTGCGGGAAGCGCCCACTCCGCCGCCGGCATGCAGTTGCAGCGGCGTCCACAACAGCTCCTTGCCCCCGAAAACATCAAAGCCGGCGGGCATCACGCCCACCACGGTGTACGGCCCTCCGTCCAGTTGAATGGACTTGCCCGCAATCTCCCGGTCCGCACCATAGCGGCTTCTCCACAATGCCGCGCTGAGCATCACGTAGTTGCCTGCCCCGGCCCCGTCTTCGCTCTCCCGAAAGAACCGTCCCAGCATCGGCTGAACACCCAGCGTCGGCAGCAGATCATAGGAGGCCTTGCCGCCCGCCACGCGTTCTGCCGCCCCTCCGCCTCCAGACAGGTTGAACTGCCAGGAAATGTGCGCCCCCATGCTGGCCAGCAGCCCGCCCTGTTGCTTCCAGTCCAGAAAATCCTGCGTGGAAAACAGGTTGTTGTTCCCATCGGCCTGGCGTTGCGAGACGAGCAGCAGCCGTCCGGGATCTCGAAATGGCCATGCCTTCAGCAGCACCGCGTGAATCACGCTGAACATCGCGGTACTGGCTCCCATGCCCAGAGCCAGCGTCAGCACCGCTGCAATGCTGAAGCGCGGCGACTTCACCAGCGACCGGATTCCGAAACGAATGTCCTGAAGCAGCTTGTCCATTGCCGATTCTCCTGCACTTGTGAGACGCAGAGTATCTCGTTCCTGCACAGGTCCTGGGAGAATTGTGACGAGTTCAACGCCGAAGCGGATGACCGTCAGGACCTTGGTGGTATGCATAACAAACGGTGCAATTGAGCCAGGAATCTCGCTCTGCGAAAATGACAGGGAATGCTATCCCTCCAAAATGCCGGCAAGCGCTTTGGGCCAAAAATCCTCTTTCTTGAGGCCAACTGGCTCATCCGCAGCAAGGAAAAGACCGCGCTCGTCGGCGCCAACGGAACCGGCAAGTCCACGCTGATGAAGGTCTTGGCCGGCCTCCAATCCCTCGACTACGGCAATCTTCAGCAGACCAAGGGCATGAGCATCGGCTACCTGCCGCAGGAAGGCCTGCGCCTGGCCGGCCGGACAATCTTTGAAGAATGCCTGACCGTCTTCGACGAGATCCGCGAGATGGAGGGCGAAATCGAGCGCCTCGGCGCGCAGATGGCCGACCTTCACCAGAATGGAGAGACCGAGGCCGGAGCCGACTACGACTCCGCCGCCGCCCGCTTCAGCCTGTTGCAAGAGCGTTTCCACGCCCTCGACGGGTACGCGCTCGACGCGCAGGTGGGCGCCGTCCTGACTGGTCTGGGGTTTAGCAAACAAGACTGGTCGCGCCAGACCGACGAGTTCTCGGGCGGCTGGCAGATGCGCATCGCGCTTGCCAAGCTGCTGCTCGCCAAGCCCAACCTGCTGCTCCTCGACGAGCCGACGAACCACCTCGACCTCGAAACCCGCAACTGGCTCGAGGAGTATCTGAAGAGCTATCCCTTCGGCTACATCCTCATCTCCCACGACCGCTACTTCCTCGACGTCACCATCGACCGCACCGTCGAGATCTGGAACAAGCGCCTCAACATCTACCAGGGCAACTACACCAAGTACCTCTCGCAGAAGGACGAGCGCCGCAATCAGCTCGAGGCCGCGTACCGCAACCAGAAGATTCAGATCGAACACCTCGAGTCGTTCATCAACCGCTTCCGTGCCCAGGCCACAAAGGCCAAGCAGGTGCAGAGCCGCATCAAGGAGCTCGAAAAGATCGAGCGCATCGAGATTCCCGAAGACGAGCCGGTGATGCACTTCAAGTTCCCGCAGCCACCGCCTTCCGGCCGCATGGTGGTTGAGGCCGAAGGCCTCTCCAAAAGCTATGGCGAGAAGCGGGTGCTCCAGAACGTCCGCTTCACCATCGAGCGCGGCGACCGCGTGGCGCTGGTGGGGGTGAACGGCGCGGGCAAATCGACGCTGATCAAGCTCATGACCGGCGTCGAGTCACCGACGGCGGGAATGGTGAAGCTGGGCCACAACGTAGTGAGCGAGTACTTCGCGCAGGACCAGTACAAGGTGCTCGACGGCGAGGCGCGCATGCTCGACGACATCAGCCGCGCCGCCGTGAAGGTGCCCGAGAGCGAACTCCGCTCGCTGCTGGGCTGTTTTTTGTTCTCCGGCGACGACGTCTTCAAGCCGCTGGGCGTGCTGTCGGGCGGCGAGCGCAACCGTTTCGCGCTGGCGCGGATCCTGGTGTCGCCGTCGAATTTCCTGCTCCTCGACGAGCCCACCAACCACCTGGATATGCGCGCCAAGGACGTGCTGCTCGAGGCCATCGCCAACTTCAGCGGCACGGTGATCTTTGTCAGCCACGACCGCTACTTTATCGACCGGCTGGCCACCCGCGTGCTCGAAGTGGAAGACGGCACCGTGATGACCTACGAGGGCAACTACGAAGACTACCTGCGCAAGAAGGAGCAACTGGCCGCGGGGACAACGCCGGCGTCGGTCGGTACTGGGGGCTTGGCCTCCCAGGTCCCCAAGGGCGAGGGACCTGGGGCACCCTCCGTGCCGAAGGCGGCTGCACCCTCAGCGATGAACGGGTCGAACGGGGCGGATCAAGCGGAGTCAGCGAAGGAAAAGCCGAAGCGCCTGAATCCCATCAAGCAGAAGCAGATGGAAGACCGCTGCGCCTTCCTCGAAGAAGAAGTCCCGCGCGTGGAGGCGGCTTTGGCGACCACCGAGCAGCAGTTGGGCGTCTACGTCTCGGCGGCCGAGACGCAGCGGCTGAGTAGCCTGGCCGACGAGTTGCGCGCGCAGCTCGCCGCGTTGACTGCGGAGTGGGAAGAGCTGATGCTGCAGCTGGAAGCGTGAGAGACAGTGAAGAAGTGAAGAAGTGATGAAGTGAAAACGTGAAAACGTGAAGAAGAGATCCGCCTGCAAGAGCTGGAGCGCGAGACGCGATGAAGAACGAAGAAAACGGGGACGGGAAGACGCGCTGCAAGTGGGCGGAAAGCGATCCGCTGATGCGCGCGTATCACGACGAAGAGTGGGGCGTGCCGCAGCGCGACAGCCGCGCGCTCTTCGAACTGCTGATGCTGGAGGGCTTCCAGGCGGGCCTGGCGTGGATCACGGTGCTGCGCAAGCGTGACGCCTTCCGCAAGGCCTTCAAGGGCTTCGATCCGGCGAAGGTCGCGCGCTTCACGGACGCCGAGATCGCGAAGCTGCTCGCCGACGAGGGCATCATCCGCTCGCCCGCCAAGATCGAGGCCACGATCGCGGGCGCGCGCATCTTCCAGGAGATGAAGAAGTCAGGAGAGGACTTCGGCGATTGGCTGTGGGGCATCCTGGGTGGCATGCCCATTCAGAACACGGGTCCACTGGTCGCGCAGACGCCTCTGGCGGTGGAGATGTCAAAGGCTCTCAAGAAGCGCGGCTTCAAGTTCGTCGGTCCCGTGATTGTGTACGCCTTCATGCAGGCCGCGGGAATGACGAATGATCACGCCGCGGAGTGCTTCCGCCGCAAGGCTGTGAGCAAGCTCGGACATTGAGCCCGCATCCGTGATCGAAGATTCTTGCTGGCTCTCAGAATCGAGACCTGGCACCGCTGGGTTGTTCCCCGGGGAAGAACGGATAAAGGCAAGAACGGGTTACACGCGGTAGTTGGGCGGCTTGATGCCTTTGTCGCGGAGATAGATTTCGGCCTGGCCGCGGTGATGTGCTACGTGAACGTACATGGCGAGGAGAACGTCGCGGCCGGGGAGGACGCCGTCGGGGGAGTTGTGCGTTTTGGTCAGCTGATCTTCGCGGAGATTGGCGATGATGGTGGAACAGTACTCGAAGGAATCATTGAGGAACTTCACGATTCCTTCTTTGTCAGCCGGCGTGGGAAGAGTCGGCGTTTGTGCGTCCTTGAGCCCGGCACAGAACTGGTAGTTGGTAGTGGCGATGTGCCTCATGAGCTGTCCGAAGTCCATGGAGTCAGGATGAGGCCGGAATCCGTATTGGTCGCTGGGCATAGCTTCGGCCACAGCGAGGGAGAGCTCACCGAGCGCGTGGAGGTGCCGTGAATATTCGGCCGCCGGGGGGTCCTGGGAAGCGGCGACGGTGTGGAATGGATAAAAGAGGGAGAGGACAAACAGAAAGAGGAAAGGGAACTGCATGGGGGCCTCCAGAGGGGGAATCCGAGCGCGGTTTCAGTGTCGCTCGCAGCGATGGAGGCGACAAGACCTTTGCCGGGAGTTGAGGAGGATTTGTGATCACCCGTGTCGGACAAGACGTTGAGACGATCCTGATTATCGGTCGTGCATAATCAAAGCACGATGGCACTCTTGTGGAATCCTCAGAGCTGGTCGCAGCGGCTCGCGGAGCTGGAAGCACAATCCGGCGAGCTGAAGGAGGCTCCGCTGCGGCGCGACGTGCGCTCGCTGGGCATCCTGCTCGGCGAGGTGCTGCGCGAGCAGGCCGGCGAAGACCTCTTCGCTCATGTGGAGGCCCTGCGGCAGGGCACCATCCGGCGGCGCGACGCCGAGGCTCGGGGAAATGAGGAAGAGGCCAGGCGGCATGCGGCCATCGCGCTGGAGCTGGTGCACTCGCTGCCGGTGGAGCGGGCCCTCCTGCTGACGCGGGCCTTCGCGTTCTACTTCGAGCTCATCAATCTTGCCGAGACCAACCACCGCAAGCGGCGCAGGCTGGCATTACAACTGTCCGGCGAGGCAGGCCGTCAGCGCGGCTCGCTGGCCGGCACGCTCAAGGCCATGCGCCGGGTCGGCATCACGGCCGATGAGGCGATGAAGTGGCTGGAGCGCGTGCTGATTGTACCGGTCTTCACCGCGCATCCTACAGAGGTGGCGCGGCGCTCGGTGATGTTCAAACGGCGGCGGATCGGCGAGTTCCTTGAGGCGCTCGACCGCATTCCCATTCCGGAACAGGATTTGGCGCGGCTCGAAGAGATGATTCGCGCGGAGATCACCAGCCTGTGGCAGACCGATGAGGTGCGCTCGCACCGGCCGACCGTCTACGACGAGATCAAGATGGGGCTGGATTACTACGACGTCTCCATCTTTGCCACGCTGCCGCCGCTGTACCTGGAGATTGCGGCGGCGCTGCGCGACGCCTACGGAATCGAGATGGAGGCGCTCAGTCTGCCGCAGGTGCTGCGCTTCGGCTCATGGATCGGCGGCGACCGCGATGGCAATCCGTATGTAACGCCGGAGGTGACGCGCGATGCCATTCAACTGGCGCGCGGGCATCTGCTGCTGTTTTACATGCGCCGGCTGGAAGAGATTACCGACCTGCTGACCACGAGCGCGCAGCAGATTGCGGTCAGTAGCGAGTTGCGGAAGCGGCTCGACGGCTACATGGCGCAGGTGCGCACGCCGGAGGCACAGGTCTTCGGCGAGCAGTATCAGTATGAGTACTACCGGCGGTTCGTCATTTGCGTGAAAGCGCGCGTGCAGCGGACGATGCAGGCGGGAGAGCACGTGCTGGCAGCAGGCAACGCGGTGCCCGTGATGCCGTACACGCTGGCGCAGGGGCAGGAGCATTTGACCGAGGCGCTGCCGGCGTACTGTTCGGCGGAGGAGTTTGTTGACGACCTGACGGTCTTGCGGGCGTCGCTCAGGGAGAATCGCGGGCTGCGCATTGCGCGGACGCTGATCGATCCGCTTCTGTTGCAGGTGCGCACCTTCGGGCTGCATCTGCACACGCTGGATGTGCGCCAGCACGCCAAGGTCCATGCGCAGGCGCTGAAGGAGGCGGTGGCGGACACGGCCGCGGCGTCGCTGCCGGAGTCGATGTCCGATGAAACTGCAAGTGTCCTGGAGACGTTTCGGGCGGTTGCCGAGGTGAAGCAGAGCTGCTCGCCGGAGGCGATCCGGCAGTACGTCATCAGCGGCGCGGGCTCGGTGGACGATGTGCTGGCGGTGGTGCGGCTGGCGCGGCTGGGCGGGGTGCAGGTGGAAGGCGGAGACCGCGATCCCGGTGTCATGCCCGTGCCGCTGTTCGAGTCGATTGAGGATCTGCGCAAGGCGCCTGCCATCTGCCGCGAGCTGTGGAGCCGCGAGGACTACAGGCGGCTGCTGGCCTCGTGGGGCAACTGGCAGGAGGTGATGCTGGGCTATTCCGACTCGAATAAGGATGGCGGAATGCTGACCAGCACCTGGGAGATCTTCCGCGCGCATCGTGACCTGCACGTGGTGGCCCGCGAGTGCGGTGTCAAGCTGCGGCTCTTTCACGGGCGCGGTGGCACGGTCGGCCGTGGGGGCGGGCCGACCCATCGGGCGATCTTCGCGCAGCCCATGGATTCCTTCGAAGGGCAGCTGCGCATTACCGAGCAGGGTGAGGTGCTGAACTTCAAGTACGCCGACGAGGTGCTGGCGGAGCGGAATCTTGAACTCATGATCGCGGCGTGCCTGGATGCGTTGGCGCGGCCGAATGCGCGCGATCCCGAGGGGCACTTTACGGGCGTGCTGAAGCCGGAGTGGGAGGCAGCGCTCGATGAGCTGTCGCAGATCTCGTTCCAGCACTACCGGGAGAACATCCTGGAGAACGCAGACCTGGTCACGTACTTCGAGCAGTCGACACCGGTGGGCGAGCTGGAGCAGGCCAAGATCGGGTCGCGGCCGTCGCGGCGGAAGCAATCGACACAAATTACGGACCTGCGGGCGATTCCGTGGGTGTTTGGTTGGACGCAGTCGCGGCTGCTGGTGCCGGCGTGGTTTGGCGTGGGCCATGCGCTGGGCAAGTATATGGAGACGCCGGGCGCGCTGCTGGTACTGAAGGATATGGCGAAGGAGTTTCCGCTGTTCATCGACCTGCTGCGCAACGTGGAGATGGCGCTGGGAAAGGCAGATCTGGGCACGGCGCGGTTGTACTCAACGCTGGTGGAGGATCAGGTGCTACGCGACCGCGTCTACGGCATGCTGGAGGCGGAGTTCCACCGCACGGTGCGCGGGCTGTTGGCGATTCTGGAGCAGGCGGAGCTGCTGGAGGGTAACCAGGTGCTGGCGCGGTCCATCAAGTTGCGCAATCCTTACGTGGACCCGATGCATTTGATCCAGGTGGACATGCTGCGGCGCAAGCGGGCGGGCGAGGACACGCCGGATGTGAACCGGGCGATTGCGGCGACGATCAGCGGGATCGCGGCGGGGCTGCGGAATACGGGTTGATTCGGGCGAACGGTAATTCACGAAGAATCCCGCATCGAGCCGGCATCTGCTTGCCACATCGAGCCTCTCAGGTCTAGGCTATCTGCATGCATCGATGTCGCTAACACCGGCTGGTGAGAGCTCCGATGCCGGCGTGCGCTTGGTTTGCGCGTGTCTTTCCTCCCGACAGCTCCACCTCATTCCCAACCCAGATCCACGAACACCCGGGAGATGCCCGGCAGAGGAGACGATATGGCGCGTATTGCCGCTGATGTGACGGAATTGATTGGACACACGCCGCTGGTGCGGCTGAACCGGGTTTCCGCCGGGCTTCCGGCCACGGTGGTGGTGAAGCTGGAGAGCCGCAATCCATTGGCCAGCGTCAAGGACCGCATCGGCAACGCGATGATTACGGATGCCGAGAAGGCGGGCCGGATCAAGCCGGGCGAGACGGTCCTGATTGAACCGACGAGCGGCAACACGGGCATTGCGCTGGCGTTTGTGGCGACGGTTAAGGGGTACAAGCTCATTCTGACCATGCCGGAGACGATGAGCCTGGAGCGGCGCGTGCTCCTGTTGGCGCTGGGCGCGGAGATTGTGCTGACGCCGGGGCCGAATGGGATGAAGGGCGCGATCGCCAAGGCCAACGAGATCCTGGCCAATACGCCCAACGGGGTGATCCTCGGGCAGTTCGACAACCCGGCAAACCCTGCCATTCACTTTGCCACGACGGGGCCGGAGCTGTGGGAAGACACCGACGGCAAAATCGACATCCTGATCTCGGGTGTGGGCACAGGCGGCACGATCACCGGCGTGGCGCAGTACATCAAGCCGAAGAAGCCGTCATTCAAGGCCATTGCCGTTGAGCCGACAGACAGCGCCGTGCTTTCGGGCGGCAAGCCGGGGCCGCACAAGATCCAGGGCATTGGTGCAGGGTTTGTGCCGGCGATTCTGGATACGCACCTGATCGATGAGGTCGTCCAGGTGACAAACGAAGAGTCGATTGCGATGGCACGCCGGTTGCCGCTCGAGGAGGGCTTGTTCATGGGCATCTCGTCGGGTGCGGCGGTTGCGGCGGCTTTGAAGGTGGCGGCGCGGCCGGAAAACGCCGGCAAATTGATTGTGGCGGTGCTGCCGAGCTTCGGCGAGCGCTACCTGTCGAGCGCGCTGTTCGAGTCACTGCGCCAGGAAGCGCTGGCCCTGCCGACGCAGCCGGTGACGCTGTAGATCCAAGGTTCGTGGTATCCCACCTTAGGCGCAACAACAAAGACGCGCCGAAGGTGGGGCACCCGCATGGTTTTGCCAGGAACCTTTTATGTTCGATCGCATTCGCGAAGATATCCGCTCGGTGCTGGAGCGCGACCCGGCGGCGCGCTCCCGGCTCGAGGTGCTCACCTGCTACCCGGGTCTCTGGGCGGTGTGGATTCATCGCGTCTCGCACGTGCTGTGGAGGGCGAAATTGCGGCTGCCGGCGCGCATGTTGTCGCAGGTGGCGCGCTTGTTTACCGCGGTGGACATTCATCCCGGGGCGCTGCTGGGGCGGCGGCTGTTCATCGATCACGCGATGGGCGTGGTGATCGGCGAAACCACGATTGTGGGCAGCGACGTGACCCTGTATCAGGGCGTAACGCTGGGCGGTACGGGCAAGGGACATGGGAAGCGCCATCCGACTATCTGCGACCGGGTCTTCATCGGAAACAATGCCAACGTGCTGGGCAATATCACGGTTGGAGAGAACTCGCGGGTGGGCGCGGGCTCGGTGGTGCTGAACGATGTGCCGCCCAACTCAACGGTGGTGGGTGTGCCGGCGCACATTGTGTACCGCAACGGCGAGCGGGTGCTGATCACCGATCCGCACGACGTCAAGGATCCGCTCTCGGATGCCTTGATCGCGCTCGCGATTCGCGTGGAACAGCTTGAGGAGAGGCTGGGAGCGCCCGAACCGTGCGTCGAGCCGTTTGCCGTGGAAGAGGCCGATCGCACGGCTTATCGCGACGAGCTGGACCGCCTGGCTGGATTTGTGTCGATGGGCGAGGGGATCTAAGGCTCAGTCTCGCTGGGAATGCCCGGGCTCGCGGCGATGCGCGTGAATTGGGCCGATCGCCCCACTCCCACTGACGGCGATCTGGCGATGAAGAGCGAAGATTAAGAGCTGATCTACCGGCAAGCAGGAATTGCTTGGTCGGTTTTGAAAGTAGACGCTAGCCTTCTGCCGCGTTCTATGAGCGGCTTTTCAATGCGGTAATAGCTGGCCAAAGCGACAGGTACCAACAAGATCCAGAGCGGATAAGTAAGCGATCCACTGTTCCGAATCAGAACCATAAAAAATTCCTGCCACATGTAAATACCGTAAGAGAGCGTGCCAATAAGCGCGAGCGGCTTCCAGTTGAGCACGTGCCCAATTGCGCCCGAGTTGCACACCGACGTGACTGCAAGAAGAGACCCGATCATTAGCGATTCGTGTAGCGGAATTAGCACATGATATTTCACGCCGCATAGCATCATTCCCGCTAGTAACGGGATGCTCATCCACGGCCGGAGGTACACTTTGATGTCAGGCAGAAACAGTGCGACCGCGCATCCCACCAGCAGCGCATCGGCGCGAACATGCGTACCAGTTGTGAGAGGGACATGGCTTTCGAGGTTCGTCCAATTTAAGTATCTATAGAGAGCGACCGCGAATGCGCCCGTTACGGCCACCCAGCGGGCTAACTTCAAATCCGCAAAGATGAGTACTGAGGGCCAGATGATGTAAAACTGTTCTTCGATTGAGAGTGACCAAAAGTGGGTCGTAAGCGAGTGGTTTGTCGCTCCTCGAAAGACATAGTTGCGAATGAAAAAGATCGATCCAAGGATGCCGCGCGTGGTCGCATCGCGATGTTGGTCTGAGAGAGTGATTACGAAGATGAAAAGCAAATAAAGCCAGGCGCACGGCATCAGCCGAAAGAATCGTCGTATGTAAAATTTGACGAGGCTGATCGATCCATTTCTGTGCTTCTCATCGGCGAGCCGCGTAGTGATCAAAAAGCCACTGAGGACGAAGAAAATCGCCACACCGTGCCCACCGGTGGAGTGCCCAGCGGCAGATAAGTGCACGGAATATCCGATGTGGTCGATAAGCACAAGCAGAATTGCTATGCCGCGCCAGCCATCAAGGGTTGGAATCCGATCTTCGCCTGAGTATCTACTGCCGCTCGATTGGCCTTGGGGCCGTACCGCTTGAGTCAAATGGGTTGCGATTGGGCTGGCCTCCTGTGGCCCGCAATAGCCGCGCAGGAATCTCGGTTTGACTATATTCCGTTGTCGTTGGGCCGCGAATAGCTCTTTTGGGGGTATTTGAACCCGGAATCAGTGTGTGGTTCCATGCAGGGTGACCTGCGACGCTGCCAAGGAACTGATGCGGTGCTAGAGTGAAGTCGTCTCCAATTCCTGCCGGAGTTGCAATTGTTGCCGGGTCTGCGTTTGATTGCGCTGTTTATGGCGCTTCCAAGTTTTGCTGTGTTTGCCGCGCCGAGTGTGAGCTCTGCCCCGGTTCCGCCGGAGATGCGGTCCACGGCGTTCAGCGTGACGGTCGACGGCCAGCCGGTGGACGTAGCCCACGCAGCCGCCAGCTATGAATATGCGAGCTTCGACATCACCGGGCAGGTAACGGTGGAGATTACCGCGGCCGAGCCTGGCTTCTGGGATCGCGGTGTCGACATCGAGCCCTGGCGGCTGGGGATTCGCGCGCAACGCGACGGGCGCACGATCCGGTTCAAGCTAACTGGGCCGGCCAAGCTCTCGATCTCGCGGCCGAGGGATTTTCTCAATCACGCACAGATGCTGTTTCTGTTTGTGGACGCGCCTGCGCCCGCCCCGCCGAAGCCAGCGGAGAATGTGCATGTGTAC
>Ga0307474_10003617_pt1 | contig 11141 bp, 14 predicted proteins | sample atmos_gasesECM1C_2_FD_203312 | JGI IMG/M metagenome (GOLD analysis project Ga0307474, IMG submission 203312) | Hardwood forest soil microbial communities from Morgan-Monroe State Forest, Indiana, United States - atmos_gasesECM1C_05 | ecosystem: Environmental > Terrestrial > Soil > Temperate...
GTATCGACTTCCATGTACCGCCCTCTCCGTTGGCGGATACTCCATGGATCCTACTTTTGCAACGGATTTATGCTCCTACTGCGACTGCTGGCAGATGACGGGCAAGCCTTCAGTAATCCAAAGGGCCAGCATTGGCCGGCAATTTTCCGGCCGGGCTACACTGGAAGGGGCAGCGTGCCGCGAGTTGCTCCTCCAAAATGATCTCTTTCTCAAACATTAATAAGCAGTATGGCAAGCAGTTGCTCTTCGTGGATGCTTCGTTTCAGTTGAATCCCGGCGAAAAAGTTGGGCTGGTCGGTCCCAATGGGGCGGGCAAGACAACGCTCTTCCGTATGGTGGTCGGCGAGGAGACTCCCGACGAGGGTGCGGTCTCTGTCCCCAGGAAGTTGACGATCGGCTACTTTCGCCAGGACGTCGAGGAAATGCAGGGCCGTTCGGTTCTGGATGAAGCGATCGCAGGGAGCGGACGCGTCGGCGATCTGCACCACGAGCTCGAAGCCTTGCAGCGGGAAATGTCCGATCCCGACAAGGCGGATGACAGGGACCGCATCCTTGATCGCTTCGGTCACGTTCAGGAGGAGTACGAGCATTTGGGCGGTTACGCGCTCGAATCGCAAGCCCGTGCAGTGCTCCACGGTCTGGGATTCAAAGACGATCAGATTGACGGCGACATGGGCGCTCTCTCCGGCGGCTGGAAAATGCGGGTTGCGCTGGCACGGGTCCTGCTCGGAATGCCGGATGTATTGCTGATGGACGAACCGACGAACCATCTCGACATCGAATCCATCATCTGGCTGGAGCAGTTTCTCAAGTCATTTCCTGGCGCGCTGCTCATGACCTCGCACGACCGCGAGTTCATGAATCGTCTGGTCTCAAAGATTGCAGAGATTGATGGCGGCGAAATCATCACCTATTCGGGTGACTACGACTTCTACGAGCGCGAGCGGGCGGTGCGAGAGAGCAATCAGCAGGCAGCATTTGCCCGGCAGCAGTCCATGCTCGCTAAGGAGCAGCGCTTCATTGATCGTTTCAGGACGCACGCGGCCAAGGCGGCCCAGGTGCAAAGCCGCATCAAGGCCTTGGATAAGATCGAGAAGATCGAACTTCCCAAAAAACGGCAGGTCGTGAAATTCGACTTTCGCGTCCCTCCGCGATCCGGCGAACAGGTGGCTGTCCTTGAGAATCTGCACAAGAGTTATGGCCCGCGTGTGATTTACGACGGGTTCAATCTCACCATCCGCCGCGGAGAACGCTGGGCCGTCATGGGAAGAAATGGCGCGGGCAAGACCACGCTTCTTAAAATGATTGCCGGGGCCAGTGCTCCAGATGCGGGAAGCGTGCGGCTCGGCGCCAGCCTGTATATGGGCTACTTCGCACAACAATCTTTAGAAACGCTCAATTCCGATCTCACCGTCATCGAACAGTTGCAACAAGATTTTCCGCAAGACGGTATCGGGGCGCTGCGGAACCTGGCGGGAGCATTCCAGTTCTCCGGCGAAGACGTGGATAAGAAGATCCGGGCACTCTCCGGTGGAGAAAAATCGCGGCTGGCCATAGCACGCATGCTCTACAACCCGCCGAACTTCCTGGTGCTCGACGAACCCACCAATCACCTGGATCTTGCGACCAAGGAAATGCTGGTGGACGCCCTGAAGGATTTTGAAGGCACCATGATCTTCGTATCACATGACCGCATGTTCCTTCGCGGTCTCGGCTCACGTGTGCTGGAACTGGGCGGTGAGAGCGGCACGGACCGCACTCCCACCGTTTATCCCGGGTCATACGTTGAGTACGTGCAGAAGCTTGGACATGAGGCGCCTGGGATTTATTCGTAGGTTTTGCGTTCCCGGCCTTCGCGCACAATGGCAACCAGATCGTCGGTCGACACTTTCACCTTTACTCCTTTCACGTCTAGCGGCGATGCTTTGGATTTTCGTAGAGGTAGAATGCGGAACACGGTCCCATCGCGGCGCCGAATTTCTACCGCTCCATCACGCTCGGCCTCGTCGAGGACCGTAGCAAAATTTCCGCGCGCCTCAGAATAGCTGTAAGATTTCATCGTAGATTCGCCTCCAGTACATCCAATTTCAATTCCCGCGCGCGTTCTCTCAATCCGCCGTCCAGCGTGAGAAGGGGAGCTCGTTGGTTTATGGCGCAGGCAAGCACATAGGCATCGTAAGCGTATACGTTCAACCTGCCAGACAACTCCACAGCTTGCTTCAGGCCAACCTCAGCCATGCGAATGGGAATCTCGGTGTAGGCGTCCAATAGCTGGAACGCTTCCTTGATGCCAATTGCCCTGCGCTTGAACATGGCCGATAATGCGTTCCCAACTTCCCAGTGGATCGAGGCGGGAGCCACCAGAATTGTTCCACGCGTCAGTCGGACAAGGCCTGCTTTTTCCGGCTGTTCTCCGACGACCGCCAAAATCGCGGAGGTGTCGATCACTATTTCCACAATGGCAATTATACAACATGTACAATTGTACAACAACAATTCGAAGCAGATATAGGTACCGCGATCCCAACTGTCGCTGGCATTTGGAAAGGGCCCCGCCCCACGCCGCTGTGGAGTGAAATAGGGAAAGGGAGAAGTCACGTGCTGGAACTGGGCGGCGAGAGCGGCACGGACCGCCATCCCACTGTTTATCCAGGGTCGTACGTTGAGTACGTGCAGAAGCTTAGGACATGAGGCGCCCGGGATCTATTCGTAGGCCTTCCACGGCAATATAATAGATCGCGCGCCAATGAAGCTCTCGCCCTACGTCCTCGAGGAACTGGCCAAGATGGTCGTGGGCGACGCGGACCATTTTCCTTACCGAAGCAGCCATTACATTACGACCTTTTTCGCCCGCTGTGGCCTGCCATTTGTGCACGATGGAACCACTCGGCCCCGATGGACTAAAGACCGCCTCGAAGAATTAAATCTCGGCGCTGCACAGTCGCCTGACCTTCCCTCCGACGACCTTTGCCGGGTGATCCATGAATTGTTCGATCAGGATGATTTCGACAGATACAACAAGAAGATCGAGATTAGCCCCGCACATTTGGCAAACGTGGAGCTTGCCCTGCCAGCTTCAATAAGCTCGTCAAGCGCCAAGGACTGATTGCGTATCTGGACGAATCAGGACGATGTTATTTGCGCAGCACTGGCACCGGAATGACGAGCGCGTCCTTCTCGCAAGCTGCACGGCCGCTCTCTCAGGAAGAGATTGTCCAGCGGCAAAAGCTTGCTGAGTTTCTGGATAGCGCGAGCGAGGATGAATTCACGGAACGGGTTCTTGTTCCCCTATTTCAGCGGCTCGGCTTCCATCGTGTCAGCCCTAGCGGCCATAAAGAAAAATGCTCGAATACGGCAAGGACCTCTGGATGAAATTCCATTTGCCAACCGGCCACTGGATATATTTCTGCGCACAGGTCAAAAGGGACAAACTCGATGCCAGTGGATCAGGTGGAAATAATGTCGCCACGGTTCTAAATCAGGCGCGCATGGCTATCGAAAGCCCGATCTTTGACGCCGACACCAACCGCAAGGTTCTACTGGATCATCTCTATCTTATTTCAGCCGGTGAAATTACCAGAGCGGCGAGGGCTTGGCTTGTGGAACAACTCGACGCCGGCCAGAGGCGGCACATCATCTTCATGGACCGCGACGAGTTTCTCGATCAGTCAGCGCGCATTCTGCTCGATTTGCGGCTTGACAGCCCTCTTTTGCTCACGGATGAAGATATTCCGTTTTAGTTCGGGACGGGTGGCCCGGACTTTTGATCGCGCCGACATCACCAACATAGTGGCTGCCCCGTCCCTGCGTTTTGTGCAAGGGCGGGTACGATGCCGCCGATAGCACAGAAAGACACCCCGTGAAAGTCGCCACCTTCAACATTAACAACATCAATAAGCGGCTCGACAACCTCTTGGCTTGGTTAGCGAAAGCTGAACCGGACGTGGTGAGTCTCCAAGAGCTCAAGGCAGAGCAGGGAGCCTTTCCCGTGGATGCCCTTCGAACTCTCGGGTACGAAGCAGTCTGGCAAGGGGAGCGCTCCTGGAACGGCGTGGCCATTCTCGCGCGAAACCACGCTCCCGTGCTGACTCGCACAAGTTTGCCGGGAGATTCCGAGGTTCATAAAAAAGATCATCAAGCTCGCTACATTGAAGCGGCGGTTCAGGGAGTCCTGATCACTTCCATCTACCTCCCCAATGGGAATCCGCAGCCGGGACCGAAATTCAATTACAAGTTGGCCTGGTTTGAGCGCCTCATTGCCCACGCCGCCGAACTCATCGCGAGCGGCGCACCCGTCGTGCTGGCCGGTGACTACAATGTCGTGCCGACCCCGCAGGACATCTACCCGACTCGATCGTTGGATAACAACGCGTTAATCCAACCCGAGAGCCGACAGGCTTTTGCGCGTTTGCTGGCTCAAGGCTGGACTGACGCGATGCGGAAGCTGCATCCGGACGGGCCGCTCTGGACATTCTGGGATTACAAATTTGAACGGTGGCAGAAGGACAAGGGCATGCGACTCGATCACTTTCTGCTATCACCGAATTTGTCAGACCGCCTCGTGGACGGCGGTGTTGACCGATGGGCGCGTGGCCAGGAAAACGCAAGCGACCACGCCCCAACCTGGATCACGCTCGATCTCTAGACCAGAGTTTTTAAGATCCAAGATTGTCGATTAATCTATACGGGCAAGATTTGCTCTATTTTTCCGCATTTCTCAGTGATCTGAACAGATCAACCTCCTCCTGTGAGTTCCACTCCCCATAACGGCCATAGGCAGCCCACTTATCCTGGTCGAATCCAGGCAGGACGCAGCCGGGACGCTCCGGCATTTGACGGAATCGCCAACTGGCGACCAGTTCATCCTCGGCGAGGTGTGCGATTATTTCAACAACGGACCATTTGTTGGGGCCAGGCCGAACTTGCAGGCGCTGCAATATTCTACGGCGGCGCTCATAAGTTTGATCCAACATACGTTGCTGACGCAACCCCTTGGATCCTAGGTTCGCTAGCAGACATCGTAGTTCACGGCAGCTAGATCTGGTCGTCGAGATGTTCCATTTGTCGAGATTTGTCGTTCGCGTCCCCGGCGTCCATTTTTCGCATCTGATCTCTTTTTGTCTGGGAGATGGAAAGCAGGAACGCTGCTGCGGAAGCCGAAAATACCGAGTAATCGAGGGGAGATTTGATACCGAAAGAAATTGCCATAGCCGTGCCGAACAGAAAAAGCAGGGCAGCTGCGCCTCTGGCCACCCAGTAGGTCCAGATGCCAACAATGAGAGCGATACCGAGCGACAATTCGGCGGCCGTAGCCCCCCAGGCCAGAAATGGGATGATGAACGCCGGCATGAAGGAGTTCACTTGAGCCGTATACTGCTCGAAGTTCGAGAAGTTCCCCCAGCCACCGTATTTTCCCCAAAGACCAAAACGGTCGGCGACGGCCGAGAGGAAACCGGCGCCGAGCGCGATGCGGGCGTACAGAACTCCACAACGCTCCAAGGGCAACCCATGCCGAATTCTTGTAGTATCGGAGCCTTCGTGTTGAAAACCAGTCAAGATCGCATCTTTCACGGCTTCTTACCTCCAAGTGTTGGGGTCTCGGGCGGCGCGACGATCAGCGGTTGGTCATTTTCACAAACCAAAAACGCAAGAAACTTCACCGGAGCTTGGTTGCTTGCGTTGGTCGAAATCAGGTGAACGCCGTTGGGTGCTTCGTAGAAAATCTGGCCTCGTTTATAAACCGCCGCTGCCTCTCCTCTCACTTGTGTCCGAAGTGTCCCTTGGATAACGTAGCCGACGACAGGGCAAGGATGGCTGTGAGGAGGGGAAGACTCGCCGGGTCCGTAAGTGATCTCCACTACCGTGGCCTTCAGATGAGCCCCATCCAAATAGGGCAGCGTGTGAGAAAAAGCGATACGAGCCTGTTCGGCCGTGTTGTTTGAAGAGGTGCCGTGAGCAACCTGCGCAGCGACTGTACCGCTTGCCACGATGGCCATGCCGACAATCGAAGCCCTGAAACTCGTCCAAGTTCGAATATATGTCATGGTTGTTCTCCGATAAGTCAGGCCGATCGCGTTCTCTTCGAGTTTAGGTACGCTATTGTGCCTGTTTTAGGCTCAAAACTTTGGCGTGCAAAAAGGGGCTGTTCATGTCATCGCTCACCTTCACCATTTCAGATAACCTGCATCGCGCCTTACATTTGAGGACGATATCCCAGAAGAGCGAGGAGGCGAATCGACAAATCGGCTTACGGCTTCAGAAACTCGATGAGCGGAGGGTTATGGACGGCGAGTGGAGGCCGGGAAAAAGGAACGACAAAGCTCTGCATTTTGAAACGAAGAAGAGCTCAGATCCAGGCCGCAGGGCTCTGACTTAGGTGGTTTTCAGCGACAGCCAGTGGTCCAAGCGCCGAGCATACCGCCGGCTGGAGCGGTGTTCGGAGCCGTCCGACAGCTTTACGAGATATTCGTGATTGTCCAGCGCTTGAAGTTCTCGCACGCAGCCTAAACGTACGATTCGCGAGCGGTGGATGCGAAGAAATTTGCTGGGGTCGAGCTTTTGCTCCAGCGAGGTCATCGTCTCGCGAACCAGGTGACGATGTGCTCCGCAGTGTAGCTCCGCATAGTCTCCGGCTGCCGCGATCCACTCGATATCGTCGGCCAGCACAACTTGAATGCGAGACCCCGTTCGCACGGGAAACCGGGAAACATATCTTCGAGAACTCTCTCCCAGCAAGCCGAGGATTCGGTCGGACATGCGCAGCTTGGCGTCGGTATCCCTGACTTGCTTTGCCCTTTGTACGGCCCTGCTAAATTTTTCATCGTCGATCGGCTTCAGCAAATAATCCAAGGCATGGACATCGAAAGCACGCAAGGCATGTTGTTCATAAGCGGTAAGGAAAATCACCGACGGCAGATCTTGGTTCGGCAAAGCGCGGAGAACTTCGAAGCCATCCATGCCCGGCATTTGCACATCGAGAAAGACAACATCGGGAGACAGCTCGAGGATCTTCTCGACGGCCGAGGGACCATCTCCACATTCTCCGATCACCTCAACATCTGGGAACTGAGTGAGGCGGACCGTCACTCCGGCTCGAGCCAGTGGTTCGTCGTCCACGATCAACGCGCGCATACAGCCTCAATCTCTGGAACAGCTTGGCGGAGAGGAATTTCGATGACTACTTCGTAGCCGCCCTCCTCCTGTGGCTGCAACGACAACCGCTGCCGGTCCCCGTAAAGAGTTTGCAAACGCTCGGCCGTATTGCTAAGACCGATACCTTTGGAAATGTTGCTTTGCCCAGATGTTTCGTTCGTTCGAGGTCCAGAATTCCTAATAGTCAGCAACAGTTGATCTCCCCGGCTGCTGCTCTCGATCGCTATGCGGCCGCCTTCCATCAGCGGAGCCACGCCATGTCGAACCGCGTTCTCGACCAACGGCTGAAGCAACATACTCGGGACAACCGCGTCGAGCGTCTCTGGTGAGATCGTGGTGGTGATGTGAAGCCTGTCGCCGAGCCGGGTCTGCTCAATGGCCAAGTATCTCTCCACGAAGGTCAACTCCTGCGCGAGCGGGATTTCTGCCGCTGCGTCCGGATCGAGGGTGGTCCTGAGAAGTTCTCCGATCTGGGCGAGCATGCGGGTCGCGGCTGTTGCCTTTCCTTGCAAGACCAGAGTGGACGCGGCATTCAGAGAGTTGAATAGGAAATGAGGATTCAACTGGTAACGCAAAGCGCTCAGCCGAGCTTCCCGTGCCGCAGATTCGGCCCGCAATAACCGTTCCCGCTCGCCCATCGATTGCTGCCACTGTTTGATGCCGAAGTAGAGTGTGCACCAAAGAAACAGGATTACCACGAACTGCAGCCAATCCTGGAGAGAATCGGCCCAGTCGATGCCGGCCTCTCTCGATTTCACCGCTTCTGTAACGAAGGTGCAGAGGGCTCCCGCCAAGACCGACAACCAGAAGGCGCGGAACTCCAGGGCAAGCCAGGGACGCGGGACCCGCAACAGAGATCGGCATACGGGGCGCAGGAGGAAACTCGCGCCAAACGCCGTGGTCCAACAAACGGTCTGGTTCCACAATTCGCGCTTACTGTGGGATGGGAGAACGACTGTGAGCAAAATGAGCAGGTAGAAACCCGTCCACCCCAAGGCCTGCAAAGGCCAGTACGAGGGCGATCCGAACTCATCCCGCTCCCACACGAGCGTATTCTAGCCCACTAACCTGGCCATCGCGTCTCCGCTCATCGTTCAGAATACTCCACTCACCGCAAAAATCGAATCGGCTGCGGACTCGCCCGACTAAATCCCGCCTGTTCCCGGCTATTATCCCGAGCGGGCACCGGCATCGGGTAAGCAGTTTGCCGCCATCGTCTGGATGACGATGGACCTGCTTCCGCCTGAGAAGTGAAATCGGCGAAACAGCTCTGGGGGATGAGGGGAATGTGGCGACTGGTAAGGCGCATCGCATTGGGAGTCCTTGCCCTCGGACTTGCTGCGTCGCTGGCCGTGGTGTTTGTGACCGCAGGAACAAAGTTGCCAGGCGAGGTAATGACGCCCGCCGGCTTTCGCCGGTCCACGTCGCAGTATGTGAAGATGCGTGACGGGGTGGAAATCGCGGTCTCGATCGATCTCCCGTCGAACTTGAAAAGCGGCGAACGGCTTCCGGTGCTGATGCGAACCACGCGTTATTGGCGCAGTTCGCAGGCAGGATGGACGCTAAGGATGTTGATCGCTTTGCATCAAGCTAGTGTTCCGGCCGAGATCGAGGACCAGCAGGCCGCGTATTTCAATGAACGGCATTTCGTGGTGCTCGCGGTGGATGCGCGAGGCAGCGGAGCGTCTGGTGGAAATCGGGTTATCGAATGGTCTCCCGATGAGGTAGCCGATATGGGAGAGGTCGCGGCCTGGGCCGCGCGCCAACCCTGGTCCAACGGTCGCGTGGGGACGTTTGGAATTTCTTACGACGGCAACACCGCAGAACTTGCGGCCGCCGCGGGTCAACCAGTAATCCGTGCCGTGATGCCGCTGTACGACAATTTTGATGTTTTATGGGCGATCCAGTCCGGCGGCGTAGAGCTAAGCAGGCAAATACAGGGTTGGAGCGACGCCGTAGCCGCGATGGATCGCAATGATGTGTGCGGCGCCCAGCAAGATAAGGGATGGAATTGCTGGAGAGATCGTCTCATGGCCCCGGGCGTTCGCCCGGTGGATGACGATCGCAGCGGAAAGCACCTGGCAGACTTGGTAAGCAAGCACCACAACCTGAACGTCGCTCAGGCCGTTACCAAGGTTGAATTTCGTGACGACCCAGCTGGCGCTTTCAAGTTAGCGGAGATCAGCCCTTCCGGCTTGCGCGTAAAAATTGTAGCATCCAAGCTTCCAATGATGGTCTGGTGTGGCTGGCTCGATGGAGGCGGTGGCGAAGACGCGCTGACTCGTTACAAGAATTTCTCGAACCCACAAATTGTGGTCATCGGTCCACTGTCGCACGGAGGCGGATTCAACGTAGATCCATTCTCGGCCAGTCACACGCCGCCGGTACCGTCGACAGAAGAGCAACTTAAAATGGAGGCTGATTTCTTTGATCGGGTGCTGCGAGACGAAGTGCCTAAAGCAATCGAGTCTTCCATTCAGTATTACACGATGGGCGAAGGGCAATGGCACACGACGAAGAATTGGCCGCCGGAAGGAGTGTCGACCGAGCGTCTGTATTTAGCGGAACACAACACGCTGAGCACGGCAGCACCATCAGGGGTGAGCGCCAGCGATTCCTATACGGTGGATTTTACGGCTTCCACCGGCGGCCAAAACCGATGGGATACCGGATTCGGGGGCGGGGATGTGGTGTACCCAGATCGCGCCACTGAGGATAAGAAGTTACTGGCCTATACCAGCGTTCCCCTGGACTCCGATCTGGAGATTACAGGCAGTCCAGTGCTGACTGTTCAAATGTCATCCACCACGAGCGACGGAGCCATTCACGTATACCTGGAGGATGTAGCGCCTGAGGGCCGGGTCACTTACCTGGATGAAGGGATCCTGCGTGTGATTGATCGTAAAGAAGTGGATCCGAAAAATCTGCCCTATGAGCCCTTGGGCCCGGCCCATAGTTTCCTGAGAACGGATGCGGAACCGTTGACCCCGGGAGAGCCTGCCAGGATTCGCTTTTCGCTCCATGCCACATCAGTACTTTTGCGCAAGGGGCACCGGATCCGGGTGGCGCTGGCTGGGGCGGACGCGAGCGATTTTCGGCGGTACCCAGCGGAAGAAACACCCACCTGGACTGTGTATCGCGAAGCTCGGCGGGCATCGTTCGTGGACCTGCCGGTGAGACGAATCAGTGAGAACGCGCGATAGCCCGCCACGTGACCGTGGCGAACTCGGTCTCTGTTTTCGAGGGCTCATACCAACTTTCGAACATAAAGGAGATGCTCGGACGATGACATTCCAAGCGTACCTCGACAATATCCATGCGAAGACCGGCAAGACTCCGGCAGACTTCGAAAAGCTTGCGAAAAAGAAGGGCTTGCTTGAGCCGGGCGTTAAGGCCGGGCAAATTGTCGCGTGGCTGAAGGAGGAGTTTGAATTGGGCCATGGCCACGCGATGGCTATCTATGCGGTACTCAAGCCTCGAATTCCGCCCAAGCAAACCAAGAGTTTGGAAAAGCAGAAATGACTCCACATGGATCACGAACCTGGCAACAACTTCTCCGTCTCCGTCGATTGCGAGGCGATGGAGGAAATCGAGGGTATCTTCCCAGCCCTCGGCAAGAGTGGACAAGTCAGGATGCCGCTCGGCACCGTGCCTTGGGGGGCGCGGTTCGGAATGCTGGTAGACCAGTTCGGCATCAATGGATGATCAACTACGACCTGCCCAAATAAAGGAGAGACATGCTAACCGACCGCTCGGGGATTCCGTGGATGGTCAAATGCGGTAAAGAGGCCTAAGAGCCGCAATCGCCAAGAGCACCTCAAAACTCATAAAAGGAGATGATCCCTATGTTCGCAGCTACTCAAGTTAACTCGCTACCGAACGAAAACCTGGATCTGGGTCGGACGCATTGTGACCACACTAGTGGTATTGTTCTGTGCCTTCGATGGCCTCATGAAGGTCATCAAGGAACCGCACGTGATCGCTGCCAG
>Ga0307474_10003618_pt1 | contig 11138 bp, 9 predicted proteins | sample atmos_gasesECM1C_2_FD_203312 | JGI IMG/M metagenome (GOLD analysis project Ga0307474, IMG submission 203312) | Hardwood forest soil microbial communities from Morgan-Monroe State Forest, Indiana, United States - atmos_gasesECM1C_05 | ecosystem: Environmental > Terrestrial > Soil > Temperate...
CATCCTGACGGATCGCCATGCTCGTCAGGATCGAATAACGTCACGACGTAACTCTTCGTTGCTGTCGGCGCGCCGGACCACTGCAGCGGAGGCGACACATTTCCGCCGCTGCATCCGAAAACGTTCGCGGTATATTCTCCCGGGACTTTAGCCGCAAGCTTCGAATCTGGGCTGGAGAGAACGAACTTAGAATGAGCAGCCGGTTTCTCCTGCGCCGAGACTCGCGGAGATGCCACCAAGGTGATCGCCAGCATTACGCCTAGTACACCGATTCTCTTGTCGAATGACATGTCAGCCTTTTCCATATGGATTCTTGGTGTCGCAACACCTCGATCGCGCTAAGACTGCTGGCAGCACCAGACGTAAGCCTCCAGCGCTGTGCCGGAGTGCCTTAACTATTCGAGGGCTTATCTGGCGTAATGTTCTGGTTGAGCCGCAGTACGTTGGTTGGGTCGTATTTCTTCTTGATCTCCACGAGACGGGTATAGTTTGCTCCGTAGCCCGCGCGGACAAGCTGGTCGCTCGTATCGCCCAGCTGGTTAATGTACACTCCGTTCGCGAACGGCTGCAAAGTGTCGCGCGTAGCCTCCACCCATTGCACCGCGTCGGCCTTCCCTGCCGGAGATGTCCAGACGCCCGCTATGTCTACTTCATAACTGGTCTGGCGCAGAGCAAACGCCGTGTCACTCAAATTCACACGGCTAACCGCCCCTCGCAACGGTACGATGATCGCCTTGCACCGTGCGGGCGCATTGTTGATGGCGGTCGTAATCGCCGCGATAGCTGCCCCACTGATTTCCCTAAGAATAAGGTTCGTTTGGAAGTGCGCAACCGGCGCTTGAAGAAATCCACCTGCTGACTGAGCTTCCAGATAGGACATGACTTTGACGCTGTCGTCCTGCGGTTTGAGCGCACGCAATGGCCGGATCAGGTCATTCGCCATTCGTGGATCGCCGCAATAGCAAAGATCGATTTTGAGTCTTGGCCTTTGTTCGGACGGCAACAACTGGGCCAATGCGTCCATTTCATCCGGAGCCCCCGCGAGAAATCTGGTGAACGCCTCCAGCAGCTCGGAAATACGCCCCGCGGCATACATCAGCGCTCCCGACACAACCTCGCCTACCGGATGGAGCTGGTACTCCAGCGCCGTCACCACTCCGAAGTTGCCACCTCCCCCGCGAATCGCCCAAAAAAGATCTGGATTGGAATCATGACTGGCCTCGACTCGTCTCCCGTCCACGGTCACGACTTGCGCAGATAGCAGGTTGTCACAGGCGAGGCCGTATTTATCCATCAAACGGCCTTCTCCCCCGCCGAGCGTCAGGCCGGCAACGCCTACAGACGGGCAGCCGCCCGAGGTTGTCGCAAGCCCAAAACGCTGCGTCGCCTCGTCCAGATCGCGCACAAGCGCGCCCGCCTCCGCGCGGGCTACGCGTTTGCCGGCGTCGACCCCAACTCGTTTCAGGCCGGAAAGGTCGATCACTACTCCGCCCTCGCACATTCCGAACCCGAGCCGGCTATGGCCACCGCTGCGCACGGCCACAGGCAACTTCCGGGCCTCGGCAAAATCTAGAGCGCGCGCAACGTCGGGCGTGCCGGCGCAGCACACGATCACCGCGGGCCGACGGTCGAATGCGCGATTGAACACCAGCCGCGCCGATTCATACTCTGCAGCTCCAGGTGTAATGACTTGGCCGCTAATTCCGGCGACAAGCTTTCGAATGGCAGCAGCGTCGACCGAATCTTGTCCGGGCCCTGCAACAATGTCTTTCAGCAGGGGAAGAGCCGCAACTGGGCTGCGATAAACCGCGGCTGCTGCCAACGCCGTCTCGATGAATTGTCTTCGAGTAGCGCGCGCCATGATTCCCATGAGCCTACGATACACAGCAACCAACGTCAATTTACTTTTGCAACTGGAGCGCGGTCTGACTGGGTGTCGGAGCCGGGAGGGCTCAGCTATGTTTTATGGTCCTCGAACGAGCGCTCTAGTACTTTTACGCGTCACGGAATCAGCAACGACGGGTGAATCGCAGACTATTCACGATTCCATTCATTTATTATTTATTGACTCGGTCTGTGACGACTCGCGACTCGACCAAGGCTCGGATATCACGATTTTCCAAAATCAAATCTTCGATAACAAAATCTTGGCCCTTCCCAGTGTGTCCAACCACCACATTCAACATTGCCCAGGCCAAGTCGTCGGCTCGAATTACCTGATTCGGAAGCAGCACTCGAAACACCGGATACGCCGCCCGCAACAGTCGGTAGGTGAAGTTTGGTTCCTTTCGGGGCTGCACGGGATAGATGTATGCGGGCCGAAAGAGAAAAATGCGTGGGAAACCGGCCGCGATTAATGCCTTTTCGGCCTCACCTTTGTAGCGGGCGAAGGCAATTCGGCTTCTTCCTGTCTGGTCGGCACCGTTCCCGCTCAAAAACGAGAACGCGGCGTTCGGACTGCTCTTACGCAGAACTCGCGCAAACTCGATCGTGTAGGCGCTGGTTATGGCGTGGAGTTCAGCGTCTGACACCGAACCGGTGTATGCTCCCAGGCAATACACCGCTGCGTCCTGGCCAGAAAGTACATCGGTGAGCGCCGAACAGTCCGCGAAGGTTTGATGCACTACCTCTTTCAGCTTGGGGTGTGAAATACCAACCTTCTTGCGGCCGATGGACGTGACACTTTTGACCGCGGAGCTATTGAGGGCGTAGCGAAGCGCGTAGCCGCCCACCATCCCGGACGCGCCGACGATTACGAGACACTTCTGATCTGCGGTCGCAATGTTTGCTATGGAAGACGCGTCGCTGTTCGCTGTCATGACAGAATGCGCTCCTCGATCCAGTCAACGTAGAGGAGGCGCTCCGCAAAAAGCCATGCGTCGTCTTGCTTAACGAAGGTGTCGTAATAGCGGAGCGCCGCGATCATCAGCTGTCGCTTGTTACGGTCAACAGTGAGGTGATGCGGCATGCAATAGTTTCCCCGGTGCCTCGATCATTGGCCAGCGTGAGGATCGTGGTCTGCCCGAGGAAGTGCATGGTCGCAGTGTACTTGTTCAGATCTGCAAAGACTGGAGCCAGCGCCTCGCGGGAGTTCAGTTGCTGTGAAGGCTTTGGGTCTTTGGCGTTCATGTACACCACGAAGTGAGTGTGGGCGGTAAAGAGCGCCATCTGGCCTTTCGCATCGCGACGATCAGCGCAGTGTGCATAAGCTTCAACTAGCTCGCGTATAGCGAGTCGATCGGCGGCTTCGTTGGGAGAGATACTGACGTGCTTGCTCATAGACTTCCTCTTATATTCGTTTTGTTCGGGATCACTCAAGGATAGCCTTTGGCTCAAGGAACGCCTGAATCCCGTACTTGCCGTATTCGCGGCCAACGCCGGACTTGAATCCGGCCCCAGGGCGCCTGAGGATCGTCCGTCACGTTATTTTATTGATCACCACGCGGCAATTAACCCGATTGAAAGCGCAACGATGATTAGGAACTGCACCATTGGCAATAAAAGCTCCGAATTCGATGAATCTTACCCCACCTCAAGGCGGCGTGTCTCCGCCTTCGTCCTTGGCTTGGCGACGTGGCACGGCGAGCAAAGGGCGGGATGACCGGGTTGGGGTTAGTTTGGCGCGACACCAGCGCGGTTCGAAACGCCTGTCGGAGCCCCGGCCTGAGCAGCGTACACCCACAACGAAGCCGAAGTTGGACAAAATCGCGAAACTAGGAAAGTTTGAGTCGAGCCAAGAGATTTTCACTCAGATTTCATCGTAATTTCAGCGTTTTTCCATTTCATCTGTTTCGGCGCCGCCGTAAAAATAGGGGGTTAAGGCATGCCGGGACCCAGACATCCAGGTTCAGTGCCATCATCGATGACAATGAAACGAGTATACGACTCGGGGGGAGACCTCATTGAGTCGGGGGTAGGGCGCAATGCTTCGAATCAAAAACATTTCCTCCGATCCGATTTGCTTTGCAAGCCACGTGTCTGATCGTTGAATCCGCACCCCGAAATATCGAGTCTGGAGTTGCAGGCCGAGCCGAGAGAAAAGCAATGCACCGTTCCCAACATCGAGAATGAACGCCTTACCTTTCGTCTCAAGTGACTCCGCCGCCCGTCAATCCACAAGCCTGTCGCGTTGGGGGCCTCTCCAACGTTACTCGTTTGCGGTTATTTCCGTCGCGGTGGCATTGGGGACGGCGTTGTTGCTCGATCACCTCGGGTTCCGCGATGCGACGGTTCCCCTCTTCATCTGCGCGAGCGCAGTCAGTTCCTGGTATGGCGGGCCGGGCCCAGCGGCGCTGGCGGTCGTCCTGTCCTCACTCGCATTCGACTACTTCTTCGTGCTACCACTTTATACCCTCTACATCGCACCCTCGGAGCTTCCGTATTTCGTCATCTTCGCCTTATTCACTTTACTCGTGTCATGGTTCGCCAGGATTCGCCACCGCGTCGAAGAAGATTTGCGCAAGGCTCGCGACGAACTGGAGTCCGTCAATCGCAAACTCGCAGAACGCTCGGCAGCGTTGGAAACCAGCAATAAGGAGTTGGAGGCTTTCGCCTATTCCGTATCGCACGACCTTCGCGCGCCGTTGCGCCACGTATCGGGATTTGCAGAGCTGTTGCGGAGCAGCGCAGCCCCATCTCTCAATGAAAAAAGCAACCGGTATCTCACAGTGGTCCTGGAAGAGTCCAACCGGATGGGTAGCTTGATCGATGACCTGCTCGCGTTTTCTCGAATAGGCCGCGCGGAAGCTCATTATTCCACTATTAGCCTGCAGCAGATCGTTCAGGAAGCCGTAGCCGAAGCCAGCCAGGATGCCAATGGCCGCAACATTGCCTGGAGCGTAGAGGCCTTGCCCGATTGGTATGGGGATCGATCGATGCTTCGACTGGCCGTGATCAACTTGATTTCAAACGCCGTGAAATTCACTGGCACGCGATCCGAACCCAAAATCGAAATCGGATGCAGCGAACGCAAAGACGATCAGCTGGTGCTGTTCGTGCGGGACAACGGAGTCGGATTCGATATGAAGTATTCCAACAAACTCTTCGGCGTCTTCCAGCGGCTTCACTCGCAAGAGGCTTTTGAAGGGACGGGGATCGGCTTGGCTACGGTCCAGCGCATCGTCCACCGCCATGGTGGTCGCGTCTGGGCGGAGGGCAAAGTGGAAGGCGGCGCCACTTTCTACTTTTCACTTTCGAAACTCACTGGAGCAAACTGACATGGACGTTCTCGGACGGATCTTACTGGTTGAAGACGACCCAAAAGATGTTGAGCTTACGTTGAACGCTTTGGATGAATATAACCTCGCCAACGAAGTGGTGGTCGCCATCGATGGTGAACAAGCCCTGGATTATCTGTACTACCGTGGCAAATTCACGCAGCGTGCCCGCGTGAACCCGGCGGTCCTTCTTCTCGATCTAAAGCTGCCGAAGATCGACGGACTCGAGATTCTCCGACAGATTAAGAGCGACGAGAAGCTGAAGATGATTCCGGTGGTTGTGCTCACGTCATCCCGCGAGGAAAAGGATGTGGTGGACAGCTACAAACTGGGTGTCAATGCCTATGTGGTAAAGCCAGTCGATTTCCATGAATTTGTGAACGCAATCAAAGAACTCGGGGGTTTTTGGGCCGTTATCAACGAGCCTCCGGCCGGGAGCGTCAGAAAGCACTGAACAGGCTATGACTTCTCGTTCGCAGATTCTCTATCTGGAAGACGACCTCGCCGATGCTGAGTTGCTGCAGAACACTCTCCAGGCAGACGGTCTCGCGTGTGATATCACCCGCGTGGACATGGAATGCGCCTTCTTCTCGGCGCTGCAACGGGACGGTTTTGACCTGATCCTGGCGGATTACACTCTGCCCTCCTTTGACGGGCTGTCGGCGTTGAGAATGGCGAAACAGCAAAAACCCGACCTGCCCTTTATCTTCGTCTCCGGAACAATGGGTGAAGAGGTTGCGATCGAGGCACTCAAGACTGGCGCGACCGATTACGTTCTGAAGACGCGACTTTCTCGGCTTGCGCCCGCGGTGCGCCGGGCGCTGCGCGAAGCCAGGGAGCGGCGGGAACTCCGCAGCGCCGAAGAAGCCGCTCGCCGAAGCGAGAAAGAGCTTCGCGATGTAATTGAAACTATTCCGGCTGTGGCCTGGAGTGCCCTTGCGGATGGCTCGAATTCGTTCGTAAACAGCCGCTGGACGGAATTCACGGGCTTGTCGGCGGAGCAGACTTCCGGTTCAGGTTGGCATGCTGCCATTCACCCCGACGACATTCAGCGACACATTGACCGATGGCGTATGTGCGTCGTCACCGGTGAACCACTAGAGATTGAAGTGCGCATGCGACGCGCCGACGGGCAATATCGGTCACATTTGTGTCGTGGCGTGCCGCTGCGAGATGAACGAGGAGGTATTGTCAAATGGTATGGCGTCCTGACCGACATCGAGGATCGCAAGCGCGCTGAGGAAGCCCTGAAGCGAAGCGAGTTTTATCTCAGAGAGGCGCAGAAGTTGACTCATACGGGTAGCTGGGCCTGGCGCGTTTCAGATCGAGATGCGGTCCACCTATCCGAGGAGTGGTACCGCGTTTATGGCTACAATCCTTCTGACGGAGCGCCGAATTGGGAGAAGCGGCTCGACCTCGTCCACCCAGATGATCGTCTTACATGGAAGAACACGATTGAACGGGCCATCGTGAAACAAACCGATTACGACGTAACTTTTCGCATTCTTTTGCCGGGGGGGATCGTGAAATGGATCCGCACAGTTGGCCATCCCGTGCTGACCCCGACCGGAGATTTGGTGCAATTCCTTGGCTGTTCGACTGACATCACCGATCAAAAACGCGCTGAGCAAGAGCATGAAAAGCTGCGCCAACTAGAGGCCGAGCTCGCGCACATCAATCGGGTGAGCATGTTGGGGGAAATGGCTGCGTCCTTAGCACACGAAATCAAGCAGCCCATCGCAGCCGCCATCACTTGCGCCAACAGTTGCGCCGAATGGCTTGCGCACGAACCGCCCAATCTCGATCGGGCTCGTGCAGCAGCCGCCCGAATCGATAAGTACGGGAATCGTGCCGTTGAAATCATGGACCGTATACGTTCGTTTTATAAGAAGTCGCCTCCACAACGTGAGTTGGTCGACGTGAACGGAATTGTTCAAGGAAATGCTCACGCTGCTGAAAGGTGAGGCTACGCGATCCTCAATTGCCATGCGCACGGACCTTTCCGCCGAACTGCCTAAGATCATGGTCGACCGTGTGCAACTGCAGCAGGTGTTCATGAACCTCATGCTTAACGGCATCGAAGCCATGGAGAACTCAGGCGGAGAGCTTACGGTGAAGTCGGAACTGCAGGACGGTCAACTCCAGTTCTCGGTCAGTGACACGGGCGTGGGGTTGCCAATGGAGAAGATGGATCAGATCTTTTCTGCGTTCTTTACGACAAAGCCGCAGGGCAGCGGCATGGGGCTGGCCATCAGTCGTACCATTGTGGAGTCGCATCGTGGCCGTTTGTGGGCAACCGCCAACAACGGACGAGGCTCGACCTTTTATTTCACCTTGCCAACTGAAGTGCTGTTGTCATCGGGTTTGGTTTCCTAGATTTTTGAGCTGGCTGTACTCGGCTTTGGCCTGTCGATAGATGGGGAGATCGGGGTCGGCATCTTTCCAAATGCTGAGGAATTCTTCGTAAGATGCGCGGGCGGATGCGCTGTCGCCCATCAGTCTCGCTGCCCGGCCGAGTTGAAGCCGGGCTAGTGGGCAGGTGATATACCCCCAGCACAAACCCGGATTGTCGATCAGTTTTTGGAACTCGCCAGCTGCCGACCGGCCATCTCCCAACTCCAGGTAGGCCAAGCCACGGATGTAGGCCGGGTAGAGGTAATCGAACGACTGGGTGTCTGCGAGGTCGTACGGGACGCTTTCGCGGAGCAGATCGATGGCGGCGTGAGGGTCGTGCTGCTGCAACTTGACCGCGGCCCGAACTGTGGGAACAAGGTAATTCTGCACGATACTGTCCAATGGCGATTCCTGGCTGACTTCGTCTGCGATCCGTTCGGCTTCGTCCGTTCTCCCCGACCGTGCGAGAGAGAGAGCCAAAATCATTCTTCGGTTTCGCTCTAATTTACTCTGTAGTGACTGGTCTTCGGTCTTGCGCGCCTCGATTACCCTCCCCGCTTCTGCATTCCGAAGGGCCGAAAAAACGAGAGCCATCGAAATATCTCCCGAGTCAGAAGAGAGCTTCGATGCCTGCAGTCGAAACCGTTCTGCGGAATCAAAGTGACCCTGTTGAGCTTCAAATGTCGATTGCTCGCGCAAGAACGCGGCTCGATTGGGGCCACGGGCTTCGCCGTCGATGATCCGATCGAGAGAGCCCCGATCACCCTCGATAAATGCCAGGCGCAATTTTTGAATTCTCAGTCCGAGGCTGTCAAATTTAAGAGCCTCCGCTTGAGCCAGCCATGACCTTGCCTCCTTGAATCTGCTAGCGATTATGTTGGCATAGGCCGCCCAGGAAAAATAGAGTGGACTTGGCGCCAGCCGCGCCGTCTCATCCTCTACATCGGCCGCTCGCTTGAGCTGCCCGAGCTTGCGCAGCGTCTCCGACAGATTAGTATGAAAGAATACATCGCGAGGAAAGAGGTCCAGCGCCCGAAGTAGAACGGCATAGGCTTTGTCGACCTCTCCAGTCACGGATTCGTAATAGAGAAGCTCGATGTTCAGCCTGTTCTTCTCCGTCATTCGGTCGCGCAATTGATAGGCGCGTGTGTATGCAGCTGCCGCGAGGTCGGGATAGAGGAGAGCTTCGTTGACCGCGCCAATCCCTTCGTAGCCGAGCGCAAGCTCAGGGTCGAGTTCGATCTCTCTCTGAAGCAGGGGGAGCGCTGCCTGCGGGTTGCCAGCCAGGAAGAGCTTGACTGCCTCATTGCCCGTCTGGAGTGCTTCCAGGGAGGCGCTGGTCGCTATTTCCAGGGGCTGATCGAAGCGGGCCAGGGATTCGGCCGGCTCCCCGATCTTCCTCCGAAGGCGCGCTGCCATCGCTCCCAAGTCATGGACTACCTGATTACGAGCGCTAATGTCGGTTCCGACCTCAGCCAAGGTCGCTCCTGTTCCGCAGTCGAGTGCCCGGATCTCCAGGTAATATCGGTTACCCGCGTCAGCGATGGAATCAGAGATCGCCATTTTGCTGTTGGTCTTACTGCAAATCTGGCGTGCGATCTCTGGGGTGATCTTGGTGGTCGCCGGAAGCTTCAGCTGCCCCATGGTGGCGTACGTTTTATCCAATCCCAGGAGGTTTAGGTATGGCGTCTGCTCCATTTCAAAGCGCAATGCGATGTTCAAAGCGCCGTCGAAAACTGGGTCGCTAGTTCGGTTGTCGATGTCGGCCAGCACGATCGTGTCGGTGGGAGCGAGCGTGATGCGATGGCGGTAAACTTCGTAACGCCAGACAATGAGCGCGCCAACCGCGAGCAGGGCGCCCGTGGCCAAGGCCCGCCATCTCCACCCTCTTGTTGGATGGGCTTCCGGCGGGATCTCTCCGACTGCGATGCTGGGCGCTGACTCCAGGCACTCGATGGTCGGCATCAATCGATAGCCGCGGCGTCCTAACGTCTCGACATACCGAGGGTTGTCCGCTGAATCCCCGAGGGCACGGCGTAGGGCTTTGATCGTCGCATTGATGCTCTGGTCGAAATCGACGACCGTGTCATTCGCCCACAATCTGCTTTTGATTTCCTCACGGGTGAGTATCTTGCCCTCACGTTCAACGAGCATCCGCAAAACCCGAAACACCTGTTCTCTGAGGAGAACCTTACCGTTAAGATCGGGCGCCTCAATTGATCGTAGTTCGCCAGTGCTGAGGTCGAGCTCAAAGGCTCCGAATCGAACGCGCCCTGAGGAAAGGGTGTACATGGGACGTGCACACAAAATACAGAATAAGAAACTGTATCAATGCAAACGAGAATTGTCGAAACAAGGTGTGCTAGGCTGCCCCGTAAATTTCCTTAAGAATCACCGACTTCCTTAATTTCACTACAATTTCATCGTAATGCCACCGCTAGCACGATACACCCTCCCTGGCGGTTGTAGTCGTAAAGGATGCGCTCAGTCCTGCCTCCCTGCTCCAGTCTTCACGGCCCATTTTCGGCATTGGGAGAGTTTGGGCGTTTTTGGGGGCAGCTCAGAACCTTGTGCTCAACAAGATTGACGTTGACGGACCAAAGCCTTGCCGTCGCCATCGATTGGATGCGTACGAGGGAGAACCGAAATTGAATCCCGGATCTCTGTCGCCAAGGAACATTCCTGCCGCCACACATAGGGGCAGCCACCACTGAGATGCGAACGGCTATGAGGCCTTCCCCTCAAGACAGCATCAATGTCCAGGTACATAAATCCTTTCCACGTGATTCGAACTGGGGGCGGCTGCCTTTAAGTTTTGACTCGAAGTTGCCGATGGGGAGTGTTAGGCATGAATACGACAGGAGAAGCTCTCGCCCAGAAACCCAAGGCATGGTTGGCCAGGCAACCAATTCTAACCAACGACGACAAAGTCTTTGGATATGAACTCTTGTATCGCGCGAGCGCGGAGACTACCGATTTCGAATCGAACGCAGAAGATGCGACCTGCGGCGCAATTGACACGCTAAACCTGCTCGGCCTGGATGTCGTGTGCGACGCGCAGTTCGCTTTCATCAACTGCACTCATGAGATGTTATTAAAGGATTATTTTCTGCTGCTACCACCCGACAAGGTCGTCATCGAGATTCAGGAAACAATACCTGCCGACGAAGGTGTTCTAGCCGCGTGCCAGCAGCTTAAGCAAAAACGTTACAGTATTGCCCTCGATAATTTTCTCCCCAATGATCCTCGGGAATCGCTGATTCCTCTCGCAGACTTTATAAAAGTCGATATCCGGAAAAACTCGCCGGAACAGAACACGGCCATTGCAAACAGGTATGCCGGCAAATCATGCCGCATGCTGGCGCAGAAGGTGGAAACGCGGGCACAGAAGCTCGCGGCAATGAAAGACGGATTCACGCTATTTCAGGGATATTTCTTCCAACGTCCTGAGAAGATGCAGGCAAGACATATTCCTTCGGATCAGACTAATTCCTTGCGCTTGTTGCAAGCAGTCTCGGCGCCAGAACC
>Ga0307474_10003619_pt1 | contig 11138 bp, 5 predicted proteins | sample atmos_gasesECM1C_2_FD_203312 | JGI IMG/M metagenome (GOLD analysis project Ga0307474, IMG submission 203312) | Hardwood forest soil microbial communities from Morgan-Monroe State Forest, Indiana, United States - atmos_gasesECM1C_05 | ecosystem: Environmental > Terrestrial > Soil > Temperate...
AACTCGTCGAGGTTGACGAGGCCGTACGCGACGCGCGCGCCGACGAGCCCGGCCACCGTCCCCCAGAAGGCGAAGTCGAGGACGCGGCCCACATCGAGGCCGCGCCAGCGCGCCTCGCGCGCGCCGAGCGTGATGCCGAGCGCGAGGCCGAGCGCGATGAGGAGCCCGTACGTGTGCACGCCCACCTCGCGCGGGCCGATGTGGAGCGTGACGAGAACGGGTCGCATCGCGTCCTCGGCGCCCGACCTCAGGCCGAAGAGGCCGACGAGGTCGGCGGCCGCGTCAGCACCATGTCGAGCATCATGAGCCCGACGCCCACGCAGAGGGCGGCGTCGGCCACGTTGAACGTGGGCCACTCGTGCGTCTTGACGTGCCACACGATGAAGTCCGTGACGCGCCCGTAGCTGATGCGGTCGATGACATTCCCGAGCGCGCCGCCGCCCACGAGCCCGAGGGCCACGTGCAGCCGCGCGGCGTCGGCTTCCGTGCGGCGGAGGTACGCGATCACGAGGACGATGGCAGCGACGGCGAGCGCCGTGAGCACGAACTTGCCGCCCGGCATCTGCTGCAACATCCCGAAGGCGACGCCCGGGTTCTCCGAGTAGCGCAGGTTGAAGAAGCCGTCGATGACGACCTTCGGGTTGAACGGGCCGAGCGGGCGCAGGTGCGTGCGCGCGAGGGCCTTCGTCCACTGGTCGAGGCCCAGGCTGAGCGCGAGGAACGCGCCGAAGAGGACGTACTTGCGGCTCGCGGGCGCGCTCACGAGAGGCCCCCGGCGGGCAGCGTCGCGATCACGGCGGCGCAGCGGGCGCACAGCTCGGGCGCCTCGGGCGGACCGGCCTCCTCGCCCGTGCGCCGCCAGCACCGCGGGCACTCGGGCCCGGGCGCCTCGTCGATCGCGATCTCGGTCGCGCCCGCGGCGTCGGCGGCGTCGAGCTCGAGACGCGACACGCCCACGAGCTCAGTGAGCAGCGCGAGGTTCCACTGCCAGTGCGGCCGCTCGTCGCGCGCCGGCTTGACGCGTACGCGCGCCTCGAGCGGCTTGTGCCCCGCGGCGCGGAACTTCTCGAGCGGCTGCAGGATCGCCTCGCGTCGCGGGCGCACCTCGTCGGTCCAGCGCTTGTTCGGGTTCCCCATCTTCTCTCCTTCGTCGCAGAGCCGCATGGCGCCGTGAACGTCGAAAGGCTCGCCCGTCTCGCGCGACAGCTCGTCGGCGACGTCTTGCGCCGTGAAGCACAGGATGGGCGCCATCCAGCACGCGATCGTCCGCGTCATCTCATAGACGGCCGTTTGCACGCTGCGCCGCGCGCGCGCCGCCGGCGCCTCGCAGTAGAGCGCGTCCTTGGTGGGGTCGAGGTACTCTGCCGAAGCCGTCACGACGTAGTCGTTCAGCAGGCGCACGACCTCGTAAAAGGAGAAGCGCTTGTAGGCCTCCCAGATCTGATGGTCGCGCTCGCGCAGGACGCCGAGCACGAGCAGGTCGAGCTCGCGTAGGTCCGGGTCAGGCAGGCCGTCGCGCGCCGGCACGAAGTCGTAGAGGTTCGACAGGAGGAAGCGGCAGGTGTTGCGGATCTTCCGGTACGACTCGCCCAGCTGATTGAGGATCGTCTGCGAGAAGACGATGTCGCCCTGGTAGTCCGAGGCGGCCGTCCACAGGCGCAGCAGCTCGGCCCCGTTCTTCTGCATCCAGACGACGGGGTCGACGTAATCGATCTTGGCGCCCGAGGCCCGTGCCTTCGCGATCTCCGACTTCGAGTACACCTTGCCGCGCTCGTCGAGCACCCAGCCGTGCGTGAGCACCGCCTTGTACGGCGCCTGCCCGCGCGTGGCGGCGCTCGTGAGCAGCGACGAGTGAAACCACCCGCGGTGCTGATCCGAGCCCTCGAGGTAGAGGTCGACCTTCTCGCCCTTCGGCACGAGCTTCCCCTCGGCCACGGCCGCCCACGACACGCCCGACTCGAACCACACATCGACGATGTCGTGCTGCTGTTCCCAGGTCGAGGCGCCGCAGCCCGAACAGCGTGGCTTCGTCTCGGGCAGCAGCTCCGAGGCGCTGGAAGCGAACCACGCGTTCGAGCCCTCGCGCGCGAAGATGTCGGCCACGTGCTCGATAACCTCCGGGTCGAGCAAATCCTTCCTGCATTCGACGCAACGGAAGGCCGGGATGGGCACGCCCCAGACGCGCTGGCGCGAAAGGCACCAGTCGGGCCGCGCCTCGATCATGCCGCGGATGCGATTCTCGCCCCAGGCCGGGATCCAGCGCGTCTTGCCGATCTCGACGAGCGCGTCGTGGCGCAGCGACGCCGGGTCCTCGGCCTCGCCCAAGCGCGCGAACCACTGCTCGGTCGCCCGAAAGATGATGGGGGTCTTGCACCGCCAGCAACACGGGTACTGGTGGCGCAGCGTCTCGCCGACCCCGTTCAGGAGCAGACCGCGCTCGTGAAGCTCGGCGACGATGAGCGGGTTCGCCTTGAAGACATTCTCTCCGACGTATTTCGCCGCTGCCGGTCCCACGGTGGCGTCGAGTTTCCCCGCGGCGTCGACGGGCGCGTAGATGGGCAGCTTGTGCTCGCGCCCGACCACGTAGTCCTCGGCGCCGTGTCCCGGCGCCGTGTGTACGAGGCCCGTGCCGGCCTCCAGCGTCGCGTGCCGGGCGAAATAAAGGCGATAGGCCGCCGCCGGCGGATCGCTCATCGGGAAGGGCGCCTCGTAGCGCGCGCCCTCGAGCGCGCGCAAGGCGGCACCCTCGATGGGGACCCATGTCGCTGGCGGCGCGGTGATTCCCGTGGCGGCCACGAACGCTTCGGCGCGGCCCTCCGCGACGATGAGGTATTCGCCGTCGCGCGGGATCGCCACGTAGTGAAGCTCGGGGTTCGCGACGACGGCCAGGTTCGCCGGCAGCGTCCACGGCGTCGTCGTCCAGATCACGAGCGCGATCTTCTTGCCCTGGAGCGCCGGAACGGCCTTCCCGACGCCCTCGACGAGCGGGAACCCCACGTAGATCGACGGCGACGCGTGGTCCTCGTACTCGACCTCGGCCTCGGCGAGCGCCGTCTTGTGCACGAGGCACCAGTGGACGGGCTTCTTGTCGCGGTAGATGAGCCCGCGCCGCGCGAAGGCCGCGACCTGGCGCGCGATCGTGGCCTCGTAGTCCCGCGCGAGCGTCAGGTAAGGATCGTCCCAGCGGCCGAGGCACCCGAGGCGCTTGAACTCCCCGCGCATGACGTCGACGAACTTGAGCGCGTGGGCCTCGCAGTGCCGCCTGAACGCCGGCGCGTCGAGCGCCTTGGCGTCCTTGTCGAGCTCCTTCTCGACCTGCTGCTCGATGGGCAGGCCGTGGCAGTCCCAGCCGGGGCGGAACACGGCGCGCTTGCCCATGGCGAGCTGCGAGCGCACGACGATGTCCTTGAGCACCTTGTTGAGCACGGTGCCGTAGTGGATGCCGCCCGTCGGATAGGGCGGGCCGTCGTGCAGCACGAAGTCCGGCGCGCCCGCCGCGGCGCGCGCCTCGAGCACGCGCTCGTACTGGCGCTCGCTCGCCCAGCGCTCGAGCCACGCCGGCTCGCGCTTCGCGAGGTCCGCGCGCATCGCGAACTCCGTCTTGGGGAGGTTGAGAGTATTTTTCCAGTCCACGGCCGGGCGGATACTACCAAAGCAGCCTCGGAAGTCCCGCGCGGTGGTAAAAGACCGCTCATGGCCGACGATCGCGTTCCCTGGGATCAGTACTTCATGAACATCGCCCAGGTCGTGGCCTCGCGCTCGACCTGCCCGCGCAAGTTCGTCGGCGCCGTCATCGTGCGCGACAGGACGATCCTCTCGACGGGTTACAACGGCTCGATCCGCGGCATGCCCCACTGCACGGACGCGGGCGGGCACATGATGGAGAACGACCACTGCGTCGCGACGATCCACGCCGAGGCGAACGCCATCATTCAGGCCGCGAAGAACGGCGTGCTCATCGACGGCGGCATGATTTACGTCACCGCTAGCCCTTGCTGGAATTGCTTCAAGCAGATCGCGAACGCCGGCATCAGACGCATCGTCTATGGGGAGTTCTATCGCGACGATCGCATCTTCGACGTCGCGGGTCGGTTGGCGATCGACCTCATGCACCTGCCCAGCCACGTGCCCGCGCCGCGGCGAGACTGAGCGCGTCACGCCCCGCGGGGCGGATATCCGAGTACGCGGGTCGGATATCCGAATATTCGACGGCGCGCCACGCTGGAACGGCGCGTCTCCGCGGGCGATTTGGGGTTGACCCGACACGCCAGAGAGGGGAACCTTCACTCTCATGCTCCGGTTGGTTTTTTTCGGAGTGGCCTTCGCGACGCTACTGACCGCAGGGCCGCGTATCGCAAGCGCTGAGCAATCTGAGACTGTCGAGACGGGTACGTCCGCGACCGACACGGAGGACTGCGCCGCCGCCGCACCCACAGGCAACGACACGCGGGCGCGCAAGCACCGCAGGCGGTCGCGCCGGCACGCGCACGTCTCGGGCCGCGTCGTACCGGAAGAGACGCTGCGCCAGGATCCGCTGCCGCGTCCGTCAGGCAACCTCCACCTCGTCTTCCCGGGCGTCAAGGACGAGGTCGAGGTCAACATCTACAACGCCGACGGCTCTTACAACATCGACTCGCTGGAGCAGGCCAGCCACGTGCTGCGCTGCCGCCGCACCGAGACCGAAAAGCCGATGGACCCGCAGCTCCTCATGCTGCTGTCGCACATCTACGATCACTTCGGCGGCAAGCCGCTCGAGATCGTGTCGGGCTATCGCAATCAGCGCAAGCAGACCAGCAATCACTTCAAGGGCACGGCGAGCGATATCCGCATCGCGGGCGTGTCGCCCAAGAAGGTTCGCGAGTTCGCCGAGACCCTCGACGGCGGCGGCATGGGCATCGGCATCTATCCGCGCAGCGGCTTCGTCCACATCGACGTCCGGCCGCCTCCGAGCTTCCGCTGGATCGACTACTCCGCGCCGGGCTCGAACGAGGCCGAGAAGCGTCCGCCTCGCGGCTGGCGGCGCAAGAAGCTCCAGAGCTGAGCGTCGGGAGGGCCGCGCCCTCCCCACGGGCCCCCTCCCTCCCGCAGATCACTGCGCAAGGCGAGCCGGCCGGCGAAGCCGCACCTCCCGGTGGCTTGGAGTGGCGTTCATAACGCCGCGGAGGGTCAAGTTCCGCTTTCAAGCTGACGACTTCGAGAATCTGGGCTCGCTGGGAGACAGAAAATGACGAGGAGCGTCCGTGGCTTGGGCGGCGTGCCGGGCGGCGCGCTGCTCGCGGGCTTGGTGTTCGCGGTGGCTGGATGTGGCGATAACCTTCCCGCCCAGCGGCCGGGGACGGACGGGCAAAGCGGACAAGCGGGCCAGGTGGGCAGCGCCGGCGCGGGCGGAAACGCCGGCCTCGGCGTCGGGGGTGACGACGGGGGCTTGAGTGGCGCCGGCGGAGTTGCGGGCGCAGCGGGTCAGGCGGGCGATGGGGGCGTGGCGGGGGCGGCGGGCGATGGCGGTGTCGCGGGAGCGGGTGGCGACGGCGGCATAGCCGGCGCGGGCGGTGGGGGCGCGGGTGGCGGGGGCGCCGGTGGCACGGCAGGCATGGGCGGAGCGGCAGGAATCGACGCGGGCGGCGGCCCGGACGCGGGCGGCGCGGGCGGAGGAGGCACGGGCGGTGGCGTCGCGGACGGCGGGGGCGGCGGCGGCGCGAGCGGAGCGGGAGGCGCGGCGGGCGAGCCGAGCGGCAACAACTGCGACGGCACCGATTGTCTTCTGCCTGGCGGCGGCCGCGGGTTCTGCACTGGCGACAACGTCTGCGTGCCCTGCACCGAGGACGCGCGCTGCAAAGACGTCTACGGCTCGCAGTTCCTGTGCATCGGCGGCTCCTGCGTTTCCGGCGACTGCCGCACGACGGCCGACTGCACGGGCGGCGAGCTCTGCGACGTCGCGACGAACACCTGCGGCGCCTGCGCCGACGACGCCGCCTGCCGCGGCGCCTTCGGCAGCGACCAGGTGTGCGTGAACGGCGCCTGCGTCTCCGGGAATTGCCACTCGGCGGCCGACTGCACGCCGGGGCAGGTGTGCGGCTCCGATCACGCGTGCCAGCCGTGCGCGGACGACGCGAGTTGTGGTCCGGACTACGGCGGCAATCACCTCTGTCTCGGCGGGGCCTGCGTGCCGGGCCAGTGCCGCATGGCGCTCGACTGCCCCGCGGGCGAGATTTGCGACGCCAACACCAACTTCTGCGCGCCGTGCGCGAGCGACAACGTGTGCCAGTCGGGCTACGGGCCCGGCCACCTTTGCGTGGGCGGGTCTTGCATCACGGGCGACTGCCGCACGGCCGCGAACTGCAGCGGCGGCCGCGTCTGCATCTCGAACGCGTGCACGGGATGCACGGGCGATCCGATGTGCAGGGATCAGTACGGCGTGTCGCACCTTTGCATCGCGGGCGGCTGCGCGCCCGGCGAGTGCCGCAGCGCCAGCGATTGCGCGCCCGGGCAGCTCTGCGGCCCGAGCTTCACGTGCATCAGCTGCTTGAACGACAACGAATGCGTCTCGGGCTACGGCGCCAATCACCTGTGCGTGGGCGGCGGGTGCATCGCGGGCGACTGCCGCTCGACGGCCGACTGCGGCGGTGGCCGCATCTGCAACACCCCGGCCTTCACGTGCGTGGCGTGCGCGAGCGACGCCTCGTGCGTCGCCGACTACGGCGCCGATCACTTATGCGTGGGTGGCAATTGCATCCCCGGCACCTGCCGCGCGGCGAGCGATTGCGCCGCCGGCCAGCTGTGCGACGCCAACACGTTCACGTGCACGACCTGCGCGAGCGACGCCGCTTGCGTCCTGGGCGATGGGCCGGAGCACCTGTGCATCAGCGGCGCGTGCGTGCCCGGGCAGTGCCGCTCGTCGCCCGAGTGCGCGGGCGGGCTGTGCGACACGACGACGCACCTCTGCGGCACGTGCGGCAACGACGCGGAGTGCGTCGCGGCCTACGGCATGAATCACCTGTGCGTCGGCGGCGCCTGCATCTCGGGGACGTGCCACACGACCGCGGAGTGCGGCGGCGGCCAGATCTGCAACCCCTCGACCTTCACGTGCGAGGCTTGCGGCAGCGACGCTGCGTGCGTGACCGCCTACGGCGCGGGCCATCTGTGCGAGGCTAACGTCTGCATCGTCGGGCAGTGCCGCACGTCCGCGGCGTGCACCGGCGGCAGGCTCTGCGACACACCCACGCACGCCTGCGTCGATTGCCAGAACGACAGCGGGTGCCAGGGCGACGCGTCCTACGGCACCTCGACCTTCTGCTTGCAGGGCGCCTGCACGGCCGGCGACTGCCGCGACACGGGCGATTGCCCCACGGGCCAGCTTTGCGGCTCCTCGACCGCCAACACGTGCGGCGGCTGCACGCGCGACGCCCAGTGCCTGGCGGACGCGACGTACGGCGCGGGCCACATCTGCTTCCAGGGCATCTGCCAGCAGGGCGATTGCCACGGCACGAGCGGTGACTGCCAGGGTCCGTCGGCCGGCCTCGTGTGCGGCGCCGTCGCGGCCAACCGCTGCGGGGCGTGCAGCTCCGACCAGCAGTGCCAGGAGGACCCGATGTACGGGTCGAGCACGATCTGCAACACGGCGGCCGCCCAGCCGACCTCGGGCCAGTGCGTGTCGGCGGCCTGCAACGTCAGCGGCGCCTGCCCGTCGAACGGCGGCGACTTCTGCTGCGACAGCCTGTGCGTGCCCGGCAACTGCTGCTCCGACGCGGACTGCTCGGGCAACCCCTCGTTCGGCGCCGGCTACGCCTGCGTCAACAACAGGTGCACGGGCTGCTCGGCGGCCACGGGGAACAAGTACCTCGTCGACCCCATCAACGGGAACGACGCGAAGGCCACGGGCAGCGGCGTCATCGGCGCGGTCGCGAACGCGGCGTGCAGCTTCAAGACCGTCACGCGCGCGCTGGAAGTCGCGGGCGGCTTCGCCGTCCCGGGGACGCAGATCATCGTCGTGGGCGCGACGGGCCAGACCGTCGCGCTCGCCGCCAGCGAGACGCTGCCGCTGCTCGTGCCGGCGAACGTCACGATCACGACGCGCGCGGGCCCGATCTCGCTGTTCCTGCCGGCGAGCGGCGACGCGTCCTTGTCGAACATCGCGGGCTTCCAGCTCGCGGGCGACCAGGCGGCGATCACGCCGGACCCGGCGGCGCCCCTCACGATCGATGGCGCGTCGAACACCTCGGGGATCGCCATCGGCGTCGCACCGGGCGCGGGCAAGGCGGCCGCGCTTTCTTACGTCACGGTGGAGAACACGGGCGGCAACGGCATCGCCGTCTCGAACGGCGTGCTCAGCATCGGCCAGGGCGTCACCGTGACGAACGCCGGCACGAGCGCGAAGCGGCGCGACGGCCTCAACATCGGCGGCGGCGCCGTGCGCATAGCCGTCGCGGCCGGCCAGGCGCCCACGTCGTTCCTCAACAACACGCAGCACGGCATCTACGTCACGGGCGCCGGCGTCTTGTCGGTGACTGGCGTGCCCGTGACGTTGCCCGCGCCCAATGGCCAGGGCACCGTCGTCGTGAGCGGCAACTTCTCGGCGGGCGTGCGCATCTTCGAAGCGCCCGGCGCGGCCGCGCAGAGCACGCTCGACGGCCTCGTCGCCTGGGCCAACCCGTCGTCGGGCCTGCGCGTCTACGGCGGCTCGAAGGTGAAGGTGCGCAACGGCGTGTTTCTCGCCAACGGCGGCAACGGCGTCTACGTCACGTCCTATGACGGCACGGCCGCCGGAAACGATCTCTCGCAGCTCGACTTCGGCACGGCGGCCGATCCCGGCCGGAACACGCTGCAGGCCCTGCTCGGCTCGAACCCCGACGTCACGGGCGTCTGCGTGTCGATGGCGCCGAACAGGGGCGCGCTCACGCTCCACGCGGCGGGCAACGTCTTCGCGGGGCCGGTCGACTGCTCGACCTCGATGGCCCCGCTGCTGCGCGCGCCCACCTGCAGCGGCTTCGTCGACGTCGGCGTCGTCATCTCGGCGGGCACGGCGGTCACCGTCGACGCGTCGGGCTGTCTCTAGACGCCGATCTCTGCCTATTCTTGCAATTCCGATCCCCGTCCTTTAGCTTGCGGGGGAAGTCCCCATGGCCACTCGCCAGCTCGATCTCCTCGCGTCCGGTGCGAAGGCGTCCACGAAGAAGTCCGCGACGGACGGCGCCGGCGGCGGCCGCGGCGGGAAACGCCGTGGCGGCGCGGGCGGCGGGGACGACGCGCCTCCGCCCGGGCCCATAGACGCCTCGCTCGCGAGCGAGGCGCAGCGGCGCTACCTAAACTACGCGGTGAGCGTCATCACCTCGCGCGCGCTGCCCGACGTGCGCGACGGCCTCAAGCCCGTGCAGCGGCGCATCCTCTACGCGATGTACGCCAACCTGCACCTCTACCCCGACGGCCGCTTCCGCAAGTCGGCGACGATCGTCGGCGAGGTGCTCGGCAAGTTCCACCCGCACGGCGACACCTCTTGCTACGACGCCATGGTGCGCATGGCGCAGCCGTTCTCGATGCGCGGCCTGCTCGTCGAGGGCCATGGCAACTTCGGCTCGCTCGACGGCGACGGCGCGGCCGCCTACCGCTACACCGAGGCCCGCCTCGCGCCGCTCGCCATGGAGCTGCTGTCGGAGATCAAGCAGGGCACGGTCGACTTTCGCCCGAACTATGACGGCACGACCGAGGAACCGATCGTGCTGCCGGCCAAGGTGCCGCAGCTGCTCATCAACGGCTGCACTGGCATCGCCGTCGGCATGGCGACCAACATCCCGCCGCACAACCTCGCCGAGGTCTGCGCGGCGGCCGTCGCGCTCATCGACGACAAGAGCCTCGAGACGAAGGACCTGCTCAAGTACATCAAGGGCCCCGACTTCCCCACGGGCGGCCTCGTCACGAACTCGAAGAAGGAGCTGCGCGAGATCTACGAGACGGGGCAGGGCGGCGTGCGCGTGCGAGGCGAGTGGAAGACGGAGAAGGGAGGGCGCGGCGCCGAGACGATCGTCGTGACCTCGATCCCCTACGCGCTGTCCAAGGCCACGGTCGTCGAGCGCATCGCCGAGGTCATCATCGCCAAGAAGCTGCCGCTGCTCGTCGACGTGCGCGACGAGTCGACGGACGACGTGCGCATCGTGCTCGAGCTCAAGCCGGGCGCCGATCCGGCCCTCGTGATGTCATACCTGTTCAAGCACACGCCGCTCGAGCAGAGCTTCTTCGTCAACATGACGTGCCTTGTGCCCACGGAGAACAAGGAGATCGCGGGCCCCATGCGCCTGGATCTCCGCGCCGTGCTGCGCGAGTTCCTCGATTTTCGCGAGCAGGTCGTGCGCCGCCGCTTCGAGTTCGAGCTCGCCGAGCTCGAGCGCCGCATCCACATCCTCGAGGGCTTCGCGCTCGTCTTCGACTTCCTCGACGAGGCCATCCGCATCATCCGCAAGTCCGACGGCAAGGCCGACGCGGGCGAGAAGCTCATCAAGCGCTTCGAGCTGTCGGAGGCCCAGACCGACGCCATCCTCGAGCTCAAGCTCTACAAGCTCGCGCGCCTCGAGATCCAGGCCATCATCGAGGAGCTCAAGGAGAAGCGCGCGGCGGCAAAGGAGATCAAGGCCATCCTGGGCGACAAGAAGAAGCTCTGGCGCGTCATCCGCGGCGAGATCGCGGCCGTAGCCGAGGCCTTCCCGGACAGGCGGCGCACGAAGCTGGGCGGCGCCGGGAGCAGCGGCGGCGACGACGTCGAGTTCGACCCGGAGGCCTACATCGTCGAGGAGGACGCCACCGTGATCCTCTCGCGCGACGGCTGGCTCAAGCGCGCGCGCGAGGTCAAGGATCTCGCGGCGACGCGCCTGCGCGAGGGCGACGCCGTGCTCGCGGCGCTGCGCGGCTCCACGAAGGAGCCCATCGCGATCTTCTCGAACCTCGGCAGCGCCTACGTCATCCGCATCAACGACGTGCCCGCCTCGACGGGCTACGGCGAGCCCGTGCAGAAGCTCTTCAACTTCCGCGACGGCGAGCGCGTCGTGGGCGCGTTGCTCATGTCGAGTGCCGACACGCCGAAGGGCTCGCGGATCCTCGCCGTCACCAAGCGCGGCTACGGGCTGCGCTTCGATCCCGAGACGCACCGCGAG
>Ga0307474_10003620_pt1 | contig 11137 bp, 13 predicted proteins | sample atmos_gasesECM1C_2_FD_203312 | JGI IMG/M metagenome (GOLD analysis project Ga0307474, IMG submission 203312) | Hardwood forest soil microbial communities from Morgan-Monroe State Forest, Indiana, United States - atmos_gasesECM1C_05 | ecosystem: Environmental > Terrestrial > Soil > Temperate...
GAGAGCGAAATGGCGCTTTTGTAAGCTCAAAAAGCGTCAGCGGAGAGTCTCGCCCAAATTCGCTTGACAGCGTGCACCGTCGTTAGAGACAGGATGACAATTCATTGAGGATGACACTTCGCTCGGATGACAATTTGCCCAGGATGACAATTCGCTCAGAATGACAACGTGGTGGGACCGCGATCCCAGCCAAAAACGGGGAGCCGAAGCTCCCCAAGTGAAGTGAACAGAGGCGATGTTCCTTTAAATAGAATCGGGCTGCTCCGAAAAAGTTGTCTGCCCTGGAAAATTTGAAGCGAGAAGATTGGGGCCGGAAGAGTTGAGTGTTAGAGAGTCAGAGCGGGAAGGTTCCACGGCGAATACTCGGACTCAGATGGTTCCCGCTTTAGCTCCTGGAATTGAAGAATGCTGGATGGATTTTGACGGCACGCGCATGCGTTATCTTCGCGCGGGTTCCGGGCCGCCGCTGATTCTGCTGCACGGGCTGTTGGGGTATTCGTTTTCCTGGCGGTATACCATGCCGTCGCTTGCTCCTTATGTCACGGTGTACGCGCCGGACATGATCGGCGCAGGCTTCTCCGACCGGTCGGATGCCTTCGATTATTCCATGGGTGCGACGGCGAGGCGTGTTCTGCAATTCGTCGCGCGCCTGGGAATCTCTTCATTTGATTTGTTGGGAACGTCGCACGGAGGCGCGGTTGCAATGATGGCGGCGGCGCGATGCCAGGAAGCAGATTCACTCCTTCATTTGCGGCGGTTGGTTCTGGTTGCGCCGGTGAATCCTTACTCGTCGCATGGGCGGCTGCTGGCGCCGTTTGCGGGGAGCCGCTTTGGATCTCCCCTGTTTCGGTTCGGCGTATATCGCATGAGTTTCCTCTATCCCATGGTGCACGCTCGCTTGTATGGCGACCGTCGCCGCATGCCACCGGAGGCTCTTGAGGGTTACAAGGCTCCCCTGGCGAAGCCGGGCTTTTTCAATCACGCCCTTCGGATCGTGACTACCTGGACAAGAGATCTGCGAGAGCTGGAGCGGGTTCTTCCCAAACTGGCGGCCGTTCCGACATTGCTGATGTGGGGCAGCCGCGATCCAGCGGTGTACGCTTCGTCGGCTCCGGTGCTACAGAAATATTTTCCGCATTCGAAGTTGATTGTTTTTCCTGGCATTGGGCATCTGCCTTATGAAGAGTGTCCGCAGGAGTTCAATCGCGCGCTGATTGAATTTCTGACTTAGCATGGTGCGGCGGCTCCAGATGCCAGCGCATCTGCTAAGATCGCGCCGGGGACGCATCTATGAAGCGGCTCGGGGTTGCTTTCAGTACTCTTCTGTTATTGATCTGTCTGCGCGTATTTCTGCCGGCTCAATCTGGACCAGCCGCGGACCCGGCGTTCAAGGAACAGTTCGAGCGAGGCGGACAGGCCCTGAAGGATGGCAAATACAAAGATGCGATCGACGCGCTGAAGAGGGCCAACAAGCTCCACAACAATTCCTGTGGCGAATGCTATTTGCTGCTTGCGGTCGCTTACTATCACGCCGGAGACCTGGGCCATTGCGAGGAAAGTTGCGATAAGGCGTTGGCCGCAGCGAGCGATGACCTGATGCGTGCCGACGCACACAACCTGAAGGGGACAGCAGCTTTCTATGCTGCCGAAGCCGATAACAATAAAAAGATGAAGTCGGCGGAAGACGAGTTTCGATCCGCGATTCAATTGAATCCGAAGCCTGCGGTCTTTCACATGAGTCTGGCGAAAGCACTCCTTCGTGAGTCAAAAGATGACGAAGCCAAGCGGGAATTGGAGGAGTGCCTAACGCACGGTCCCGACGACGAGATGGCGCGTGAAGCTCGGCTGATGCTGGCCGATCCGCGTCGGGGGCGTGAAGAGTTCGCGCCTGAATTCGAAGTCAGCACGTTGCAAGGCGAACGAATTTCACTCAAGCAACTCGCGGGGCGAGTCGTCGTCATGGATTTCTGGGCCACCTGGTGTCCACCGTGCCGTGCATCAGTTCCGGAGTTGAAAGATCTCACGAAGAAATATCCCTCTGAGAAACTGAAGCTGATCAGCGTGAGCGCTGACAAAGACGACAGCGCTTGGCGTGAATTCGTCGCCAAGAAAAACATGGACTGGGCACAATATCGGGATGCGGACAGCAAAGTGCTGCAAGCCTTTGGAGTCCATGCTTTTCCCACGTACGTTGTGATCGACGGCGACGGAATCATCAAGGAGCGCCTTAAGGGAATGAACTCGCAGGAATCCGTAGTCCATCGCCTCAAGGCAACTTTGAGTCAAATGCCTCAACTGGAAGGCGAAGGACACAAGTAGGATTCACCCTGAGATTTTCTTCCCAATGACTCATCACCTTATTGAGATGCTGCGCGGCGCGCTCGTGCATTATGGGTACTGGGCTGTGGCAGCGGCGTTGTTGCTGGAGAATGCCGGGCTACCCGTCCCGGGGGAAACCGTCTTGCTGCTGGCTAGCTTTCTGGCCTATTCAGAGCGGCAGCTGCAACTCTCCTGGATCGTACTGATCGGAACCGTGTCGGCCACTCTGGGCGATAATCTCGGTTACGCGATTGGGTACTATGGTGGCCGCAGGCTGCTGGAGCGCTACCGGCACAGCTTTATCATTGGCGATGCGGCCGTCAAACGGGGGGAGGCGCTGTTCAGAAATTACGGCGCGGCTACGATCCTGTTTGCGCGGTTTGTCTTCGGCATGAGGGTGATTGCGGGGCCGATGGCAGGAATTCTGCGTATGCCCTGGAGGACGTTCGCGCTCTTCAATTTGCTGGGAGCGACTCTGTGGGTCGCGGTGATTTCCTGCCTGGGGTTTTTCTTTGGCAGCAGATGGAGCGCTTTGATGCACTTTATGAAGCGCTTCGATGTAGCAATTGCTATCGTCTTTATTTGCATCGCGCTGTTATGGTGGCGAACCCGGCGAGGCCAAGAACTTGTCTAGCGGTTTCCCTTCATATCGGAACACTTCTGAAAAAGGAATCATAGGAGACAACTCAGGGATGCTGCATCCCGCCGCGTGGCGGCTATACTGTGCGAATGTCGCGGATGTCGGCACGAGAAAGCGGTGTCTGCGGCGATTAATTTTGTCGGCGGCGTCCGTGCCGAAAATCGGACGAGGAGGAATGTATGAAGAAAATCGGTTTCTTGACTCTATTGATCACCGCAACCCTGTTATTGACCTTAGCCTTCCCCGCCGCGGCAGCCGGTCCAAAAGCATCTGCCCCAGCGGTACCGGTCGCAGCGGCGACGCCGGCTCCAGTGGCGGCGCCAGCGATGCCGCCTCATCCGCACATCGACGAAGCTCTGGAAGCAATGCGCAATGCCAAGCATCATTTGGAGACAGCGGAACACGATTTCCACGGCCATCGGGTGAAAGCGATCGAGCATTTGGATAAAGCGATCCACGAAGCTGAAATCTGCATGCAGGAACCGTAGATTCGATTTTTTTTGAGAAAAAGTAAGGGCAGCGTCGAAGACGCTGCCTTTTTTCATTCTGGCTGGAAGCCCAGAGCTTTATCGATCTGGAACACCTCGGCGGACAGTTTCCTGAAAACTACTTTGGCAGCAGAAAAGCAACCTCAAACGCTAAAGCGCGGCTGGTTTTAGAACACTTAACGGCACGACTGAAGTCGTGCCCTTCCCCAAACCCGAGCGGAACAGCCATTCCAATAAACCGTAAATTCGGGCCCTTCCCAAACCTGAGCAGAACAGCCTTTCCAATAAACCGTAAGGTCGTGGTCTTCGCAAAATTTCACAATCCGCGATCTACTTGGAGCCAATCATGTACCCAACCGAGGCGCCGACGCGGAACACGTTCGGAGAGTGAAATTCATCATTGTTCTGGATGTGATAGTAGTGAATCTCGGGCCGCACGAAGATCTGATGCCACGCACGATAACGAACGCCAGCGCCAAGGTCTTCCATGAAGTGATTGCTGGTGGTGTAGTTGATACATCCGCCGCCGGCCACGCTGCAGGACGAAGCCGCTGGCACGTTGAAGCGAGTGGTGGCGATGCCAATGCCTGCAAAGAGGTCGATGCCGATTTTGTCTGCAATGCGGCGCTGGAAGAGTCCATTTACGTCGGTGAGGATGGGACGATAGCTTTCGCCAGTGAAGGGATAGGAGGCGTTCTTAAGCCTCCAGGCGGTTTCTACGTTGATCCCGATCCGGCGTTTTCTGAACCCGACGATATCGGCACCAACGCTGACATAGGTGCCGCTTTTTTCGGCCGGTTGCTGGAAGTTCAGCACATCTTTGGGCGGTGCGGGTGAAAGGAGAGTGCTGGCGCCGATCATGATATCCGCTTGCTGGGCAGCGGCAAAATTAGCAGATAACAGAATGATGCATGCGGAGACGAGTAACGCGAGTTTTGTCAATACGATCCTCTTGAAATCCGGTAGTCCTGACCGAATGGGCAGAACATGAACGACAGTTCATTCCGCAGAGCCATTGCCAGGCTGCGGCGGGAAAACATCCGGGCTGTCGGACTACCCGCCCAAGGATATCAAACCCGCCGCTCTTTGCCAGGAAGCTCTATTCGAACGGACCGCCGATGGTGTAGCCGATGGAGGCGCCGGCGCGAAAAAGATTGTTCGAACTGAAATCGTTCGTGTTGTTGTTGACCCAGTAATAGTGGATTTCGGGACGGACGAAGAAGTGGCCCCAGACGTAATAGCGGATGCCGCCGCCTGCGTCGATGAGGAAGTGGTGGCTGCTGACGAAGCAAGAGCCGAATTCCTGACAGGAAAAGCTCCCGTTGATGCCATAAAAGCGAGTGCTCTGCCATCCAATTCCGCCCATGAGATCCAGACCCACCTTCTTGGTCACACGCGGCTGATAGAGGGCGTTGAAGTCGGTGAGGATGGGGCGAAAGGGCTGACCCAATGGGCCGCCATAGGTTGCCTGGCTGGCGCGCCACGCGGTTTCAAACTGGAAACCCACGCGCCTGTGAAATACGATATCGGCGCTGACGCTAGGATAGAAGCCGCCCTTTTCGGGGCAGATGCCGGTATTTGGGTCGCACGATCCGGAACTCATAATCGTTCCTCCGCCGAACATGGCGTCACCTTGTTGGGCAGAGGCAAACTGAACGAGGAACAAGAGGGCGAACACGGGAACGAGTAACGCTAGCTTTCTCAAGAGTAGCCTCCAATCAATTCTGTGTACTCGGTAAGATGGTCCGTCAGTTTTCTAGGATGCTGGATAAAGTATTGCAGTCATCATAATTTCACTCCAAACCGAGATTCAACTCGTAGAAGTGCTTGTAAAGAAATGTATTTGTTTGGTTCAGGCTCTTTCCGCACAACTGTCTGTGTTTGTCAGATTCGGATGCGGCAGGCAGACCCATGGGCCAACATAACAGGGCCAGTTGCCGAGAGCGCGTTGTGAGTAGCACGACACTTCTCCTTCGAAAGCGAAACCCTCAAGCCCGCGGAAAGTTGCGGGGAAATGCCGGGCTGAAGCAAACAATGGAATCAAAAAGGCGATGACACGGTGACGCATTCTGAGGTTCCCGCTATTTTGTCTTTCCACCACTGCCGCCGGGTGCGCGGATATGGTCGAAGGCGATGGCTCCGCCGCCGAAAAAGATCAAGCCAAATGCGAGAGCGGCTGCGGCCAGGGGAAACTCGTAGCCACCGGGAGCCATCAGGCCTTTGTGAAAATGAACTTTGGCGATCGCGACCGCTAGATCGATGCAGATGGCAAGTGCCGCGCAGCGAGTGAACAGTCCTATGAGGACGAGGATACCGCCAAAGAACTCGGCGAAAGCTGACAAGTAGCCGGTCCAGGCTGGGAGGCCGAGGCTGGCCACGAACTGCGCGTGATGATGCAGGCCGCCGAACACTTTCTGGTATCCGTGACCAACCATAATGGCGCCCAGCACGAGACGCATAACGAACAGCGCGAGAGGTTGGAGACGATCGAGGTAGCGCAAGCAAGTCCTCCTGCGGAAACAAAGTAGATTACAGCAGCGCGAGGGGCGGAGGGAAGCACGCTTTGAGTTCGGGAGCGGTTGTTTTGAATTTTGGCAGTGGCCCTAATAGTGAGTTGCCAGTAAAGCCGCTGTTCGGGTTTCGTAACAGAAGTCAAAGTGCTAAACAGGGCGGAAGAAAAGCGTGGGACTCTCTACGGCAAGGAGTAGCCGTCATGCAGTCGCACAGCCGCGAATCCTGCTACTTTGTTCTTCCCGCCAGAAAATCACGAACTGTAACCCTGCCGAGATCGGCGTCGATGAAATGGGCGCTGGCGCTGGTGCTGATGATAGTCACAGCCATGGTTGCGCTATCGCTTGGCTTATTGTGGGACAGCATCACCCCACTGGCTACTCGGTCGTTCGCGGCACCGGTCACCAGGCATCGCTAGGATTTCAACACGCTCAACACCTGAGTTGAGCGCGGCGGTGACGTCTACGAAGACCCCCGATACGTTTCCCGTCCCGGCCCGCCGATACGGATTCGGCTTCCGTTGCACTACTCCCTTGAATGAAAGGATTGCGCATGCGTCTATCTTCTGGTAACGTTTCTGCGCCGCAGGGTTGAGGGCGCTGGGGGACGTCTGCGTTCGGGCCTGGTTGCATGTCCTGCAGGACTCCCTTCCATCCTTGGAAATTGAACCGCGATAGTCGGACGGATGTTGCTTGCGCCGTTGGCAGTTCAGAAGTCAGGAGAATCCTATGAAACGCAGTTCGAAGAATCAGACGTCGCAGCTGTGGGCAGCACTATTTCTGTGCATCGTGGTTCCCGCTTTGGCATGGGGACAAAAACCATCGAAACCCGCTGCGCCCGCTCCCGCTCCCAAGGCGCCGGCGGCGCCGCACGCTGCGGCTCCTTCTCGTCCTTCGACCCCGGCGAGCCATAGTGCTTCGACAACGCCGCATACGGCGACGACTGCGCGTACTCCGACGACGGCACGCACGGCTACCAGCCCACACACTACAACTCCGGCGCGCACAGCAACGACGGGCCGTACGGCATCGACTCCGGCGGGAAAAACCGCAGCGGCGACGACGGCTCATACTGCCGCGCCAACGGCGGCTCGTACCACTGCGCACACGCCTCCGGGCAAGACGGTGTCTTTGAAGGGCGGCGGCTCGGCGAGCATTCGCCCGAACGGACAAATTCGCTCGGTCAATCGCAACGGCATGCAGATTTCACGCGGCGTTCATGGCCAGCGCACCGTGGTGAGTACGCGTAATGGAGTGCGAGTGGTGAGCGTCGCGGGGCGCGGGGGATATGTGCAGCGCGCTTACGTGACTCGCGGCGGCGTTTCCTACTACTCGCGCACCTACTATTCGGGCGGCGTCTACAGGACCGGCGTCTATCGCGGTTACTACTACGGTGGCCGTCCTTACTATGGCTACTATCCGGCTTACTACTATCAGCCGGTGTATTACGGATGGGCTTACAATCCCTGGCCCGCGCCGGTTGCTTATGGCTGGGGATGGGGTGGAGCGCCCTGGTATGGATATTACGGCGCGTACTTCGAGCCGTATCCGGTCTATCCTTCGGCGGCGTTCTGGCTTGCGGACTTTGTACTGGCCGCCAGCCTACAGGCCGCGTTTGCGGCCCAGGCAGCTACGCAGGAAGGATTGTTGTATCCCTTTGGGCCGGACGGAACGCTGGTGGCGAGCATGGGGCTGATTCCAGCCCCAGCGGATACAGCGAAGCTGAGTCCGGAGGTGAAGAAAGCCCTCTCCGAAGAAGTGAAAACGCTTTTGGCAGCGGAGCAGGCGGATGCGTCCAAGGGAAAGAGCGCTTCCACTCCACCGCCGGCAAGCAAAGACCAGGCTCCGCCGGCTCTCGATCCTAACTTCCGGACGTTCGTGGTCTCTTCTGACATCAGTCTGGTTGTGGACGGCAAAGAGTGTGGCCTTACTAATGGAGATGTGATTACACGAACCACCGACACGGCGGATGCGGACCAGAACGTGAATGTGAAAGTCGCGGCGGCCAATAAGGCGGATTGCGCCGTGGGCAGCGAAGGGCCGGTCGCGGTCGACGATCTGCAGGAGATGTATAACAACTTCCGCGAGCAACTGAAAAATGGAATGGGAGAACTCGCGAAGAAGCAGGGAACTGGCGGGCTGCCGAAGGCTCCGGACACTACGACCACCGCCGGAGATGTTCCGGCTCCGGAACCGGACAAAACTGCCGAGAAATCTCTGAAGGACCAGCAGTCGGCTGCCGATCAGACGGAGTCGGAAGTGAAGCAGGAGGCCGGTGCCGGTTCCAGTGGTGGAAGTCAGTAAGTTACGCGCGAGCGTCCGAGTACTAGACGCTCGCCTATTCCTAGTTCTCCATGATCTGGACAGGATCACGACAGAAAATAAGCGGCAGGATTTCACAGAAATTGCAGGAGACTCGACGATGGGGCAGACAACGATGATTCGCAGCGGGAAGACTGTTGTTCTTGGGTTCGCACTTATTCTTATTGCATTGGTGCCAGGCGGGTTCGCGCAGGCTCCGACTTTGCAAGAGCAACTTGCGGCGCAGTACAAAGTGGTAAAGATGGGATCGGACACGAGCGGATATGCGGTGGTCGACGCTGGTACCTTGTTGGCGATTCAGAAGGGAGGCATTCTGGCCGTGCCCTACGGAGATCAGAATGTCCTGGTTAGTAAGTACGAAGGTGGAACGATTAAGGGCCCCAACAGCCTGGCATTGATGGGGCGTAAGTCGATCATGGGAAAGTTTGGCAAGGAGCAGACGACTCACTTATTTCAAGTGGGAGATAAAGTCTATCCGATGAAGATAGATGTGAATGTCGCGAAGGATACTGTGTCGTTAGGTATCGTGGCTTGCGATACTTGTAACAAGACCGATCCTCCGACTTATAACAAGGCTGTGGTTCAGTTCCAATTTCCCAAGGGATCGTTAGTCAAAGCCGGCGCGGGCGAGGTGGAAGACGTGATCGGCCAGGTGTTGACAGTCAGTGATGACACGCAGCAGTCCGGAGATCAGGGCGGCCAGCAACAGCAAGGCGGGCAACAGCAGGGCGGGCAACCGCAGCCCGCGCAGGGCAAGGCGGCTGCTGCGGCGGCGGCACCAGAGCCGGCGGCCGAGCCTCAGACGATCGAGAAAGGGCAGACGCCCGACCAGGTTACCGCGGCGATGGGTAAGCCGGACAAAATCGTCAACCTGGGGTCGAAGCAGATTTATGTGTACAAGGACTTGAAAGTTACTTTTCTGAATGGGAAGGTGAGTGATGTGCAGTAGATAGTTATGGAGCTTACGGCCGAGTGGCGCCCGGGCGCGGAACGGTTCAGAAACGAAATCCCAACCAGCATTTGAGGAAATGTTTTTCATTGAAGTAGCCGGGGCTAGAAATGTCTTTCAGACGTGTGCATTTTATTCTGGCGTTATTTTTCATTCTTGGAGAACTCGGATGCGGGGGCAGCTCTAAATCGGGTGCGACGAATGCCAACGGATCGACCCTCCTTTCCATTGGCATCGCGCCGGCAACTGCGACGGTTGCAGTCGGATCCCAACAGCAGTTCAAGGCAACGGGGATTTATGAAGATACCGGCACCCAGGATCTGACTGACGCGGTTACTTGGAATTCTTCCAAGCCAGCTGTGGCAAGCATTAGTTCGAGCGGTCTTGCAATAGGGATGGAGCCCGGAACGTCAACCGTCGGAGCTTCAGTGGGTTTGATTTCAGGGGCTTCCACCCTTAGCGTCGATGTTCTCAGATCTTTGCAAGCGATCACTGTGTCTCCAGTAGACCCAAGCCTTGGCGTTTCACAACAACAGCAGTTCGCTGCGACAGGCACGTACAACGACGGCAGCATCCAGCTCATTACGTCAACTGTTACTTGGACTTCATCCGATGGTGGCGTTGCAACAATTGTGGCCGGAGGGCTGGCGACTGGTGTTGCTGCCGGATCAGCGACGATCACCGCTACGTCGGGTTCGGTATCTGGAACGACCACGCTAAACGTGAACTAAGCGCATGTCTTCGCTCCAGTGTAAAGCCGTCGAGCGAGGAAGTAGAGTTCTCCAGGAGGTAATCGGTTCTCAGCCATGAGAGAAATAACCATCATCAACACAACGACTTGAGCCGACGGCTTAGTACTTCCGTACCGTCTCTAGTACTTCAGTTACCGCTACCCAAGTGACCGGAGACGCCCCTTTCCAATCCTACCTGTAATTGTATTTATCCACCTCGATACCACTACCTGTAGATATTTCACCGGAACGCTCGCCTGGCCTCTTCCAGAAAACACGCATAAAACCCCGTAAAACGCGGAAATTCGCTTGGACGCTGGGCTTTACAGGGCTGAGATATGCTCGGAACACCAAGGAACTGGCTTAACGGAATATGGCCGACTCACGAGAAGTCATGAATATTCGGCAAGCGTCCCAGTATCTGGGAGTGAGTCCGGACACGCTTTACAAGTACGTGGGGGAGCAAAAGATTCCCGCATTCAAGCTGGGCAACCGCTGGCGCTTCAAGAAATCGAAGCTCGACCAGTGGATGGAAGAGAAGTCAGCGCAGATGGAAGCGGGAGTCAAGAGCAGATCGAAGGCTGCCGGTAAGGCGGCCGGGTCTTAACAGTTCACAGGGTTCAACCGCGGGCAGAGGCCGGCGGTACAAAAAACGCGGGCGAGGGCGCCCGCGCCACAAAAAAGGCGGGCACACATGTTTGGAATGGGATCGAAAACGATCGTAGGTTTGGACGTGGGCTCTTCCAGCATTAAGGCAGTTGAGCTGAAGAAAAAGGGTGGGCACATTGAAGTGGCACACCTTGGGCTGGAGCCACTATCTTCCGACATTGTTGTGGATTCAATGATCGTCGACTCGGGAACGGTATCGAGCGCGATTTCCAAGTTGTTTGCAGACTGCCTGATCAAGACGAAAGCGGTGGCCACCGCGGTGAGCGGCCACTCCGTGATTGTGAAGAAAATTTCTCTGCCCTCGATGAGCGATCAGGAACTGGCCGAGACCATCCAGAAAGAAGCGGCGCAGCACATTCCCTTCGATCTGGCGGACGTGAGCCTCGACTACCAGATTCTGTCCGAGGAAGCGGGCAGCCCGCAGATGGACGTTCTGCTGGTGGCAGTCAAGAAGGACAAGATTTTGAACTACACCAACGTACTCTCGATGTCGGGGCGCACGCCGTCTA
>Ga0307474_10003621_pt1 | contig 11136 bp, 12 predicted proteins | sample atmos_gasesECM1C_2_FD_203312 | JGI IMG/M metagenome (GOLD analysis project Ga0307474, IMG submission 203312) | Hardwood forest soil microbial communities from Morgan-Monroe State Forest, Indiana, United States - atmos_gasesECM1C_05 | ecosystem: Environmental > Terrestrial > Soil > Temperate...
CGACTTTGCCTACATCCTGTTTGCCATGGGTCTGTTCAATGCATCGCTATTCGCCGCGTCGATCCTCCCCCTCTCCACCGCCTACACCGTCTGCGAGGGCCTGGGTTTTGAGTCCGGGGTCGGTTTGAAGTTCGGGGAAGCGCCGGTCTTCTACTGGCTTTACACCATCCTCATCGTCGCTGGCGCTGGCGTGATCCTGACGCCGAACTTGCCGCTGGTAAAGATCACCATCTTCTCCCAGGTGGTGAACGGAATAGTGCTGCCTTTTGTCCTGGTCTTCATGCTGCTGTTGATCAACAAGAAAGAGCTGATGGGGGAGTATGTCAATTCGCGGCTCTTCAATGTGATTGCCTGGGCCACCACGGTCATCATGATCGGCCTCACCGTGGCCTGGTTCTGGACCCTCCGCAACGGCGGAAGTTAAGGGGCCAATTGGACTTAGTGGATCGAAACACGCAACCGGCGTAGACTGATTTAGCTGCCGAAACCGGATGAGGGGGGAAACCTTCCTCCGTATCGCTGCGTCTAACGAACTGGCGGAAGTGCATCCGTCGAGGGGTACCCCATGAAGCGTCTGCTCTATACCGGCCTTGCCATCCTTCTTTTTTCCTGCACTTCGGCGCTCGCTGGGCCCGCGGACGAGCCTACTTCGACCTCGCCGTCAAAAGCCAAACACGATGGCGGCATCAATGACCTCGATGCCATCGGCAATCGCAACGTCGGCTGCGGACGCGGAGTCGGCAACTGGTTTAGCGTCGAAGGCCAGATCAACATGGGACGGCAGTATGCTGCACAGGTCGACAATAGCTCCAAACTCATCAAAGACCCGGTGATTACCGAATACGTCAACCGCGTCGGCCAGAACCTGGTGCGGAATTCCGATTCCAAGGTTCCGTTCACCATCAAAGTCATTGATTCCGACGAAATCAATGCTTTCGCCCTTCCCGGCGGCTTTTTTTACGTGAATAGCGGACTGATTCTTGCCGCCGACAACGAAGCCGAGCTCGCTGGCGTGATGTCGCACGAAATCGCCCATGTGGCCGCTTGTCATATCGCCCGCGAAAATACCCGCGGGACTCTGGCACAGCTGGCAACCATTCCGCTGATCATTATGGGCGGAGGCTTGGGTGGCCTGGCGATCCAGGAAGGTGCCGGATTCGCCCTACCCGCTGCCATGTTGAAGTTCAGCCGCGGATTCGAAGCCGAAGCGGACTACCTCGGCCTCCAGTACATGTATAAGAGCGGTTACGACCCGCAGGCATTCACGGCGTTCTTCGAGAAGGTCGAAGCCCAGGAGAAGAAAAAGCCCGGGCTGCTTTCCAAAGCCTTCGAGAGCCATCCGCCCACGCCCGATCGTATCGAGAAGTCGCAGGATGAAATTCAGAACCTGCTGTCGGCCAAGCCGACCTACAAAGTCGATACTTCGGAGTTCCAGGACGTGAAGGGCCGACTGGCCAAACTCGAAAACCGCCGCAAGCTCGATGATCGCAAGGACGCTTCTCCCGAGTTGCGCCGTGCCTCGCAACCCAGCGACAGCGGGGATGACGACCATCCGGTGCTCAAGCGCGACGGCTCGCAGAATTGATCTAGGGCAACCAGTGAAGAAAGGCGCCCGGCCGGGCGCCTTTTTCGTTTCTAGAGCGCAAGCTTTCCAACCGCGAGATCTGACACCAGCTTCAGATCGGCTTCGAGGAAATCGAACGCCAGGAGCTCGGCGGGCGCCGCCCATTGCATGTCCCGAAAAATGCGATTCTCCATCTCTCCGCCGAAGTCGCGAACCACGAAAAAGCGAAGGTCCACAGCGCTGCCGCTTTTGTATTCATGGCGAAGCCGTGCTACTTCGTCACCAATCGCGGCGTCGATCCCAAGTTCCTCTTCCAGTTCCCGGCGCAGGGCATTGCGCGGCTGCTCCCCTTCTTCGATCTTGCCTCCCGGGAACTCCCATTTCAGCGGCATTGTCTGGTGTTTCGTCCGCTGGCAAACCAGGATCTTTCCGTCGCGCACGATCAGCGCAGCCACCACTCGTTTCATCATCGAGATTCGCCCGTGGTGGTCGCGACTCTGTAGTGCAGGGAAGAGCTACAGCGCGAGTCCTTCGTCGAAAATCGCGGAACGGCCAGAGGCGAGCTTACCCGGATGCACCAGATTTCAGGTGCAACCCTGATCCTTGCTGTAGTTTTCATGCGGGAGAGGTTTCCAGTTTTTTCCCGACCAGCGCCGCACAATACTCGACAAACTCGCGGTCCTCAGGCGAGAAGGCGGCCGGGAAATGGCTGTCGATGTCCAGCTCTCCCGCAACCTTGCCGCGGCGAAAAACCGGCGCCACAATCTCTGATTTGGTTTCCAGCGAACATGCCAGATAGCGGGGATCTTTCGCCACATCATCCACGACCACGGTCTTCCCGGTGGACGCGGCAGCGCCGCAAATCCCCTGGTGCAGGGGAATACGCGTGTGCGGAGTCATCGCCCCCTGAAATGGTCCCAGAACCAGCACCGGTGGTTGCGAGCTCTCGTCCAGCATGTAAAAGCCGACCCAGTTGTACTTCAGCAAGCGCTCGTGCAGCAGCGCAGCCATCTTCGTCATAAGCTCGTGGGCCGATGCCGTTGCTGCCACCAAGCCGGTAATCTCCGCCCGTACCCCATCGAGAGCGGTTGTAGTTGGCATGCTTGCAATCTTAAACCATGGGCGCACGTGAGGTACGTGTCTCGCGCGATACGTCGGAGATGCCCTTCAATCCCGCAACCCTCGGAAACCGCTCCGGATGAATCGCAGCCGCCAACGCACGCAATCCGGAAACCAGAGTTGGTGCCGGAGTGTTCAAGAATTCGTCTCGTACACAATAGACTCGGCGTTCCCGGACGGCGCGCAGATCGCTCCAACCACGGTCGCGGACGATTTTCTCCAGGGGCACACGATCGCCCGCCCCACACCAGGCTGCAACCAGCACATCGGGATTCTCCGCCAGCACTGCCGGCGCGTTCGTCTCCACCCCCGGGGTGCCGACAAAGTTTCCTCCAGCCGCGTCGACCAGCTCTGCAACCCAGGTCTGCGAGGTAATCAGCGGCTTTCCCCACTCCTCGCAGAACACGCGCAGGCGGGGCAAACCCACGCTCTGTTTGCGCACGTCGTCGATCTCTTTCTTCATGGCGCTGACGACTTTCTCGCCGCGCGAGGCCTCGCCCACCACCCCGGCAATCGTCACAATGTCGGTATAGATATCGTGAAGTGTTTTGGGCGCGAGACCGAGAAATCGCGCCCCGGATTTCAGAATTTCCGCCACCGATTTTTCCTGGTAGGGAACTGCGGCGATTACCAGGTCCGGCCTCGCTGCCACAATTTCCTGGGCATGGGCGGTCCAGGAGTCGTCCACGATGGTCCGCCCCGACGCAGCCTCTGGACACACATCCACGCAGTACCGGGTACAAGCTACCAGGCGGTCCAGTTGCCCGACCGCCTGCAAAATGACGGTCGCGCTTGGCTGCAGGCTTACAATCCGTTGAGGCAAATGAGAGGAATTCATGCGCCGTGATATGTCGGATTATCTCAAATAGGGACGAGGCCAACGCTTCGCCTACCCCAACGGGAAGACCGCAGTTTTAGAATGTAGGGAATGTATTCCGCACAGGTTCTCGACCACTTCCAGAATCCGCGCAACGCCGGCGACGTTGAGAACGCCGACGTCCATATCCGGATGGAGAATCCGGCTTGCGGTGATGTTCTGGAATTGAGCGCCAGATTCGCCTCTGACCGCATCGAAGAAGTCCGCTTTCGCGCAAAGGGATGCGTCTCCGCGATGGCCTGCGCCTCAGCCCTGACAGAGTTACTCCAGGGAACGACCATCGCCGCAGCGCGCGAACTTCGGCGAGAGGATGTGGTCGAAAAGGTCGGCGGCCTGCCCGAGGCCTCAGCTCACGCCGCCTACCTGGCCATCGACGCGCTCCGCGCCCTGCTTAAGAATCGCTAACGTGAAGTGAAAAGCGGATGCGGTTTGAAATCCGGAGGAAAGTTGGTCTGAAAGCGCACCAACTCCGCCGGATCGTAGGCATATTCTTCCCCGCATTCGTCACAGCGCACCGTCAAACGGAAGTCAATCACCGGCGGTGGCGTGAATGCATCGGTTTCACCCAGCGGAATTTTGTGCCCGCTGAAGAGATTGTCCTGGCGATGGAATTTAGTGTTTTTGCAAATGACGGCCCAGCAGTACGATTCTTGCTCACCCCAAGCGTTCCACGTAGCCATAAACTCCTGCCTCACAGCATGTTCGGCAACTCGCAGCGGTGGCTGCGAGGGGAAAGAGTTGTCGCGCTTTTCAGGAACATATTGCACTTCGGACCAGCCGGTCAAGTAACAATCGCGAGCCAAAGGCGGATTCTTACAAATTGTCTACAAGCCCTTGGAAAGAAAGTAACCAGGGTCACCTCTGGTTTCCCGGCAGGTAGATGCTCCAGCCTCGCTGCCGCGCCAGGGCTTCCAGATCAGGATTGGGATTGACCGCGAAAGGGTGCCTCGAGATCGCAAGCATATCCGCGTCCCAGCGCGAATTGCCGAAGGCCGCGTCCGGATCTTTCTTGACCACCGCCCGGATCTCCTTTGGCTTTCCGTCGCCACTAGGGATGCGGACCAGCCGGTCCGTGATGCGCATGTTTTCGATCGCCACCGCGGCCGCGATCGCGTGGTCCCGCGCAATCCCAAAATGCCGCATGGCGGCCCGGATCACCCACTCGTTGGTCGACGACACCGCCCACACGTCGCAACCCTGCGCGATCAGCTGCCGCACCAGTTCCTTCATCTCGGGAAAGATCTGTTCCGCGAACTGCAGATCGAAGAAGCGCGTGGCGGCCCGCTGCACGTCCGTCTCGATCATCCCCTTGTGCATCGTGACCATCTCCCCGCACATGACATCTTCCGGAACATTGCCCCGCTTGTACTCGGCATAGCGGGCACGCATTGCCTTGGCAATGTCGTCACTCACCATCTTTTCCTCAATCTCCCAGGCGAAAAAGCTTTCCCCCGCATCGCCCGCCCAAAGTGTGCCGTCGCAATCAAACGTGGCAAGGCTCGGCTTAAGCTTTAAAACGGAGTCTACGAAGGCTTGGGCACGGTCCTTGGCTGTTGTCGAAGACACAGTTTTTCCTGCAATTCGATGTCTCGCGCAGTGCGCGGTCCGCCGAACCTTCACAGTTCCGGCAGAAGAGGAATTGTACCGGATGACCTTCGCGGCTCTCTCGGCTAAGCCTACGGGGTCAGTAAGGCGTAATCTTCGGGCGTGTTGATGTTCGCGATCACCGACGCGTCCTCGACATCGACATATTCGATGTGATCCCGATTGGCGTGCTCGACTTCCCGTGCCATCGACGTAGGTTCGGCCTTCAGGAAAGCCTCAATCATTTCGCGGCTCAACACGATCGGGTGACCATGCCTTCCCGCCCACTGCGGGACCACCGCCCACCTCCAGCGCGCCGTGGCCGCGGCAAATGCCTCGCACAGCCTTTGAATCGTTTCCGGGGTAATCGGAGGCCGGTCGACCAGGGTCACCATCGCCGCATCGCGTCCACGATTCAAAACCTCCTGCAAACCGACTTGCAGGGAACTGAACTGACCCCGGTCGGGATCCGGATTCACCACGAGCGATGCGCCGGTGGCATACACAATCGGAGCTATTGACGAAGCATTCCTGCCCGCAACCACGATGACAAGCTCGGTGACTGGGGAAAGGGATGCAATCGCCGCCGAGAGGAATGTGCCAGCTGGAGTCTGTCCCGCGGCCACAGGAGGCCACGGTAGCAGGGCCTTGTCGCGGCCCATGCGCGTAGAATCTCCGGCCGCCAGAATGACGCCGCACAGGCTGAGAGCCCGACTCATGCGGCGAAGATAACAGAAAGGCTAGCTCTCGTCCTCGACCTTCTCGACTGCATCGCCCGGGAGTGCCGCCTCTGCATCTCTCTTGTTGCGCAAAAACCAACTCATATGCGGCTGAGGGCGTTCCGCGTTCCGTCGCGCCGCAATCAGCTCTGCGGTAATGGAAACGGCAATCTCCTCTGGAGTTACTGCCCCGATATCAAGCCCGATGGGCGCATGCACCCGATCGAACAACTGCGCCGCCAGCCCTTCCTTCTGAAGCTCGCGGAAGATGGCGATCGTTTTCCGTTTCGATCCGATCATGCCCACGTAGCGGGCTTTGGTCTGCACTGCCCAGCGGAGCACGCGCATATCATCGCGGTGCCCGCGAGTGACAATCACGATGTACGCCGATTCGCGCGGTGTCAGCTTCGCCATCGCTTGGTCAAAATCCTCGGCAATCACCTCTCGGGCGTGCGGAAACCGTTCCCGGTTCGCAAAACTGTCCCGGTCATCGATCACCGTGACGTCAAATCCGGCACGGCGGGCCGTCTCATAAAGGCTGATAGAAACGTGGCCTGCGCCAAAAATATAAAGTAAAGCTGGAGGAAGCACGGGTTCCACGAAGATATCCAGAGTGCCCCCACACACCAGTCCCGTATCGTATTTGGGATCGTGATTCAAATCGAACGTCAGCGTGCGCGGCTTCTCGCCTTCCATGACTTCCCGCGCCGCGCGCCACACATCCGCCTCCACGCATCCGCCCCCGATGGTCCCAACGATCGAGCCGTCATCGCGCACGAGCATCTTGGCCGTTTCAAACGACGGCACTGAGCCCCGCACGTTCACGATGGTCGCCACCGCGCCCCGCCGTCCTTCCTGCCGCAACTTGACGATCTCTTCGTAAATGTCCATCTCAGCTCTGATTATTCGGGCTTCCCGAGGCCAAGTCAAACCGTGAGTCCAAGTCAAACCGTGGGTTCGCAGTCCAGCGGAACCCCCAACCGCAAAACTGCCGAGTCCAACGGCGAAATCGCCGACACCAGCCCCAGATTTTCTTCGCGGACTTTGCGATTCCTTTGTGCTCTTTGCGGTTAAAAGCTTTTCTCCGCGTCCTCTGCGCTCCCTCTCTGCGTCCTCTGCGTTTTAAGGTTTTCTTCGCGCCCTTCGCGAATCGTTAGCGACCGGAGCCTGCCCTGAGCGAAGCCGAAGGGCGGTCAAACTTTTCTCCCTATCGCGAACCCGTCCCCCGGATGTGCTAGTTTTGAACGCTAGTTGGACGACCCACGGAGCGATTCCATGAAAGCCGCCGTCATCCACGAATTCGGTGGTCCTGAAGTGCTTCGCTATGAGGACGTTCCCGATCCGCGCCCGCGCAAGGACCAGGTTCTGATTCGCGTCCGGGCCTGCGCGCTGAATCACCTCGACTTGTGGGTTCGCAAGGGACTCCCCGGCGTCAAGCTGCCGCGCATTCTCGGCAGCGATATTGCCGGAGAGATCGTCGAAGTCGGCGAGTACATCACCGATTTCCGCCCCGGACAGCGCATCCTGCTGGCCCCGATGCATTTCTGCAATCACTGCGAGCAATGCGTCGCCGGACGCCAGAACCTGTGCCGCGAATTTACCGTCCTTGGCAATGCCGTCGATGGCGGTGATTGCGAACTGATGGCGGTTCCGGCCGTCAACGTGATCCCCATCCCCGAGAGCCTCGGGTTCGTCGAGGCCGCCAGCGTCCCACTGGTATTCCTGACCGCCTTCCACATGCTGACCGGCCGTGCCGCCATCCGCCCCGGACAGACCGTTCTAGTGCTGGGAGCCAACTCGGGAGTCGGCATCGCGGCCATTCAGATTGCCAAGCTGTTCAACGCAACAGTTATCGCCACCGCGGGCGACGACCACAAAATCGCGAAGGCCAAAGAACTAGGCGCCGACTTCGTCATCAACCACTATCAGCAGAAGATCGGTGACGAAGCGCGCAAAATCACCAGCAAGGCGGGAGTCGACATCGTAGTCGAGCACGTCGGCGCCGCCACCTGGAACGAGAGCATGAAGGCGCTCAAACCGGGAGGGACCCTCGTGACCTGTGGCGCAACTTCCGGGCCAGAGGTCAGCTTCGACTTGCGTTTCCTCTTTGCGCGCCAATTAGCCTTGCTGGGCTCTTACATGGGCTCGATGGGCGAGCTGCACGGAGTCTTGAAGCTGGTCTTCAGCGGGAAGCTCAAACCCGTGGTCGACACGACTTTCCCGTTGAAGGAAATCCGCGCCGCCCACGAATATCTTGAACAGAGCAAGATGTTCGGCAAGGTCGTGCTGATCCCGTAGAGTTTCTCCTCGTTCAGGTGGTTCTCTCCCGGCCTGTACGTCCCAGAGTCTCAGACACTCCGCGTTGGAGATGAGATTGACTTCGCGTTCTTTGCGGCTGTTCTTGGCGAACTTTGCGGTCAAAAGCCTCTCTCTGCGTTCTCCGCGCAGTGTCTCCGCGCTCTCTGCGCTTAAAGGCTTTCCCCGCGTCCTCTGCCCAGCCTGGTGGTTTACAATAAAACCGTGAGCAAAGAACTCAATTTCGGCCCATTCGTCACTATCGAAGATGGCAAAAAAGTCGTCAAAGACCTGAGCTACGGGGAAGGTGTTGTGCTCACGACAATGGACTCGGCGGTTAACTGGGTGCGCAAAAACTCGATCTGGCCGATGACCTTTGGCCTGGCCTGCTGCGCCATTGAGATGATGTCCATGGGCGCGTCCCGCTTCGATATCGCGCGCTTTGGCGCTGAAGTATTCCGCCCGTCCCCGCGCCAGTCCGACCTCATCATCATCGCTGGCCGCGTCTCGCACAAGATGGCGCCCGTCATTCGCCTGCTGTGGGAGCAAATGCCCGAACCAAAGTGGGTGATTTCGATGGGGGCGTGTGCGACTTCCGGCGGCGTGTTCAACAACTATGCGCTGGTGCAGAGCGTAAACCAGGTCATCCCCGTGGATGTTTATGTGCCCGGTTGCCCGCCCCGGCCCGAGCAGCTTATCTACGCAATCACCTTACTGCAGGAAAAAATTCAAAAATCCGCCGGCACCGCCCGCGAGCTGCTCAACCTGTCCTGAACTGGAGACGGGGCGCGATTCGTCTACGGAAGTTTGAACTGAATCGTGATCTGGGTATGGAGCGCGAGCGGCTTGCCGTTCAACTGAAATGGCTCGTAGCGCCAGCGCTTCACCGCTTGCCTGGCAGCATTGACTAGCAGCGGAGGTCCGCTGGTAACCTGCACGTCGCGCACATTCCCGTCTTCGCCTACGAGAGCGTCTAGCACCACCGAACCTTCAATCCTTTGCAGCCGCGCCTCGGCGGGATAAATCGGCTCCACTTTGCGGCTAAGTCTTCCACCTGTAACCCCCTGCGACACCGGCACCGCCACAAAGGGGAAAATCGGACGTGGATTCGCCACCGACTGCGGCACAGTCTCCGCTCCGTCCCGCATCGCTTCCGAGGCGTCTGGAGCCGGCACATCCAGATCGGCATTTTTTGTATTCACCGCAGCCGTAGTCACCGGGGCTGGCGGCTCAGCAGGAGTCGCGTCGCTTGGATGAGTTGGACGGCGATCGGTCACGACTATCGATGTCGACGCCTTCTGCACCACATCCCGCGCCATTAAATCCGCCGACGGCTTTCGGTTGCCACCCAGTGTGAGAGTGCTGGCATTTCCTGCGCTACCCCCGTCAACCGGAGAAAGCGTTGGTCCGGAATTCCCCGATGCACTTGCCGCCATCAACGGAGGCACGGCTTCAACACTCGCCGCATGCACCGACTGCCCCGGCCGCGACCCGCTGCGAGCCCGGGTGAAGATCCATCCTGAAATTCCCAGAATCAGCAGCAGAACAGCGGCCGCTGCCAATCGCAAAGGCTGTCCTTCTTCGCCGCGCATGCGTGCCGGCAAGAAGTTGAACTGTTCCAGTCGCCGCAGTAGCGTCACCAGCGGCACCCGCGGCTCCCGCGTTTCGGTTGTGTGACCGCTCTCCTTCAAAAGTGGAACGACCGCTGCAACCGACTTCTCACGGCCAGTCGCCGCGATCTTCGCCAGTTTCTTCAGCAGCGTAATGTGAGCATCGGAAAAAGCATTTGGCCGATCCGAGAACACTTCGAGAATGCCAATCACTCCCTGGCCGCCTCGCATTGGCACCGCCGCGAGCGAACGGATTCCCATTTCCTGGCAGACCGCGCCATCGACGCGCGGATCCGTAAGCGTATCCGTGCAGCGCTGGGAGCGCCCCGTGCGCAGGCACTCGCCCGATACTCCGGAATCCACTTCCAGTTTTGCGCCCAGCGGGGGAGCCGTGTCTCCCGACCGTGCCCGGCAAATGACCACACCCTGACTCCACAGGGCCAGAGCTGCGCCGGTAGCGTCGGTGAAGTAGCGTGCCGCGTGCGTAGCTTCCGACAGGATGCTACTCAAATCCATGCGTCCGGCCGCCGCGTCTTCGCGCAACCGGTCGATCAGCAGGTAGTCGTCCGCAGATGGATTTTTTTCGAGCGAGGTTCGAACTTCGTCTTCGGGCCGAGGAGAAACTCCAGGATCCGGGAGACCTGGGGGAGAAGGCCTAACCCATGGATCTGCCATGCGCAAACTCCTAAGCGAACGGCCAGAGTGAAACGGTTGAATTACGCAACAGCCGTTAAGGAAAACCGCTTCTCCGGAATATCCGACAAATAGAGTGTCTTGTCAACGGAAGATCGCACTACTTGCGCGGCAAATCCGCAATGCGCACGCATTGCACACCACCGCGTGCGCAGTCGTTGCAATTTTGATTCACTCAAGAGGCGTTATCGATCAGGTTCCTTGCTGCCTTCGATGTTTTTCAGTCAGGGTAACCGGTTACTACCCCGTGGTACAAACTCTTCATGGAAGCTTCCTGGACTTCAGTACGGCAGAGCACGATCATTGCGCACGCTCCTTGCCGCGCCGATCTGGCCGGAGGAACGATTGATCTCTGGCCCTTATATCTTTTCCACCCCGGAGCCTTGACCCTGAACTTCGCGGTCAACATTCTGACGACCTGTCAGATCACGCCGCTTAAGGGCCGCCGCATCCAGCTGCGCTCCATCGATACCCGGCGCGAAGAATCTTTCGTCAGCTTCGACGAACTGCGCTACGCCAAACGCTTTCGCTTACCGATTGCCGCGCGGCTGCTGCAGTTTTTCGCACCCAAAGAGGGGCTGCTCATCGAAACCGACTCCGAGTCACCCGCTGGCGCCGGTATCTCCGGATCCTCCGCTCTCATGATTGCGACCACCGCCGCACTCGCTCGTTTTA
>Ga0307474_10003622_pt1 | contig 11136 bp, 6 predicted proteins | sample atmos_gasesECM1C_2_FD_203312 | JGI IMG/M metagenome (GOLD analysis project Ga0307474, IMG submission 203312) | Hardwood forest soil microbial communities from Morgan-Monroe State Forest, Indiana, United States - atmos_gasesECM1C_05 | ecosystem: Environmental > Terrestrial > Soil > Temperate...
GGCGATAATGGCGCACAATCTTGCGGCTTTGGGGAGCCGGGTGGGATTTCAATCCCGCATTGGGGATGACGATCTGGGCACTACTGCTCTGCAGCGGTTGCAGGAGAGCGGGGTGGACGTTTCGGAGCTGCGCCGCGTGGCTGGGCCGGTGAAGACCGGGCTTACCGTGATTTTGCAGCGCGCCGCGTGGCGCAACATGGTGACTTATTCAGGGACCATTGCGGAAACCGCATGGGATGATCTTGACCTCGGCTATCTCGCTGATTCGCGTCATTTCCATGTCTCTTCTTATTACCTGCAGGGTGGGCTGCGGCCGCGACTGGCGGAGCTGTTCCGCAGAATGAAAGAGGCGGGACTCACTACCTCACTCGACACCAACGACGATCCCGATGATAAATGGGAGGGTGGCCTGCAGGATGCGCTGCGCTATGTCGACATCTTCTTGCCGAATGAGCGGGAGGCACCGAAGGCGGCGGGAGTGAGCGATCTGGAAACGGCGGTGAAGAAACTCGCGGCGATTGTGCCGCTGGTGGTGGTGAAGCTGGGGCGCGAGGGAGCGATGGCGCAACGCGGAAGCGAGCGCATCACCAGTCCCGCACTCAGAGTGGACGCGGTGGACGCAGTGGGGGCGGGAGACAGCTTTGATGCGGGCTTTCTGCATGAGTACGTGCGCGGCGCGGATTTGGGAGCGTGCCTTGCGGCCGGCAATCTGGCGGGCGCTTTTTCGACCACGCGGCCGGGAGGCACGGAGGCTTTTCGCGATGCAAAGTACCGCGCGCAATTCTTCCGGGAGCATGGGTCGAAACGAGGCCAGTGATTCGGCAGCACGACTGAAGAGGTTGCGGAGACAATTCGGCGCATCTCCAAGGAGCACACCTCAGGTGCTGAAGCGCGGCTTTCAGTTCAAGCTTAATGGCACGAATAAATTCGTGCCCTTCCCGAACCGCTGGTTACTCTAGTTACCAGGGGCATTTGCGAAGTTGCATTATGATCGAGACTGGGTCGAGTTTATGAAGAAGCTCAGTTTTCTAGTCTCCCTCACAAATAACGAGAACGATTATCAGCAGGAACAGCAGGCGGCCGCGGAGAAAGCTGCGCGGCGGCTAGGCGTCGACCTGAAGATTGTCCATGCCAACAATGACGCGGTGACGCAGAGCCAGCAACTGCTGCATTACATTCAGGGAACGGCCGGTTCGCGTCCGGACGCGATTGTGTTCGAGCCGGCTGGTGGAACCGGGTTTCCGCAGGTGGCTCGCGCCGCCGTGGGGGCGGATATTGGCTGGGTCATCCTGAATCATGAGGCAGATTATCTCAAGCAACTCCGGCAGGGCTGCCATGTGCCTGCGTTTTCGATCAGCTCAGATCACGAAGAAGTAGGCAAGCTTCAAGGACGCCAGTTTGGGGCGCTGCTGCCGCAGGGCGGATCGATCCTGTACATTGAGGGGCCAGCCAACAGTTCCGCGGCGCAGGAGCGCACCGTGGGAATGAATAAGACCAAGCCCGCCAACATTCAAGTGAAGACGATGCGGGCGAATTGGACCGAGGACAGCGCATACCGGACCGTGAGTTCCTGGTTGCGGCTGCGTACTTCGCAAGAAACCATCATTGATCTGGTGGGAGCGCAGGACGACAGTATGGCGGCGGGGGCCAGAAAGGCGTTCGCGGAAATCGCGGTCGGGGAGCGCGAACGATGGCTCAAGATACCGTTCACGGGCTGCGACGGGTTGCCGAAGACGGGGCAATCCTGGGTGCGAAGCGGTCTGTTGGCGGCAACAATTTTTATCCGTCCTAATACGGACCTGGCGTTGGAAATGCTTACCGAGGCAATTCGCACAGGATCTCAACCGGAGCAGAGTAAGCTGCTGGCTCCGGAATCGGTACCTACGATCGAGGAACTCACGGCACGAGCGGCGGGCGCCAGGGCGGACAGGCAACGTCGCGGCGCAGGCGCCTGAGGGTAGTGGGTCGGTTTGAAAAACACGCTCCCTCAGCGGCTAAAGCCGCGATTGAGCTTGGGTACTTACGGCGCGGCTGAAGCCGCGCCCTTTCAAAACCATTTCAAGCCGGGCCCTTTCAAAATCATTTCAAGCTGAGCTCTTTCAAGACCATTTCAAGCCGCGCGTTTCAAAACCAATTGAAGCTGGGACACTACTCGCCAGAGATGGAGCCGGGGTTCTTCGGCAGGCATTTTTCTGCTTCTGCCGGGCGAAAATGTTTCCGCGTCAGGCTCGGTTTTCTCTGCCTTCCCGTGACTATTAAAGCAACTTTCCCGAACACAAATGCCCCTCTCGGATCGGGGCTGCCGAGGGTTCGGGGCCCCAAATACTGCCTTGACATCGGTGCAGAGAGTGTACTAGGGTTCCGCTCCATGTTCTGCGCAAAGGTCTGAGCCAGAACGAGGAGAAACCGTCTATGTCGACGCTGAAGCAAGTGATGTTGTGCCTGATAGTGATGGCCGTCACCGTCGTGCCGTTGATGGCGGGAAGCAACGATGCGAAGCCGGCCAATGGGAATGGAGCCAATGCTGAAGCGGCTGCGGCCGCGAATCCGAACCCGTCCCCGAACCTAACTGCGGCGCCTGGAAATGCAAATATCACGGCATTGCTGGGTGTGCTGGTGATGAAGGGAGTGCTTGCGCCTGCGGAGGCCAACGCCATTCGTAACGCAGCGCCCGAAGCCGAATTTCAGCTTCTGGTGGAAGCTCTGAGCCGCAAGGGCATATTGAGCGCCGCGGATTTGTCCGCGGCTGCGAGCCCGGCGCAACCTGCAGCGCCCGCGGCGGCTGCGGTTGCGGTTCGGGAAACGGTTTCGGCATCCCTCGCGGGTCCTGAAGCCGGGTCCTCGTCGCAAGCTAGCGCTGGACCGCAGGCGGTTCAGCAAATGCCGCAGGCCGGACCCGCGGTGGTGCCGGCAGTGGCGCCCTTACGCGTATTGCCGGTCGATCCGCCCAAGAAGGACGGTCTGAATGCCGCCTTTAAGATGGGCCCGGTCAAGATGACGCCTTATGGCTTCGTCAAGGCAACCGGGGTTTACGATAGCAGCAGTCCAAATGGCGATGACATGCCGTTTCCGGGCTTGTTTCTGTCTTCAACTTCGATTTTAAATACTGGCCCTACGCAGGACCCCGAGTTTCATTTGAAGGCGCGCGCCACGCGCTTCGGGGCGAACCTGGAATGGCCGGACATATCGAGCAAAGTCATCCTGACCGGCAAGATCGAAGGGGACTATGAAGGCAACTTCAGCGAGGTCGATAACCGCGACGTCTCGTCCATTCGCAGTAACGCCTTCCAATTGCGCCAGGCTTGGGCGCGTTTGGACTATGCCGCCAGCGATAAGACGGACATTTACTTCGAGGGCGGACAGGACTGGACTCTGTTCGGATCCACTGCGCTGCCCAGTATTCTAGAAACCACGGCGCTGGGTTACTGGTATGGCGACATCTATGAGCGGTCTCCGCAATTCCAGTTTGGGTTGGTGCAAACGCTGGGTGGTTCGCGGAATTTCAAAGTTTCACCAACTTTTGCGCTCATGATGCCGAGCACCGGGCAGATCGAAAAACTCGGGAGTCTGGGCCTTCAGGGCCAGATTGGACAGGGCGAGCGCGAGGGCGCCGACTCCGGCCGTCCCGAGTACGAAGGCAGAGTGGCCTTCCAATTCCAGCTCGATAAAGCGCCAGCAGTGGCGCCGGCTCAGATATTCTGGAGCGGGTTCCGGTCCAGAGCGGAATCGATCGTCACAAACTCTGCCTACGCCATTACCGGTGGGGTTTGCACCGGGAGCGCGTTGGTTTGCTCCTATCAGGCGGCTTTCCCCAATGGCTTTACCACTTCGAGCAAGATGTACGGCAACCAAATTGGCGTGCAATTGCCGACTCGCTGGTTCACACTGGTGGCGAGCGCTTATTTCGGAGGCGACCTGCGCTTCTTCTTTGGCGGCCAAGTCGACACGTTTTTCACCGACGTGGGAGGGCTGAATAACCCAGTCACGTTCACCCCGGTCGACGGCGTGGTCAACGCGTCCGGCACACCCCAACTGGCTTGCACTGGCGCGTTAACGGTGACGGGAGCCTGTCCCACCGGCGATGTGGTGGTTGCTCCGCAGCGGCCGATCCGTGCGTTTGGCGGATTCGTGAATGTCGGATTGCCGCTCTCGCGGTGGTTCAACGCGAATCCGAAGGGCCACAACGCAGGCTGGCAACTGTATTTCGATCTGGGGAAGGACCAGGTCGTGCATAAAGACCTATACAACACCAATGCCGAAGGGGTTTTGCCGCTCCTGTACGGCAAGATGGCTGTTGCCACCCTTTACTACAAACTTAACCCGTATATCACTTTTGGCTTTGAGCAATCGCTTTACGCCACCCGTCTCAAAAATGGCGTGGACTATACGATCGCGGGGAGCCCGGACAACGAGTGGCAAGATCACCGTACGGAATTCGGGCCGATTTTCACGTTCTAGAAGCGGCCCGGGCGATCGAAATGGCTGGTGCCGAGAGATGGCACTAGATACGAGAACAGGGGGACGGCTACATTCGGGCGAATAGCTCGGAGTGAAGTCTGTCCTCCGTAGCCTCCTCCGATTAAGGAACCTATGTGGCGCGCACCAAGGGATCGCAAGGTAGCGACTGGACAGGAGCGGCTTCCGGGATCTTCGCGGAAAAGCGGGCGCGCGAGGGTTGCATCCTCAGGGGAAGGAGGAGTTGGCTCCATGAGTAGGCGCAGAATTGCAGCTCTGCAGGCAGGTCTTTTGTTGGTGGCCGTGTTCGCGAACGCCGCTTCGGTGAAAAACACGATTCGGATCACGGTTCTGGATTCTGAAACTCGATCGGTAAGCCTTGGCGGCAACGACGTCCCCAAGAATTGCGACCAGGTTAATTTTGACGCGTATTGCAATAACAGTAAGTCCGCGATACTGACGAATACTCTGCTGGTGCAGTCAGGGAGCGAACCTCCTTTCCATGTCGCATGCACCATTGACTCAAGATATTCGAGGTGTACGCCGTTGGCCAAGGGCGAGAGTTTCGACGCCAGAAGAGAGAAACGCGGCCTTGTCATCTACTACGTCGATGACAAGGGAAAAGTGCGAAAGCAGTTGTACACTTTGGTCGATACGGACGGAAAGACCGGGCCGCCGGCGACTGCAGCCGCGGTTGCGACTCAACCTGTACCGGCGGCGCCGCGGCAGGGCTCTCCTGCATCCGGGCCGGCGCCGTCAGTGGGCTCCGTGCAGGCAGTAGCTCCGGAGAAGGTGGAGGAAGTAAGGTGCAATTTCAGCTCGACGCCCGCGGGCGCAGACATCACGCTTGACGGCAAGTACGTGGGAAGCACGCCGTCGGAGATCAGTCTTGGTATCGGGTCGCATGTCGTGGTTTTGTCTATGCCGGGCTTTATGCAGTGGAAGCGGGAGCTTACGGTGCTGTCGGGATCGGAATTGACGGTGAACGCAATTTTGCAAAAGGGTGAATAGGACAAAGTTACTGCGGGTACATGGAGGAAAGTATGGCGAATGCTGCAGTGGCGGGAAGTGGGAACGCTGAGTACAGCATCTGGCGCGTGATTATGGCTTCGTCGGTCGGCACCATGATCGAGTGGTACGACTTCTACATTTTCGGAAGCCTGGCGGCCATTCTGGGTCCAAAGTTCTATCCTCCCGGCAACGACACCTTCGCCTACATTGCTTATCTCGCGACTTTTGCGGTCGGCTTCCTGGTGCGGCCCTTCGGCGCACTGTTCTTTGGCCGGATCGGCGACCTGGTAGGACGTAAGTACGCCTTTCTGGTCACGCTCTCCGTCATGGGCTTTTCGACCTTTGCCATTGGGCTGTTGCCGTCATTCGCGACGGCGGGATGGTTCGCGCCCATCGTGCTGCTGCTGATCCGGGTGCTGCAGGGACTGGCGCTGGGCGGAGAGTATGGCGGCGCGGCGGTTTACGTGGGCGAGCACGTGCCTGACAACCAGCGCGGATTCTACACCAGCTTCATTCAGATCACAGCGACGCTGGGTTTGTTCGTCTCGCTGATCGTGATTCTGTTGACCCAGCAATCGATGTCGAAAGAGGACTTCGCGGCATATGGCTGGCGCATTCCTTTCCTGATCTCCATCATCCTGGTGATCATTTCACTCTATATTCGGTTGAAGATGAAGGAGTCGCCCATCTACTCCCAGCTCAAGAGTGCGGGAATGACCTCTACGCAACCGCTCAAGGATGCCTTCACCAAGTGGACGAATCTTAAGCTGGTTTTGATTTCTCTTTTCGGAGCGACGGCGGGGCAGGGCGTGGTCTGGTATACGGGGCAGTTCTACGCTTTGTTTTATATGCAGACGATTCTGAAGGTGAACGTTAAAACCGCCAACATCGTGGTCGCGATCGCGCTGCTGCTGGGGATGCCGTTCTTCACCGTGGTGGGCGCGCTCTCCGACCGCATCGGACGAAAGAAGCTCATGATGGCGGGATGCCTGCTCGCGGTGCTTACCTACATCCCTATTTACAAGGCCATGGAAAGGGCAGCGGGGAATAATGTGGTGACGGTAAAGTCCACCCGCAACAAAGTGACGGGCGCAATCTCGCTTACGGCCATGACCACGGATGCGACTGGAGCGTTGGTGCCGGTGAAGGAAGCCCCTAACCCGGACCGCACCATGCTGGTGGTGCTGATTTTCATTCAGGTTCTTTACGTGTGTCTGGTTTACGGACCCATTGCCGCGTACCTGATTGAGGCGTTCCCGGCGAAGATTCGCTACACTTCGCTTTCCCTGCCCTATCACATAGGAAATGGAGTGTTCGGCGGGTTGCTGCCCTTGATCGGTCTGTCGTCCGTCGCGGCAACCGGCAACATTTATGCCGGGCTTTATTATCCGATGATTGTCGCCGGTATTACCTTTGTGGTGGGGAGTCTCCTGCTGAAGGAGACGCACGGTGTGCGCATTTGGGATGAGGCCGGGAAAGCGTCAATGGCGGACTGATGGGATCCGCGCAAAGCGCAGCGCGGCGAACTGGACAAATGTTTTTTGAACCAAGCCGGGGGCTTGGGCTTGGTCAGGGTTGTGACGCGGGGGACGGACCCCGGCGCGCGCTATTCAGGTGCATGCGCGAAAGCCATGAGTGTGGTCCGCTATAGAGGAATTCCAGCGCGAGATTTCCGCTCGCGTATCCCAGCAAACTGTAGTTACCCATTCGGAGACCGTCCCTGGCATCGTAGCGGCCGGGATACCACGTGTAGACGGCAGTCATCGTGCCCGCGTAGGGAGCGACGAGGGCAGCGAAAGAAAAGACGCGGTGGCCGTCCTGGCCGCGGCGGGAAGTAAAGGTGGATACCAAGGCGTGGCGCAGCCGCGGGAATACGCCTTTGCACTCGCAGCGGTAATACAATGTGTCTTCCTTGAAGGCCCGTGCGAGCGCGTAGCGCGTGGTCGTGGTTATGCCGGCGATGCCGAAGGCGGAGCCGAAGCGCTGGCTGTAGGCCGCGGCGCCCTGCTTCCACTCCGGTGGGGAGTTCCTGTCCTGGTTGAAGGCGCCTGCAAGTCCGGCGCCGAGGATGGGATAAGGGCCGAACGTGTCGAATAAATAGTTACGAAGCTTTATTTTCGCAGTGGGGCGGACGTACGTCAGATCCAGTTGCGCCGGGGGCGTGCCTGCAACCGTACTCGAGGAATCCGCTGAGTCGGCCAGTGATTGTGCCTGGGCTCGCGATGGCTGGACCGCATGGCTCATCACTATTACCATGAGTGTCGTCATCAACATCAACGGCCCGGGCGTGAAGCGGCGCATCTTCATGTTGAGACTCCCCTTGTGTCGAGATTCTCCCTAGCCAATCCAGGTTGGCAGACCCCTGGATCTTGTTCGTGCGCGGTCGCGTGCCAAGTATCAAGCTTCAGGCAACGAAAGACTGGTCAGAATTGATCGTCTTTCGAAAAGCGCTGCTGTGCGTTCTATTGCAGACTTAGCTTTCCTGTGAGCTCGATCTCCGCGGAGGAACGAGCGACGTAGATGTCGAAATCACCGGGTGCAAGCGTCCATTTGTGATTCTTGACATCGTAGTAGGAAAAAGCGCGCCGATTGAGCGTAACCTCGACGTGCCTGGTCTCTCCGGGATTGAGTTCCACCTTGGCGAAGCCTTTCAATTCCTTCACCGGGCGGGGCACGCTGGCGTGGCGATCGCCGACGTATACTTGCGCGGTCTCCGCGCCGGCGCGCGTGCCGTTATTGGTTAAGTCGAAGGCCACGGTGACATCCTCGGAAGCGGCAGCCGGCGAAACGGCCAGATTCTTGTAGTCAAAAGTAGTGTAGGAAAGGCCATATCCGAAGGGGAATAGCGGCTTTACGCTGGACTTGTCGAAGTGGCGGTAGCCTACGAAAATGCCTTCCGTATATTCAACCTTCTTTTCTTCGTTCTTGGGGTGGTAACTATCGTGGACGGCGTTGTCTTCCCAACGGCGCTCCATCGAGATGGGCAGCCGTCCAGAAGGATTGAACTCGCCGAACAGCAGTTGGGCCAGCGCCGTTCCTCCGTCCTGGCCGGGGTACCAGGCTTCGAAGAGTGCCGGGATGCGATCAACCCAGGCAGCCATGTCGACCCCTCCGCCGGAAGTGATGACTACGATTGTGTTCTTGTTTGCGGCGGCGATCTGGTTGATGAGTTCATCCTGCCCGGGAGGGAGGCGGAAGGTGCGGTCGCCGCTTTCGCCTTCGCTGGAAGTGTCGAAGCCTACGGCCAGCACTACCGCATCGGCGTGAGATGCCAGTGATTTCGCTTCAGGAGTGACCAGGGTCTCAGGACGCACGATGCCAAGATTGGCAGTTGTTTTGCCCCAGCCGCCGTGCGCGTAGTAATCCAGTTCGATCTGGTGCGGGCCCGAGGCAAGCGTCATCGAGACCTCGCTTACAAATGCGTACCAGTCTTTCCAGTTATCGAATACGAGTTTCTTGTCGACGTAGAGCCGGTAGCCGCCGTTCTCTCCGGGACCCTGAACGAAGACGAGGTAATCGCCGGGAGTAGTGGGCGTGAAGTACCCTGACCACCGAATGGACATATCGGTGGCAGCGCCATCGCCTCCGCGCGCTGGTTCGTAGTTGACGTGCTTGTCGGTGCGGATGGTGGTGGGCGCGCCGCTCAGATTAGGGTTCGTGAAGAACTCCGTCTTCAGTCCGAGCTGACCCCCGCTGGCTTCAGTGGTGAATTCGGTGTGTTTGGCGATTTCGGCGAGAGTGGGCAGGCCGCGGTCGTAGTAAACTTTGGCGCCGCTGCCCAGGGAATTGGCCACGCCTTCAAGGTAGCTTACCGGGGTGAAAGGCTTCGCTTCGGCGCTGCCTCCGCCGCCCGGCTGCGCGGGATAGGCGTCCGGGCCGATGACAGCGATGGAATGGATCTTCCCCTTCTCCAAGGGAAGAAGATTGGCGTCGTTCTTGAGGAGAACCATGCCTGCCCGAGCAGCTTCGAGGGCGACTTGGCGGCCTTTAGGGTTGAGCTTGGGAATCGACAGGTCGGTCTGGTCGCGATCGAGCCAGCCAAACTGAATTGCTGTGCGCAGGATGCGGCGGACTTTGTCGTCGATGGTCGCCTCGCTCCCCTTGCCGGATTTCACGGCCGGCAATAACGTCGAGCGGTTCATGAATTTTCCTGAGGGCATCTCCAGATCGAGGCCGCCGTTCGCCGCCGCTACTCCGTCGTAAACAGAAGTCCAGTCGGACATCATGATTCCAGTGAAGCCCCAGTCTTTCTTGACGACATCGGTGTTTAGATAGCCGTTTTGGGTCATGTGCTGGCCATTGGTGAGGTTGTAGGAATCCATGATCGCGCCTACGTGGGCTTCCTTCACTGCGGCTTCGAATACCGGCAGATAGATTTCGCGCATGGTGCGCTCGTCGATGATGGAATCCATGTTGTGGCGGTCGTATTCCTGGTTATTGCCCATGAAGTGCTTGACGGTCGCGCTGACTCCCTTGCTTTGCATGCCCTTGATATAGGCGACGGCGGTGCGAGAAGAGAGGAAAGGATCTTCTCCGAAGTACTCGAAGTTTCTGCCACACAGGGGAGAGCGATAAATGTTGACGCCGGGGCCCAGCATGAAGTGCACACCACGGGCGCGGGCGTCTTCTCCGATAATGGCGCCGATGCGTTGCGCGAGTGCGGGGTCCCAGGTGGCGGCGAGGCCGATGCCACCGAAGACTGTGGACGGGCCGTAGTTGCGGACACCAAGTGGGCCGTCGGCCATTTTCAGGCGGGGCAGGCCGATGCGCGGAATGGCGCGGATGTAGAAATCGTCGACGCCGCCGATGAGGTCGATCTTTTCTTCCAGGCTAAGTTGCTTGAGCAGGGAGTCCACTCGCGCTTCGGTGGCTGCCGGCGACGCTGGCGCCGTTTGGCACACGGCAGGCGAGACGAACAAGAGAAGGAGAATCGCCGCAGCCTTTTGCATCTGTGAAGCTTTTTCCACGATGAGATCGACCGCGCGTTTGGCCTCGGAATGGTAGGTGGTCCGGAAAGTTCTCATACGTGGGAAGGATATAACGAACGGCCGAAAAACGGCGGCAATCCTCGGCGGACGAGTGCTTGGGCGACAAACACTCGGCGGGAAAGCGAACCTTTCGCTTATAGAAGTTGCCATGCCACTTAGAACGCGAAGTTCATTCAAATTGATACTGTGATGGGCAAGAGTCGGGGATAAAGCGTGCGTAGTAAACGCGGGAACGGTGGAATTGAGGATTACCTGGTGAGCGCGGCAGGATTCGAACCTGCGACCCATGCCTTAAAAGGGCATTGCTCTACCAACTGAGCTACGCGCCCACTTTCTTTCAATCTAACATATTATTCGACGCCTAAGGCGCGGCTGGCGGGACTTGCCGCAGGTGTCTGCTTGACGCGCAATTTCAAGAGCGTCAACGCCGCTGCTGGAATAGAATAGCGCTTCGCCAAGTGTTGCCTATGAGCACTCCGATCGAACTCTGGAAAAACTGGGAAGGCCGCGTGGTAGATGGAAAGTTCACGCTGCGGCAGTGGTTGGGAGGCTCGGACCACAGCGCCGTATTTCTGACGGAGCGGGGCGGCAGACAAGCGCAAAAGGCCGCCATTAAGCTCATTTCCGCGGGGAACCCGGACGCGGGCGCTCAACTTTCTGGTTGTGGGGACGCCGCGAAACT
>Ga0307474_10003623_pt1 | contig 11135 bp, 8 predicted proteins | sample atmos_gasesECM1C_2_FD_203312 | JGI IMG/M metagenome (GOLD analysis project Ga0307474, IMG submission 203312) | Hardwood forest soil microbial communities from Morgan-Monroe State Forest, Indiana, United States - atmos_gasesECM1C_05 | ecosystem: Environmental > Terrestrial > Soil > Temperate...
ACGTGACATCCAAGCTTTGCAAATTCGGCGCCCACACAGCCCTGGCCACAACCGATGTCCAAGATTCTGCATCCAGGTTTGGCCACAGCGATCGCGGCCGTGTGCGATGAAGGGTATCCGAGCTTCAGATCGTACACATCCTCGACCGCTTTAACGTCGTATCGACGATCGTAAAACAGCGACAACTGGCAGAGGCGTGCCCGAAGCGTTGTCTTGAAAATGTTCCAAGCGTATTTCACCGCGTCGTGATACGGGATTCCGTCACCGTAAAACATTGGAATGGCTGCTTCGACGATTCGAAGTCTCTTCAGCAGGAACTGAATGACGATCTCAGTGTCGAAATGGAAATCGTTCGTGTTCTTCTCGAACGGAATTTGGGCGAGAGCGCTGGTCGCGTAGATCCGATAGCCGCAGTGAAAATCGGAAAGTTCCGTCCCAAGCACGGCATTCTCGAAGGCAGTGAACAGGCGATTGCCGATCCATTTACCTAGCGGCATGCCCTGACGAAGGGCCGCACGTTTATCGATCAATCGTGATCCAAGGACGGCCTCTGTTTTGTCCTCGATCACCGGCTTAAGCAACGCCGGCAACTTTTCCGGAGCGTATTTCCCGTCACCGTGGAGCAACGCAACGATGTCGAAGCCGTTGTCGATGGCGTATCTGTAACCGAGCTTTTGATTGCCTCCGTAGCCCTGGTTTTCAGGCGTGCGCAGGACAGTGATCTTGAAATCCGCGTTCCGCTGCTGATAGCCAACGCCGCAAGCAAAGGTGTTGTCGCTCGACGAATCATCAATAATGAGCACTTCGGTGTCACTGGTCCGAAGCGATTGGGGGATCCGGCGAAGCACTTTTTCGATTGTCGCCTCAGCATTATAAGCGACGATGAAAATCAGTAGCCGTTTGCCGCCAAGATCGACATCCTCGGACGCAAAACGATCCAGCTCGCTTAAACGCATGCCTTCCCGGCAGCTAGAACCGCGCCAGCCGGCTAGGTTCAGCCAGGCTTATGACAATGCCGAATCGGCAGCCGCAAGAATGAACTTGTCGTCGTTGTCGCCCAGGCCCGACAGAAAATTTTGGATTCGCCGGAACGATTGATGCAGGAACAATTCGGCCGCGGTATTGCTTGTCGACGGTGATTGGCCGTTCCGCTGTCCGAATTGAATCTCGGAATCCCACCGACTTAGCACCGCAGTAGACGCGAATAAATCCATCGCCGCGCCGGCGATCCGTTCCTGCACCAGTTGCATGTCGAGGATCGGTTCGCGATAGAGCACGAGCGATTTGTTCACTGCTAGGTTGAATCGCCAGATTAGCCGGCCCAACTGACTCGCGAAAGATTTCAGTTCCGCGCTTCGGACCGGAACATCGGGAATGCGGACCGCGGCACCGAGGCGACTCATTCCGGCGTTCCAGGCTTTTCCGATTCCGCCTTCGCGCGTTGGCTTAAGCACTGTGTCGTAGATTTCCTTGAATTCCATGCCCGGTCCACGCATTCCGACCAGCGCGATGAATGATTTCAAAACCTCATTGCTGCCTTCGCCGATCTGATTGATGCGCGCGTCTCGTAACATTCGTTCCAGGGGAAGATCGGTCATGTAAGCTGCGCCGCCGTGGATTTGAAATGCTTCATTGACGCATTCCCAAAGCAGCTCGGTGGTGAAGACCTTCAACATCGCCGTTTCCAGCATGTAATCTTCAAGACCGCGATCGATCAGCGATGCAGTGATCGTTGTTATGGCTTCCATCGCATAAGCATCTGCGGCGATGTGCGCGATTTTCTTCCTAACAAGGTGAAAGCTGCCGAGCGTCTTGTTGAATTGCTTCCGCGTATTCGCGTGTTTAACCGCTGATGCGAGGCAAGTTTTCGCTGCGCCGGTGCAACACGCCCCGAACGTGGTTCGCCCGAAATCCAGGACCGTGAGGGCCACTTTCAAACCTTTGCCAAATGGCCCGAGGATGTTTTCCTTGGGCACTTTCACATTGCGCAACGCGAATCGGCCAGTCGCTGTCCCGCGAATCCCCATTTTTTCCATTCGCGGCTCGATCATTTCAAAACCAGGCATGTCGGGCGTAACCAAGAACGCGGTGATCGCGTCCTTCCCAGGTTTTCCTGGAACGGGCGTCCGCGCCATGACGGTCAACACCTGCGCGATGGCGGTGTTCGTGATGTATCGCTTTTCGCCGTTCAGAACGTAGTGCGAGCCGTCGTCGCTCGGGGTCGCGGTCATTTGCACATTCGCCGCATCGGAGCCGGCCTCCCGTTCAGTCAGCGCGAACGCGCCGAGCCACTCACCAGTGCAAAGTTTCGGTAACCATTTCTGTTTTTGATCGTGCGTGCCGAACAACAACAGTGCGCGGATCCCGATCGAGTGATGTGCGTTCACGAAGACCGATGTTGATGCACAGCGGGTCCCGAGTTCTTCCAAAATTTTCGTGTTCGCCAGCTGGGAAAAACCGTGCCCGCCGTACTCGGCCGGCGCTGTCATTCCCAAAACTCCAACCCGACCCAGGCCATCGATGACTCCGCGCGGGATGTCCGCCTGTCGATCAACAGCGGTTGGATCAAGCTTCGCGTCGAGGAAGGCGCGCAGCTCCTTTAACGTTTGATCGAGCTGCGTTTGTTGAGCGGCTGGAATGCGCGGATACGGCATCACCCAATCGGAAACAAAATGGCCGGCGAATAAGCCTTTGACGAACCCAAGCGCCTGCGGGCCGGTGAACAACAGTTCCTCGGCCTGCTGCATTTCCTTCTGTCTTTGGAGTTCGGCTTCAGTCATAGAAAAAATCTAGCACGCGCAGGTCGCCGCGGCGACCGAAGGCGGGCAACCGCCGTCGAACGAACGGCGGTCACGAATTGTAGCCAACGGGGCGCGTCTGTCCATCCCGGGCGGTCAGTTATCGGGAGCGCTAACTTAGCTGCAGCCCTGGCTGGTTCCGCACTCAGTGCAAACACCGCAGGCGCCGGCGCGAATGACCTTGTCGCTGCCACAGTGGGAACAGATGATGTCCATGAACATGTTCCCCAAGGCTTCCTGGACGCGATCGGCGTGGCTCTGACCGTTGCTAGCAATCTGTCCCGCGACCGCAGGACCATCGTTCGGAATATGATTTGTAATCACGTCGAGAATTTCCTTCTCGGCCGTGCGAGCGAGATCGGAGACGGGACGATTGAGCGCTTTTTTTTCCATCTCGGGAAGTTCTCTTAACGGCAAGTCAGCCTGTCCGCGATTTGGCGAGGTCGCTTCCTTGTAACCTTTGATGAACTGGCAGGCCAACCAGCGAAACACGTAGTCGGTAATGCTGGTTGCATTGCGAATATCCGGATTCTTGGTGAAACCGCTCGGCTCGAACCGCTGATACGCAAATTTCTTCGCCAAACTTTCCAGCGGCACGCCGTATTGAAGCGCGATCGATGTTAGCGTTCCGACCGTGTCCATCAATCCGCCGATGGTGCTGCCTTCCTTCGACATCGTGATGAACAGTTCGCCGGGCTGTCCATCTTCATACAAACCGACCGTGATGTAACCTTCGTGTCCGGCGATTTCGAACCGATGAGTCAACGACATGCGAGTGTCCGGCATGCGGTGCCGAATGGGTTTGTCGATCTTGCCGCGCAGCTCGGTCAATTCTTGTTCAAGCTCGAGAATTCGCTTTTGGAAATCTTCGCGATCGACCGTGATATCCAAGGCAACATCGACATCTTCGGTGGTGCCGCCCATATCGCGTGTCTTGCGCGTATTCAACGGTGCGGACCGCTTGGAACCTTCGCGATAAATCGCGATCGATTTTAGCCCGAGCCTCCAACCCTCGACGTAGCTGTTCATGATGTCGGCGACAGTCGCCGCTTCCGGTAGATTCACCGTTTTCGAAATCGCGCCGCTCAGGAACGGTTGCGCCGCCGCCATCATCCGCAGGTGCGCCATATAATTGAGAGAACGCTCGCCTTTGAATGGCTTGAATGCGCAATCGAAGATCGGCAAGTGTTCCGGTTTCAGTCCGGAGGAAATTCTCGTTCCATCGGAATCGATGACGTCCTCGATGGTGTCGAATGCGTCGATGTGTGCGATGATCCGATCAACCTCTTCCGAATTGTAGCCGAGTTTTTCCAGCGCCGGCCGGACCGTTTGGTTCACGATTTTCAACATGCCGCCGCCGGCGAGGAGCTTGTATTTCACCAGCGCGATGTCCGGCTCAATCCCGGTCGTGTCGCAATCCATCAGAAAACTGATCGTGCCTGTCGGCGCGAGCACCGTGACTTGCGCGTTGCGATAACCGTGACGCTTTCCGAGCTTCGCCGCGCGGTCCCAGGTTTTCGCCGCTTCTCTCTTCAAATAGGCAAACTCATCCACGTCTCCGATTTCGTTCACGGCGCAGCGATGAAGATCGATGACTTCGAGCATCGAGGCGACATTGCTCTTGGCAACCGGTTTCGGGACGCCGCTGCAACGCGCATCTTCGTAGCCCGGAAATGGTCCCAACGCCTCCGCCATCCGCGCACTTTGTTCGTAAGCTTCGCCGGTCATGATCGACGTGACGGCGCCGCAGAGGGCGCGACCTTCCACGCTGTCGTATCCGTAGCCGTAACTCATTACCAGCGAACCGAGATTGGCGTAGCCGAGACCGAGAGTGCGGAAGATGTGCGAATTCTCGGCGATCTCTTTGATCGGATAACTGGCGTTATCGACCAGGATTTCTTGCGCGGTGATGAAAATGCGCACTGCGTCTTTAAATCGTTCGACGTCGAACTCGCCATCCGCTGTCTTAAATTTCAATAGATTCAGCGACGCTAAATTACAGGCCGTATTATCGAGAAAGAGATATTCGCTGCACGGGTTCGTTGAATTTTGCCGGCCCGTTCCTTTGCAGGTGTGCCATTTGTGAATCGTGGTATCGAACTGCATCCCGGGATCGCCGCAGATGTGTGTGCCTTCGGCTATTTTTCGCAGCAACGTTTTCGCGTTTTTGCGTTCGCATGGTTGCCCATCAGTCACGCGGCGAGTCCACCATTCCTTGTCGGCTAGCGCGGCATCCATGAATTCGTCGCTCACCCGCACGCTCAGGTTTTCGTTCTGATACATCACCGAGCCGTAAGCATCGCCGTTATAACTACCGTCGTAACCCTGCTCGATGAGCGCCCACGCTTTCTTCTCTTCCCTTTGCTTCGCATCGATGAACTCTTCGATGTCCGGATGCCAATCTTTGAGCGTGTTCATCTTGGCGGCGCGCCGCGTCTTACCGCCGCTCTTGACCACGTTCGCGACCTGATCGTAAACTTTGAGGAACGAAAGGGGGCCGCTTGGTTTGCCGCCGCCGCTCAGTTTTTCCTTGGTCGATCTCAATGTGGTAAGATCGGTGCCCGTGCCGCTGCCATATTTAAAGAGCATCGCTTCGCTCTGCGCGAGACGCATGATGTCTTCCATCGTGTCTTTGACATCCTGGATGAAACAGGCGCTGCCCTGCGGATACTCGTATTGAGTCGGAGCGCGCTCCGCTTTTCCGGTCGCGCGATTGTAAAAATAATTCCCCGCACCTGCACCTTTGCCGATACCGTACTCGTGATACAGACCGACGTTGAACCAGACCGGTGAATTGAACGCGCCATGTTGATTCAGGCAAAGCCACGTTAATTCGTCGTAAAAAATCTCGGCCGCTTCCGCGTCCGCAAAATAGCCGTCCGCAATTCCCCAATCGGTGATCGTCCTCGTGACGCGATGAATTAGTTGCCGCACCGAACGTTCGCGCCCGCCTTTGTGCGGGTCCGTCCCGTGCGCGATGTCGCCGTAAAAATATTTTGAGACTGCAATCTTGGTCGCCAGTGCACTCCAATTTTTCGGCACCTCGACGTTTTCTTGTTTGAAAATGATCTGGCCGCTGTCGTCGGTGATCTCCGCGGTGCGATGTTCCCATTCCACCTGATCAAACGGTTTCACCGCCGCGTCGCTGAACACGCGCTCGAAATGCAAACCGCGCGTCGATTTCTTCGCCGACCGATTTTGACGTCGATCGGTTGTTTTACGCGGTTTGTTCAAAGCTGATGGCGGGATTCCGGGTTTGAGCTGGATCATGGCGGGGCGTCCTTTTTCGTTGTGAATTGGCGGTGAATTTCCGCGAACAGCGAGGCTAATAACCTGTTAATTCTGGCGAACAACAAGGAATAGCGTTGGCTGCTCGGCGAACACACAATATGCGGTGCAAAATGGGCCCGAATCAAGCCCTTAATTGTTACATTTTTGCCCGACCGCCCCCCCGAAACAGGCCAAAATTGTCGGAGCTGGCGGAAGGGGTGGGATTCGAACCCACGGTGGGTTGCCCCACGCTCGATTTCGAGTCGAGTGCCTTAAACCGGACTCAGCCACCCTTCCTGCGAAACCACAGAAAACTTCGAACGCCGAACTTCCGACATTCAACGTCGAATGCAAACCTGCTTTCGAAATTCGATGTTCAGTTGAGAGTTCGTGTTGGGCGTTTTTTTCTGGGTTCACGAGTGGTTCTTGACTAACGTCCCGCGCCGAAATAAACGTCGGATCGAACAAAGTTGGCTGCGGCATCGTCAATGCTTGGGAAGGGAAGTCGCGATGATTAGGGCGAATTGTCGGGAACGCTTCACCGCCGCGGACTTTGACTTTATCGTTCGCACCCTGTCTCGCTCCCGTCGCGACAGCGTTTCGCTGGTCGATCTCCTGAGCGATTCGCAAACGCGCGATTCCATCCTCGATCATCCCCTCTTGGTCGAAACCATCCTTTCCAACGCCGGACATCTCCACATCTCGTCTCAATTTTATTTTTACGTCCTCGCCCGGCACGTCCTGCAACAAGCCGGGATCGGCAATCGCAAGCTTTCCGACTACATCGGTTCGCTTCTGGAAACTTTCTCCCGCGCCAGCCAGCTCCAGAGTCCGGACAAAATTGGCGAACGCGCCCACGAGTACATCGCCGACATGCTCATTGCGCTTACCCGCGCGACGCCGGAACAGACATTTTTGCTTCGAGCGCACGCCGGAAATTATTCTCTCTTCATCACCGGAATTTTTCACGAGAACACTCAGCGACGCAGTTTACGCGGCGCGCCGGACATTGAATTCTACGAACAAATTGGACGCAGCAATTATCAATTGGTGGCCTCGCACGAAACTGCGCGCCGCTGCGAGCTAACCGACGTCTTCGCCGGCCTGGCTAGCCGCTTCCACGATGTCCGGCTCGCGCTGAATGATCTTTCCGAGCGTTTGCTTCATCTGGATGAAGACGCTCGCCCACCGCTGGTTTTGTGAACGAAACGCTCTTCAGTCAGATTCAAAAACTTTTCGAGCGCACCTATGCGCAAGTCGGCATCAATCTGGAAGACTGCTTGATCGATCGACACCGTTGCCGCCAGTTGTCGATCCTGGCCGGAAGATCGGCCCGAGAGTTGAGCGAGCTGGCGCGCACATTTCTCCGCACCGCGAACGATCAACTTTACGTCGGCATTTATTATTCACGCTGGTTGATCGAACAGCTCGAGCGCCATGATCCCCGGGCCGGCCTCAGCGATCACAATATTCGTTCGCTGATTGCGTTCGTGGAAGAAATCAATCACGCACTCCATGCCGCGCTTCAATTCAAGAACGGTGCGCGCGAGATCACGTCGGAGAATTTCGCGCGGAATCTGGAACTGCAGGCCCAGGTGGACACTTACCTTGTCTTACTCTTGTTCGTTGCCTTCTTTCGAAAAACCCAGCGTGTATCACGAAGCGATCGGCGGTGGCTGCGTTTTCATCTTTTCAATCGTCTGTGCCCGGACGCGTTCGCCGACCGAAATTTGCGCACCCGTTACCTTGAAACGGCCGATCTGGCCGCGAGTTACACGCAATACCTCGATACCCTCAACGCGATTCGCCGGGTTGAAGAAATCCAATTATTTCGCTCACTCGATTACACCGACAAGAAAGAGCGCATTCTCGCGCTGCCGCCGGCGAAAATTCGGCCATTGTTGCGAAATTAATTTGCGAAAACCGACACGCAGTCGCTAAATACCGATCGTGTTCAGTTTAACGATGCTCGGGAGCGGTAGTGCCGGAAACAGCGCCCTAATCGCGACCAATCATTGCAAAATTTTGGTCGATGGCGGATTGAGTGCGCGTCAGATCGTCCTTCGACTCGAGCAATGCTGTGTAACGCCGGAGCAGCTCGACGGCGTTTTGCTCACGCATGAGCACGGCGATCACGTCTGTGGTCTTGAGGTTTTTTGCCGCAAATTGGAGATCCCGATCTACGCAAACTCACAAACGGCGGAAGCGGTTCGCTCCGGTTGTTCTCTGAATCGACATCCGAACTGGCGGATCTTTCGCACGGGCGCGGAGTTCAGGATTTGTGACATCATCGTGCAAACGTTCCCGGTGCCGCATGATGCCGTCGATCCAGTCGGTTTCGCTCTTTACGCCGGTTCGAGCAGCCTCGGTTTCATAACCGATCTCGGTTACGCGACCAAGATGATCGTGGAACGGCTGCGTCACGTGCACACGCTGGTCATCGAGACCAATCACGACGAAAAACTTTTGCAAAACGACACCCATCGGCCCTGGCCAGTGAAGCAACGGATCCAGTCGCGTCACGGACATTTGTCGAACAACGCAGCGGCCACCGTGATCGAAGAACTGCTGCCGGGAAAAATCGATCGCGTCGTGCTCGGACATCTCAGTCGCGACTGCAACACGCCGGAGCTAGCGCTCCAGACCGTGCGCAACGCGCTCGCCAAATCTGGCAAGAGCGACATCGATCTTTTTTGCGCGACCCAATCGGAAATCAGTCCTCGCTTTCGAATCGGCGAAACGGTGCGCGGACATTTTCAGCCGACTTTTGAGAACGCGTTTTTCCCGGCGGCATGAGTGCGGCGATGTCGACAGAAAAGCCGTACCGAAGAGCCGCGGCGAGGAGCGAAACGAAGATCCGGGATGCGCGAGAAACCGATCTCCCGTCTATCGTTAAGATTTACAACGCCGCGATCGCGACGCGCATGTCGACTGCGCAACTCGAAACGGTAACGTTGGAAGATCGCCGAAACTGGCTGAGTGATCATTCGCCGGACCGCCATCCATTTTGGGTATTGGAAATGGATGGAGCCGTCGCCGGTTGGTTAACTTTAAAAACGTTTCTCCCGCGAGGTGCCTATCGCGACACCGCCGAAGTAAGCGTTTATGTCGATGAAAAATTCCGGCGTCGCGGGGTGGGCGGCGCGTTGCTAAGCGAAGCAATTGCACGCGCGCCGGAGCTCGGGATCACGGCAATGGTCGGCCTGATCTTCGCGCACAATCAACCGAGTCTGCGATTATTTGCGCGCCTTGGATTTGAAAAATGGGGTTTGTTGCCGGGCGTTGCGCGTCTCGACAATGTTAATCGTGACCTGACCATCATGGGTTGGCACGCCTGAAGACGAAAAATCGTTCTCAGACTTCTTCCGGGCCGACGACGAGATGAACCACGCCTCCGGGTTCGGAAATGAAAAAACCGTTGAAATCTTCGCGTAAATTCTCCACTTCGTCGCGGCGCGCGACACCGTGAACTTTTAGGAATGCTGCCGCTGCCTCGGTATCATTGGTCTCGATCTCGAGCCAAATGTCCGGATGACTCAGGTTCGGCACTTTGTCGATCCAAAGACGGTTCGGACCGAATTGAAAAATGCAGCCGTCCGCTTCCTCCTCGATCAATGGCAAGCCTAGCGTGTCGCGATAAAACGACACCGTTTGGTCGTAAGTGTGCGACGGGCACTTGATCGCAATATTGGCGCCGCCGGAAAATTGCGGTCCATCAAGCTTGGCCACCATATTGTCGATCTAACCCTGCGCCGCGTCGCGGTCAAAGAGAGTCGACCAGCTTTTGGGCGACCGTTTTTGCTTTCTCGAGTGCGACTGCATCGTTGGCGAAACCGCTTACTCCGATCGTGAGAAACGCCTTGCCCTTGACCACGTAAAGCATCAACACTCGCGAAGCGAATCCGCTCTCGCCACCGGTCGTAAACATTTGCGCCGCGTCGCCAACTCCCGAAACGCTTTCCGTAGAACCATTCGCCTGCGCGACCAGTTGAAGTTCTTTGTCCGGAGCGATTGCATTCGGGCCGGGTAACTGGAGACGAATGACCAGCGATTTGCCGCGCCGCACGCTGTAGTAATTGCATTTTGAGTAGTAACCGTCGGCGCCTTCGCCGTTGCGCGGGCTCGGATCCTTCACTGCTTCGCCCAAAATATCAGACGCATCTGATTTCGTAATAACCTGCACCACGTCGGGTCGATTACCCGCACCCAGCCCTGCCGTCGTTACGCAGGCCGCCAGAAAAAACAGACCGGTTAATTTCCGGATCGACATTCTTAACCGCCGACCGAGCCGGCGCCGCCCGGCTCCGTCATCGAAATCGGGTCGAGCGCCGCTTCGAGCTCTTTTTCCGGCAAAATTTTCTTCTCCCGGCAAAGCTCACGCACCGTTTTGCCCGTGCGAACACTTTCTTTGGCAATCTCGGCCGCCCGATCGTAGCCGATTTTCGGCGCGAGAGCAGTGACCATCGCCATCGAGAGTTCCACCAATTCTTCGCAACGCGCCTTGTTCGCCGTGATTCCGGTAACGCATTTCTCGCAGAAAGCGTCGACCACATTTGAAAGAATGCGGATCGATTCAAGAACGTCTCGCGCCATCACTGGCATCATGACGTTGAGCTCGAAATTTCCGTTGGCGCCAGCCCAGGTGATCGCGGCGTCGTTCCCAAAAACCTCAGCGCAAACCATCATCGTCGATTCGCTCATCACCGGATTGACTTTGCCGGGCATGATGGAGCTTCCCGGTTGGGTGGCCGGCAATTGAATCTCGCCAATTCCACAACGGGGTCCGCTGCCTAACAACCGAATGTCGTTCGCAATCTTGAACAAGCTGGTAGCGATTGTTTTCAGCAGGCCGCTCGCCTCAACCACTGCGTCCTTGGCGCCTTGCGCTTCAAAGTGATTTTTCGCTTCGTAAAATGCGATCCCGGTTCGCTGTTCGATGTGGCGCAACGCTTTTTTCGGAAAATCAATATGACGATTCAAACCGGTGCCGACTGCCGTGCCGCCAAGGGCGACTTCGCGCAAAACTTCGATCGCTCTCTCTGCGCGCTGCTTTCCGTAGGCGAATTG
>Ga0307474_10003625_pt1 | contig 11131 bp, 27 predicted proteins | sample atmos_gasesECM1C_2_FD_203312 | JGI IMG/M metagenome (GOLD analysis project Ga0307474, IMG submission 203312) | Hardwood forest soil microbial communities from Morgan-Monroe State Forest, Indiana, United States - atmos_gasesECM1C_05 | ecosystem: Environmental > Terrestrial > Soil > Temperate...
AAGGAATCTTGCCATAGGGATTCGGTTCGTTGCGAATCAGAATGTTGTGATCCTTGTAACAAAGCGCCACGCCAACTTTGTCCGTGTCCCAGCGTTCCAGGATTTCAAGCCCATCTTCCAAGGGATCGGCAGTAGATTTTAAGTTCCGCGGCAGGGCGTGTTGCAGATAGCCGCGCATCATTTCCGGCATGGTCATGGTCAGGTTATCCGCGCCCGGAATGGTGCGCTGCAAAAAGAAATCCCTCAGTTCATCTTCGGGCGGGATGTCGTAACCTTCAAGTTCCCGTAGGCTTTCGAGGTCTTTCCAGGTGGCGAAGTCTCGGTAGACGACATTTTTGGCTTTGCGAATGTCGCCACGCCTGGTTCCGGTGTTTACCAGCACTGTGCGCATGTCACACATCTTGAGCCACGGGTGCTCGATGCTGCGTTCGTCGTACTTGATTTTAAATTCCTGCGAGTGGGGCGTTGAAACCTTGGCGGTCCTGAGCGGAGTATCGACGGTTACCTCATCTTCCTTGCGCACGAATTTGCGTATTTTCTTTGTCTTCGAAGTCCAGCCCCACTTCATAATGCAGGTTCCCAGGTGAGCCATCTGGTCGATGGCGTATTCGCACTCTACCTCGAGTTCCATCTGATCGAACTGGTAGGAAAATAGAGCCGACTTCGCGCGCACTACGTCCTGCTTGACGCTCGGGCGAGGACGCAAAAGCATTGGCGGATCCTCGTAGAAAAGACCATTCCTGATCTTTGGAACGATGGCATCGAGGTGATTTGAGAGCGTGAATTTCGGGACCGTCATGCCCGCGATGCCATCGAATGCCGTCGAAGGCGATTGCCGCAGCATGTCCGCTTGCAGCCAATTCGAGGCCCATTGTTGCAGATTCATCCAGGAATCGTAAGCGGCGGTATCATCGATAATCAGCTTGAGCATAGCTTCATCGGAAAACTGATAGGTGCCAGTCTCCTGATCCATGCGCATGTTCTGCGCGGTAATCTGCGCGGTGGGGAGCAGGTGTTTAGCCATGCGCTAGGCTCCCAAAAAGCTGGCGTTTGAGCGAAGGCGGCTCGTAGGCAAGCAGGGGCACGTACTGCGGAGCGAAAATGCGGTCATATTGGGCCTGCTGGCGGGCTTTCTCTTCCTTTTCCACCTGCAATCGTTTCAACTCTTCGTTGTTCTGCGTCGTGGGCATGAAGAATTGCAGGTAGGCGATGGCGTCCGGAATGTCATCCTTCCGCCCCCTGTTCTTCCTGATCCCAGTGAATCGGCAGAATTGCTGGAAGGTTTCATCCACCCAGGCACCGGCCACGAAGTGCATGCGATCATCGGCCAGCAAAGTCTCAAGAGATTTGATCCTGTTTCTCTTGGCATCCGCCTCGATGGCCGCTTTCTTCCAGATGATGTTCAGCGGACACTGGCGCGTCAAAGCCAGCCTTTGGATGTCCGACTTCATGCGCTGAGATTCTATCGGCTCCTCGAAGATGGTGGCCTTGGGACGATGTTTCAATTCGAATTGGATAATGCGGTGATCGAGTTCCGAGGGTCGCCACTTTCCGTAAATCACTTCGATGACGAATAGTTCCCACTCCTCGCCAATCTTGACGATTTCTCCGCACGCCCCGGCAGAATAATCCGCATCCGATGATTTCGCATAGGAAGTGTCCCAGGCGATGAATTTCTCTCCGTCTCCAGGAGCCTTCGGCACGATGCGCGAGCGCAACACATCTTCCGAAAAAGTGATGGAATCCAAATCCCCGGCCGGCTCATTGAGCTGCTGGCACCGGAACATCAGGATGTTCTTGCTGAGCTTTTGCCGAAGGGAGCGGAAAGACAATTTCTCCGGGAACAGCAGGTTCACCATTTCGGCCTTGATCTGAAGCAGCGGAACATTCGCGTATTCCGGTTTTACCTGCCAAGCCGGGCGGCAGAGATACCGCAGCGGAGCCTCTGGGCCGCGCGTCTTGATCCTTTCTCCGTAATAGTCGTCGGTATAATAGCGTGTGCCGACCATATCGGTGAAGCCCCACTCATCGACCAGGTTGTCCGAGCCGTCGATCTTCATCTTGAGCGAGCCTTCCGGGCCGCGCGCATCCTGGTTGTTCGAATTCTCGTCCGTCACCACATCATCCATCTTGCGAATATCGCAGTGCCACCCCGAAAGGTTGGCATCGATGGAATTGCACCAGACAGTAGGGGATACCTGGACATGCACGCGGGCGGGGCATAGAAGCGGCTGTTTCGAGCTGCCATCCTCGCCGGTCAGGATGTATTCGGGGAAAAGCTGTTGCAGCAGAGTCGGATCTTCTTTCTCCGGTCGATAGAAATAACCTTTCACTTCGGACATGAACGCTAGGGCCAGCTTATATTCGCCGGTGAGAATCAGAATCCTGATGTCCGGGCAGTTGAGCATCCACTGCACGCAATCGATGCCGTCGAGCGTAGACTTGAAAGCACCGCGGGGGTCGAGCCAAAGCATGTCCTTCGAAGTCAATGGCCCGAGGTAGTTCTCGTATTCCTCTTTTACCGTTCTGTCTCGACGTTGCCGCTCGATGGCCTGATGCACTTCTCCGATGGTGTAATCGTCGTGATACACACCATCGAAATCCTTCTGCACGAACATCAGGTAGCAGGGGGCGATATGGCAGCGAGTAAGGTCTTTCTTGAGGATCAGCTTGCCGAGCCAGTAGAGGTCTTTGCGCGCGCGATCCCGCATCTCGATCCAGGTATCGAACGGCACATCTGCGCCGCAGCGAGCGTACAAGCCTTTCAGTTTGGAGATAGGACGGGCTTCGGACTTATAGTAGAGCTTTGGATCGAGGGCTGTTTCAACCGCCATTATTTCTTACGCTTGTTGTATGCCTCCCGGTAAGGTGACTTCCTTTCTGGAAGCCCCTTCTCCGAAGTGGCGGAAAACTCATGCAATTGCTTGTGAGACATCTGCTTCAAACCTTTGTTTCGAGCATACAACTTCTCTGGATGATGCTCGGCAATTGCCATCGCCACTCGCTGCGCCTTGGACTTTGCGGGCATTTACATATTCGGCGTTGGTCCACCGCCGGCTATCGGTGGGCCGGCAGCCGGTTCTCCAGCATTGGGTGCGCCAAGATGCTGCTCCAAGGAATCATGAACCCCATCCAAATCCGGAACCGCATGGGACATCGACTTCTCCGGCTCGATGTGGTGATGATGGATGGTATGCGAACCATCATGGTGGTGGTGGATTTCCGTCTTGTGGAACCCATGCTTTGGTGCTTTGCCGAATTCCATCAGATCACCCGCTCGACTAGGATGGAAACCGCCATAACGCCCGCGGTGGCAGCCGAGCCGGTCACGTTCGGCGTGTAGGTGATGGCCGCGGTGCCGTTCGATCGAACAGTGATCGAGTTGCTGATCGTCGAACTGACGGGAGGCAACAGGGTTCCTGCGGTGATCGCGGCAGTGGTGTAGACCACCGTTCTGGCCCCTTGGTCATCGGTCCAGCCGAAGGTGATGGTGTCCTGGGTATTGGTGACGAACGTGGTGGTGATCACCCCGTAGAGCGTTATGCGGTAAGTGCCGGTCGGGGCGGTTGCGGGGAGCATGTTGACTGCCGCTGCGGTATTGAACACCGCAAACCCAAGAGAAGCACTCAGGGAATAGGCAATGAAGGAATCGCCCATCCCGGCTGCGGCATTGCCACCCTGATACGATGGATTACCAGCCGAGTTGATCTGGAACAGGATATTGCCGCCCGTTCCCCGGTAAGTCAGGAAGGCATTCCCTTGCCCATCCTGCTGTACGTCCGCGTGTTGTGAAAAGACCGGGTTCGCCATTTACACGACTCCGAACTGCGACATCGAACAGGAATTCAGCGCATCGGTCACACCAAACGTCAACGCGATGCACAGATTCAGCGCATTCGTAGAATAGAGGCTTGTCTGCGTGTATCCCGGCCCGGATAGATTCACCGGCCCGAACGCCTGCAAGTTCAACCCCGAGGCCACGCCCGTCAGCGTAATGGTTCCCGCTGTGGCGTTGTTGACCCACAAGGTCGAACTGATGGCCTGCAGGATCCCGGAAGTCGAATCCCCCTGAAACTTCGACTCCCACGCCCAGGGATAAGTCTTGTTCGTCGTCAAGCCTGACAACGCGCTCATGGTCAGCAGCGCCGTCCCATTTGATGCCGCGGTCATGGAAGTGCCGCTGTACATCGACCAAAGCAAAGTGGGGCTGGTCCCATGAATGAACACCTTCCCCGAGGCAAACACGCTGAACTGCTGTTGCTCGAATTGCCCATTAGCTGGAATCGGCAGAATCGCCGGATAGGCCACCGGCGCTACCCCGCTCGTGAAATTGTTCGCTACCGCAGGAAACATCTTCGCTACCGTCCCCAACCCTCCTACCACCGACGCGTTGAATGCGTTGATCCCTGGTGCCGTGTACTGAAATACAGCCATCTGATCCTCCTACCGCCATGCGCCGAGTGTCTCCCGTCGCACCGGCTGAGTACCCCTCAACTCATACCACCGGGGGCTAAAACTCGAATCCCATCCGCTTGAACGCCTCCGTAATCCTGGCCTCCAAGTCCCTGCAATCCGCGCATTGGTAATCCCGCTTCTTCGGTGCCTCCAAATGCACCCCGTGCTGCGCGTTCGTGTGCCCGTACCCAAACCTTACATTCGCCGGCGCTACCTTCGGTTCTTCGACAGCAGGTATCGGGTCGCCTATCTCCGGCAGCGGCCTTTCTTCTTCGCTCATTCCACCACCGCCAGACCGCCACACTGCCAGCAGTTGTACCCCTTTGCCGTCCCATGCTTGCAGATCTTGCCAACTTTCTCCGGCGCTTCCTTCTCCGTTGACGGAAACACAGAACACCGAATCCCCATAGGTGCCTGCCATTGGAGCACTGCCATCCGCACAAACTCGCTCCTCGTCAATCCCCCGCGCTTCGAGTCCAGACCCGCTAATTCCACATCCGTCAGCCTTACACGCAGCATGTAGTCCTTTGTTGCTACAAGTCTGCGTGTTGCTACGGCTATAGAGCGCTTTGTTGCTACATCAGGCACAGGTGACCACCATTTGGCTTGGCACTTTTCCCCGCGCAGAAAGAGGGGCTACGGGGCGACCACACCACGGCATGGAATCGCTTTCAAAAGGTACCGGGAATCTTTCACGTAGAATCAATGAGTTACGATCCATGAGATTCGACCTGATCACGCCCCATAAGGATTATTATGTTGCAGTACCAACTGTACTAGTCCTTACTTATCTTCTTTAGCATCATTGGTTTGCACTGCTGTGTCGTTCATTGGCGGGAAAACTGCGAAATAAACCGGCGTGTCCTGATTCATTGTAACTTGTTGCTGATCGGATAATTGCTGCGTCTGAACACTGGTAAGCGTTTTGAAACCAGCGTTGAGCTTTGGCTTACCACCTGGATTACCGCTGACACCGGGCTTGAAAGGCATCAGGATACCTCTGGGAGCGCATTAGAAGCTATTACAGGCGAGGAATTGAAAGATAGCAGGTGCAGCTTGACACGAGCGGTGATTGGCTCGTAGTAGGGCACAGGCTTGATTGTTGGCGATGGCTTGTAATATCCGGCGAGGGAAAGGATTAGCAGGATGAACGTCATTGCCGCCTCGCAAACTCAAGCGTGGGCACAACGATCTTGCCGTTGCCTTTGGCCGTGTTATGCGCGTGGATTGCTGCCTTGGCCAATTCGAGCATTCCATAAGCAATGAGCGGGTTATCGATTGGCCCATTCACGCTGATTCCACCGGTGATTTGATCGAGGGAAATCTTCAGTTCAAGCGTGGGAGTAGATGCAGAGGGCAACGTCATGCGCTGATAGTAAACCTGTTTTGTAGCATGTCAACTAAAATCCGCGGGGGTTGCGGCCCCCATCTGCGCTCCGCTCTCGGAGTTTCCTGTTGCTAATTTACAGTTCCCTTCGCATCCAACGTGGCCGCAAAGATTACAAGTCTCGTTAGCTAGGGCTTGAATCACCGTTGGGCGTGGACGTTTATGGCGGTCAGCAGCCCGACACTCAAGAAGCCAAATGGCTTGGGCGATTTTCTCCCCTACAACTTCGGTACAGGGGCAGATTTGTCCATCGGTTTGGTAGTAGCCAGTTCCGAAGCATAGATGACAATAGGGATTAACCTTCAGTTCTGGCGGCACGGGCGCACTCGTTCCTGACTCGCCGCTCGGCTTCATGGCCAGCTTATTTTTAGGATGGCATGGGCATTGCTCATCGTGTACTCCGTGCATCGGGCCAATTCCGTCGGCACGGTCGAGACAATCACACTCGGGCTCACATTCCTGTGCGGCTCCGGCCAGCGCCCGCTCAGCACGGTTGTATTGCACGCGCACAATTTGTTCCACGATACTGGTCGCATCTCCGGGCCATGCCGCTACACCTTCTTGCGTTAGACCGTCTAAAATTGCCAGCATGATTTCGGCGGGGTCTCGACGGCATCCCTCTTTGCGCCATTCCCACTGCAAGCAATTAGGTTCCCGGCCGATTCGCCAATCCGCTTCCTCGGCGGGCACAAATCCGCGCCTGCGTAATTCTGCTTTCACACTGTCTCTGTAACGCTGCAAATCATTCGGCCCAGCGGGCTTCTCCGTGGGCGAGGCGGCGAGGGCGGTAGAAGAAGTCTTGTACCATTCAGTACATCGCCCCACAAATGGCCGGTCGTTCTCGCCAGCATCGTTGTACTCAGCCAACACCATGCCCATTATCTCGACGCCGTCACGGAGCGCAGCTTCCAGCCGTTCCCGAGTGACCTCAGTCATGGCTTCCTCCGTTCACTTTTCTCGCTGCATAAACACGGAGCGAACTCTGCCGTAGCACCGTGGGGATTCCCGTCTTCCAGCGATAGGCACTGACCCTTACGGTGGCGGGGGTGCTGACACGTCCAGCAAAGGGTGTCTTTATACTGCGGAATCTTACGACGTTCCTTCCGTTCCGCTCTATCGTTCATCGGGTTGCCTCTCGCTTTCCTGAACCAGTGCAAATCTTCGTACGAAACTTCGGGTGCCTCGTACCTGGGCCTACTTTCTCGACTGAACCGAATCCAATCGAGTGACGGACGATGCGGCCATCGGCCTGCACGCCAAGCGACCAGCAAGAGCAATCTGGGCAAGCCGTATATCGCACCACCTTGCGCCCCCTTCGCTCGTCATTCGGCACCGCTCACCTCCCCGTGGGCCAGCGCGTCCCGCTTTCCCTTTCGTAATTTCTTGACTGTGATAAGAACGCGGTCACCAGCGCGAAGTAATGTTTCAGAGCGGGACAAGAAAATCGCAGGGATGCAGATTGCCGGTTCATTACCGTAAATTCTATCCAGAAGTGTTGCTTCAAAACTTTCAATCGCTCGTTTGCTCATTTCGATTCTCCGGACAGCGCGTCAGGGCAGCGGCCCTTCAACTCATCGATTTCTTCCCCTATTTCGTTTAACACGGTATCGACAGTTTTGGCCACTACGCGTTGCTCGACAAGTTTGCACGAGATAATTCCGCCGCACGCTTCGACCGCAGCATCCCACGCCTCACTGGCTGTCATCGGGGCCTCCGTGCTGCTCACCACTTGCACGCATACGTTCCTTTCTGTCCCGTAACGATGCAATCCCATTTCTGGTACCACGGCGGCTTGGAAATATATTCATCCCACTGGCGTAAGTCCCACGGATGATTTTTCATCCATACTTCGCCTGCCAGGAAAAGAGATCCTTGGAGTCCCAACAACAGGATTATCACGCGCCAGAGCAGAATCTCTCGTGGCGAGAATGCGCTGTCTGTCATCCGTTCCTCTCGCGTGCTCATCTCGCACCCCTCGGCTAGTCCGTTAGAATCTCGTGCTCGCAGACACAATTCTCAGCATATCCTTGCACATGGAAAAACCTCGTGGCATTGCATCCCAACATTGCGAAGGCTTCGAGGTCTGCATTAGAAGTCTCTCGTATCATCACGCGCTTACCCGCCATTTCCCGCAGAGGAGGATTGCCGCGTTTCCACAAATCCCTCACTTTTAAAGGGACTACCTCTCGATTGTGAAAAAGCCTAATTATCGCTGGTTGCCACTCGCTCATCTCGCACCTCCGCGTTCGCGCTCCCGGTTTGCAGTCAGCGCCAAGCAGTGCCATTTGCCATCCTCGGACATCAGAAGGAAACGGGATTTGTCCTCGCAGGCGCGGTGATGTCTAGCGATACGAGTATCCATGCAAACTGTTGATTCTTCGCTGGGCTGACATCCCCAATCCAATTCTGGCCCGTCCCATTCCTTCGGCGGAACATCGAAGGGCGGCGGTCGATATGCTTCGTGAAACGGAATGGGGTCGATCCTCTGACGTTCCTGATCTCTTTCCATGTACCCACGACTCGGATCGTCTGCCGAGTAACAGACTCCATCCGCGCGCGGCAACCACGACACACCCTGATCGCCATCCCCGCCCCAATGAGCGCACAAATGCAACTGCGGCTCCTGCACTCCCCACAGCGCCAGCAGCAGACCCGCTAGGAGATAAAGTTTCATGGTGCCTCCCGCAAACCTTGGATGACATCCTCAAGCGTCCGGGCTAAGATGTACTTCCCCTTTGCATGCTCCAAGCCGACCTGAAACTCTACTTGCGCCTTCGATTGCTCCAGCTTCTCGCGCTTTAGCTCAATGCCGATGTACCGGCCTTGCACCACGCAAATGATGTCCGGCAGCCCTTTCACTCCAAAGCGCACAAAGCGTTTCTTGCCTTTGTACTCGGCTGCGAATGCTCCGGTGTTCTGCCGGTAGTGAAAGACTCGATGCAGCGCCAAGTAATCTAGAATCAGCTTCTGAAGGTCATGCTCGCTGATCGGCAGATGCATGCTCATGGCTGGCCTTTCTCTCCGTGGTTTGCGGCCCCCGCTTCTGCTTCGATTGAAAGTTCCCTTTTGCCAAGATTCTGCTCGGCTTTCCTCAGGGATTCGCAATATTTATCGTAATTGTCGGCCTCATTCGCCGTGCGGAAGATGACGCCATTTTTAGCCTTAAATCCAGGCTTGTCATATTCCCCGTCCGATTCCCACACAAACGGAATCCGTGGATTGCGTATATACGTCATTGGCCTTTCTCTCCGAATCGCGGCTTGAATTCCTTGTGAATTGCATCGTGATGGTAATGACAGAGAGAAACTAAATTTTCTGCCCTGTCATCACGTCCCTTTGAACGCTTGATTTTGTGATGAGCGACAGAGGCCGGCTCACCGCATGGAACATGGGCGAAAGGCTCTCCCGCATAATTCATTTCGATCATACATTGGCACTTCCCGCCATCGCGCTCCAGCACCTCTCGTACCCGCTGCTTGTAATCGTCGCGATACAAAATCTCCCGTCCGTCACGCATAATATGGCTCATTGGGTCTGCGAAGTTACGAGCGTGGGTTGCCTCTTGGTCTACGTGCGGTCCCCACCGATTCATCTTGGCCTTCGGTATCCCTCGCTTGCGCTTCGGACGCTTGGGACAGATGCGGTGGCACCACGAATTTAGTCTGAAGCTCCAGCGACAACCGCGAATGCCGCCATAGTGATGCTGCGGAAGATTGCGCCCACACTTCCCGCATTTGTACTCCTCTCGCTTCACTTCTGCACCTTCCCGAGCGCCGCCGCCTTCTGCCTCTCTAGCTCCCTCCGCAACTCGCGCTCGGGCAGGATACGAGGCAAAGACTTCTTCTCCGCTAGAGAACCAATGGCACGCATGAGATCGTTTCCATTCATGGGAGTTTTGCGGCGTACATCTTTACTTCGGTCGGCAGTTCCCTTTCGCTAAATTTCGTCCCGGCGGGAAGGACAATCGAATTCGTCTGCAAGTTCACTTCGTGCAGATGAAAGCAATTCTTGTGAAGGTTTACATATTCTTCTTTTGGAGGAAGCATCATCGCCATCGTGCAATTGTCCGGTAGCAGTTCGTACCGCGTGTCCCGTATCTCATTCCAGTTCGGATAGCGGTCAGGGCGCGAGATGGACAGGTGCCAGAACCCGTATTCCCGAGAGATGAGCACTCGTATTGGGCCACATTGGAACACTCTGGCTACCTCTCCGCCCATGTCAAAGTCCGGTAGTTGAACCCACTTCATTTCCCCCTCCAGCTCCCGTTTGCCTTTAGCTCCGCGCTGCTTCCACTTTGGCCGTATGCCGCAAAACCACTTCAGTTCCCTCGGGGCTGCGCTCAGTTTCCTCTTGCGGCTCTACGCTGCGAACCCAATCGATAAGCATGTCTAGACTCCATCTCTCAAACGCCACAGAATACTCTGAAGCAAACACATGGGTGTCGAACAAATGGATAATCGCCCACGAAAAGTTGAGCTCAACAGTATTGGGCCACCCTCTTGCCCTAAAACAATTGCACGGCAGGGTGGGACACTCTTTCTCCAGCCAAGGCCAACGCCGATTCGACTTATGCCAATTTCCTCCTTCGGTGGCGCGCATACCCATATCTAGAGCACATCCCTCCGTATCTGTAGGATAACTGCCAGACTTCGGCTTAATGATTGTCCGCCCGAGTGCAATCGCATCGCTCAAACGCATCTGTGTGGCTCCTTTTTCTCCGAGGCGTAACTTGGCCTCAGGAAACTCTCATTCGCTGCGGTGCGGGTGGCCGCAGACCCAACTCTTGCTGCCCTTTCGGTTGGTCCGCTACCCGGTACAGATACAGCCTGCTGCCATCCTCCGCTGACGTGCGCTCGATCGTGTGCCCACCAAAATTCGGGCGCCTAAAGTCTCTCAGCCTCGCGCTAATCGCCGCTTCACTGTCTCGCTTTCCGAATCGCTGCCAAATCTGGAATGCTATCTGCTCGAAGGTCCACCACTGGCCGTCCCGAATCACGTCCCACACCCGAGCACGCTGCCCCTTGTTGTCCAGGTCTTGCGCCGGAATCATCGGTAGCCCTCCAGTCTGCCCACCGGATTGAGTGTCCAGTAAAATCTGCGCCTCAACAGCTCCAGCCGCTGCTCTACAATCTCCCAGTAGGAAAGGCACAAAAAGCAGAGCCGCAGTTCGTGCTCCACAAGCCTCACCCCACCGCACTTCTGGCAGGAGCCTTCGAGCATGAGAAAATGTCTCACGCGCGATTACCATCCGTGTCCGGCCATACGAAAGCATCGTGCCCAAAATAGAAG
>Ga0307474_10003626_pt1 | contig 11129 bp, 5 predicted proteins | sample atmos_gasesECM1C_2_FD_203312 | JGI IMG/M metagenome (GOLD analysis project Ga0307474, IMG submission 203312) | Hardwood forest soil microbial communities from Morgan-Monroe State Forest, Indiana, United States - atmos_gasesECM1C_05 | ecosystem: Environmental > Terrestrial > Soil > Temperate...
GGTCGTCGCTTTCCACCTGGCTGAAATCCGGATTGAGCGTGACGTCGAAAGTGAGCGAGTCTTTTGCCACGAATTTCGCATCCAGACCCGCGCGGTGTTCGAACGCATCCTGATAAGCGGGTGGCGGACCACTGGAAGTTAGCGTGGGCTGGTTCAGAAAATGATCGCCGGCCAGCAGCCCGTAAGGGATGAACTGCATATTGCGGCCGGGCGAAACGTGATCCAGGCCGCCGACCGCTTCGAATTGTTGCGTGATTCCTTCCACGCGCTGGGTGATGTACGGCCAGTAATCGTATTCGCTCTTGCGCAGAATGACCCGGTACAGCGCAACTCCCCAGCTTTGCTCTGGCGCGTGGGAAAAGCGCAGGCTCTTGAAGGGGATGGCGAACCATACGATGTAGCCGTCCGGCGTAAGGCGGCCTTCGTTTTTCCAAAGCGTGTCAAAACTGTAATCGTAATTCTGGCCTTCGGTGTAGATGGAGTCTTGCTGGATACCGAGAGGATTCGAAAAGAAAACGTAAGCTCGGTGATGGTCGCGAAACGTGTCGAGCAGGACGCCTACACCGTCGTCCTGCAGCACGTCCTCGCGTTTGGAAAGATGCGCGCGTACCTGCCCATCATCGCGGCATACGAAAACCACGTAAAGATTCCTATCGTCGTAGGAAAGATAAGCGGTGGTTTTCTCGGTGGCTTGCGTGCCGTCTCCCGGAACGTTCTGCCGGAAATCGTTTACGGCAAGTTCTGCTTCACGGGGCTTGTTTTCCAGGAAGTCCTCAAGCTTGGGCGGTTTGGTCACGCGCGGAATTCGTGCGAGTGGAATCGTATCTCCGCCGGGCTGCGGAGGAGAGGGCTTCTGAGCCACTCCCGCCGCGGCGAAACACAAAACCACCCACCCAAGCAAAACACTCCGGATCCAGGGCCCCATGCGGTGTATTGCTTATATCTCTTAATCACCGCATTACGCAACAGCCTGGTCGTACTGTTGCTTTATGATTAATCTCGTGCCGGCAAAATTTCGTAACGCCACGTCAATTCGGCGGATTTTTTGAGGGTTGCCGCGACCGAACAATACTTTTCTTCGCTCAGTTGAATTGCCCGTTTGACGCTGCTCTCTTGCACTTTACCGCGCAGACGAAAAAGAATCTCGAGTTTGTTCCACACTTGCGGGTAATCCGTTGCGCGTTCACCGGAACAAATCACTTCCAGTGATTCCAGTTTCTGGCGCTTTTTCTCCAGGATAATGACGATATCGGTAGCGGTGCAGGCCCCTAGCGCCATCAGCAGCAATTCCATCGGGCCGGGTCCAGTATTTGAATTGCGATCGGAATCCATCGCCAGAGCGTGACCCGAAGGGCTGATCGCCACGAATTTCTGTTCACCGATCCATTGCACTTTCGACGTTTGCATTGCGCCACTCCTGTCCGAAGCGAACAGGATAGCAGTTCCGCACCCAGCGGCGCCCCAGGCCTAGCCGGTTCTGGTTTGTGTCAGGGAGGCAACTTCGATGATGGGATTAGCTTGCTGACGCATCACACGCACAAAAATCTCCACGATGCGGGCGTCGAACTGCGCATTCGCGCACCGTTCCAATTCCACCAGCGCTTCCTCCGCAGGACGGCCTTTCTTGTACGTGCGGTCGCTGGTAATGGTGTCATATGCATCGGCGACGGCGACGATGCGCGCGCCAAGTGGAATGCCTTCTCCCCGCAAGGCGTGCGGATAACCGGAGCCGTCATAATATTCGTGATGGTGCAGCACCATTTCGCGAATGCGGGCCAAGGGCGTTAGCGGCTCCAGGATTTTCGCGCCAAAGATCACATGCGACTTCATAGTTTCCCACTCGTCGGGATTCAGTGGGCCGGATTTATTCAGAATCTGTTCGGGAATTCCCACCTTGCCGATGTCGTGCAGTACCGCTCCCAGGCGGATTTCGTCGATCTCCGCGTCGTTCATTTCCATGGCCTCGGCAATCAACGCGGCGTAGGCCGATACTTTCTGCGAGTGTCCCTGCGTGTAATGATCCTTCGCGTCAATCGCGAAAGCCAGCGACGTCACAGTGTCCAGCACGGCTTGCGGCAACGCCTGCGGTCCGGCGTCTTCCGGCGCCTGTGGAGCGGCTGTGATTCCGTTGCCGGCCTCAGTGGCAGCCAAAGATTCAGTGAACTGCTTCAGCCGCTGATAGATTTCTTCGAATGCCTCCGGGCCGGTCGCGAACAAGCGCTTCAGCGTTACGCCGAGATACGCTTCCAATACATCTTTTTTCCATTTTTTTGCTTCGCCCGGATCGAAATGGTCGGCTGTCGAAACGGCGTTGCCGCCCTGGTGCTTCGATAAGTACATCGAAGCGTCAGCGACCTGAATCAATTCTTGTGGTGAAGATCCGTGCAGCGGATAGCAGGCGATGCCGAAGCTCGCGGAAACATTCTTTTCGCGAAGCAGATTATCCGCGCAGACCCAGCTGCGCAGCTTGGAAGCCAATTGCCGGGCTTGTTCCATGGAAGTTTCCGGCATCAGGATCACAAATTCGTCGCCACCATAGCGCGCCACCACGTCGGAGCGCCTGCAATTGGCTTCCAGAATGTGCCCAACGCGCTGCAGTACCAGGTCGCCTTCCAGGTGACCGTAGAAATCGTTCACGAATTTGAAGCGGTCCAAATCCATCAGCACCAGCGCAAAGGCGCGGCCAGCGCGCGTGGACCGCTTCCATTCCGCCGAAAGCGCTTCCATGAAGAAGCGATGCGTCTTCACGCCAGTCAAGCCGTCCGTGATGGCCTGCTCTTGCGCTTTCTGGAAGGTCAGGGCGTTGTGCAGAGCTCCGGCAATCAAATCGGCCAGCGTGCCAAGAAGCAAGACCTCTTCCTCGCTGAAGTCAATGTCTTTCGACGATTCGACGTACAGCACGCCATGCAATTGTTCTGCAAAGAAGATCGGCAACGCCACCGCAGCGGCGGTATCGGCCATCATCGGCTTCAGGGCGGCATCAGCAGCCTGCGACGAGTGGAAGGATGCCGTGTTTCCGTTGCGTGCCACATTACCGACCAACCCGGTGCCCAGCAGTATCCGTTGCCCTAGCGCCCCCCGGCGGTTTCCAGCCTCCGCCTGAATCACCAGCTCGCGCGTGGAATATTCCAGCACTGCAATGCCGATGTGGTCATAGGTGAGCCCGGTTTCCAGCTCTTCCGTCATTTTCGCCAGCATCTCATCGGGATTCAGGGTACCGATGGCATGCCGCGAAATCGTATTGAGCAACGTCAAGTGCCGCGCTTTGGTGCGCTCTTCCTGGAACAACCGCGCATTTTCTATGGCGATACTGGCCTCGCTGGCAAGCACTCGCAGCAATTCCAGATGGCCCTCATCAAATGCTTTGTCTTCGTCGGAAAAAACCGCCATGGCTCCGATGGCGCGGTCATACGCCACCAGCGGCACACAGCAGAAACAACCCTGCTTGCGAATCGGTTCCACGCCCAGCTTCTGCGCTTCCTCGAGGAACTTCTCGCGAATCAGGACTGGCTGCCGCGTGCGGATCACGAATTCGGTGAGGAAATTGCCCGCCGGCCTGGTTCGCCCCGCTTGGCGAATGCCGTCGATGATTTCCAGATCGAAATGCATTTCACTGCGAACGATATCGAGCGATGCGATGTAGAAATTCTCCACGTCGATCAGGCGTCGCAACTCTTCCCAAACCTTGCGTAGCAGATCTTCCTTGTGCAGCGTCGAGCTCAGCGCGCGGCCAATCTCATTCAGCACGTGCAGTTCTTCGGAGCGCCGCGAGGTCTGCTGAATGAGCAGGCTGTTTTCTACCGCCATGCCGATCTGATGTCCAAGAGCCAGCAGCAGCCGCAACTCCGCCGGAGTGAATCGCCGCGCATCCGGCGAGCCCAGCAATAAAACGCCGAAGGCCTGTTCTTTTGCTTGCAAGCTGATCGCAACCACGCTGCGCAGGTGCTGATCCAGAGCCAGCTTGCGGAACCGCCGGATCTGATCTTCCTTTTCCAGCGCCATCAGCGAGTCATCCCGCAAGTCGCGGAAACCCATCAAACCGCCAAGTCGAGACACCAGCGTAACCAGGTAATCGTCCAGCCCCTCTTCCTGCGCCACACGGCAGAATTCATCCTTTAATCCCACGGCAACCACGGAAGTAGGGCCCTGCGGATCGCCATGATTCAGAAACAACGCTCCAGCCGGCAAACGCACCACGCCCAAAACCCGATCCAGCGCTTGCGACAGCATGCGGTGAATTTCGCCACCCGCAAAGCTCGACGCCGCAAGATTCAAATTAGACAGGGCCAGCATATTGCGCTCGACGCGGCGCTTTTCTTCTTCGTACAGCGCCATAACCATCAGCATCGCAGCGAACGTCGCGGGCAGAGCGAAAATTGGATCCAGCGCCACATGCAGCGCGTTCAGGCGCGCTTGAAAGAAATAAAAAAGCAGTCCCAGCGATGCCCAGGCAAAAAAGACCACCGCAAGCAGCCAGTCGGCCAAAGTTTCCTGCAGCCTGCTCTCCACCCAAAACTCGACGGCGACCGCTGAATAGATCGCAAAAGCCAGAAAAATTACCGGGAAGGGGAACACTCTTGATGCATTGGCCATGGTCCAGACCAGAACCACCGCGGCCACACCTACTGCCGCGCCAGACATCAGTGATCGATGGGCGTATTGCCGTGCGCCAAGAAAGAAGAAAATGCCCGCGCCCGCGAACAGCCCTTGGCCGACCGCGGTCTGCACTGCGCTGGCCGCAGCGCTGCCGCTGAGTCCGCTGCCAAGATAATGCAGCGCCAGCAAGCTCCAGCCCGCAGTCCAGTACAGCAGATATATCTGGCGTTTCAGATTGTAGACATAAGCGAAATAGCCGGCCACTAGCGCCGTGGCCACCAGTAACGCCAACGAAATTAAACCGGAATCGATCAAGGACCTATCGCTTCTCCGTCTAGCAACTTGCAGACGGCTGCGCCTGATTCGCATCGCAACGCGAACCGGCAGGTGCAGCACAGTAGCAGCTGGCCACTTTCCCGGGGACTGGCGTGAGCCGTTGCCCGACCGTTCCTGCACAAAACAAAGTACTTGCGATTATGAGTCAGGAAAATTTAAGTGTGCAAGCGTACCGCAGTACTGGTTGCGTAAGTGATAGCAGGCCTTCCTCGCCCGATTCCTTGCCCAGACCTAAGCCACCGAACCGCGAACGCCCGGGAAGTCGTCAGTTTGAAATCAGAGCTTCGAGGCAGCCAGGCGCTTCAGTCCAACCGTCGCCGCCCTGCAATCGGCGGGGGCGGTATGTGCAAATAGCTGTGAAAGTGCCCAGCACTCCCGTGAAAACAGTTGTGCCGCTCCGGACAGGCATGACAGAGTCGGGGCCAAAAGATTCGAACGTAAGCGCCCAGTTAAGCGCAAATGCTTCCGATTCCGGACCCCCTGCGCTAAATATTCCCGCCGCAGTGATGTCCCACGCAGGCCCAACCTGATCTGCTTTCGCCGCAACCGCACAAAGCATTAGACAAAACCGGGACCAACAGAGCCGCTCGCTTCATGCCCAAGCCTCCTTCGGCCATTCGTTTCCTGGGAGGGACTTCGCGAGCCTACGCTGTGGTTCAATTCCTGATTCCTCCAGGTGAACTAGACCGATATTATCGATCGCCCGGCCCGCGTTTGGACCGCAGTATGTCCTTCCATTACACTGTCTTCTTACACGTCCGCAACAAAACTCAAAACCCGGCAAAAGGTCACGCAATCGCACATGTCCGATAATCCAAGTACCACCACCGCCTCCGGAATTCGCGTTCGTTTCGCACCTTCGCCCACCGGCTATCTCCACGTCGGCGGTGCGCGCACCGCGCTTTTCAACTGGCTTTTCGCACGCAGCAAGGGCGGCACCATGATCCTGCGAATTGAGGACACCGACGCCGAGCGCAACAAACCGGAACTGGTCGACGGAATACTCGAAGGTATGCAGTGGCTGGGAGTGGACTGGGATGAAGGACCATTTTACCAGTCGCAGCGCTCCTCGTTATATCTGGAAGCTGCCAGAAAATTGCTCGCCAATGGCTCGGCATTTCTTTGCTACTGCGCGGCGGAGAAATATGTCGGCGGAGATCACGCGGAGGATGGCGTCGAAACACAAAAGGTTCGCCGCGTAACCCGCTGTTCTTGCCGCGATGGCAAGCCTTCCACGCCTGGCGTCAAACCAGCGCTGCGCTTTAAAGTTCCGGTGGGCGGCATCACCAAATTTCTCGACGCCGTTTTTGGCGAACGCGAATTTGCCAACGATGAAATCGAGGACTTCGTCCTGATGCGCTCCGGAAAGGGCGATCGAGAATTCGGCCAGGCCATGTACCAGATGAGCGTCGTTGTGGACGACGTCGACATGCGCATCACCCACGTCGTTCGCGGCGCCGACCACATTTCCAACACGCCCAAACAGGTGCTGCTCTATCGCGCGCTGGGGGTGGAGATTCCCATTTTCGCGCATTTGCCTTTGATTCTTGGCCCAGACAAATCACGCCTTTCCAAGCGCCACGGCGCTACCGACGTCAACATGTACCGCAGCGAAGGTTTTCTTCCCGAGGCATTCCGCAATTTTCTCGCGTTGCTCGGCTGGTCTCCGGGCGGCGATGAGGAATTCTTGCGCACCAGCCAGTTGCTCGAAAAATTCTCGCTGGAAGGCGTGAGCCGCACCAACGGTGTTTTCGATCGCCCCAAGCTCGAATGGTTCAACACGCAATATCTGCAGAGATTGCCGATCGAAGAGCTTCTCCCCTACGTAGAGGCGCAACTGAAGACCAGCAAACTCTGGAAAGACGAATGGGCTGCGGGAACCGGCCATGAGTGGTTCTCAAGGACTGTGGACTTGCTTCGTCCGCGCGTGCGTCTGCTGCCGGACTTCGCTGCCTGGTCGCGCGCATTCTTCACCGATGACTTCGAGCGCGATCCGGCCGCCAGAGAAAAATTCTGGAAAGAGCCTGGCAAAATTAAAGACCTGCTTGCGAAAACCGCGGACGCGCTGGCTGCACTGCGGGAATGGAATCACGATGCCTGCGACCATGCCACCCGCGCTGTCGCCGAAGCCGCGGGCGTCAAAGCTGGACTTTTGATTAACGCGATTCGCGTCGCCATCGTTGGTCAAGGCGTTGCGCCGCCGCTGTTCGATAGCATGGTTGTCCTCGGGCAGCAGCGAGTCGTCGGCCGCCTTCGCGATGCAGTTTCCGAAATTGGCTGAGTGGGCTCTAAACAGTCTCGATGTGCTACAACTTCACAGCAAGCAAACCCAAAATAAGCAAACCCCTGAATGATCGCCATTCTGGGCGCAGCGAGGAATCTCTCCTGCGTTTAAGTAGCTAGGCCAGCAAATGCCAACGTCGCGTCGCGGTTTTTTGCAAAAGCTATGCGCAGTGCCTCTTGCAGGCATTCCGGATTCGCAACTCTTCAAACCGGTTTCCCTTTTCGAGAAAGACGACCTGCAATCGCGCTTGGCCGCCGATCCTCTCCGTCCGCAATTCCATTTGCTCCCCGCGAAAAACTGGATGAACGATCCCAACGGTCCGATCTTCTGGAAGGGCATGTATCACATGTTTTTCCAGTACAACCCCAATGCGGCGGTATGGGGCCAAGTGCACTGGGCTCACGCCATCAGCCCGGACATGATTCACTGGAAACATTTGCCGGTTGCGCTTGCTCCGACTTCTGGATGGGCCGATGCGGACGGCTGTTTCACCGGCAGCGCCGTGGACGATGGCGGCACCGCTACAATCCTTTACACCGGCGTGAAAACCGTTGCGCCACAATTCGCCACCTTACGTGATGGAACGCACAACTTCCGCGAAGTCCAGTGCCTTGCGACCTCCGACGATCCGCAGCTCCGTACCTGGAGCAAATGGAAAACGCCGGTCATCGAACCGCCGGCTGATCCGCTGCTGACTGGCTTCCGCGATCCTTTTCTGTGGCGCGATCGCGGCGTCTGGTACCTCGGCGTGGCTTCCGGCGTGCGCAAGCTAGGCGGCAAGGTGTTGCTCTACGGTTCGAAAGACTTGCGACAATGGGAATATCTGCATCCTCTTGCATCCGGCAAATGGACGGAAAAAGAAAATATCAATCCCGTGGATTCCGGCGAAATGTGGGAATGTCCCGACTTTTTTCCGCTCGGTTCGAAGCACGTGCTGCTTTATTCCACCGCAGGAAAAGTTATTTGGGAAACCGGTGAGTTTGACCCGAAGGAATCGGTGTTTCATCCGCAGAGGAGTGGAGTGCTGGATCACGGCGCGTACTACGCGCAAAAAACTCAGCTCGATGCACAAGGCAATCGCATACTGTGGGGATGGATTCCAGAAGAGCGCCCGGAGGCCGAGTTCAGCGCCGCCGGATGGGCTGGATGCATGGCGCTGCCGCGCGTCTTATCTGTCAGTGCTGGAAATGATCTCGAGATGCGCGCCGCTCCTCTGTTGTCTTCGCTGCGTGATATAAAGCTCGCTTCGTTAGTGCAGCAGACTTCGCCGAAAGAGCGCGCTCGCGCACTGAATTCAGTCCAGATTGAAAATCTCGCTGGCGAAATGAGCTGGCGGATCGCAACGGGGGCATTTTCCTTTGCGATTGGCGATACAGCTGGGGCATGGTGGTCGCTGAAAATATCCCGGTCTGCATCCCGTTTGACATTGCGGGTGAATGAAAAATCAATCGAATTGCCAGCGTCGGATGCCAGCGAAATGCGATTTCACCTTCTGCTGGACGCGTCCGTCGCCGAATTGTTCTGCAACCATCTGCACGTGCTTACCTCACGAATCTACCGCAAGCCGAACGGACCGCTCCGCGTGCAAGTGTCTGATTCCGAACCTGCCGCGCTGCTGACGCTGGAAGCGTGGCAATTGCGGCCAATCTCTTCAGACCGTCTGACGAGTTAATGGCTGCTTCTACCTGTCATCCTGAGGCGATCCGATGAGGATCGTCGCAGGATCTCAACTGTCGGCTTCTGCAGTGCGTATCGGCCATAGCGGCTCAATGGGGCGGCTGCGTCCCCGCTCCCATCTGCTTCTCGAATTTTTTGTGGAACACCGTCACCCCCATCACCGGATTCGCTTCCGGTCCGGTGATGGTGATCGGCAAAACGGTGCCCGCGCCGTTTTTGGAGAAAAACGGATCAATCGCTTTCAGGAAAAATGATTTTGCGCCGGTTACTGTCTGCGAAAGCTTGGCCTGCATTTTCAGATTTCCCCGCATGTCGATGTTGCGAGCGCGAATGTCATAAGTGCCAGCCAGTTCCACGTCCGCGCCCGGAACGGAAAACGTCAACTTGGAAAAACGGATCACGTCGTTCTTCAACGCGAAAACGCCTTTCATATCCGTCACCGCGCTGCCCGCATCGTTATCTTTAGGCTGCCCTTCCGCGCGCCGGCTGAAGCTTTGCAATTTCTCGCGTATGTCGGAGTTGGTCCACCGCGCATCGGTTATCGCGAAACTACCGTCCAGCGTCATTTTGTCGATTACCTTTTCTTTCCCCGCAGGCAGATGCAGTTTGGCTTTGACGTCCACCGGCCCGCGCAAAAACGGCCGATCAGAATTGATTGCCAGCTGCAGGATGTCTTCAATGCGCCCTTTTGGGGTGGTTACGTCGAGCTCAATGTCATGGCCTTTCTTCGGCACATTCTCCACGCTGCCCGATGCGACGATTACCGATTCGCCCAGCAGCGCATTCACCGGATGCAGCAGTGTGTCGCCGTTCGTGCCGTCCACGGTCGCGGAAAAATCCGTGCGCAGCACTACCGGCTTTCCCACGTTGTCCAGCGAGAAATCCGGCGTGGTGGTTTCTCCGCTCACTTCCAGGCTATTCAGTTGCCCCTTGAACTCGCCGGTCGAGGATAAAATTCCGGCAATACCGGGGAAAGGGCCGAGGTCGGCGTTTTCGAATCGGTAGCTGCCCAGCACCGGAGTATCCCCAGGCACATCGATGTTCCACGGGCCGAATTGTCCTCTGGTTTCAATTTCGCCTTTCGGTTTGGCGTTGGTCAGCGTCCCGCGATAAAAAAAAGCTTTGTTCAATCCCACTTCCGTCAACACTAGCCGGTGGATTTCCCAATCCAGCGGATCCTTGCCGGGCTTATTTGAAAAAACCAGCAGCTCGGTTTGGTCGCAATCAATCTCCGCTGCCATCACCGGGGGTATCACGCGATTTGTGAGGAGCGGAGGAGCAGCTTTACCGGCCTGCGGCTGCCGAGGAGGAACCGTGATCACCATCCGCTGCACGTGAATACGCTTGATTCGGTGCGGCGCTCGGAAAATGCTCCAAAATCCCGTTTCGAAGGAAAACTTCTCGATGCGGATCATCGGCGTGGTTTCGGGCCGGTCGCGATAGTGGATGGAGAGTCCTTCGCCGCTCACCTGCATTCGCGGCAAAACCTGCACGTGAAAATCTTCCAGATCCACATTGCTCTGGAATCTCGTTTCAAGCTCTTGCACGAGCCAGTCGCGCGTCCTCAATTCGGCGGCCCGTTTGCGTGTATACGCCGCGGCCAGCAGAAACAGCATGAACAACAACACCGTGGCCACTGTGATGCTGATGCTTTTTGCGAATTTCGAAAGCTGCATGTCGGGAAGTTTCGCAGACCAGTTGCGGACTCGCTACTGTTTCTCGAACAATTCAGCGTGGCTAGGGTGAGATTCCTCGGCCGATACATGAATCACTGCATCTACGGGCAGCGTCGCGGGTGGCAGGCAGACGTCGCTGCTGCACGCCTGGTAATGAAGCTTCAGCGCAATATGCTGTTCGCCGAGCGGAGCATTTCGTTCTACCGTGACCGGCAGGCGCAGCACGACTGTGTCGGTATAAACATTCAGCGGCTTGTCTTTGGTAAAGTTGAATTTGTGCAGCGTCCCTTTTGGGTAGCTGACCGCCCCTGTTTTGAATCCGGCTGGCACTTCCGCTTTCAAATCTGTTGGAATCAGATAATCAAAGGTAGGTTCGCGAGCGTTCACGTGATAGCCGTCGCGTATCTTGATTACCACGGCGATTTGCATTTCCCTGCCGCGCGCCACCGGTTCGAACGATGCATAGGCGCTTGGCTTAACCACGTCGCGCGCTGCCGGAATCTGTGAAAACACCGATGCGACGAACGCCAGCGTTAACGAAGCGGCAGCGGTGCCGGCGC
>Ga0307474_10003627_pt1 | contig 11127 bp, 8 predicted proteins | sample atmos_gasesECM1C_2_FD_203312 | JGI IMG/M metagenome (GOLD analysis project Ga0307474, IMG submission 203312) | Hardwood forest soil microbial communities from Morgan-Monroe State Forest, Indiana, United States - atmos_gasesECM1C_05 | ecosystem: Environmental > Terrestrial > Soil > Temperate...
GATTGAAGGAAGTCATCGCCATCATTGAAGGCCATCGGGTTTTTTCTCAGCTGAAATATGAAAGCGGTGTACACCGCGTTCAGCGCGTTCCCGCCACCGAGCAGCAGGGACGCGTCCATACTTCGGCGGTCACAGTCGCCGTGCTGCCCGAGGCCGAGGATGTGGACATCAAGATCGAAGCCAAAGACCTGCGCATCGACACCTTCTGCTCCTCCGGTCCAGGCGGGCAGTCGGTGAATACGACTTATTCCGCGGTGCGCATCACGCACATTCCGACGAATACGGTGGTGAGCTGCCAGGATGAGAAGTCACAAATTAAGAACCGCGAGAAGGGGATGCGTGTGTTGCGCTCGCGGCTTTACGAAATCGAAATGGAAAAGCAGCAACAGGCGCTGGCTAAAGAGCGTAAGGCAATGGTTGGTTCCGGCGACCGCAGCGAGAAGATCCGCACATATAATTTTCCGCAGAACCGTCTTACCGACCATCGCATCGGATTCACTATCCACCAGTTGGAAGCTGTGATGGATGGCAAACTGCAACCGCTCATCGAAGCGCTCACTACACATTATCAGGCAGAGAAATTAAAACAGGAAACCGGCAGCGTGGTGTGAGGGCGGGTTGGAGGACGGCTGCGCCGTGCCTCACTTAACAGGGGTCAAGCGAGCAACCCGAATAGTCTTACTCGGCAACTAAACTGCGATATGTCAAACGGAAGATCTCATTCTCTTGTCGCACTGGCCGGTTTCGGTCTCGCCACCGCCGGCGCCGCTTGGTATGGTTCCCGTTATAGCCATCGCGCAAGTCGCGACAGATCGTACAGCCAGCTCAAGAAGCCTAGCTTCACTCCGCCCGACGAAATTTTGCCTGTCGTGTGGACCTCGCTCTACGCGATGATCGCATGGTCAGGATGGCGGATATGGAGCGCTGCACCGTCACGCGAACGCAAACACGCGCTGCGACTGTGGATTTCGCAACTCAGCGCCAACGCAAAGTGGTCGAAACTCTTTTTTGGCGAACATCGCCCGACACTCGCGCTTGCGGACGCGATTGCGCTTGAGGGAATGATCTTTTCCTACATTAAGGCGGCCCGGAAAGTCGATCGCGCCGCCGCTAATGCGTTCATTCCTTACGCCGCATGGGTCGCATTCGCCGCAGTGCTCAATTCGGAGATCGCCCGGCTCAATCCGCGTGACGCGTAACCACTCCGACTCGAGAAGAAATATTTCGCACTTCTTGTTTTCCCGCCTTTTTCCCCATTCTGCATGCTCTGTGATGAAATGGATTTGTGCAACTGAAACAAGCCCTCAGTGAGGCGGTCGCACTCCTGACCGCGAACAACGTTCCTTCTTCCCGCATGAATGCGGAACTCCTGCTGATGTTTACTCTTGGCTGCGACCGTGCTTACCTGTACGCGCACCCGGAACGCAGTCTGACTGCCGAGGAAAGAACTCGGTATGAAGCGGCGCTGTCTGAGCGAGTTCGCGGCGTACCCGCGCAATATATTACCGGGCATCAGGAATTCTGGGGCATGGATCTGATCGTCACGCCCGCCGTTCTGATCCCACGTCCCGAAACCGAGCACGTAATCGAAACGGTCCTGGAACTGGCCAAAGCGCAGAAGTCAGAAGGGCAAGCGGGTCCACCCCGTACGGTGCGCATCGTTGATGTTGGAACTGGCTCCGGCTGCATCGCGCTGGCGCTCGCCCACGAACTGCCGCACGCCGAAATCCACGCGGTCGAGGTGTCCAGCGCGGCTCTCGAAATCGCGCGGGTCAATGCCGCGAGACATCAACTTGAAAAACGAATTCACTTTCAGGAAGCGGACCTGCTCGCAGCATGTGAAGATAATTTCTTCGACTTCATTGTCTCTAACCCACCCTACGTCGGAGAATCGGAGGAAGATGAAGTCCAACTCGAGGTCCGCAAGTTTGAACCGCGGGGTGCCGTCTTCGCCGGCCCCAGCGGATTAGAGACGATCGCCCGGCTGATCCCGCAAGCGCACGCAGCATTGCGGAGCGGGGGATGGCTGGTGACGGAGATCAGCGGGACTATAGTGGACGGCGCCAAGAAGCTTTTGAGGGGATGGGGGGGGATGCGAATCGTCCATGATCTGCAAGGCATTCCGCGGGTCATCGCAGCGCCAAAAATCTCTGCGAAGGCGCTCTAACGCGGCACGCTGACCGGCTGAATCTCTTCCACGTCGACAATGTTCGTTGGGTACTTGCCGGTATAGCAAGCCGAGCAATAGGAAGTTTTCTCTCCTTCGCCGCACGCTTTTTTCAATCCCTCCAGCGAGAGGTAAGCGAGCGAATCGACGCGAATGTAGTCGCGAATCTCGTCAATCGATTTATTGGCGGCGATGAGTTGCCCTTTTGACGGCGTGTCCACGCCATAGTAGCAGGGCGAAATCGTCGGAGGACACGAAATCCGCATGTGAACTTCTTTCGCTCCCGCATTGCGGATCATGCGAACGATCTTCCGGCTGGTGGTGCCGCGCACGATCGAATCGTCGATCAATACCACGCGCTTCCCTTCCAAAAGGGACTGCACTGGGTTCAGCTTGAGCTTGACACCGAAGTCCCGCACACTCTGGCTCGGTTCGATAAACGTACGTCCCACGTAGTGATTGCGGATTAACCCGAAGCGGAAAGGGATGCCGCTCTCCGCGGCGTAGCCCACGGCGGCGGTGACCCCCGAATCCGGTACGGGAACCACGAGATCGGCATCCACCGGGGCTTCGCGCGCCAACTGTCTTCCCATCTCTTCGCGGCTGGTCTGCACGGCGCGGCCAAACACCCTGCTATCGGGACGCGAAAAATAGACGTGCTCAAAAATACAGCTCGACTGCGGGGCGGCGGTGGAATAAAAACGCGAGGTGATTCCTTCGGGCCCAACCACGATCAATTCTCCGGGCTTAACGTCGCGCTCGTAAGTGGCCCCGATAAGATCGAAGGCGCAAGTCTCCGATGCGAAAACGATGGTGTCGCGTTTCTGGCCCTCGAGCGCCGCGATGCGACCCATGGCCAGAGGACGGAAGCCGCGCGGATCGCGCGCCGCAATGATGCGATCTGGACTCATGACCACCAGCGAAAACGCGCCCTCGACGCGCCGCAACGCGTCCGCTATCGCTTCGGGCAGAGTGTGCTCGCGCGATAGCGCGATCAGGTGAACGATCACTTCGGTATCGCTATTGGTTTGAAAAATCGAACCCTGGCGTTCCAAGCGGCCGCGCACTTCGGCGGCGTTCACCAGATTGCCGTTATGCGCTACTCCAATCGAACCTTTATTCGATTGCACCAGAATCGGTTGCGCGTTGAGCAGTGCCGAATCGCCAGCCGTCGAATAACGGGTGTGACCGACGGCCAGCGTGCCCCGGATTTTCGAGAGAACATCCTCAGTGAAGATGTCGGCGACCAGGCCCATTGCTTTGTGAACGCGCGAGGTGAGACCGTCGGAGGTGACAATCCCTGCGGATTCCTGCCCGCGATGCTGGAGCGCATGCAGTCCCAGGTAAGCGAGTTTCTCTGCTTCAGGATGAGCGAAGATCGCCACTACCCCGCACTCGTCGTGGAACTTATCGAGGAACATTCAGCTCCTTAAACTCCCGGCTCTTAGCTCTCCGACTCTAGCTCTTAGCTCAACTTCCACTCTTAACGATCAACCTTCCAATCGAACTATCCAAATTCAATTGCAATTTAATCCGCCGCGAGGAGTTGGGGCTCAGCCCGAAGCGCGACTTCCAGAGCACTCTCGTAAACCGCAACGAGTTCAGAAACCGGAGCGGACAAAACCAGTCTTCTGTCGAGCGAGATCTCGAGTCGCTCCGGAATTGTCGTACCCAGCACGTCGGCGGCAGTTCCATGTTCCTCCGCTACTTGTTTGATTCGCGAAATATTAGCCGGGTCGCAAGAGAGCACGAGGCGGCTCGCATCTTCTCCAAACAGCACAAACTCGGCGGGAAGTCCGTGGGAAGCAAGTTCCACTCGCGCACCGATGGCTTTCGCGAATGCCTTCTCTGACAGCGCGACTGCCAATCCGCCATCCGAGCAGTCATGGACAGAATCCAGCAAACCCTGCTGGATCATTTCGATCACTGCTTTCTGCAGCCCGGCTTCTTTCTCCAAATAAAGTTCGGGAGGATATCCCCACAGCGCGCCCAGAATTTCTTTGGCATATTCCGACGATCCAAACTCACTCTGCACATCGGTGATATCGGCTGCTTCGCCCGCCCGCAATAGCACAATCGTGCGGCCAGTGGCGGCGAAATGCATCTTCGCGGTCTTGTGTACGTCGTCGAGAATCCCCACTACTCCGAGTACGGGAGTGGGATAAATGCCTTCCCCCAGCGTCTCATTGTAGAAACTGACGTTGCCACCGGTGATTGGGATCTCGAGCTCCTCGCAGGCTTTGGTTATGCCATCGATGGTTTGCGAAAACTGCCACATGATATGCGGCTTTTCCGGATTGCCGAAGTTCAGGCAATTGGTTGCGCCCACGGGAGTCGCGCCAGAACACGCAACTTTGCGTGCAGCCTCCGCGACAGCGTGCATCGCACCCAGCCGCGGATCGAGATAACACCAGCGTCCGTTGCCATCGAGCGCCATCGCCAGGCCACGTTGAGAACCCTTGATACGAATCACGCCCCCGTCGCCTGCACCCGGCGCTTCAACCGTGTTGGTCTGAACCATGTGATCGTATTGCTGCCAGACCCAACGCTTGCCGCAAATGTTGGGGCTTGCTAGAAGCTGCTTAAGACCTGACGTCAAATCGCCGCCCAGGTCGAGCTTAATGTACTCAGGCATCTCGCGATGCACGGGTGGCTCCCATCGGGCGAGCGGACGTTTATATACCGGCGCATCGTCAGTCAGCGCCTGATTCGGAATTTCCGCTACGACCTCGCCGTGATGCAGCACGCGCAGTTTATTGCCGACGGTGACCCTTCCGACTTCGACGGCGTCCAGCCCCCACTTTTCAAAAACGCGAAAGACCTCGTGTTCGCGGCCTTTTTGCGCGACCAGCAACATGCGTTCCTGGGATTCGCTCAACATAATCTCGTAGGGCGACATGCCAGTCTCACGCTGCGGAACGCGGTCGAGTTCAATTTCAATGCCAACACCGCCACGCCCGCCCATCTCGCAGGTCGAACAGGTTAGCCCGGCAGCACCCATATCCTGAATGCCGACGATCGCTCCGGTCTGCATGGCTTCGAGGCAAGCTTCGAGAAGCAGTTTCTCAAGAAACGGATCGCCGACTTGCACATTAGGGCGCTTGGCCTCCGAGGCTTCGCTGAATTCCTCACTCGCCATAGTCGCGCCGTGGATGCCGTCACGCCCGGTCTTGGCGCCCACGTAGATCACCGGATTGCCTTCACCCGCTGCCCGCGCATAGAAAATTTCATCTTTACGCACCAGGCCTATGGCAAAGGCATTCACCAGCGGATTGCCGGAGTAGCAGGGTTCGAACTTGGTTTCGCCGCCAAGGTTAGGCACGCCGAAGCAGTTGCCATAGGACGCGACGCCGCTGACCACGCCTTCGAGGATGGCATGATTTTTGTGGATGTCTTTCTGGCCCGAACGGCCGAGGGCGGCCGCTCCTACACCACCTGTTATCGGTCCAAAGCGCAACGAGTCCATCACTGCGACTGGTCTCGCGCCCATGGTAAAAATGTCGCGCAGGATTCCGCCCACGCCGGTGGTTGCGCCTTGAAACGGTTCGATGAAAGAAGGGTGATTATGCGATTCGATCTTAAAGGCGCAAGCCCAGCCGTCGCCGATGTCGATGATGCCGGCATTTTCCCCCGGTCCTTGCAGCACGCGCTTGCTGCGCGTAGGCAGACGCTTCAAGTGGACGCGCGACGATTTGTAGGAACAATGCTCGCTCCACATAACGCTGAAGATACCCAGCTCGGTAAGCGTGGGCTCCCGTTGTCCGAGAAGCTGCTTGATCTTTTCGTACTCGTCGGAGGTGAGGCCGTGCTGCCGCAGGGTCTCCGCAGAAACGGCAGAAGTTGTGGAGGCAGGCATGGGGAAACTCTATTGTCGCACTTAGCGGGAAGGCTGGGTAGGGCTGTGATCACGATTTGTTTGAATCGTCACTTCCCGGATTTCCGGTAAGATGCCAGCCAGATGAAATCGATTATTGTTGGAACGGCGGGGCACATCGATCACGGTAAAACCGCCCTGGTGAAGGCTTTGACCGGGATCGACGCGGACAGGCTCGAGGAAGAGAAGCGGCGCGGAATCACCATCGATCTCGGATTCGCGCACATGACCTTGCCCGCGGCGAACGGCGAAACACTGCGGTTGGGATTTGTCGACGTGCCCGGACACGAGCGCTTTGTGCGCAACATGCTGGCGGGCGTGGGCGGGATCGATTTAGTGCTGCTGGTGATTGCCGCGGATGAGGCGATCAAACCGCAGACGCGGGAGCATTTCGACATCCTGCAACTGCTGGGCGTGCAGCGTGGGATCACGGTGCTCACGAAATCCGATGCGGTGGATGCGGAGACGCTCGACGTGGTTCGACTGGAGGTGGAAGAGTTTCTACGTGGAACATTTTTGGATGCGTCGAAATCTCCGGTTCTCGCGGTGAGTTCTCTGACAGGTGCGGGGCTGGAGGAACTCAAGCGCGCGATGGTAAAGGCGGCTGCCGAAGTACAGCCGCGAGACGCCCGCACGATCGCTCGCCTGCCGATTGACCGGGTCTTCACCATGAAAGGGTTCGGGACAGTAGTCACCGGAACGCTGGTAGCGGGGACGATTCGCCGGGAAAACGAGCTGGAGGTTTTTCCGACAGGGCTTCGGGTACGGGTACGCGGCGCGCAGGTGCATGGGGATTTTGCCGACTCGGCCATTGCCGGGCAACGAACCGCGCTAAATCTAGCAGGTGCCAGCACGGAGGAATTGTCGCGAGGGATGACGCTGGTACCTCCGGCAACCTTGGCGAAAACGCGGCGGGCGGATGTTTCGCTGCGGCTCCTGGCTTCGGCGACTCGTCCGCTGAAAAGTCGAGCACGGGTGCATCTTCACTGTTACACGATGGAGACGGTGGCGGAGGTGGTTCTCTACGGCACGAGGCAGGTCGCGCCCGGCGAAACGGCGTTCGCGCGCCTGAAGCTGACCGAGCCGGCTCTGCTGTTGCCGGGAGACCGGTTCATTCTCCGCCAGTTTTCGCCGGTAGTGACGATCGGCGGTGGGGTTGTTTTGGACGCGGCGCCGATTGCCGGTATGCCGGAGCACGCCGAGTTCTTGAAAACATCGGCGGAGGGCAATGCGACAGCAATTCTGGCAGCGCGGGTTCGAAGACGGAATCATAACGGCATTTCGATATCGCAACTGACTGCGGAAACCGGCTGGACCAGGAACTTTATTGAGGCTCAACTAACGGAGGCGGGCAAGGCGGAGCGCGTCGCGCGGGCTGGAGAACTGCTCCTGCATTTTCCCGCGCTGGAGGCGCTGAAGGTCGACATCGTAGCTACGGTCGAGGACTTTCAGAAAAAGAACCCTCTCGTCAGCGGGATCCAGAAACAGGAACTACGTGAGCGGGCGAGAGCCTCAGCCGAAGTGTTTGAGGTCATCCTCGAAACGCTGGTGCGTGAGAAAAAGATTGAAATTGTGGGTGACGTAGTGCGCTTGCCGGGTCACGGCGTGGTGATGAAGGATGAGGAGTCCGAATCGAAGAAAAAGATTGAGGACGCATTCGCCTCGGCGGGGCTGAAAGTTCCGGCGCTCCATCAGGTAATCGCCGGCCTGAAGATCGACAAAGTGCGGGCGCAGAAAATTGTGACCCTGCTGTTGCGGGACAAGGTCTTGATCAAGGTTTCAGACGAACTGGTGTTTCATCGCAGCGCACTGCAGGAGTTGCGACGGCAACTGCTGGCGTACAAGGCGAAATTGGCAACCATCGACGTCAGCAAATTCAAGGAGTTGACTGGAGTAAGCCGCAAGTACGCAATTCCTCTGCTGGAATATCTGGATCGCGAGCGAGTGACACGACGCGTAGGAGATGCGCGGGAAATTCTTTGATCGCGGATTTCCGGGTCGACATCGATATACGGAAGCAGAACTTGGCTTATCCGCTTGATGTCCTGAAGGCCGGGGACTGCGACTTAAATTTTTTCCTCCGGAAATTCCAGTTCCAATCCCAGCGGATCCGTGAACCGGTTGGTGAGGTTGGCAAGGCCCGCCAGCATGTGGATGTCGACGATCTCAGGATCGGAGAAATGCTTCTTGAGTTCGTCAAAGTCCGTTTCCGCGATTTCGTGCGGAGCGCGGGTTAGCCTCTCGACATAGATCAGGGCCGCTCGTTCTTTTTCACTGTATCGCGAATAGTTTCCTGCCTTGAGCGTCGCCCAGTCTCCGGCGGCAAGACCGGCACGCTTCGACGACGCGAGATGGTGCTGAGTGCAATAGCGGCATCCGTTGATGAAGGAGACTCGGAGATAGATCATTTCATACAACTTGCGGTCTAAGGATCTTCCAACGGTGGCATAGAAGCTGAGAAAACTCTTGAGCATCTCGGGACGATGGGCGAGGGCCTTCTGCACATTACCGGGCTTGCCGCGGAGCGTGGTGTCGTAAATTTCTCGCACTTCCGGAGTCGCAGACTCCGGAGCGATAAGGGCGATGCGTGCCATCGAATCCTCCGACTTCAAACAGATTTTACTCATGATAGACGAATCGCTCCTACCCGAAGTGACAGGCGTACTGGAGATGAAGAATCGATCTGTCGATCGATCCAGCGAGCCTCCGCCTGAAGGATTTCGGATTCATCGTGATTCTGCTTTGTTCGGCGTGGTTATTTGCGGCAGGCCAACACTCCAGATAACCTGGGTGCGCCGGAACGATCGATCGCTTTGCGTGGCCAGCCACTCCACGTTGACTAGCCGGCAAGAAAACTTGCTGCGACTCACCGGTCACCGCTCATTTCCGACCTGCAATCCGATCTACTCACTGATACGATCATTGACGTGGGGACGACGTCGTGAAAGCGCAGAGCGCCAAAAAGACAACTGCCGAAGCCGTGCGGTTATTCCACGACCAGGACGCCTGGCAGGGGTGGCTGGAAAAGAATCATCTCAAATCCAATGGCTTATGGTTGCGGCTGGCGAAGAAAGGTTCAGGACTGAGGTCGGTTTCATACAGCGAAGCGGTGGAGATTGCCCTTTGCTATGGCTGGATCGATGGTCAGAAGAAGGCGGAAAGCGAACAAGCCTGGCTGCAGAGGTTCCTTCCCCGATCGGCGAGAAGTATTTGGTCGAAGATAAATCGGGAAAAGGCGCTTGCCTTGATCGCGCAGAACCAGATGAAATCCGCGGGCTTGAAAGCAATAGAGGCTGCCCAGGAAAATGGGAGTTGGGAAGCAGCCTATGATTCGCCCCGGTCGGCCGAAGTGCCAACCGATCTGCAGGCGGCGCTGGATGCGAGTCCAAGGGCCCGGGAGTTTTTCCAATCGCTCGACCGGGCGAACCGCTACGCAGTGCTGTTTCGGATTCAGACCACGAAGGAAGCGGTAGCTCGGGCTGCGAAGATTCGTCAGTTCGTAGAAATGCTCGAACGAAATCAGAGAATTCATGAGCCCCGCAAATTGCGCGGCTACTCGAAGTAGGTGGTAGACCAATGCCCAGAGTCAGGATTATCGGAGCAGGATTGGCTGGATCGGAAGCGGCGTGGCAGTGTGCCAATCGTGGCGTGGAAGTTGAGTTGTTTGAGATGCGGCCGGTGCGGTCGACTCCAGCGCACCAGACGGCAGATTTCGCGGAACTCGTGTGTTCGAACTCGCTGAAATCAGATTCTGAGAACACGGCGCCATGGCTGCTGAAGGAAGAGATGCGGCGAGCAGGATCGCTGCTGTTGGATATCGCGCATCAGTGTGCCGTTCCGGCGGGACATGCGTTGGCGGTGGATCGAGTCACATTTGCCGCAAGAGTGACGGAGGCGATTTCGCGTGAACCGAAAATCACCGTGCGGCGGGAAGAGGTGAGGCGGATCGAAGAATCTGACGATGGCGTCACAGTCATCGCTAGCGGGCCTTTGACCTCGGACGCCCTGACTGGAGAAATTGCGCGGCTAAGTGCATTCGAAGAGCAATCGAAACCTGAGCGAGCGACTCGTCCCCCCGGTCAGGAGCCCGCCTCACCCACTCCTGCCTTATATTTTTACGACTCGATTAGCCCGATTGTGGAAGCAGACTCGATTGACATGTCGCGGGTATATATGGCGGCAAGGTACGACAAGGGCTCGGCTGACTATATCAACTGTCCAATGACGCGGGCAGAATACGACTTGCTTTACGATGCGTTGCTGGCGGCACAATCCGTGGAGCAACGCGATTGGGAGAAATTGAATTATTTTGAGAGCTGTTTGCCGGTTGAAGAGATTGCGCGGCGCGGCCGGGACACGCTGCGCTTTGGTCCAATGAAGCCGGTCGGGCTGAAGGATCCGCGCACGGGGCGGATGCCGTATGCGGTGGTGCAGTTGCGCCAGGAGAATCTGCGAGCCGATTCCTACAACCTTGTGGGATTTCAGAATCATTTGAAATTCGGAGAACAGGCGCGTGTGCTGCGTATGATTCCTGGGCTGGAGGGCGCGCGGTTTCTGCGTTACGGCCAGATTCATCGCAATACATACATCAACAGCCCGGCGCTGCTGCGCGAAACGTTGCAGATGAAAGCACACCCCTGCGTTTTATTTGCCGGCCAGATTTGCGGCGTGGAAGGCTACGTGGAGTCGATTGCAACAGGGCTGATGGCGGGAATATTCGCGGCGGACTTGGTGCACGGGGTTCAGCCGGTGGCGCCGCCGCGGGCTTCGGCGTTCGGATCTCTGACGCATTACGTCGCGCATGCCGAGGCGAAGAACTTCCAGCCCGCGAACATTACCTTTGATCTTTTGCCTGCTCTTGAGAAAACGATTCGCGATCGCAAGCAGCGGCATCGGGCGCAATGCGAGCTGGCGCTGGGACAGTTTGACGAGTGGATGGAACTGATGGGAGCGACGGCAGTCAAAGCTTGAACTGCGGAGGGCTCGGAACAGCGGCGCGGAGAGCGCGGAGAGATGCCGTTGATTGCGCAACTTGAGATTCGCCGCGCAGGGCCGGAGGATGCGGCTGTAGTTGCCTGGGTGCTGC
>Ga0307474_10003628_pt1 | contig 11127 bp, 13 predicted proteins | sample atmos_gasesECM1C_2_FD_203312 | JGI IMG/M metagenome (GOLD analysis project Ga0307474, IMG submission 203312) | Hardwood forest soil microbial communities from Morgan-Monroe State Forest, Indiana, United States - atmos_gasesECM1C_05 | ecosystem: Environmental > Terrestrial > Soil > Temperate...
GCCGCGCCGGCGCCGGCGGCACCGCCGGCCAGCTCTTTCTCGGTGTAGAAGGTCTCGCACGGCGAGCAGTACCATCCCTCGTGGACCGCCGCGTAGAGATCGCCGGCGGCATCCAGGCGGCGGATGATCTCGCGCACGCCGCGCGCGTGGCGCTCCTCGGTGGTGCGCACGAAGTCGTCGTAGGAGAAATCAAGCTTCTCCCGGAGCTCCTGGTAGTGGCTGACGACCCGGTCGGCGAGCTCGAGCGGAGCGATCCCCTCGCGCTTCGCCGCCCGTTCGATGTTCTGGCCGTGCTCGTCGGTCCCGGTCAGGAAGCGCACGTCTTCGCCGAGCAGGCGGTGATAGCGCGCCAGGGCGTCGCAGACCGTGGTGGTGAAGATGTGCCCGATGTGGGGCACGTCGTTCACGTAATAGATCGGCGTGGTGATGTAGTAGGTGCGCTTGGACATGGTGCCTCGGCCGGCCGCCCGGCGGCCGTGGGGAACGGGGATTGTAGCAGCCGGCGCGGTCGCCGGCCGGCGGCCCGGCTCGTCGCGCCGCCCTCCTTCTCGCTCAGCTGGGGCTCAGCCGGGGCTCAGCTGGGCAGTTCCCCGCCCTCCTCGCCGGCAGCCGCCAGCTCCTTGGAGGTGAAGCGGTAGTGATTGCCGCAGAACACGCAGTCCGCCTCGATGGCGCCGTCTTCCTCGGCCAGGTAGTCACGGTCCTCGGCCGACAGCAGCACCAGGTGGCGCTGCAGGCGCTCGCGGCTGCAACGGCAGCGGTAGCGCAACGGCCCGGTCTCCTTGAGCTCGCGGTCGAGGCCGGCGAGCGCCACGTCGAGCACGCGGTCGACGCCCCCTTCCTCGAGCAGCCAGCTGACGCCGGGCATCCGCGCCAGGTTGCTCTCGAGGCGCGTCACCACTTCCTCGGGCGCCCCGGGCAGGACCTCGACGATCACGCCGCCGGCCGCCGCCACTCCGCTCTTGCGCCCCAGCACGCCGACCAGCACGGCCGAGCGGCTCTGCTCGCTCTGCTCGAGGTAGTGGGCCAGATCGTCGCCGATCTCGCCGGTCTGCAGCGCCACGTGGCTGTGATAGCTGCCGCCGTCGCCGAACTCGCGCAGCACCCGCAGCTTGCCGGCGCCCACGGCGTTGCCGACCGCCAGCTTGCGATTGGGCAGGTCGGGCACCACCACGCGGGGATCGCCGACCGTGCCGCGGATGTTACCCTCCTCGTCCACCTCGACCAGCACCTGGCGCAGGGGCCCGTCGCCGCGGATGTCCAGCACCAGGCGGCTGGGGGTCTTGGTGGCGAGGCGCAGCAGCATGGAGGCGCCGGCCACGGCGCGGCCCAGCGCCGCGGCGGCCACCGGCGTCAGGTCCAGGCGGTCGCGCACCTCGCGCACGATGTCGGTGACGTCCACGGCCACCCAGCGCAAGGCGCCACGGCCGGCCATTCCGAGCTGCAACCGGCGCTCGGGCGCCACCGCCTCCTCGGCGGGCTGGCCGCCGGCAGCGCTCCCGTTTCCATGCTCATCGGGTCTGGTCATCGTCGTGTCTCTTTTCGGGGCGGGCCGTTCGTGAGCGGCCGGCGGCGCAACAGCTGCAAACGTGGAGACGTCGGGACGCCCGGCCCGGCGGCGGCCCGCCGGATCTCCGCCGCGGCGGGCGCGGCGGGAATCCGGGAATCTAGGCCGGCAGCGCGGCGAGGGCCGCGCGGTAGACTTCGCGCCAGGGCACGCCGGCGGCGAGGGCGAGACGGCGGCAGTCTTCGTATTCCGGTGCCGCCGCCAGGACCCTGCCCGCCAAGCGGCCGCGCTTGATCCGCACCTTGCCGAACGCGGTCTCGACCTCCAGGGAATCGCGCTCCGCTTCGAAGCGCGCTGCCATGTGATAACGGCAGCCGAGCGATCCGGATTCCACCAGGAGGATGCCGGCCAGCTGTTCGAGCTGCGGGCGCCGGCAGAGCATGCTCACCAGGATGCCGGGGCGGCTCTTCTTCATCACCAGGGGAGTGAAGTAGACGTCCAGGGCGCCGGCGGCGAGCAACCGCTCCATCAGGAAGCCAAAACCTTCCCCGGCAAGGTCGTCGACCTCGCATTCGACCACCGCCACCTCCGCCGTGGCGGGTGCCGCCGGAAGCCCTGAGGGTCGTCCGCGCAGCAGGCGCAGGGCGTTCGGCTGCATCGGCAGGTCCTTGCGCCCCAGGCCATAGCCGGTGATCTCGAGCACCAGCGGCGGCAACTCGACGAAAGCGTCGACGAGCTCGGCCAGCAGCACCGCGCCAGTCGGGGTGGTCAGCTCGCCGCCCGGGCCGCCGTAGATCGGCACGCCCTGCAACAGCTCCGCGGTGGCGGGCGCCGGCACCGGCAGGTGGCCATGGTCCGTCTTGACCCGGCCGCTGCCGACGTTCACGGGACCGCAGGTCAGGCGCTCGGGCGCCAGATGCTCGATGGCGGCGGCTGCCCCCACCAGGTCGACGATCGAGTCCACCGCGCCCACCTCGTGGAAATGCACCCGGTCGAGCGGCATGGCGTGGGCCTTGGCCTCGGCTTCGCCAAGGCGCGAGAACAGGCGCAGGGCGCGCTCGCGCACCGGCGGCCGCAGCCCGCTGCGGGCGAGCAGGGTGCGGATCTGGGCCAGGTCGCGCGAATCCCCGTGTCCGTGGTCGTGATCGTGGCCGTGTACGTGCTCATGGCCGTGCTCATGGTCATGGCCGTGCTCGTGCTCGTGGCCATGCCCAAGCTCGTGCCGGTGCTCGTGCTCGTGCCGGTGCTCATGGCCGTGCTCATGGTCATGGCCGTGCTCGTGCTCGTGGCCATGCCCAAGCTCGTGCCGGTGCTCGTGCTCGTGCCGGTGCTCGTGGCCGTGCTCGTGGTCGTGGCCATGCTCATGGTCGTGGCGGTGCTCGTGGCCGTGCTCGCGTGCGGTGCCGGAGCTGCCGATGGCGGCACCCGGTCCGGCTTCCTCGGGATCGGGACCCTCGAGGGGGCGGCCGTCGAGCAGCACACGGAACCGGGTGCCGGCGAAGCCGCCGCGAGACGCCTTGCGGCTCTCGACTGCGACACCTGGCAGGCCGAGGCTCGCCACCGCCTCCGCCACCACGTCGAGCGGCATGCCGAGATCGAGGCAGGCGCCCAGGAACATGTCCCCGGCGATGCCGCTGGCGCAGTCGAGGTGGTAGCTGGCCATCGCCCCACGAGGCTACCATGCGCCTCGTTCGCGCAGTGACACCCAGCGTCCGGTGGCGCCGAGCACCAGGTGATCCACCAGCTCGACACCCACCACCGCAGCGGCGTCGGCCATCCGCCGCGTGAACAGGACGTCCTCGGGGCTGGGCGTCGGGTCGCCGCTCGGGTGGGTGTGGAACAACGCGAAGGCGGCGGCGCCGCGGCGCAGGCACTCGTGAAGGATCTCGCGCGGCTCGACCGCGGCGCGGTGCAGGGTGCCCCGGTAGATGGCCTTGTCGGCGATCAGCCGATGGCGGATGTCCAGGAAAAGCGCCCCCATCACTTCCTGGTCGCGCAATTGATACTTCAGCAGCAGGTACCGCGCCACCTCCGCCGGCCGCGTCAACAGCGCCCGCATCGGCAGCTGCCCGCGGGCGATCCGGCTGCCGATCTCGACCGCCGCGAGCAGGGAGGCGGCCTTGGACAATCCCAGGGTCTTGTCGATCCGGAGGTCGCGAGCATCGGTCCCGACGAGACCGGATAGGCCGCCGTGCCGCTCGAGCAGGTCGGCCGCCAGCTTCAGCACGGGAGTGCCCACCACCCCGGACCGCAGGACCAGGGCCACCAGCTCGCAGTCGCTCAGCGCGCCCGCTCCGAGCCGCACCAGCCGCTCGCGCGGGCGGTCGTCCTCGGGGAGGTCGGCGATCAGCCAGCTCTTCGTTTCCGGCACTCGACGATCGCCTCACCGATAGGATTGACGGCAACCGGGAGCGAAACTGCGCAAAGCGCCGCCGCCAGGGCGCCGGCGCCACGGCGCAAGCGCCAGAGCCGATGGCAGGCGATCAGGGGGCGGCACCACGGCAGGCGGCGATGGCATCGGTCAGCGCCGGCAGCGCTTCACCCGCCGGCGCCGCCAGCCGCAGATGAGCGAAGCGCGAGAAGGGCGTCGGCTCCGGGTTGACCTCGATGACGCAGGCCCCCGCGCGCAACGCGGTCTCGATCAGCCCCGCCGCCGGATAGACCAGCGCCGACGTCCCGGCGGCGAGCAGCAGGTCACAGGCAGCCGCGGCACGGGAAGCACGCGCCAGCTCGGCCGCGGGCAGGCTCTCGCCGAACCAGACCACCGCCGGGCGGAAGCGGCCCCGGCAGGCGGTGGCTCCCGCCGCCGCGCCGCAGGCAGGCGGCTCCTCGGGCGAGGCGGCAACCGCCTCCCCCATCGGCCACCGGCGCCCGCAGCCGTCGCACATCGCCTCGGCGATGGTGCCGTGCAGCGCCACCATCTGCCGGCTGCCGGCGCGCCGGTGCAGGTCGTCGACGTTCTGGGTGGCGAGCAGGAACGACGGGAACAGCGACTCCCATCGCACCAGCGCTCGGTGCCCGGGGTTGGGCTGCGCCGCCGCGGCGGTCGCGTACCGCGAGGCGTACCAGCGCCAGACCGTTCCCGGAGTGCGGTAGAAGGCCTCCGGGGTCGCCAGCTCCTCCGGCCGACGCTCCTCCCACAACCCGCCGGCACCGCGGAAGGTGGCCAGCCCGCTCTCCTTCGAGACGCCGGCGCCCGAAAGCACCACGGCGCCGGCGGCCCGCCGCAACCGCGCCGCCAGCTCGCCGTCCAGCCGCACCTCGTCCATCGCGCACCTCCGCGCTCTACCACGCGCCTCCGCGCACCACCGCGCTCCGCCGCGCACCAGGCCAGGATTATCTCGCGCGTGCCGCCTCGAGGCGCGTTGGCGCGCAGCGGCATCTGTGCTCTAGTTACCACCGCCCCAAGGCAGGATGGCTGGGCCACCGCGACTCGTCCCAAGGAGGACCGCTCCATGCCCTCTCAGCCCACCAACTTCGGACTCCTCGAAGGACCCTATTGCGAGTACGAGCGCAGCCGCGTCGTGGTGCTGCCGGTGCCGTTCGAGCGCACCACGACCTACGGCAAGGGCACCGCCCACGGTCCGGCAGCGATCGTCCGCGCCTCTCAGGCGATGGAGCTCTACGACGAGGAGCTCGAATCCCAGCCCTACGATCAGGGCATCGCCACCGTGCCGCCGTTCCTGCCCGAGGCCTTCGAGATGGCGGCCGCCCTGGGCGAGATCGAGGCGGAGGCCCGGCGCCACCTCGCGCTCGGCAAGTTCCTGGTGGTCCTCGGCGGCGAGCACAGCCTGTCGCTGGCGCCGGTGCGGGCGGCGCGGGCGGTCCACGGCGGCATCGGCGTCGTGCAGTTCGACGCCCACGCCGACCTGCGGGAAGAGTTCGAGGGCACGCCCTACAGTCACGCCAGCGTCATGAAGCGCATCGTCGACGACGGCTTCCCCACCCTGGCGGTCGGACTGCGGTCGCTGTCGGTGCAGGAAGCCGAGCTGATCCACCGCCAGCAGCTGCCGGTTCTCTGGGGGTACCAGCTCGACCAGATCGCCGAGGTCTTCGGCCAAGCGTTGGCCGCTCTGCCGCAAAAGGTCTACCTGACCTTCGACATCGACTACTTCGACCCGGCGCTGGTACCCGCCACCGGCACTCCCGAGCCAGGCGGCGGCTTCTGGTACCCCACCCTGGCCCTGCTGCGCGCCCTTTTCAGCGCCAAGACGGTCGTCGGCATGGACCTCGTCGAGCTGTCCCCCATCGGCGGCCAGCCGGCGAGCGACTTCCTTGCCGCCAAGCTGATCTACAAGTGCCTCGGCTACCTCCAGGAATCCGAGTCCGGAAACATTCTCCACTGAGCGGCGGGGCCCCGCGGCAGGCCACCGGGCCCGGGCTGCGATACAGTTCGGCGCATGCAGCGCCGGACCGCAGGGAGAGCTCGCGGGTGAGCAGGCAGGGCGGGCTGGACGCCGAACGGGTCTGGGAGCTGATGGGTCGGCTGTTCAAGACCCACCCCTGGCACGGGGTGCCGGCCGGGGACGAGGCGCCGGCGTTGGTCACCGTCTACGTCGAGATCGTCCCCTCGGACGCCGTCAAGTACGAGGTCGACAAGGTCACCGGACACCTCAAGGTCGACCGGCCGCAGAAGTTCTCGAACGTCTGCCCCAGCCTCTACGGCTTCGTCCCCCAGACCTTCTCCGGCGAGCGGGTCGCCGAGCTGGCTCGCCGCCGCACCGGGCGGCAAGAGCTGGGCGGCGATGGCGACCCCATCGACGTCTGCGTGCTCTCCGAGCGGGCCTTTTCGCACGGTGACTTCCTGCTGCGCGGACAGCCGATCGGCGGGCTGCACGTGATCGACCACGACGAGGCCGACGACAAGATCGTCGCGGTGCTGCAGGGCGACATCACCTTCGGCAAGGTGGAGGACATCAGCGAGCTGCCGCGGGCGGTGGTGGAGCGGCTCGAGCACTACTTCCTGACCTACAAGCTGACGCTCGACGCCGGCGCCCCTGCCGCGGCCCCCGTCCAGGCCCGTCAGACCGAGGTCGAGATTGCCGGCATCTACGGCCGCGACGAGGCGCGCGAGGTGATCGCGCGCGGCCTCGAGGACTACCGCGCCCACTTCCCGGACCTCAAGGAGCAGATCCTCTCCGCGCTGCGCGGGAGCGGTTGAGCCGCCGCGGGCGCTGGAACCGCTGGAACGAAGGACTTGGACGCCGAACGTCGAAGCCGTGCCGTGACGGTCACTCTCGATCAGATACGCCAGGCGCTTGCCGGCCACCGGCCCGAGGTGCTGGCTCCGGAGCCGCAACAGGCCGAGGCCGCGGTCGCCCTGGTCCTCGCCGGGGCCCCCGAGCTCGCGCTCTGCATCATCCAGCGCGCCGAGCGGGACGGCGACCCGTGGTCGGGCCACCTGGCGCTGCCCGGCGGCCGCGCCGACCCTACCGATCCCCATCCTCGGGCGGTGGCCGAGCGCGAGACCCGGGAGGAGGTGGGCCTCGCCCTCGGCGAGGGCCACTGGCTGGGCGACCTGTCGCAGGTCCAGGTGCGTTTCACGGGCGGCCTCTACCGTCGCCTGGTCCTCTACCCCTTCGTCTACTATCTCGGTCCGGACCTCCTGCCGTTCGCATTCAGCGACGAGGTGAAGGACGCATTCTGGGTCCCGCTCGTCCACCTCTGGGACCCGGCCAACGCCAGCCACGTCGAGTGGGAGCGCGAGGGCAACCGCGTCCTCTACCCGGCGATCCGAGTCCGCGGCCAGGCCATCTGGGGCCTGACCTTCCGAGTGCTCACGCTCTTCTCCGACGTGCTCGATTCTCCGCTCCCCCACCTCGAGGAGATCCCAGGCCTGGGGCGGTGACGCGCGGGCCGAACGATGCGAAGGGCGAGGGCTGGACGGCACCCGGGTTTACGGCAATACTCGACGCGTGGACGCGGTGGCAAGGCCATGCTGCCGCAAGAGACCCCGGGAGACCTGAAATGACTCGAGTGCTATCCATCATTCTGCTCGCGATGCTCCTGCCGGTCGGTGGAGCGGCCCAGCCGCCGGCTCCGGCTGTCTCCGGCGATCCGGCACTCGACGGGGCGATCAAGAAGGCGAACACCGACTGGACCATTGCGATGCATTCCGGCGACGCCGCGAAGGAGGCCCAGCCCTACGAGGACGACGCGGTGTTCGTGGCCCTCGACGGCACCTCGACCCGCGGCCGGGCCCAGATCGAGGCCATGATGCGGCAGCGCTTCGCCGATGGAGGCCCGGCAGTTACGACGGAGATCGAGCCGCAGCGAATCCTGCGCGAGGGCAAGCTGGCGATCGAGCTCGGCACCGTCAAGATCGGCCGGCCGGGCCCGAACGGCCAGGAGGTGATCAGCGGCGGCTCCTACCTCACGGTCTGGCGGCTACAGGACGACGGCAGCTGGAAGATCCAGCGGAATCTCGTGCTGCCATAGCGGTCCGCGGCGGGTCACCGTTCGGTCGTGAGCACGACGCGAAACCGGGCCTTGCCGCTCATCATGCGGTCGTAGGCTTCGGCCGCGCGCGCCAGCGGAAAGACCTCGGTCATGGCCCGCACGCCGGCGAACACGCTGAAGCGGAGCGTATCCTGCGAATCGATCGAGGTGCCGGAGGGCCAGCCCATGACCGACCGGCGCCCGGAGATGAGCAGGCCGGCGGGCACCTCGAGCGGCTCGTGCGGGGCGCCGAGGACGATCAACGTCCCGCCGATGCCCAGTCCCCCCAGCGCCTCGCTCATCGCCTTGCCGCTCGTCACCGTGGCCAGTATCACCTTGGCACCGCCGAGCTTGACCAGCTCGGCGGCGACGTCCTGGGTCTGGCTGTCGACGTAACGCCAGGCGCCAAGCTGCTTGGCCAGCGGCTCCTTGTCCGTCCCCCTGGCGACGGCCACCGTCTTGAAGCCCATCTTGGCGGCGAATTGAACGCCCAGGTGGCCGAGACCGCCCACCCCGAGCACCGCGACGAGATCGCCGGGCCTCGCGCCGCTGTGCCGCAAGGAGTTGAAGGTGGTGATCCCCGCGCACATCAGCGGTCCGGCAGCGATGGCTGAAAGGTCTTCGGGGACCAGCGCCAGGGCTCCGGCGGGAGCGATCATGTATTCGGCGTAGCCGCCGTCGTAGGTGATCCCGGGTATCTGCGGGGCGATCTGGCAGGTGAGGAAGTCGCCGCGGCGGCACGAGTCGCAGTGCCCGCAGTGGCCGCCATGCCAGCCGACTCCCGCCCGCTGACCCGGCGTCCAGCCGGTGACGCCCTCGCCCACCGCGTCGACGGTTCCGGCAACCTCGTGTCCGGGGACACGCGGGTACTGGATGCCAGGCCAGATGCCTTCCTTGGTGAGCGAGTCGCTGTGACAGATGCCGCACGCCTCGACCCTGATCCGCACCGCACCGGCGCCGGGCTCCGGGACGTCGCGTTCCGTCAGCCGCAAGGCTCCCTGCGGATGATCGACCTGCACGACACGCATCTTCGACATATTTCCTCCGATTGCGTCCTCGCGTGAAATGTCAGCCCTGGCAGCCGAGCTTGGCGATCAGCCAGTCGGTCACGGTATCGACCAGCCAGGGACGGCAGGTGCTCGGCGCGAGCGTCGGGGGGCACACCGCGCTGCACTACGTCGCCGGCGACCCCCGCGTCCGCCCTGGCGGCGGTTTGCCCGGTCATCGATCCCAGGGGCCATGGAGCAGGACCGCCGTGGGGCGGGGCGCCTCGCCGGCGCCCCGGTAGAAGACGCCGAGGAGGCGAGCTCCCGAGGAGTCGAAGGTCACGCCATCCACACCCGCCGCAAACCGTGTCATGCCACCGCTCCTTTCAGCTGTCCCGGCGCTAACTCTCGGCGGTCGGGTCCGGCTCGGGCTCGACGAGCCAGCGGGCCTCGCGCCTGAGCATGCGAGCGAAGCGGCCGCCCTCTCGATCCATGCGCTGCCATTCGTCGCGCGTGTAAATCAGAATCTCCGCCGGCACCGGCAGCGAGCTCAGATCCCATGCGAGGGCGCGACGCTCGAACGGCTCTGCCGACGACTCGACCACGGCGATCAGATCCAGGTCGCTGCCGACCCCGGCGTTGCCGCGGACGTACGAGCCGAAGCAGCCGAGCCTGATCAGGCCCGGATGGCGCAGCCGCTCGCGGGCCGCCCATGCCGCGGCAGCCTCCTCGACCGCGCGGCGGTCAGGCCATTTGAACACGGACGAATGCAAGGATCTCACCGGCATAACGCAGCGCCTCGCCGCCCTGGATCTCCCCGTAGTGCTCGAAGGGCGGCCCCTCGGGATGTCCGTTTGGGTAGCGGGTACCCACATAGAAGTTGTCCAGCACCTTGGCCTTCTCGATCAGCCCTGCCTCGCCGGAGCACGGCAGCTCGGAGAGCAACCGCGCCACGACCTGCCCCCAGGCTTCCTGTCCAAAGTGGAGATGAAGGGCCTTGACCGCCTTCTCTGCCGACTGCTGTGCCGCGAAGCAGGCCCATTCGTGGCGCCCCTCGGCGCGCGACGCCTGGGCCTGCTCCAGATCCCGTTCTGACTGGGCCAGCCAATCCGGTGCGCGGTTCATCCGCGAAAGTCCCTCCCTGTCTGCGGAGGCTAACATGACCAAGCTAATCCGGAGTCGCGCAGCGGTCGCCTATCGGCCGCGTGCGCTTTCTTGAATCGCCGAGGGTCCGCGGGGGCTCGGGATCGCCGGGCAGGGAAGACCGGCCACCGCCGCGGCGGAACAGTGCTCGTCCGGCCTGCGGGTGGTCTGTCCCCCAATCGAGCGCGATCGGCTTTGGCGCCGACGCCGATTTCGCTGTCCCCTCTTGACAAGGTTTTTCGGACCCCTCGACGACCATCCTCGAATCCGCGCTCGAAGGGCATCGATTGGCCCGCGGGAGGGGCTCCCGGGCCCGTTCTCGCGACGAGTTTCCCGGACAGTCTCGGCAACCGCGATCGGCCCCGCTGCGGCCGCGGGGCGCCTCGCGCCCGAGGCCGGCGCGGCGCTGCTGCGCGCCCTGGATGCCGGTGCCGAGGCGCTCTACGGGTTACGCGTTGACCCGCAGCCAAGCGCCGCGCAGGAGCCTTAGGTGGTGGCAGAGGAGACCTCGGCGGAGCACCGCCGCGCCGACGCCTTGGGCCTGGTGGCCGAGAGCGCCCTCGCATCGGGCCTCGACCCCGGCACTCGTGGCGATCGCTGCCAGGTGGTGGTTCACGTGGATGCCGAGGTGCTGACGGCCGACGGCGAGAGCGGTTCTTCCTGGCTCGCGGACGGCACCCACGTTTCCGCGGAAACGTCCCGGCGGCTGGCGTGCGACTCGGCACGGGTGGTGATGCGGCACGCCGGGGACGGCCGAGTGCTCGACGTCGGCCGTCGCACCCGCGCCATCTCGCCCGGCCTGCGCCGCGCCCTCGAACATCGCGACGGCGGCTGCCGCTTCCACGGCTGCGGCAGGAGGTTGTGCGACGTCCATCACGCCACGCCATGGGCCGACGGCGGCTCGACCAGCCTTGCCAACATGCCAGCAAGCGACGGCAAGCTGGTCGAGAAGCAAGTCGTCGATCGCCATGTTGGGATCGTCCGGATCACGATCGAGCATTCGCCCTTGCAGATGCCTATTGAGAGTACAAAGTCGCGATGACCTCCTGGGAG
>Ga0307474_10003629_pt1 | contig 11126 bp, 11 predicted proteins | sample atmos_gasesECM1C_2_FD_203312 | JGI IMG/M metagenome (GOLD analysis project Ga0307474, IMG submission 203312) | Hardwood forest soil microbial communities from Morgan-Monroe State Forest, Indiana, United States - atmos_gasesECM1C_05 | ecosystem: Environmental > Terrestrial > Soil > Temperate...
TCCAGACTTACGAGGAACTTGAAAAGGAGGGTAAGCTGACGGTGCGCATTTCCGAATGTTTGCCTTCCGACGATGTTGTCGATGAGTTGAAAGTTAAGCGCGGGTTGCATCCTCAGTCGGATTTGATGCTGCACACAGGGATGGTGGAGGGCTTCATCGACGGCTCGCTGGGTGGGCATACGGCGTTGCTGCTGGAGCCTTACGAGGACGACGCCAAGCAGTCCGGCCTGAGCCAGTATGAAGCCGGGAAGCTGAATGAAATGGTCAAAGAGCGCGTGCTGGCGGGTTTCCAGGTGGGGCTTGATGCCATTGGCGACAGGGCCATCCAAATGGCACTCGACGCTTTTGCCGAAGCGGAGAAGGCGGCGAAGGAAGCCAAAGTAAAAGGTGCAAACGGCGGCGACGATTTCCGGCTACGTATTGAAGAGGCGGAGGTCACCACGCCCGCGCAGTTTACGCGTTTTAAGGAGTTGAAGGTGATCGCCGCGGTGCAGCCCAGTCATTTGCTCACCGATATGCGCTGGGCGCAGGACCGGTTGGGGCAGAAGCGGGTGGCAACTTCCTACGCGTGGGCGGCGTTGGCGAACAAGGGAGTGACTCTGGCGTTTGGCACGGACTATCCGGTGGAACCAGTGTCGCCGTTCCGCGGAATGTATGCGGCGGTTACGCGGAAGAGCGAGAACGGCAAGCAGGAGTTCTTCCCCGAGCAGAAGTTGACCATGGATCAGGCGATTGCGGCTTATACCTCGGGCTCGGCCTTTGCCGAATTCGAGGAGAAGGAAAAAGGCAAGCTGGCGCCGGGCATGCTGGCAGATTTTGTGGTGCTCGACCGCGACGTGACAGCGGCGTCCGGGGAAAAAGAATTGGCGACGAAGGTGCTGCGAACCGTCGTGGGCGGGAAGACGGTGTACGAGGCGAAATGAGCGGGCAGGCGGTAAATTGCAGCCTCGGATAAGAGGTCGCGGTCTAGGAAGCAGCGGCTAGTTGTTTTCTATTATCAACACTTTGCCAGTAGTTATTTCTTCTCATCCCATAAAACGAAAAGCCGGATTCGTGCGTCTAATCCCCTATGATCCGCACGGGGACCGCATACCCAAGGGCGGTCCTGGAACTGGGGGCTTGGGCCTTGGCAAACGGGTATAATTGAGAGATTCGTAGAGGATTCGGAGGGAAGCAGGCATATGGATTCACAGGCAATTTGGTTGCGTTTGAAAACGCACCGGTGGGTTTATTCGTTCAGCATTGTGGCTACGCTGGCGCTGGGTATTTTGATCGGCACGGTGGTTTCGTCGGGAGTGAAGGGCAAGGAAGGGCAGAAGTCTTCCGATGCGACTCCGCTGTCGGTTCCCGCACCGCAGCAGCTTTCCAATGCGTTTTCGCAAATCGCAAAACAGCTGGGGCCGAGCGTGGTCAATATCAACACGGAATCGACCATCAAGACGCAGCGCCGTCGGCGGGGCGGGCAGAATCCGGATGACGACGACAACGGCGGCAATGGCGGGATGGATGACTTCTTCAATCATTTCTTTGGAGGCCCTGGCGGACAGGGTGGTCCGGGAGGAGGCGACGGTTCGATTCGCGAGCGGTCACTGGGTTCGGGCGTGATTGTGGATTCGAAGGGCTATATCGTGACTAACCGGCACGTGGTCGAGAAGGCGGACCGCATTCGGGTACGCCTGCAGGATGATCCGCCGGGCGTCCAGCATGACGCCAAGGTGATCGGGGTAGACTCGGAAACCGATCTGGCAGTGATCAAGATTGATCTGGACCGGCCAGTGCCTTCGGCGAAGTTGGGCAATTCCGACGGCATGCAGGTCGGCGACTGGGTTCTGGCTATCGGCAGCCCGTTTGGGCAAGTGGGTACCGTGACGGCTGGTATTGTTTCGGCCAAGGGACGGGATATCGTGCCGGGCCGGCAGTTCCAAACCTTCATTCAGACTGATGCGGCGATTAACCCGGGAAATTCGGGCGGGCCGCTGGTCAATATGAGTGGCGAAGTGATTGGCATCAACACGGCGATTCTTAGCGAGACCAATGCGTATGCCGGGGTGGGCTTTTCACTTCCTTCGAACACTGTGGTTCAGGTCTACAACCAGCTGATTGGACCTGAGCATCGCGTGGCGCGTGGGTCGATCGGAATTCAGTTTGATGCGGTCGAGAACCCTGCGATCACTCGGGTCTATGGCGCCGGGAGCGGTATCACGGTAGCGAGCGTGGTGGCGGGGAGCCCGGCGGATCAGGCCGGATTGAAAGTAGGCGACACCATCACTACGGTGGACGGAAAGAAAGTCACGAAAGGAACTGAGTTGGTGGCGGAGATCGCCGCGCGTAAGCCGGGAGCGAAAGTGCAACTCGGCTTCCTGCGCAACGGCAAGATGCAGGATACGACTGTAACCATTGCCGACCGGGCCAAGCTGTTTGCCGCCCGCTTGAACGAAGATGACAGCGGCAACGACGAAAGCACGCCCAAGCAGAGCAAATTCGGCATTACGGTTCGCAAGCTGACGCCGGAGATGGCCGACCGGCTGGATCTGCCGTCAGGCAAAGGCGTGATTGTGCAGGATGTGAAGCCGGGGTCGTTTGCCGAGGACATCAATGTGGGCCGCGGCGACGTGATCCTCGAAGTCAACAAACAGCCGGTGAACAGCGAAGAAGAATTCGCGAAAGTGGAGTCCAGCATGAAGAGCGGCCAGGACGTGGTATTCCTGGTGCGTCCGCGGGGTTCGACGCGTCAGGACGGAACCATCTTCATGGCAGGGACACTTCAGTAACCTCGGAGTAGCCCAACCGGGACTGGCATTGCCCCCAGCGATGGAGGATGATTACAATGCCAGTTCTGGTTGGGTCTTTTTGTTTTTTCTGGCAGTCGTTTCTTGACGTATTAGAGGGGCGAGCATTCTGAAGTTTTAGGGTTGCGGTGACGCATGCAGAAGAATGGCACGGGACTGCGGAGTCGGTTGGGTGCAGGCTGCGCTCTGGTGCTGGTCTGTGCTTGCGCATCGCCCGGCCCGGCGATGGCGCAGGCGGCTGGTACTGCCGCGAAGCCGACCTCGAGCGCAGCTACGAACACTGCTTCGAACTCGGGCGGCAACCGAGTTACGGCGAAGGCAAAGTCGAATTCTGCGGTCGCTCACAAGAGCAGCGCGAAGCGTTCGAGTTCGCACAGGAGCGTCAAGAGAAAGTCGACGGCGCGGGGACAGCAGAAGATTGATCCGCAGCGGTCGCAAGAGATTCAGGAAGCGCTGATTCGTGAACATTATCTGAGCGGCGAGGCGGGCGGAACCTGGAATCAGTCCAGTGAAGAGGCCATGCGGCGCTATCAGGCCGATCACGGCTGGCAATCGAAGACGGTGCCCGATGCGCGCGCGCTGATCAGCCTGGGGTTGGGGCCGAGCCACGACCATCTGCTGAATCCGGAAAGCGCGATGACTACTGGACCCGCAACGCACGCGGCGTCTTTGAACCCGGTGTCACACAGCGCCGATCCGGGAGCGCGCATGAATACGCCTCCAACGACTCCTCCGGCGGCCGCCGTTCCCGAGCATGATGCGTCGGGCCCGCAGTGACCAGCAATCAGCAGTTGGCAATTAGCGTTTAGTCCTTCCGGTTTTCTTCCATCCTCGTGAAGTCCTGATTGTTTTCCGATTCTTCCTTAACAAGGCACGGCTCGGCTAATGCCAATTGCCAATTTGCTGATTGCTGACTGCCCCTAGGCGCCGGGAGTTTTGCGGTAGTTTCCCAGCACTGGCCGGGGGAAATAGGGAAGGGGCTGCGAATTCACGATGGCCGCCGGGTTTGCCTCGACGAGGGCGTCTGCGACTTCTTCGCCGCAAATTTCGGCGGCGGCATCGCGAGCGGTGGAGAGCACGGGGATTCTTTTCTCGGTATCGTGCGCATCGGTCGCCAGCACGTGTACGGCGTCGTGCTCGAGCAGCCATTGAGCGGCGCGGCGCACGCGTTCTCCCCAGAATCCGGTGAGCGCGGAGCCGGTCACCTGAATCACGCAACCCTGCTCGGCCCACTCCAGCACAAGCTGTGGGCTCTCGCGCAGAATCGGGTTGCGTTCGGGATGGGTGATGACGGCGGTGATGCCGCGGTCGCCGAGGTGCATAAAACAATCCGTAGTTTGCTGCGGCACGCTGTAATTGCTGAGCTCGACCAGCATGTAGTGCGAGCCGTCGATTGCGTAGCGGGCGGGATTCGCCAGAACGTCCTGCATATTGTCGTAAGAGAGATGGAAGTCGCAGCCCAGGGTGAGGGTGAGCGTGTCGCCCACCTTTTGCTGCAATTGGGCAACCAGGCTTTGAAGATAGTCGCGGTCGTATTGGTAGCGGTCGTTGGCGTGTGGGGTGGCGACCTGGTGGGTGATGCCGTCGGCGGCGGCCATGCGGCACATGGCGACGGAGGTTTCCCAGGACTTGGATCCGTCGTCTACTTCCGGAAGGATGTGGGAATGAATGTCGACCACGATTGTAGGAACCCAAGCGCGCGCCTGAGGGTTGCGCCTTGGATTGATTTAAGCAGATTCGCGGGGAAAGAGGAAGATGGACAATCATCACCAGATGGTCGGAACCGCTCGCGACTTATGAATTTCGCGGTCAGCAGTGACAAGGGGTATGTCTTCGACCAGAGCGGTTGCGCCGATAATGCGGTCGACTGGATCTTTCGGATAACCAACTGGGAGCTCGAACGCTTGCAAGGCGATATTCCCCGTAATCGGAAGCACGAGGAAGCGGTGTTCGATTTCTGAGATAACAGTCTCAACGCTCGGCGTCAGGTGGATTCGTCCGTGACTGGAAAGACGGACGATTTCAACAAGGGTGATGCAGGAAACCGCGAGGCCGCGGTCTTTTTCGCGCGCTTTCCCAATCGCTTTTTGTGCCGCCGGGGAAATCCGCCCATAGTCTTGGGCGAGCCAGATCACGACATGAGTGTCCAGCAGGATCAATCAAAGATCGCCCCACTCTTCGGGAGTGAATGCCGGGGAGACAATGTCGCCCTTGATTTCGATTTTGCCTTTGCCCTTGAAGAAGCCAAAAATGTCGTCTTTTTCGTTTTCGACAGGAACGAGCTTGGCCACCGGCTTGCCCCGCTTGGTGATGACGACAGCCTGGCGCTTGGCCTGAACTTCATCCATGATCGCAAGACAGCGGGCTTTGAAGTCGCCGGCGGGGATGGTTTTGGTTTTCATTTCTAGGTCCAAAGATCATGGTCATTGTACCATGGTCATCTGGCGACGCTTACACCCCGCGCCGGGGCCCAAATCTTAACTTCCGGTGCCGTCAGCATTTTTGTCGAGAGCATCGCGGCTCTTAGGGGGCGCCGTCCAGTCAATCGGTTTCGGTGGCCAATAACCGGCGGGGGTGTCTTTATCGTCGAAAGTCTCATCCAAGCTGCCCAGCACGATCTGGCAGATTAGGAACACGGCAGCAGCACTGCCAAACGCCAGGACTAGCGTCCATGTCCTCAACGGGCACACCAGAAACACCAGTCCTGCTATTCCTGCAATACCCCTCACGACGCTCACCACTATTCGCTTCATTTTGCCGGTTTTATACTCTACTTGCATCCGGTGTTACTGACTTTATTGCACACCCGCGACGAATCAGGCATTTCCATACCGCTCCCGAATGAACTCCGCGATCCCCGCATAAGCGGTCCCCAGCGTTTTTTCATCCGGCAGAAACACGATGCGGAAGTGCTGCGTGCCGGGCTTTTGGCCGAAGCCGGAGCCGTGGACTACCATGACGTGCTTCTGGCGGATGAGTTCTTTGACGAAGACCTCGTCGCTCTCCGGGATGTCGATGCGCGGGAAGGCGTAGAACGCTCCGCGGGGGGCGACGCAGCTTACGCGCGGCGTGGACTCGCACCACTTCTGGGTGAGATCGCGGCGGGAGCGCAGTTTGCGCTGCACTTCGATGAGATGGTCTTGAGGTCCTTCTAGCGCGGGCTTGATGGCGTATTGTTCGGGATGGTTGGCGCAGAGGCGGGCGCGCAGCAGACGATGAATGCCTTCCGTATAGGACTTTACTGCAGTAGCGTCGCCGGAAACGATGCCCCAGCCGATGCGCCATCCGGGAACCAGGTAGTTCTTCGACATTCCTCCGAACGTGATGCACGGTACGTCGGGCGCAACTGCGGCGAAGGCGATGTGCGTAGTGCCATCCAGTATTAGCTTGTCATAAATTTCATCGGCGAAGACTACCAGGTTGTGGCGACGCGCTATTTCGGCGATCTGCTCGATCATCTGCCGCGAGCATAGCGAGCCTGTGGGATTGTTGGGGTTGATCAGGACGATGCCGCGGGTGTGCGGCGTCAGCTTGCGTTCGATATCGCCTAGCTCGGGCTGCCAGGCGTCGTCTTCATTCAGGTCGTAGGCGTTGAGCGCGATGCCGAGCTTGCACAGGACGGCCGAGTAGAGCGGATAGTCGGGCTTCGGAGTGAGAATGTCCTCGCCGGGATTGACCAGGGCGCTGATGCAGAGATCGACCGTTTCACTTACGCCGGAGGTGACGAAGACGTCCTGCACGGTGGTGATGCCCTTGCGCGCGGCTTCGCCGCGAATGGCTTCGAGCGCTTCAGGGATGCCGGGAGATGGCGCGTAGCCGTTCTTGCCGTCGCGCATGGCCTTGTAGGCGGCTTCGATAATGTGGGGCGGAGTGTGGAAATCGAAGTTGAGCGGGTCGCCGACGTTCAGCGGCAGAACTTTGTGTCCCTGCTTGATGACTTCGTCGGCCACGCAGGCCAGGTCGCGTATGGCGTAGCGGACATTGTCGAGACGCTTGGCGGGAGTGACTTCGCGGGCTTGCGTGATGGGCATGATGTTCGCTGCCTTGATTCTACTCAGAAGCCTTGGCATCGCCAACGCCCTTCGCTGCCACTCTGAACAGAGGCGGAATGTTGTCAAGACGTGACAAAACGTTGACAAGACGGTGACACGCGGTGTTCGCGCCGAATTTTAGAATGATGGCAAGGTGCAGATTGCAAAAATATATATAGAGGTTTACATGATGAAGACATCCAAGATTGTCGTCCTGACCTTCAGCCTGCTCGCGGTGTTTCTACTGCTTGCGGAGGCGCGGGATTCGAACGGTGCTGCGGCGGGCGTCCACGAAATTCCCGTGACGGCGAAGAAATACGAATTCACTCCCAGCTCGATCCACGTAAAGAAGGGCGAGCACGTGAAGCTGCTGATCACCGCGGTCGATCATGACCACGGATTCAAGCTGCCTGCGTTCGATATCGAGCAAGAGCTTAAGAAAGGCGACACTACGACGGTCGAGTTCACACCCGACAAAGCGGGAACGTTCCGCTTCGCCTGTTCGCATGTTTGCGGGCTTGGACATAGGGGAATGAAGGCCGAACTTGTTGTGGAGGAATAGACAGAAACCTCGCCGACATTGAGGAATTCTAACCGCAGAAGCCGCCGAGGATGCAGAGAGTTCTGGTTGTTGGCGAGGTCAGTGGGGGCTGAAGCTGAGAGAAATATCCTCGGTGGTTTGCGCCGCAGCGGGGGCGTATTTCCACTTCTTGACGGCCGAGGCCGCATTTTCGGCGAGGATGGGATTGCCCCCAAGAATTTCGACATCAGTGACCGTCCCATTCGGGAGGACAGTAGCCTTCAGGCGGACAATGCCGCCGACTTGCGCATGGCGGAGGATGTCGGGGTAATCCGGCTTGGTAATCACAATTACTTTACGTTCTGACTTCGCAGCCTTTTGGGCCAGCGAAGCGGGAACGAAGGCGGTGGTCAAGCAGAGAGCCAGGATCAGAGTCGCGAAAGCGAGTCGTCCTGGATTGCTCTTCGTGACTTCCGAAAGCAAATAGTTGCGAAGCGTGAGACCCATCACCAAGCTTGAACTCCAGCCTTGACGGTAGGGCCTGGAAGTACCACGAGCAAGATTACCAAGGTACTGACGGAAATCGGGACCACTGCCGTCCAGGTTTCGACGAACAGAGATCGTGCTTTGCGGCGATTCTTTACAGCCGCTCTTAATCTGCTCGGTCGATCTGGGCTTTTTGGAGCTTGTCCGAGTAATCGACGTAGACGGATTTCCACTCGGTGTAGAAGTCGATGGCGCCGATGCCACCTTCGCGGTGGCCATTGCCGGTGGCTTTGGTGCCGCCGAAGGGCAAGTGCACTTCCGCGCCGATGGTGGGCGCGTTGATATAGGTGATGCCTGCGTAGAGGTCGCGAATGGCGGCGAAGGCCTTGTTTACATCTTTGGTGTAGAGCGCGGAAGACAAGCCGTACTCGATGCCGTTGGCGATCTCAATGGCGTCTTCGAGGTCGTCGCAGGGGATGATGGAAACTACGGGGCCGAAGATTTCTTCCTGCGCAATGCGCATTTTGGGGTCGACGTCAGTGAAGACAGTCGGCTCCATGAACCAGCCGTATTGGTAGTCGCCCTGGTCGAGGCGGTTGCCGCCGCACATCATTTTTGCGCCTTCGTTCCTGCCGATCTCGACGTAGCTGAGGTCCGTCTGGAGCTGCTTTTCGTTGATCGCCGGACCCATCTCGGTGGTTTCGTCGAGGCCGTTGCCGACTTTCAGCTGCTTGGCGCGGGCGACGTAGCGTTCGATGAATTCACGGTAAACGCCTTTCTGCACGATGATGCGGCTGGTAGCGGTGCAGCGCTGGCCGGTAGTGCCGAATCCGCCCCAGAGGCCGCCTTCGATGGCGAGGTCGAGGTTGGCGTCGTCGAGCACGATCATGGGATTCTTGCCGCCGAGTTCGAGGGAGCAGTGTTTGAAAGTCTTGGCCGCGATGCCGCCGATGATGCGACCGACAGCTGATGAACCGGTGAGTGAGATGGCGCGCACGTCGGCGTGTTCGGCGATCGGTGTGCCTACGTCTGCGCCGAAACCGGCCACGACGTTGATGACGCCTTTGGGCAGGCCCGCATCACTCAGGGCGCGGACCAGGTTGAAGGTGGAGAGTGGAGTATCCTGCGCGGGTTTAATGACGCAGGTGTTGCCGCAGACGATGGCGGGCAAGAGCTTCCAGGAAGAGATCGCCATGGGGAAATTCCAGGGCGTGATCATGCCGCAGACGCCGATGGACTGGCGGACGGCCATGGCGAATTTGTTGGGCATCTCAGAGGGGACGGTGGGGCCGAAGAGGCGGCGGCCCTCGCCGGCGTTGTAGTAGGCAGCGTCGATGGCTTCCTGCACGTCGCCGCGGGTTTCGGCGAGGACCTTGCCCATTTCACGCGTCATTTCGCGGGCGTATTCTTCTTTGCGCTCGATGAGAATTTCGGCGGCGCGGAAGACGATCTCGGCGCGGCGCGGAGCTGGGACCAGGCGCCACTTGGCGAAGGCTTGCTTAGCCGCATCCACGGCGGCATCCACGTCAGCCTTGGCTGATCTCGGGAAGATGCCGACCACGTCGCGGGTGTCGGCGGGATTTCGGTCTTCGAAAGTCTCTCCGGTCGAGGATTCGACCCACTCGCCGTCGATGAAGTTCTTGAATACTTTGGTCGGTTTGTAGCCCAGGATCGCGGGGGAAGCTAGGGTGTCGGTGGCCATAATTGCTCCTTATGAATGCCTGATATTGATGCTACAGGGGGAGGGGAAGGTGCGGCAAGGGAACTGCCGGCCGGTAACGCACTGCTTAAGCCACCCTTTCCCGATCCCTCTCTCGTTGGGGCACGGCGATGGCGGCGGAAGAAAGTCAAGGTCAAGAGCAAGGTCAAAGGCCGCGGGCGGCCCACTCTACATGAGCCAAACGAAGGTAACGTTGGCGAGGGATTACTCATTTTTTGCGCTTACGGGCATGTGATAACTTTGAACTACCGCTTATTCCATAGGCTTCAAGAAGGTTTTTAGGTTCACGTGTCTTCGTCGACTCGCAAACCGGGCATCCACGTCGCGTGGAAAACGGTCACGTATCGCAGTGTGGCACTGCTGATCGTGGCTGGGGCCGCGATATTTTTTGTCGCGGTACGCTTCACCTTCCCGCAGTTTACCGAGAACAGCCTCAAGGCGGCTGGCAGCGTGGTCAACCGGGTTTTGGAACGTGTGGCGGGAATGGCTCCGGCGGCGGGAAGCGGAATTTCCACGGCGCAACAAGCGCACTTTACCGCGCTCGATGGCACGGTGCGGGTGAAGAAGGGCAACGGCAATAGCTGGGTAGCGGCGGACTACAACATCCCCCTGGAAAAGGGAGATGTGGTGCAAACCGCTTCGGAGGGTATGGCGAAGGTGGTGTTCAACGACGGCACCAGCTATACGGTGAAACAGGATTCGCTGATCGTGATCGAAGAGAACTCGGCCAACGATCAGCAGCAAACGAACGTGGCAGTCGCGGTGAGCACTGGAACTGTGGATCTTTCGACTGCGACGTATTCCCAGGGATCGAAGTCGCAGGTGATTGTGGCGGGAGCGACGGCTTCGCTGGCTCCGGAATCGACGGCGCAGGTGCACAACGATCCAAAGGCGGATCAGCACGAAATCCTGATGAAGAAAGGCACGGGCGAGGTCTCGCGCAACGGAGAAACCGTGCAATTGGCCAACTGGGAGAAAGTGAGCTTCCAGGCGGCAGAAACGCACATGGAGAAGGCGAAAGGGACAGGGCCGCCGACGCCGATTTCTCCGGCGAACATGGCGCCAATCTTCACTTCCGGAGAGGCGACCAAGGATGTGGAGTTCTCGTGGACGGCGATGGCGAATGCGGTGGGATACCGGCTGCGAATCTCGAGGAATCCGTACTTTTCGTCCACCCTGGTTGACAAGAAAGTAAACACGGCGGATGTTACGGTTACAAGCCTGGGCGAAGGAGCGTACTACTGGGTGGTACAGTCGTACGAAGCGTCGGGGAAGGAATCGGTGGAGAGCGAGAAGAACCGTTTCACCATCATTGCTAAGGGCAAGCAGACGGAAGCGATTGACCTGGAACTGGATCCCTTCATTCAACATGGGCACGTCATCGAAGTGACGGGGAAGACGCAGATCGGGGCCCGGGTGATGGTGAATGGGCGGGAGGTTCCGATGGTATCTACGGATGGGACGTTCCATTACTTCACGCCCCCGCTGATCACGGGCGAAGCGGTGATTACGGTGACGGCGCAGACGGCGCAGGGCGGAGTGAATACGCAGCAGAAGAAGATCATTATTCAGTAGCGTTG
>Ga0307474_10003630_pt1 | contig 11124 bp, 11 predicted proteins | sample atmos_gasesECM1C_2_FD_203312 | JGI IMG/M metagenome (GOLD analysis project Ga0307474, IMG submission 203312) | Hardwood forest soil microbial communities from Morgan-Monroe State Forest, Indiana, United States - atmos_gasesECM1C_05 | ecosystem: Environmental > Terrestrial > Soil > Temperate...
TCTCTACCGCGGCTGGTCGGAGACATTTCTGCGCCCTGCCGGCGCCATTGTCCTGTCGTCGATGGTGTGGACGGCGCTTCACCTGCAGTATGACTGGTTCTTCTTCGGCGAAGTGTTTTCAATCGGCCTGTTGCTCGGCTATCTCCGCTACCGCTATCAATCGACCTGGCTCACGGTGATCGTGCACGGCCTCAACAACCTGGCTGCCGTGGTGCAGACGTTTTGGCTGGTTTCGTCGGGCTGATCGCCGTCATCGCGAGGATCAACGCGACGATCCAGCATGCGTAGGGCGGTTTAGCGTCAGCGTAATCCGCCGCCAAAGCCGCCGAGGTGGCGGATTACGCCTTCGGCTAATCCGCCCTACGATTTGCGGCTGATTTGCTCGTCGTGTCCAGTTTAGCGCGCGTAGCCCGGATGAGCGAAAGCGACATCCGGGGTTTCTTTTCTTCCGGTCCCGCATATCGCTTCCGCTCATGCGGGCTACGCATCTCGCTGCGATTTGCGGCTCCGGGAGGCACCGATTTGCCCGTCGTGTCCAGTGCTGTGGCGAAAAATAATTCGCTTTTTCGTTTGGTATAAACAGCAATAGAGCTCTTGCCGTCCCGCGCTCATCAGGAGGGGCGTTGCGCGTCGTCACGAACGTGGAGCGCGGGATGCGATGGACGTTGATGGCGCCGCAAGACGAGCGGTGCCATCGCGGACGGTGAAGTCGTGTGGTTCTGGCGCCCCGACGCTGGCGTCAAGTTCTTGAGAAGCAAGCTTCTTAGGGATGACGGGGGCAAGAAAGCCCGGTCCCCGGGAAGAGCACGAAGGAAACCGTAAAACCATCGCGCGGGGAATGCCGGAATGTTTCGGCCAACCTGTGGTGACTATGCTTGTGTGCTTTCACTCTTCGCACGCAAGGCTGCGGGTGCGGCCAAGCACCCGGCATTCCCTGCGCCTTCCGATTATTGGGGGCGATGTTTGACAGAACTCGGGCGCCTCTGGCGCCGCGAGACCGTGAAGGTGTGTCAGGACGTGAAGGCCTGTCAGGATCGGACCCTTAGCCGGTCGAGCGCTCCCTGCAAAATGAAAATCGCAGCGTGCTCATCGATTACCTCCGCGCGCCGCGCGCGGCTCACGTCCATTCCGATCAGTTCGCGCTCGACAGCGGCGGTCGAGAGCCTTTCGTCCCAAAGCGCAATGGCAAGATCGGTCAGTTTGGAGAAGTTTCGTGCGAACGCCCTGGTCGATTGCGCGCGCGGCCCCTCGCTGCCATCCATGTTGATTGGCAGGCCGAGTACGAAGCCTGCGGCCGCGCGCTCGGCCGTGATCGCGAGCAGACGCGCCGCGTCCGCCTTGAATGCCTTGCGCTGGATCGTCCCGACACCTGTAGCCAGCCGGCGGTCAGGATCGGACACCGCGACCCCGATGGTCTTGGTGCCGAGGTCGAGGCCGATCAACGCGCCGCGATCGGGCCAGTGCGCGGCCGCCTCGATCAACGGTAGAATGGGGGCAGACATGGGCCTCGCATACCACGAGCAGCGCAGTTGGCGCAAAGTGCGTCGCTTCGGCCCGACGATGCATAGCTCTTCCGGACCCTGGATGCTAATCTGCTGAAGGCGGGCAACGATGCCCGCGCCGGTTTCCCAATTCTCATGAGCGAGCAGAGCATGTGGCCCGACCGCCGATTGATCGACCTTTTCAAGACCGAGTTTCCGATCGTACTGGCGCCGATGGCGGGTGTTATGGACGCAGACCTGGTGATCGCGGCGGCGCAGGGGGGAGCGCTCGGCTCCTTGCCGTGCGCGTTGCTGACAGTCGAGAAGGCGCGTGAGCAGGTCAATATCATTCGCCAGCGCGTTTCCGCGCCGATCAGCATGAACTTCTTTTGCCACGAGGCGGTGGCTGCCGATGCGGTGCGCGAGGCGAGCTGGAAACAGCGGCTCTCGCCCTACTATAAGGAATACGGGCTGGACCCGGCAGCACCGATCAACGTCGCCAACCGCGCGCCATTCGACGCCGCCATGTGCGAGCTCGTCGAAGAACTCAAGCCCGAAATCGCAAGCTTCCATTTCGGGCTTCCGCAGACGGCGCTGCTTGCGCGTGTGAAGGCCGCCGGCTGCAAGGTAATGTCATCGGCAACGACGGTGAAAGAGGCGATCTGGCTCGAGGAGCACGGTGCCGACGCAATCATCGCACAAGGCGCCGAAGCTGGCGGCCATCGGGGCATGTTCCTGACGGAAAATATTGGCGAACAACCCGGTACCTTCGCGCTGGTGCCGCAGGTGGTTGACGCGGTGCGCCTGCCGGTGATCGCCGCAGGCGGCATCGCCGACGGTCGCGGGATCGCGGCGGCATTTGCGCTGGGCGCGGCCGGCGTGCAGATCGGTACCGCCTACCTTCGTTGTCCGGAATCGAAAGTCATCGCACCGGCGCGGACGGCCCTGGCGCGGGCGAGGGATGATTCCACCGTCATCACCAATGTCATGACCGGGCGCCCGGCGCGGGGCGTTGCCAACCGCGTGATGCGCGAGATCGGGCCGGTTTCGCCGGACGCGCCGGCATTTCCCCACGCGGCCGCAGCCCTGGGTCCGCTAAAGGCGGCGGCGGAAAAGCAGGGAAGGGTCGATTTCACCAACCTGTGGGCTGGGCAAGCGGTGCGGTTGGGGCGCGAGATGCCTGCGGCCGAACTGACCCGGGCGCTGGCGGGGGCCGCGCTCGCCCGGCTGAGCCGGATGGCGGGCTGATCAGGTTGCGGTGCAAAACCAGCCTCTGCTATACGGCGGGACTGAGTTTTGCCAACAAGGGCCATATATCATCAGGGGCCATATATAATGTCGGTTGATGCCGCCACCGTTCGCCGCATCGCGCATCTGGCGCGGATTGCGGTCAAGGAATCTGAAATCCCGCATTTGGAGGGCGAGCTGAACGCGATGCTGGCCTTCGTCGAGCAGCTCGGGGAAGTCAACATCGAAGGCGTCGAACCGATGACGTCGGTTATACCGATGGAAATGAAGAAGCGTGCCGATGTGGTCAACGACGGTGACATTCCCGACGACATCGTCAGGAACGCGCCGGAAACCCAGGATCATTTCTTTCTGGTGCCGAAAGTCGTCGAATAGGCCTCCCTTTTTCGACGAACGCGCTCAAACGAAAGAGTTCGCGACCGATGTGTCTATTGTGCGACGATGAACAGGCCTATCAGGCCTACATGAATTATCTCGATGCGATGGAGCGTCAGGGCAAGGCTGCCGATCCGCAACAAGCGATCGATGCTGTTCTGGACGCGTTGGAGACAGCCGACAAGGCCAACGACAAAGCGTTGCGAGACGATCCGGCTAACGACAAGACGCTCTCACCCTTTTTCTGCAGCCCGGTTAATAAATGACCGACCTGACCTCGCTGACCCTCGCCGAGGCCAGAAACGGCATCGCGAAGAAATCCTTCACGTCGCTTGAGCTGACGGAAGCGCATCTTGTGGCCATGGAGGCCGCGCGCGCCCTCAACGCCTTTGTGCTGGAAACGCCCGATCGGGCGCGAACCATGGCACGCGAGGTCGACGTAAAGATCGCCAAAGGTGAGGGCGGTCCGCTCGCGGGTGTTCCGCTCGGCATCAAGGATCTGTTCGCAACCAGGGATGTGCGCACCACCGCGTGCTCGAAAATCCTCGGCAATTTCGTGCCGACCTACGAGTCAACGGTGACTTCGCAGCTCTGGCGCGACGGCGCCGTCCTGCTCGGCAAGCTGAACAACGATGAATTCGCAATGGGCTCCTCGAACGAGACCTCGTGCTTTGGTCCGGTCGTCAATCCCTGGCGGCGCGAGGGCGCCAACACGACCCTGGTGCCGGGAGGCTCGTCGGGAGGTTCGGCCTCGGCGGTGGCCGCATTGTTGTGCATGGGCGCGACCGCAACCGACACCGGCGGGTCGATCCGCCAGCCGGCGGCATTTACCGCAACCGTCGGCATGAAGCCGACCTACGGGCGATGTTCGCGCTGGGGCATCGTGGCCTTCGCGTCTTCGCTGGATCAGGCAGGACCGATCGCTCGCACCGTGCGCGATGCCGCGATCCTGATGCGCTCGATGGCCGGCCATGATCCAAAGGACACCACCTCGGTCGATCGTGCTGTGCCCGACTACGAGACCGCGATCGGCAAGTCGGTGAAGGGGATGAGAATAGGAATCCCCAGGGAATATCGACTCGACGGCATGCCGGGTGAAATCGAAAAACTCTGGAGCGAGGGCGCCGCCTGGCTGGAGGCGGCGGGCGCCGAGCTTGTCGAGGTATCGCTACCGCATACCAAATATGCCCTGCCGGCCTATTACATCGTGGCGCCCGCGGAGGCATCCTCGAACCTGGCCCGTTACGACGGTGTCCGCTACGGCTTGCGCGGGCCGAGCCGCGGCATAACTGAGATGTACGAGAACACCCGCGGCGAAGGGTTTGGTGCCGAGGTTCGCCGGCGCGTGATGATCGGCACCTACGTGCTCTCAGCCGGCTATTACGACGCTTATTACCTGCGCGCGCAAAAAGTCCGCACGCTGATCAAGAGGGATTTCGAGGATTGCTTCGCCAAGGGCGTGAACGCGATTCTGACGCCGGCAACGCCATCGCCGGCATTTGGCATCGGCGAAAAGGGCGCCGACCCCATTGAAATGTATCTCAACGACATCTTCACAGTGACCGTGAACATGGCCGGGCTTCCCGGTATCGCGGTTCCTGCGGGCAAGGATTCCCAAGGCTTGCCGCTCGGGCTGCAACTGATCGGCCGTCCATTCGATGAAGAGGCACTGTTCTCGCTCGGCGAGGTGATCGAGCAGGCGGCGGGACGCTTTACACCTGCGAGGTGGTGGTGAACGTGGCGGATTTTAAAGCGAGTCTTGCTGGCGCTTCGCCCGCGCCGCGGTTGGCCGCGCCGCTCGCTGCGCTGTGGTGGGCGGCCAATGGCAAGTGGGACCACGCGCATCAGATCGTGCAGGACGAAACGACTCCTGATGCGGCCTGGGTGCACGCCTACCTCCACCGGGTGGAGGGTGACCTCGGCAATGCCGGCTACTGGTACCGGCGGGCAGCCAGGCCGGTCGCAACGAATTCGCTTGAAGCCGAATGGGAAGAAATCGTTTCTGCGCTGCTTGGGAGTGGAAGTGCATGAGTGCGACAAACTCGCGACTGATCAAGGGCGCAACCGGCGACTGGGAAGTCGTGATCGGGATGGAGATCCACGCCCAGGTCACCTCGAATGCAAAACTTTTCTCGGGCGCCTCGACCGAGTTCGGCGGCGAGCCCAACTCGCAGGTATCGCTGGTCGATGCGGCGATGCCGGGCATGTTGCCGGTGATCAACGAGGAATGCGTGAAGCAGGCCGTGCGCACCGGCCTTGGCCTCAATGCCAAGATCAATCTGCGTTCGGTGTTCGACCGCAAGAACTATTTCTATCCGGATTTGCCGCAGGGCTACCAGATCAGCCAGTACAAGTCGCCTGTTGTCAGCGAGGGCGAGGTCATGGTCGAACTGGCCGATGGCGAGAGCGCAGCCGTCGGGATCGAACGGCTGCATCTGGAGCAGGATGCCGGCAAATTGCTTCACGATCGCAGTCCGAGCATGTCGTTCGTCGATCTCAACCGCTCCGGGGTTGCGCTGATGGAGATCGTCTCCAAACCCGACATCCGCTCGTCGGAGCAGGCCAAGGCTTACCTGGCAAAACTGCGCTCGATCCTGCGCTATCTCGGCACGTGCGACGGCGACATGGAGAAGGGATCGTTGCGGGCGGACGTCAACGTCAGCGTTCGCAAGCCAGGCCAGGCGCTCGGTACTCGCTGCGAGATCAAGAACATGAACTCGATCGCCTTCATCGGTCAGGCGATCGAATACGAGGCACGACGCCAGATCGGCATTATCGAAGATGGTGGGGTCATCGACCAGGAGACGCGGCTGTTCGATCCAAACCGGGGCGAAACGCGCTCGATGCGCTCGAAGGAAGAGGCCCACGACTACCGCTATTTCCCCGACCCCGATTTGTTGCCGCTCGAATTCAGCGAGGCCTATGTAGCCGCGCTGAAGGCGAGCCTTCCCGAGTTGCCCGACCAGAAGAAGGCGCGCTTCATCGCAGAGTTCAACCTTTCGCCCTATGACGCAAGCGTGCTTGTGGCCGAGCAGGAGAGCGCCGGCTTCTTCGAGACGGTGCTTGCAAAACTTGCGGACAAGGCGCGCGACGGCAAGCTCGCCGCGAATTGGGTGATCAATGAATTGTTCGGGCGGCTGAACAAGGAGGGCGTCGCCATCGCTGCATCGCCGGTATCGGCGGAACAACTCGCCGCGATCGTAGCCTTGATCGGGGAGGGCACCATCTCGGGCAAGATCGCCAAGGATCTGTTCGAGATCATTTGGCGGGAGGGCGGCGACCCGCGCGCGGTGGTCGAGGCGCGCGGCATGAAGCAGGTCACCGATCTCTCGGCGATCGAAAAGGTGGTCGACGACATCATCGCCGCCAACCCCGACAAGGTCGCCCAGGTGAAAGCCAAGCCGCAAGCGCTCAGCTGGTTCGTCGGCCAGGTGATGAAATCGTCCGGCGGCAAGGCCAATCCACAAGGTGTCAACGATCTGCTCAAATCAAAGCTCGGCCTTTGACGGCGCACGCCGTCGGCATTCACGTTTCAAAAAAACGGCGCGCGGGCAGCAATTCATTCAGCATGAACGGTGATGCGCCTGGCAAACGCAAAACAGCGCAGCCACGAATCAGCCGAAATCGATTCGCCGTGAGGGCGGTTTCGGCGGGCACCGGCGAGGCGAGAAGGCGGCAGCGACGAAAATTTTTTTATTGCCAAAAATCACGACTCAGAGTCCGCGCATTCGGATTTTTGCCGCGACGATCGGGCGCAGCGACATCGATGGTCGGTGGATCGCTGAATTTGCAAGTTGCAGAAACCTCTCTGGCACAGTCGTTTCCTGGATTTTCGGCGGCGGGTTTTTGCGCCTTGTGAAGTGTCTTCTGCGTGGTTGCGCGAAGAGACGCGTGCGTCGCAGGTCGAGGCGCCTCGCGCTCTCTCACGTCGTCTCGTCAACACTTCCTTAAGCAGGACGCTGTTTTTTTCGATGTGTTGGTGTATTCGGAATGCAGTGCATTTCGATTCCCGAGTGCACGCAGCGATTAAGCCATCTCACTACATTAGGAGGGCAACATGGCGAAGAAAGCTAAGAAGGCAAAGAAGGCGAAGAGCGCAGTGAAGAAGACTGCGAAGAAGACCCGCAGGGTCGCCAAGAAGAAGAAGTAAGACCTGCCTGAAAAAATGCCGGCGACTTTGTGCCGGCTCGTCGCACGAGCCTTCCGCAAGATTTGCTTACCCAAGAGCGGATATTGAAAGAGCGGCTCTTGTCGATAAAAGAGGGTGTCGGCGAGACATCAGGTCAGACGGCCGGATCGTAATTTCGAAAGAGCGTGCTCGATCGAAAGCCGGTCCGGCAGAAGAGACGGGTCTCTTCGTACGGTGTGGATCGAGCGATCCACGGTTTCATGAGCCTTCCGCCGGCCAGGGCACTAAGGCCCTTCGGTTCGGAAGCTTCAGCCGCGAGGCTTGCAGCCTCAAGGCCGGACGTGAAAATCTGCTCCTGACGTGTTCGCTGACGCCCTCGTTCCAGGCCTGTGAGGTCTGTGCGCGGCACCCGGCCGAATTTTCCTCGTGAACAAAACTCAACTGATCCCGATCTCTCTCGTGTGGACTGGCCCAACCCGTCTCGGGCCGGGCGGGAGCGTCCGCGCGATCGACACGTGTTTTTCGGCGATGGTTATCGATTGGCGAAAGGGCAGCGTTAAATCATTTTTCCGATGCCCGAAAGCTCCGATGAAATGCGGCTTTTCGAAGCTCGGTGGGGCCCGCGCGCTCGAGCATTAATCTCTCCGGGCCTACAGCGACATGAGCGCTGTCGTCACGATCTGCTCGAGCGTCTGTCGGCTGGGCTTTGCATTGGCCATCACGTTGAGGCCCTGGACGACGCAGACCAGAAAAGGTGCGGCCACAGCGCCTGGCTCGTCGCCAATTTCACCTGCCGCTACCGCCCGCGTCAAAGCGCCGGCGAACGCGGTCTCGAGCCTCGTCAAATTGAGCGATACCTTGCGCGCGACCTCCGGGTCGCGATCGCCGAGCTCGATCAGGGAATTGGTCAAGAGGCAGCCGCGCATGCGCCGTCCCTCGACGATGGCGTCGACCAGATTGCCGAAATACGAGCGGATGCCCTCCATGCCGGAGGCGGGTGCCGCGATGCGCCGGATCGCATCGCTCGATATCTGATCCATGTAGCGGTCGAGCGCGGAGAGGAACAATTCGCGCTTGCCGCCGAAGGCACCGTAGAGGCTGCCGGGGCTAAGCTTCATCTCCTCGCAGAGGGTCTCAACCGCGGTCGCCTCGAAGCCGTCACGCCAAAACACCTTGACCGCCCTGTCGAGCACCACCAAAGAATCAAAATTGCGTGGCCGAGCCAATTTTCGAATCCTCCTTGCCCGCTGCGGGGGTGTTGCGCCGCGCCTTGCCGCCGACCGGCGTCTCGCGACGCGCGGCAATTATAGGACCGTCACCCGATAGCCGACTCTCGGGAAATGGACTGCCACTATGCCACAGGCCGGCCCGTTCCGGCGAATGACTATTGTGTCGCGATCAAGGGCGATGATGTGCCCGGTGACGGCGGCTTCCCCGCCTACGCTGATGGGTGTGACCGCAACCCTCATTCCCGGTGCCAGGCCCTGAGGATCGAGCGGGTCCGATTTCTCCTTCGTGAGGGGGTCGGTGGCCTTGCAGACTGCCAGCGCCTCGGCGGGCGTCATCGAAGATGCCCGGCCATGGCCGATCGCCTTCATGCGCGCTTCCCAGGCGAGCAGGGCGGGGAATTCTCCGAGCAGTTCATCCGCTCGCGGGTTACGCCCGCGCAAGAACCATACGAGGAACCACGCCAGGAGATCCGCCATGCCCGGTTTGTCGCCGACGAGATAGAGCTTGTCTGCGGCCAGTTGTGCTTCGAACCAGCCGAGCTGCGGGCGGAGTTGGGCGAGGACATGCGGCAGATCGGCAACCTCCTTCTTGAAGTCGCCGTCCGGTCCGAGATACAGGCGTGCCCGATCTGCAACCAGCGCCCGCGGCAGGTTGTCGGCAACAGGCGCAAACGACACTCGCATCGCCAGGTCGAACATCGCGCCGTCAGTCCAGCGCGACAAGGCGAACGGCAGGCCGTATTCCTTGTTGGGAAAAAGGGTCGGCTCCGGGGTGCGGCGCTCGATCTCGCGAAAAATCACCTGCGAGTCGCAGTAGATATCGGCACCGATCTGCAATACGGGCAGGCGACGATAACCGCCGGTCATCGCGAGCAATTCGGGCCGGTCGGGCAATCGATTCTGCTCGACCGATCGCCACGCGATATTTTTGAGGCCCATCGCCATGCGAATCTTCTCCGAGACCGGGGATTGCGGATAGTGATGGATGATGAAGTCCTGCATTGGTGCGGCGTTCCAGTTGCCAGTTGAGGGCGAGCCAGCGTCAAGGATAGGCAGACAATGCGCAGCTCAGCTCACGGGCTGGGCAATGTGAATGCGGTGGCCCGGACGTTCCGCGATGCGCGCTTGCCACGCGTCGAGGTTCGGCAGTTTTGGACGCTGAAACGGAAAGGCCAGCCAGCGCCAGACCGAATTGCCAAAAGCGATGTCGGCAATGGTCAAATCATCGCCCGCGACATAAGCGCGGTTCGCGATCTCATGATCCAGCAGCGTCATCGCCGACGTCAGTTGAGCTACTTGTCGGTTCAATTCGGTCTCGTTCCGCGCAGCGGCGGATGTGCGAAAGTAGCCGAGGAAAACCGGCGTGATTGCCGGCGCAAGAACACCCAGATGCCAATCAAGCCAGCGTTCGACCTGCGAACGCGCCGCAGGTTCGGCCGGGTAGATATCGTCGGACCCATATTTCGCGGCAAGAAAACGAAGAATGGCATGGCTCTCCCACACGACGGTGCCGCCGTCCTCGATCACCGGAATGGATTTGTTGGGGTTGAGTGCCACGAACTGCGGCGTGTCCAATCCACCAAAGGAGCCGCCGACGTCCTTTCGATCGAACTTCACGCCCACTTCCTCACACAGCCATAGAACCTTCTGGACGTTCGATGACGTGTTGCGCCCCCAGATCGTGATCATGCGTCTTCCGCCTTTCCTTGGCCGCCGGCCTAACCTCAAGGGAATTATAGAGTATTCATTCAATTACGCAAATGGAAGCTGAGAGCTCTGGCGAGATCAAGCCGTGAAAGATGGCGGGATTATAAAAGGAATCCTTGGAACAGTTGCCGATTTGACTGGATTGTGGCTTGGCGATTGTTTAGTGTTTATTCCAAAATGAAATGGGGGAATGACCATGGGTCGATCGAGTCGCCGGACCTTTTTTCAAAGCGTCGCTGCTTCTTCTCTGCTCCTTGCAGCGCCGCTCGTTCGTTCCGCACGAGCGCAGCAGGCCGAATACGTTCTCAAATTCGGCAACAACAATCCCGCGACGCATCCGATGATCGTGGCCATGAAGGAAGCTGCCGAGCGCATCAAGCAGGAGAGCGACGGAAAGGTGGAGCTTCAGCTTTTCCCGAACAGCCAGCTCGGTTCCGACACGGATATGCTGTCGCAGGTGCGTAGCGGCGCGCTGGAAATGTTTGCGCTCTCGGCTCTCGTGCTCTCAACGCTGACGCCCATTTCTGCGATCAACGGCGTCGGCTTCGCGTTCCAGAATTACGAACAAATCTGGGGGGCAATGGATGGCGGACTTGGCGCCCACGTCCGTGAAGGAATCTCGAAACTTAATCTCTATCCCTTTGAACACATGTGGGATAACGGGTTCCGCCAAATCACATCCTCCAGTCACCCCGTCAATTCGGTGGCCGACCTCTCAGGCTTCAAGATTCGCGTCCCGCCGAGCCCACTGTGGGTGTCCCTGTTCAGTTCGTTTGGTGCCGCGCCGACCAGCATCAACCTCGCCGAGACTTATTCCGCGCTGCAGACCCACATTGTCGAGGGGCATGAAAATCCGCTCGCGCTCATTCTCATCCTGCGCATGTACGAGGTGCAAAAGTACGTGTCCATCACCAACCATATGTGGGACGGCTACTGGCTCATCGCCAACGGCAGG
>Ga0307474_10003631_pt1 | contig 11123 bp, 22 predicted proteins | sample atmos_gasesECM1C_2_FD_203312 | JGI IMG/M metagenome (GOLD analysis project Ga0307474, IMG submission 203312) | Hardwood forest soil microbial communities from Morgan-Monroe State Forest, Indiana, United States - atmos_gasesECM1C_05 | ecosystem: Environmental > Terrestrial > Soil > Temperate...
CTCTACTGCAACGAGAAGCGAGCCACCGAGCGCGGGTGGCTCCGTTCGCAGGTGAAACGCGACGAGTACGTCGTCGAGGGCGGTGACGACGTGCTTGCCTACGTGCGACGTTACACGCACAAGCTCTGCGGGGAGCGCCGCACGCGTCGCAAGACGCGCGAGCAGTTCACGGAGATCTTCAAGAGGGCTGGCTGGTCAGCGGAGCTGACGGAGACGGCGAACGGCTACTGCGACTGCCATCTCTGCGGGCCGTGGTTCATCGCCGAGACGCCTGGCGGCAAGGTCGTGGCCGGCTGGCGCAAGAGGGTGATCAACATCGACTGGTCGGACACCGGCATCGCGCTCTACGGGCTGTTCGATTCCGAGGAGGTGACGAAGGGGGCCCATCACGTCCACGCATGGGGCGTGGACAAGGCCGTCGAATACCTGTCGCGCCTGCGGGGACCACTGACCGAGAGGGTCGGCTGATGGCTAAGGAGGCGCTCTACATCTCCGAGGAGCGGCTGGGCGAGGTGATCCGCGTGATCCGCGCCGGGCTTCTGGCCGTTCAGATCACGCCGAACAAGGACTTCCCCGATCCGCCCGGGGTGCGTCGCGAGACGGCGGCGATCCTCAAGCGATGGTGCGCGGAGGAGGAGAAGTACATGCGCGGCTTCAGCAAGAAGTTCCGGCCGTGACCGCCGCCGATTCGCTGCGTGTGTACTACCCTGGCGGCGGCAGGTTCTTGCTTCTGCACTGGTGGACCTACGATGAACGCGGCCACGTCATCCTGGCGCCGACCGAGCGCAGCCTGCGGGATGTGTCGGTGCGCGTCTTCGCCCGACACCCCGACGCGGAGATCAAGGACTACTGCGAGGTGGAGATCGTGGCTCCGTCCGCGCGTCTCTGCGCTCTTGCTGCGGAAAGTGCGCAGCACGCGCGTGTGGCCAACTTCCACGAGGAGATCGTCCACCGAATGGGCGCGGTCCTGAAGGCCGGCAAGGAGTTGCCGCCACCGTTCGAGCGGTGCACGAACTACGAGCCGGAAGACCCATCGGAGGCTGACGGGGACCAGAAGGAATGGGAGCAGTCGACGCACTACGACTGTCGCCACTGCCGGCACACGATCCGTCTCGTCGGGATGACGCCCGTCGAACTCTACGATCGGTACAGCGAGTTGTGGCGGCAGGCGTATCCGCTGCGCGAGCACGCCGATCCCCGTCGCGTGCTGAGTCGCGCAGTGTCGGCGTCGGACGACGAGCGGATCTGGTGCGCCGTGGCCGCGTTTGGTCCGCACGCGTCCGGCGTCAGCCTCAACGAGGTCGACATGCAGGACGCTGTCCGGTGCTTTCCATCGTCGCTGTCGGACAGCGCCCTCTTCTTCTTCCGTCGGCGTCGTGTTCTCGACTCGACCGCGATGACGACGGCTCTCGAAGCGGCGATGGCGGAGCACAAGGCGCGCAGGGAGCAGCGAGAACGAGACGAGCGCGCGGAGTACGAGCGGAAAGTGCGCCAGGAGATCGAGAACACGCTGTGGTTCTTCGGTGCGCGGTGATCAAGCGTATGACGCAGCTGCAGTGGGCGAAGCGCGATCTGGAGCGGATCGGCACTCCCGTGGATCTTGCGCGAACGGGATGGCAGCATGCGCCTCCGACCGCGGAGTGCATCGAACGCGGGTACGCGGCGGCCGTCCACGCGTTCGAGCTTGGGCTGCCGATCGAGTCACTGGGCGCGAGCGCGCGCACGAGTTCGGAGGCCAAGCCGACAGGCGGATACGTGTGGGGCGACCTCCCGGCGGACGTCACCCTCATGCTCGGACAGCACTGGACGAAGAAGCACACGTCCCTGTGGATCTGGTTCAAGGCTGACGGTCGGGCGAAGGCGCGTGCATGGGCAGCCAACTACCCAAAGAAGCACGCGTGGAACGCGCCGTTCACCGAGGCTCTCTGGCCGCGGATCGCGGCATGGCTGCGACAGGATGCCTGAGAGTCTGGGTCTGCGCCCGCCCAGGTGTTCGTCCTGCCGTCGCGCGCTGGTCTGGTCGGTGGCGCCTCGCGCCAGCGCGGCGCGTGTGGCGATTCGGTGCGTCTACTGCCTGCGCGTGTTCTGTCCACGCTGCGCCCGACGCCACTTTGCGCCGGCATCGCGGACCGGGGCGCGCATGATGGCGTTGGCGTCGGCAACGGACGCGCAGCTCGAACGCGCGCTAGCAGATAGGAAGCGGCGTCGTGTGGCACGAGCGGCTGCAGGGTGACGCGAAGGAGCTGGTGTCGTACGTTGAGGCGAGCTAGGACCAGAGCAGCCATGGAGCAGTCCCGGGACCTGAAGCTTGCGCTGGCGTCAGCACGCGCGCCCAGGTTCGAACGTCGCGTGATCCCAGAGCACGCCGAGCTTGCGCCTGGCGTCGTCGGCCACATCGTCATCGAGCCTCGGGCGGAGTTCCTCTTCGACAAGCTCGTTCTTCTACCGCTCGGAGACGAATTCACGGGTCTGACGGTCGAGAGCGTTCGTGTCGGTAGGAAGGAGCTGCTCGCGATGCCGATGGCCGCGGCTCTGTTCAGCCGCGAGAACGTCTACCCCATGCCCGAGATGCCGCCGCCAAAGGAGCCGGGCTCGGACATAAAGGAGCTGTTCCTCGGCATGTGGAACATCATGAACGACCGGCCGGTTCGCTATGGTTTCGACGACGTGGAACCCGTCGATACGGGCGAGCTGGATGCGCCGCCAGGGACAACGATCGGTGGTGGCATGCACGTGCGTCCGGACGAGAGCATCGAGGTCGACGTGCGAAATGGCCGGGCGGAATCGGTGACGCTCGGCGTCATCGTCGTTGGGACGGCGCAGGAGCGCTCCGTTCTCGCGTGACGTTCCGCGGGTCGTCTACGTCTCCCAGAACCCATCCGGAACGAGGCCGGCGCAACGATCCGCGTTCGTGCCGTTGCACGCCTCCAGCTCGCGAACGTCGTCGGCATCCGAACAGACGTGGCTGCCATGGGCGTTCGCCAGGAAGGTGTTGGTCCTCGTGTCGAGGAAGGCGCAGACAGGCTTGACGCAGCTGGGCTCGGACCCACGCAACGAGTCGTCTTCGGCGCGAGTCATCACCCAGTAGAAGTCCGTCAGATTGACAAATCGGATCATCAGCGCACGCCACCGATGTTATACGAGCTGTCGAACATGTAAGCAAGCGATGCCCGCCGGTTGCCCGCGTACACGCCGTCGTGTACAAGGTAGCGATGATGCGCAACGCCATGTTCGCCGTTCTTCTTGGCGTTTGCGGATGCGATTCGGCCACCGAGCTGGCGGCGCCGATGGACGCCTCGCCGGAGGTCTTGTTGTCGACCGCTGAACCACCAGCGCGCGCGGTGGTCATGCCGGCCCCGGGCCCGACCATTCGTGGTCAAGAGGGCGGATGGGTGTACCCGTGCGCCGACCCTACGGACATCTGCGAGCACCTGGAGTCCACTGGCTGCTCCACGTGGCGACCCGCGAGCTGCCGGGACACGGTCGCAGCGCTCGGCGAGGACGTCTGCTTGGCGCTCTACGAGGCGAAGACGGTGCTTGCGGTGCGCGCGCTCGGCGTGAGCTGCGCCGCGCGGTGATCTTCGCGCGTCAGAGTCTCGCGCGTCGACGGCGTGCCGCGTCCGCGCGTCGGGCATGACGGTTCACGTTCGTCGAATCGAGGCCTTCACCGAAGGCCGCGGCGGGAGTCCTCTGCGCGCCTGTCGTACCGGTCAGGATGGTGCCACCATTGGCGCCCGTCGGGCCGGATCCCATGCCGTAGCAGTCCTGCGTGTTCCAGCAGACGTAGCAGATGCCAGGGTGATCGATTGTCTTGCCACAGCCTATGCAGACATGAATCTGGCCGTCGGGCGGCGGCGGGTCGTAGCCCGGCCACTCGACGCGCGATACCCCGGTGAAGCGAGGGCCGTCCACGGCTTCTCTGACTAGAGCGTCGCGACCGTCGTGGCGATCTTGATGATGGAGCCGGCGAGGGGCGCGAACTCGGCGATCTCGCCGATGATTGTGGCGATGGTGGTCCAGGCGCTTCGGTCGCCGACCTTGCCGTCGTTCTCGTAGCCACGCATGAGGGCCGCGAGCTGGATCTCGTCGCAGGCGCGCATGTCTTCGAGGTCCTGCTCGGTGATTGGCGCGATCGCCGCGATGCGGATGAGGATGCCGTCGCGAGCGCTCATGGCTTGGCTCCTGGGCAGGTGATGGCGCCGCCCGAATCGAAGGTGCCGGCGTCGTAGTCGCGAAGGACGACGTCGACGGAGCAGTACGCGCCGCGGGAGAGACCGCGTGCCGGGCTGCCGCCATCGACGGGGATCCGGTAGATCAGGAGATCCTGCTCCTGCGCGCTTCGCAGCGAGTTGGCCGCTGCTTGGCTGAGCCCCCCGCAACCGGCGAGAGCTGCGACAGCGAGAAGGCGCAGGTGTCGCATGGGCTGATGATACGGCATCCGGGCAAACGCAGTCAAATCGTGACCTTGAGGACGTGGTCCGCGCCATGATTGCGACGACGTGCGACAACGTGTATAACACGTCGACGCGGAGGTCGAAGGCATGCACTGGTGTGCGGACGAGACGCAGGCGGTCATCAACATGCTTTCGACGGTCGACGTCGTGTGGCTCTGGGTACGCGCACTGGTCGGCCGGGTCATCGGTGTCTTCCGTCCCCGTCGCGCGAAGGCGTTGCCGCCGCCCTGCGCATGCCGCCACGAGCACGGGGGATGAGCCGTCCGAAGAAGGAGCGTGCGGCCTCGGACGATGGTCCGTACCTCGTCTTCCGCTACTGCAAGGACCAGTGCTTTCGGCCGGAGTGCAAGCAGTGCGGGTACTTCTGGGGTCCGGCGCAGAGTCCGGGACTGGTCGGCAGGCCGGCGAAGTTCGGGGTCAAAGAGCGGAAGCGTCAGGAGGAAGAGGACGCGTCATGATCCCACCTTGCGAATTGCCTACCGACGTCTACTGGAAGTGGCGCCGTCGGAACGTGCGGCGAAGGAGCCTCGAATGATCAATGTGCAGTGCGAGATCGACTGTTACGAGGTCGACGGCAAGGAGACGACGTCGATGAACGGTGCGAGGCCGGTCCTCAGCGTGAGCAGCGACAGCATGCTGCACAAGGACCGCGTCGTGCTGGCCTTTCCCGAGGGCAAGGTCGTGACGGTGCTCGCGAGAGACCTTCAGGCCGCCGTCGAGAACGCCACGAACCGTGGAGCCGGAGCCTCATGAGCGAGCGCGCCGCGGCCGAGACGGCGTGGGAGATGTCGGCGTGGGAGACGCTTCAGCGTCTTCGAGCACAGGGATGGCGTGTGGCTGTGCACAACGACTACATGCTCGACGGGGTGCTGCACACGTTCTGGGGGATGACGCGCGGGCACGTCTTCGTCCGGGGTGAGGGCAAGACGGACGCTGCCGCGCTGGAGGAGGTCGTGCGCGGCATCGAGCGCCTCACGACGTCGGCGACGGGGCTCGGTCGATGAGCGACCGCTTCGACGAGATGGCGATCGCCTGGTTCGCCAAGTTGCCCGCGCTGGCGTCCGAGGTCTCTGCTCGCAGGTACCTGGCGAGGTTTCTGCGCGAGGCTGTCGCGGCGGAGCTGACCGCCGAGCGACCACGCGCGGTCTCGGCCGTTCTGAGGGCGCTCGCGGGCGAGACCTGTGTGAACACGGTCGACGGCCAGCGGTGCGGCAAACCGGCCGAGGGGGTCTGTCGGCAACAGAAGCCGTTGCGCACGCATCTCAAGGCCTTGTGCGAGGGCTGCGCCGCCATCGCGGGCGTACTTGAGGATGGGGAGTGGGTCCGTACCGCCGACCTCGTCAAGCCGGACTAGCCCGGTTCCTGCGGCGCGCGGCGCTGCCTCGACATTCCAGCTTGACGAGTGTTCGACAGGCTGTATAACAACGGCATGGCCATCCGCTGGCGCCGTCACGAATTCGGAAGCGAGTACGTGGTCGACGTGCCCAACGCTGTCGAGCCCGAGTACCCGTTCAAGCTCCGGCTCACGGTGTACGACCTTCTGAGTGACGACGAAGGCGAGAAGGTGCCGAAGCCAGACGAGCGGTTCCGCGCGCACGCGACCTTCAGCGGGCACGAGCTGTTCCGTGTCTGGGCGTCGACGCTCGTGGAAGCGCAGCAGCGGACAGAGAAGGGGGTTCGTGATGTCGTCGCTGCGCTTGCAGCGGTGGTCGGCGCAGAGTTGAGCCTGCCGGAGGTGAAACGATGAGCACCGTTCCGATCGGATCGCTCATGCTCGCGACGACGCGGTGTGCTGCGAACTTCGTGGCCCGCCTCAGTGCCACGACGGAGTACATGAAGGCTCGCGGTGTCGACGTGAGCGCCGCCGTCTGCGACGACATGGCGGTCAGCCGGGCGATGGCCAACATCGTCGGGCAATTCCGCAAGTCCGACGCCCGTTTTCTTCTGTACGTGGACCCGCTGGCCACCTGGCACCCGAGGACGGCGTCCTGGGTGCTGCGGTCGTCGCTTTCGAGCGGGGCCGTCCTCTGCGTCTCGGAGGAGGTCCTTCACGCCGAAGAGCGTGCGGAGGTCGACAAGCGTGTCGTCGACGTGCAGTCTGGTCCAGCCGCGTTCGTGCTGATCCCGCGCGCGGTCATTCGCAGCCTGTGCGAGAAGCATCCGGAACTGGCGTACGCGGAGCCGGGGTCCGGTCGGATGGTCGATCTGTTCGGCCCGACGGTGCGGGAAGGGATCCTCTACGGCGAGACCGCGGCGTTCTTCGGCAGGTGCCGTGACGCCGGGTTCTCCGTGCGTACCGTGCAGAGGCGTTCGTAAGGAGGCGGCCATGCGAGAAAGCGTCGACATTTTCACGCTCCAGATGTTCCTTCGGCGGCAGTACAGCCACGTCGAGAACATCTGCAAGATGTACCGCGACGTCCGCTGGACGATGGACGGCCCCGGCCAGGATGGCCTCTTCTTCGCGAAGAGAATGAACGAGCAGGTCGAGCACCTGCACATTTACGAGCAAGACCACTCCGTGCGCGGCATCGCGTACGCGGAGCCCGAGAAGGACTTCGAGGGACGCCTGCTTCCCTTTCAGCGCACGTACATCTGCTCGGACCCGCCGGTGTTCATGCTGGCCAGCGAAGACACCAAGGGGCGCCTGCAGCCCATGCCATGGGCGGAGGCGATGGGCGACGCCGGGCTGCCGAAGGCGTTCATGGAGCGGTTCGAGAAGGATGTCGCAGCTGCGATCGCGAACTACGGACGGAGGCGTCGATGAGCAAGAGCAGGCTAGAGCGTGCGGTGGAATCGCTCCTGAGCGATCCGAAGGAGCTGCGACAGCTGGTGACGGTGCTTCGACAGGCACTGGGGCGCGAGCGTGACGAACGCCAGGGTGGCTACCACAACATGAAGGGCGGCGAGTTCACCGAGCGTCTCGTGGTCCGCTTCGAGAAGGAGGACGTGGCGCGCCTCTTCGCCGCGGTCGGCATCGTTCCCGATCCGATCGTGCCGCTCGGCAGCTGCGACGACTGCGCCAACGCCGACGAAGGCGGTGAGCCGCGTGGCTGGGACCAGCCGTGCAGCAGCTGTTCGCATCCGAAGATGGTGAACTTCGTGCCGCTGACGGCACTCATGCGCAAGCGCCCGCTCTCGGAAGACGAGCGCCTCATGATGGGCAACGTCCAGCGCGGGGACTGGTGGGCGGAGGGCTTCGTCAACCGTGCCCTGCCAGTCGACTCACGCGAACGTAACAGGCAGATGCGGCGCGCCGAGCGCGTCCTGGCGAAGGCCGAGCGGCGCTGTCTCATACGGACCTTGGGTGCCAAGCGAGTCGTCACGAACATCGGCGCGCTGTCTCTGAAGGCCGCGCGCAAGCGCGAGAAGTCGGCGGCGTGACGGCTCGTACTGGCGCGTCGACGGAGTAGATGGTAGCCTCGTGGCAGCGAGGTGTTCGAGAATGAAGGCTCGAAGGTCGCCGGACGTTGACTCTCCGAGCAGAGAGCAGCCGGCGACCCTTTACCTCTCCTGATCTCGGCACACACTTGGCCGCGAATCAGCTATCCTACCCGCCATGGCTGTTCGCCGTGCGCCGGAGTACGTGTCCGTCATTCGCAGGCAGGACCTGCAGAAGGCTCGGTTGACGCTTCTTGCGCACCGGCCTCTTCTACGGGCGGCGCTCGCCGATCTGAGGCTAGGCCAGGGGCAGATCGACGGCGTGCTGGCGTGCATCGAGCACGTCCTGGACAACGACTTCCGCAGCTCGGAGACACGGCGAGCGTCGTAGCACTTGTCTCGCAAACGGGTCTTCTGGTACGTGTGTGGAATGAATCGGATGCGATACCTCCGGGCGCTCATTCTCTCTGCCGTTCTGTGCGTGGTCCTCGGGCCCGCCATCCTCGGACGCCACGATGCGTCTCCGGCAGCTTCCGCCAAGGCGGTCGCGGCCCAGCAGGTTCGCGCGGCCGAGCCGGTGCAGGCCGCGGAGGCGTTCGCGCCGGCTCTCGCGGGCCAGGGATGCGGCTGGTTCAGCAACGGCGGCCAGACGCAGGTGGAGAACTCGGGGGCGCAGATCGCCATGTGCGTCTTCGAGCAGATCCTGCAGAACGTCACGCAGCCGACGGCGATCGGGGTCGCGTGCGGCAACATCACGCTGTCGCAGGTTCTGGCGGCGCTCGATTCGATCCTGAACTACTACAACCAGCCGCAGGCGTCCGACGCGAGCCCCGCGATGCTCTGCGGAACCGGAACGCCGCCCGTGCAGGGGGCGCAGCCTTGCCTGGACACGAACGTCATCACGCGAGCCAAGACGGTTCGTGCGGCGACGGCCGACAAGCTGGCCGGCAAGAACTGAAGGCGCCCCCGGGAAGGCGGGCGCTCGCGCGCGGGCGACGCGAATGGTGTTTCAGGAGAACACGCCGCAGACCTGGGGTTCGTTCTCGAACGGGAACGGGTACCTGCAGACCGGGTACGTCCTCTTTCCGAGCTACTACGGGTCGGCGTCGACGTACGCGTTACCGTCCGTCGATCCGCCCCCGGAGGGCAGTCGCCGCGCATGGAAGCTCGCGGAGTGCTGCTGTCCTCCTCCGGTGCCTGTGGAGCGCGCGTCGCTGCCGCTCGTCGCGCTGAGGCCGCGTCACGCGTGCCGCCGCTTGCTGCTGCTACCCAGGCTGTACAGCGGGGCGCGCGAGCGGCGGGCGGTGCGGAGGGTCGTCGAGCGCAAGGACGCGCGAGCCAGAAGAGGCTCGCGCTTGCCGCGCTGGCGGTGAGTCTTGCGCTGCCGGCGGAGGTCGTTCAGGATCGCCGAGATGGACACCGAGATGGACAACGGAACGGCCAGGGCCCCGGAGGGATGCATCTACGTGTGCACGGCGTGTGGCAAGACGAGCCACACGCGGACCGGGATGGACGCGCGTGGGCGCAACATCGGGATGCCCGGGTGGGACTCGTCCTGCTACTCGAACAGCGCTCTCATCCGCGAGGCCGACATCGAGGAGCGGAGCGAGAGCGGTCGCGTGCTCAAGGTCCGCAAGGACGCGCGCACCTGGTGAAGGTCGTCGGCTAGCGATCCTGCCGCGCCTCGTACGCGGCCTCGGCGCGCGCGAGGTAGTCGGACTCCAGCTTCGCCTTCGCGAGCGCGCCGTGCGCGCGCATGAACGGACCGAGGGCCACGGCGCGGTGGTAGGGGCGTTTCTCGATGTTCTCGGTCACGCTCTGGACGATGGCCTCCCACCGGTCCCGGTGGAGGTCATCCGGGCTGAAGGGCTCGTCGCCGGGTGGACTGGGCTCGCGCCAGACGCGCATCACGCCCTCGATGGTGTAGGACTTCGGGCCGACCTCGAAGTCGCTCTCCGCGAAGAAGTCTTGATGGCCTGGCAGGGTCTTCGTCGAGCGTCGCTTCACGTTGCCTGAGCGGCTCGACTGCGTCGCATCGCGATCGCGCTGGTAGAGCGCGTTGCGGATCGCTTCGCCCTTGCCCATGGCGCCGACGAAGGACGCGATGTAGCCGTCGGGCAGAAGAACGCGGGTGATGACGGCGCGCCCACGGTGCACCTTGGTGACCTTGCTCTTGCGCATGGTCTCGGTGTCGACGGCGATCTTCGGAAGCACGGCGTGGAACGGCTTCATGGTCAGGCCTTGGCCGTCGATGGTACGTGAGCGCGCAGGACGCGGCAAGAACGCCTAGCGTCGCCGGTAGTGGCGGTAGCGCGGCCCGGGAGGTGAGGGGCGTGCATCGGCGCGCGGAGGCGGCGAAGGGTGCGCGCGTCGCAAGCGCGGCGGGGGTGGCGGCGGCTCGCCCTCGATGTGGGAGCGGTCGGATGCGCCGAGGACGTCGAGCAGGGTGCCGCCGTAGCAGCGCCTGCAGAGCTTCTTGTGCCGAAGCTCGCCGGGCATTTTCGCCCAGAGGAAGGGCCAGGTGTTCCAGCAGACGTAGGACTCGCCGCAGAGGTGACACGGCCAGCGTCGCTTGCAGTGGCACGGGCGGATGCCAAGGGCGGTCGTCCGGGCACCGGAGGCGATGTCCCGGAGCTGGGTCTCGCGCCACGCCCGGGCGTGTTCCTCGGCGGCTCGGAGTGGGTACGACGAGACGCGCACGAGAGGCTCAGATCTTCTTGAGCAGGCGTCTCTTGTTCGCGATGACTTGCTTGAGGCTCTGCTCGATGACCCTGGCGTTGCCCAGGGTGAGGTTCTCGACGTCGGCGCCACTTTCGAGCTTCCGGATGTCCTTCCGGATCTTGGCGAGCGACCTCTCGTCACCTTGGAGCGCGGACTCCAGATCCGACTTCGTCAGGGACGACCACATGTTGCCGTGGCGTCTGGAGGAGCGGCTGCTGCGTCGTTTCGTTCTGCGGCTGCTTCGCTTCGTTCGTCGGGCGGTCATGGTGCTCCCATCGACTTCGCGCCCGACGTGCTGCAGGGTGTGTTGCAGGTTGAGACGTTGCCGCCATCCCAGAGGCACCCGAACCACGGCGGGGCTGCGTCGGTGTTGTATTCCTCCTGGACCGAGACGAGGCCCGAGTCGGTGTCGGCGAGGCAGCCGGCTTCGACCAGCTCGCCGTAGACGGTCCGGGCCGTCGGGGAGATCGGGATCGGTTTCGTGCACGCGGCGGCGACGAGCGCCGCCGCCACGAACGTCATGACGGAGATGAGGACGCCCCTCATGGCGTGGGGTAGAGGGCGGCGAGC
>Ga0307474_10003632_pt1 | contig 11119 bp, 10 predicted proteins | sample atmos_gasesECM1C_2_FD_203312 | JGI IMG/M metagenome (GOLD analysis project Ga0307474, IMG submission 203312) | Hardwood forest soil microbial communities from Morgan-Monroe State Forest, Indiana, United States - atmos_gasesECM1C_05 | ecosystem: Environmental > Terrestrial > Soil > Temperate...
TCTGCTCCAAACGCCGTTACCGGTTTTAGGCAACGGCCAACTTCAGCCGGGCCCTTTGCCGTTGGCTTGCTTTTTCTTCGCCGTTACGCCGTCATGCTGAGCGCAGCGAAGAATCTCACCCTCGATTCCCACGTCCATGTTTTCGTCAGGGCACGGCTTTAGCCGTGCCAAAACTCCCGCGCTAGCGAGCGGCTTCAGCCGCTGAGGTAAGTCGTTGGATCACTCCGCACAAAATCACAAATGGTTCCGTCCCCCCGCACAAAACCAGCGCCGGAGGGCGCGGCATAGGTTAGCCCGGCCCGTAAGGGCCGGGAAAACGCTAAACCCGGCATAGGGTTTCCCACCGCTTTTGCGATATTCTCTACCGCGCCAGCACCACCCGGACACACGCTACGGAGCCACCTATGTCCCAACCCGGCAAAGCGCGCCACGCCCCCATCGATCGCGCCCGTCTCCACGCCCTCCTCGCGCGCGAAGAAAATAATTTCATCACTTCCCATCCCAAATCCGCCGCGCTCTACGAACGCGCCCAGAAATCTCTCCTCGGCGGCGTTCCCATGAACTGGATGAAAAAATGGGCCGGCAAATTTCCCGTCTTCGTCGCCGAAGCGCGCGGCGCCACCTTCACCGATGTCGACGGTCTTCACTACGTCGATTTCTGCCTCGGTGACACCGGCGCCATGACTGGCCATTCTCCCGCCGCCACAGTCGAAGCGGCCATCCGCCAATCGCAGCAGGGCATCACCCTCATGCTTCCCACCGAAGACGCGCTCTACGTCGGCGAAGAACTTTCCTTCCGCTTCGGCCTCCCGTACTGGCAATTCGCTCTCACCGCCACCGACGCCAACCGTTTCGCCATCCGCATCGCCCGCGAAATCACCCAGCGCTCAAAAATTCTGATCTTCAACTACTGCTATCACGGCACCGTCGACGAAACCTATATCTCACTCCACGCCGACGGCTCCTCCGTCCCGCGCCGCGGCAATATCGGCCCGCCGGTAAATCCCGCCGTCACCACCCGCGCTGTCGAATTCAACGACCTGGCCGCCCTCGAAAGGGAACTGGCCCATCGCGACGTCGCCTGCATTCTTGCCGAGCCTGTGCTCACCAACGTCGGCATCGTCCATCCCGAGCCCGGCTACTGGGAAAAAGCCGCGCAGCTCGCCAAGAATTTCGGCACGCTGCTCATCATCGACGAAACCCACACCATCTGCACCGGGCCCGGCGGCTACACCCGCGCCCACGGATTGCATCCCGATATTTTCGTCATCGGTAAAGCCATCGCCGGCGGAATTCCCGCTGCCACTTATGGCTGCACCACCGCCGTCGCCGAAAAAATCACCAAGAGCATTCAGCTCGAAGATTGCGACACCGGCGGCATTGGTGGCACGCTCGCCGGCAACGCCCTCTCGCTCGCCGCCATCCGCGCCACTCTCGAAAATGTCCTCACCCCCGAGGCCTTCGCCTACATGATCCCGCTCGCCGAACGTTGCGCCGCCGGCGTTCATCACGCCATCGAAGCCGCGCACCTGCCCTGGCACGTCTCGCGCCTTGGCTGCCGCGCCGAATATGTTTTCCTCCCGCACGCCCCGCGCAACGGCGGCCAGGCCGCAGCCGCCATGGATTTCGAACTCGAGCGTTTCATGCACCTCTACGCCCTCAATCGCGGCATCCTCCTCACCCCCTTCCACAATATGGCCCTAATGTCCCCAGCCACCACCTCCGGCGACGTCGACCGCCACACCCAAGTCTTCACCGCCGCCGTCACCGAACTCACTCAATAATTCCCAATCCGAGTGCGCAGCTTTCGTCAGGGCACGGCTTTAGCCGTGCCAAGACTCGAGCGCTAGCGAGCGGCTTCAGCCGCTGAGGTAAGTCGTTCGGTCACTCCGCACAAACCAGCGCCGTAGGCGCGGCATAAGTTAGCCCGGCCCGTAAGGGCCGGGTAACCCTCGCAAAGGAGCCCTCCGAGCACCGGGGGTGCGACACTTCCGGTCTCGTAGCGCGGTGGCTCTGCCGCCGCCTGTGACACGAAGCCCACGTCTCTCAAACGATCGCGCAGCCTTTCAGCTGCGGCGCAGCCCGAACCACCACGCAGCCTCTCCGCCCTCACCCAAAAAGTTTGTCATCCCGAAGCGCAGCGAGGGATCTGCTTCAAATGCCGTGGAATTCCAATACTTCGGCACAGTTCGTCGGTCCCGGCATCGCCCGCCCCTGACGTGGTTCGGTTTAAGTTGTCATCCCGACAGAGGCGCGCATGCATTTCGCGCGCCGACGAGGGACCTCTCTTCGATCTCAGCCGCGCCAAAAATCAAACCCGATTTGCTCCCCCTCCACCCGCCAGCTAAAATCAATCGCGATGCCCAATCCTCCCCGCGAACGCAAACGCGCCCGAGAACTCGCCGCCGAATTCGTCGCCCAAGGAAACCCCACCGGCTGGTTCGAAGCCCTCTACCGCGAAGCCGAATCCGGCACCGCCGTCGTCCCCTGGGCCGACCTTGCCCCCAATCCGCATCTCCTCGATTTCTGGCGCGATCATCCCCAAAAAATCAATGGGCCAGCGCTCGTTGTCGGCTGCGGTCTCGGCGACGACGCGGAACAACTCGCCACCTGGGGCTTCCAGACCACCGCCTTCGACATTTCCCAAACCGCAATCCGCGCCGCGCAAAAACGTTTCCCCCAATCCAAAGTCGCCTACACCATCGCGAACCTTCTTGCCCCACCGCCCGATTGGTCCCAAAAATTCGATTTTGTTTTCGAGGCCTACACCTTGCAAGCTCTACCCGCGCACATCCGCGCGCTCGCAGCAACCAATGTCGCCGGCTTCGTCGCCCCGGCTGGCCACCTGCTCGTCGTCGCCCGTGCTCGCGACGCCGGCGAACCCGCCGGCGAGATGCCTTGGCCGCTCACCCGCGCGGAGATCTCCGCCTTCACCAGCGCCGGCCTTAGCGAATTATCTTTCGAGGACTACATCGACGATCACGAAACTCCGCCAACTCGCCGGTTTCGTGCCTTCTACCAACGCGGTTAAACTACACACTTCGCGGAACACTTCGAGGATCGAATGAATTCGAACCGCCGTAAATTTCTAAAAACTCTAACCGCGTCCAGCGCCGTGCTCGCCCTGAATCCGCGCGCCGCGTTGCTCGGCTCCGCCGTCGCTGAAACGGAAAAGCATCCCGCTCCCGGATCACTCGATTTCGTTTTCTTCACCGACACCCACATCCAGCCCGAACTCGACGCCGCTCACGGCTGCGCCATGGCCTTCCAAAAGATCGCCGCACTCAAACCCGAATTCGCCATCCACGGCGGCGATTTGGTTTTCGACGCCCTCGCCGTCGCTCGCCCGCGCGCCGACCTGCTCTTCGACCTTTACAAAAAAACCGAGCAGCAACTCAATATGCCGGTCTACCACGCGATCGGCAATCACGACGTCTTCGGCATCCTCGCCAAAAGCGGCGTGGCACCCGTCGATCCGCAGTACGCCAAAAAAATGTTTGAAGACCGCGTCGGCGCCCACACCTACTCCTCTTTCGATCGTAAGGGCTACCACTTCATCATTCTCGACTCCATTTTTCCCACCGAGGACCGCCAGTGGGAAGGCCGCGTCGACGACGCCCAACTGCAATGGCTCGCTTCCGATCTAAAATCCGTCCCCGCCGCCACGCCGATCGTCGTCATCAGCCACGTGCCGCTGGTCACCGGATTTCTCGGCTATTCGCCCAAACCCGAAGGCCGCCAGAAATACAATACCTACAGCGTCGAAAATTCTCCCGACGTCATCGCCCTCTTCGAGAATCACCACGTCATCGCCGTCCTGCAAGGCCATTTGCACGTGAACGAAACCGTTCACTACAAGAATTGCGTCTTCCAGACCTGCGGCGCGGTCTGCGGCAATTGGTGGCACGGCTCGCGCATGGGTTTCCCCGAGGGTTTCACCACCGTTAGCCTGCGCAACGGAAAAATCTCCACCCAATACCAAACCTACGGCTTCCAATCCATCGACCCTCGCGAAAAATTCTAAAATTGTGCGCGGAATAATTCTGAAGTTCAGGAGGGGAAATGACTCAGGATTTCAATTGCCCAGAAATGCTGCGCGCATCCGAAGCAATCGACAATCGCGACTATTTAGCTGCTTTCGAGCTGTTAGTTCCTTTGGTGGCTGAGGGCAATCCGAAAGCGGAATTGAATCTCGCGACCTTCTACCATCTGGGTTTGGGTGTTGCCCCGAACGGCGAGAAGGCCGTAGACCTCTACTTAAGAGTCGGCGCGATGAACATCCAAGAGGAGCACATTTCGTCGCTCGCGTATCACAATCTTTCTACACTGTACTTTGGTGGATGCCCGCCTATTCCGCGCGACTTCGACAAAGCGGGGAAGTACGCTCAGTTGGCCAAGGATATGGGATTCGAAATGTAGTGAGTGCCGTGTGCCCCCCTCCTCGCCGCCTTTGCGAAGGGTGAGGTTTAGACGACTCGCTTCTCCTAGCCGTCGACTCCAAGCTCCAAACCGTAGTTGGCCGTCATCCAGAGGAGCGCAGTTCGCGACGAAGGATCTCTCTTCGATCTCAATCGCGTCACCAAATCCACTGCTCGCACGATTCGGTCAGAGCGCGCGTCTACTTCTTCTCCATCACCGGCGCAAACGTCTGCGCCACAATCTTCCCCCCGCGAACCAAAAACGTATCCGTCGCGAACGATATCTTGTATTTATCCGAACTCCCGGTCCACACGATGAACGCCACTTCTCCCTCCACCACTTGTTTCTCCAATTTCGACGTACTGCTCTTTGCCGGCATAATGTCAGTGAACATGGTTGTGAACGCCGCGCGAATCTCCGCCACTCCCTTGCGTGTCCCATTCGGCGTGATCACCATCGCCTCCGGCGCATAGTCCTTCAGTATCGATTCCACATCGCCCGCCTGAAAATCCCGCCAGTGCCGCGCCAGAATTTCTTCCGTCGACCCACCCGAACCCGCCGCTGAATTTGTCATCGCCGTCCCTCTCCGCTGGATTTTTTCCGAATCTACCAAAACAGATGTTACAACCGCGGCCTTCGATTCGTAAGTTTCTATAGAACGAAACGAAATGATATGAATTAAGCGCAGCGCGCTCTATGGCTCAATCTCCAAATCTCGATACCGACGTCCTCATTGTCGGCGCTGGTCCCACCGGCCTCGCCCTGGCCCTCTGGCTCGCACGCCTCGGCGTACGCGTGCGCCTCATCGACAAAACCGCCGAACCCGGCACCACCTCGCGCGCTCTCGCCGTGCAGGCGCGCACCCTCGAATTTTATCGTCAGCTCGGCTTCGCCGACGCCGTCGTCGCCCTCGGTCACCAGACCATCGCCGTGAATCTCTGGGTCGCCGGCCACCACGCCTCCCGCGCGATCTTCGGCGAACTCGGCGCCGGCCTCAGCCCTTATCCTTACGCCCTGATTTTTCCCCAGGACGAACACGAGCGTCTCCTCATCTCCCAACTCGCCCAGCTCGGCCTCCGCGTCGAGCGCCAGACCGAACTCCTCGCCTTCGAAGAAAAAGGCGATCGCATCTTCGCGCAACTCAAACGCCCCGACGGCTCTACCGAAACCTGCTCGGTCGCGTATCTCGCCGGATGCGACGGCGCCCACTCCATCGTTCGCCAGATTCTGCAGCTCGATTTTCCCGGCGGCACTTACGATCATCTTTTTTACGTCGCTGACGTCGAAGCCGCCGGCCCGGTCATGAATGGCGAACTTCACGTCGCCCTCGATCGCACCGATTTTGTCGCGGTCTTTCCGCTGCGCGATCCATCGCGCGCCCGTCTGGTTGGCACCATTCGTGACGACGCCGCCCAACACCCGGAAAATCTCACCTGGAACGACGTCAGCCAGCGCGCTCTCGCCTGGCTCCGCATCGAACCCAAAAAGGTCAACTGGTTTTCGACCTACCGCGTCCATCACCGCGTCGCCAGCCACTTCCGCAAAGGTCGCGCTTTCATTCTCGGTGACGCCGGCCACGTGCACAGTCCCGTCGGTGGTCAGGGTATGAACACCGGTATCGGCGACTCCGTGAATCTCGCCCGGAAATTGGCGGCGGTGCTCCACGGCCGCGCCGGCCCCGCTCTTCTCGATACCTTTGAGCCCGAACGCATCGCCTTCGCCCGCCGCCTGGTCGCCACCACCGATCGCGCCTTCACCGGCGTCACCAGCCCAAGCTTCATCGCCCGACTGATCCGCTTGCGGCTCGCGCCGGCTCTGATGCCCGTTCTCCTGCAGTTCAAAATATTTCGCCGACTGATGTTTCGTACGGTTTCGCAGACCATCCTGAATTACCGCCGCAGCAGCCTCAGCGAAGGCCACGCCGGTTCGATTCAAGGTGGTGATCGCTTGCCTTGGATTCAGCCCGAACCAGGCGGTCGGGACAATTTCGCGCCACTCCAGTCTCTCGATTGGCAGGTTCACATCTACGGTGACCCCGCCCCCGAAATAAATTCGCTGTGCGCCGCCTGGAAATTGCCGGTGCACGTTTTCCCCTGGCGCGCCGAAATGTCCCGCCGCGGCCTCGATCGCGACGCCGTGTACCTCATTCGTCCCGACGGCTACGTCGCCCTAGCCGATCCCGCCGCCAGCCCCAAAACCCTAACCACCTACCTCGACTCCCGCGACATTTCCCTCACCACTTAATTTCGCGCCCGCCATCCAGCCCCGGAGGGGCGGCATAAGTTAGCCCGGTCCGTAAGGGCCGGGAAAAAAATCACAAAAATACCCGAGCGCCGGAGGTGCGACACGCCCCTGCCGACGGAGCCCAGCCTTTTCGCGTCCTCCCCATCCCGCGAGCAATCCTCTTCGCGCAAAGAAAAAATCTGTCATCCTGAAGCGCAGCGAGGGATCTGCTTCAAACGCCCTTCCGGTTTTTCGTAGCGGCCAGCTTCAGCCGGGCCTTTGCCATTGCCCTCGCTTTTGCAGTAGACGTCGTTGTTGTTCCCGTCATCCTGCCTGCCCTGACGCAGGAAGGGAGCGCAGCGAAGCATCGCTCTTCGACTTCCGCCGCACCACGCTCCCGCCATCCAACTCCATGTCATTCCGAGCGCAGCGAGGAATCTGCTTTTTACGATCGGAATGCGCACTCACTCGCGAAGACGCCGCACGAAACGGATCGCCTTTCGTCAGGGCACGGCTTCAGCCGTGCCAAAAAAAGTCCGCGCGTAGCGCTTTCCGCCACGTCGCGCGAATCGCGTCGCACCTCAGACGCCGTTCGCGCACCCGATCCCCCACGACCAACAAACCCATCATCGACTTCCTCCAACGCCTCGGAGTATCCTTCGTCCGCAAAAAAAATGCCCAACCTCGTCACCCCAAACGCCCCACTCACCTCCAATCAAATCCGCGGCTTCTGGGCCTCCTGGGGCGGCTGGGCTCTCGACGGCATGGACTCCGTCATCTACGCTCTCGTCCTCGTTCCATCTCTCCGCGAACTCCTTCCGCGCTCCGGCCTCGCCGCCACCAAAGGAAACATCGGTTACTACGGCGGCCTGCTCTTCGCCTTATTCCTGCTCGGCTGGGGCTGCGCCTTCCTCTGGGGACCCATTGGCGATAAATTCGGCCGCGTTAGAACCCTGATGCTCACCATCCTCTGGTATTCCGCCTTCACTCTGCTCAGCGCCTTCGTCACCAGCATCTGGCAGCTCGCCATTTTCCGTTTCCTCGCGGGAATTGGCATCGGCGGGGAATGGGCCATGGGCGGCACCTTCGTGGCCGAGGAAATGCCCGAAAGCTGGCGCGTCCGCGGCGCCGGATACATGCACACCGGCTATTACGTCGGATTCATCTTCGCCGCGCTCGCGAATTTCACCATCGGCACGCACTTCGGCTGGCGCGCCATGTTTTTGTTCGGCGGCCTGCCCGCGCTGCTCCTCGCCTGGCTCCGTCGCGGCGTCACCGAGCCCGAGCGCTGGCTGCAAAAAGAAAAAGTGGTCCACACCTGGTCCTGGTGGCGACCGCTAGCCGCGCTCTTCACTCCCGCGCTTCGTCGCCGCACCATTCTGAATTCACTTTTTATGATCGTCTCGATCTGCGGCCTGTGGGCGGGCACCGTCTACGTTCCCGCCGCCGTCACCGCCCTCGCCGAAGCCAGCGGCAGCGTCGGACCCGCCGCCGCGCAACTCGCTTCCTTCGCCACCATCCTCGTCGCCTTCGCCACCATTCTCGGCTGCCTCGCCATGCCCACGCTCGCTGAACGCCTCGGCCGCCGCGGCGCCCTCGCTTTTTTCTTCGCGCTCATGGCCATTTTCATCGCGCTCACTTTCGGCAAAGTTTTCTACCTCCCGCAAAACGCGCTCCCCTGGTTCTTCGTCTGTCTCTTCTTCCTCGGCTTCGGCGGCGCCAATTTCGCCGTCTACACCCTTTGGCTCCCCGAGCAATATCCCACCGAATGTCGCGCCAGCGCCTTCGCCTTCTCCACCTCCTTCGCCCGTTTCATCGGCGCCGGCATCACCTTCCTGGTAGGCGCCGGCGTCCGCCACTTCGGCTCCCTAGGCACGCCAGTAGCCTTCACCGCCATCGCCTTCGCCTTCGGCCTCCTCCTCACGCCCCTAGGCGCAGAAACCAAAGGCCACCCCCTACCTTCCTAACTTGCGCACCATATATCGATCCGCACGCCAACTCGTCGTCATTCTGAGCGCAGCGAAGAATCTCACCCTCGCCAATGTTATCCAGCGTCCAACCAACGCAGCACGATGCCGCCCACACCACTCGCCTTTTCGGGTGCCCCACTCTTCGCCGCAGTTGCGAAGGGTGGGGGTTTAGATCTCCGCTGTCTCACGTCGTTCCGCGAGAACCCTCCTCGCGCAAACAAAAACACGCTGTCATCCCGAAGCGCAGCGAGGGATCTGCTTCAAACGCCGTCGCCGGTTCACGCAGCGGTCGGCTTCAACCGGTGAGGTAAATCATCATGTCTCCGCACAAAGCCAGCGCCGGAGGCGCGGCATAGGTTAGCCCGGCCCGTAAGGGCCGGGAAACAATACGAACACGAGCCAGAGCACCGGAGGTGCGGCACGCCCGTTTTCGTCATGACACGGTTTTAACCGTGCCAAAACCCCGCGCCAGTGGCCGGCGTCAACCGGGCCATTTTACTTTTTAGTGTTGGACGTTAACGTAGATGAGGAAATGCAGAATTCCTACCGTCTTCAAATTGAGGAAAACTTGCGTCTGTAGCGGCCAGCTTCAGCTGCGCCAGTTGCAGTTGCCTTTGAATTTGCCCTTGCCGTTACTTTTGAATTTGCCGTTAAGCCGTCATTCTGAGCACAGCGAAGAATCTCACCCACGAGCCTCGCGCACCTTCATAAATCGCTGCACCAGGCTTTTGCGCCTGTTTGTCGTCATCCTTTGCCTTTCGCGCCTCGATGCCCGATGTCATCCCGCCTGCCCTGACAAAGGAAGGGACAGAGGGCCCGCCTTCGGTCCGACGAGGGACCTCTTCGATTTCACCGCCGCCGAAAACTTCTACTCCGCAGCCGTCCACCCGTCGCCAGGGTTGAATTCCTTAATCGCCGCAGCCGCGGTAGCGCTGCTCGCTCCCAGATCCTGCTGGTACACCACGCCATCCTTATCCACAATAAACGTCATAATCCCGGTCTTGCGATAAGTCACCGGCGTCGCGATCACCGCATATCCTCCGATCATTTTTCCATTAACCACATAACTCTTCGCGCCGCCTTTGGCTTTATCCCCCTGCGCGTTCAAGATTCGCAGCGAATAACCATCCAGTACCTGCGGCTCGCCGGGTCCCAGCGGAGCCAGCGGGCTGCTCACAAAATCGCTCAGCTTGCCCAGCGGGCTTGCTTCCTGCGTCGCGGGCGCGTCCCAGTACAATCCATCCTGCTTGCCCGGATCGCTTACGATGATCTGCGTGTACTGATGCGCCGGATTCCCGTCATGCCCTTTTTCGAAATATTTATCTTCCGCACCGGCGATGGCCGAGACCGCGTCGATCGCCAATAATTCGTTGCGCCCGATTTCGCGCGTTGTAATTTCCTGCTGCCCGGCGGCAAAATCGAAATGCCATTTCCCGGCGGAATCCTTTACCAGCGGAATCGGAAACGCGTAATTGTCCGCGCCGATGTACAGAATCTGGCTGCCATTCTTCATCGGAACCCAGCGGTTCATCTGCTCGTATTTCGCGGCGAAGGAATCCGTAGCCGCTTTCGTTGCGGCGGCGTCGTCGCCGGCCAGCAGCAAATCCAACGCCTGCGCGCCCAGCACTTTGCTCATCGCCGCCTGGTCGTTGGCCTTCACCGCCGATTGCAGCGCCTGGCCCGCTTCGGCCGGCGTAGCGTAACCCCACGGCGCGGCCGTTTCCGTCGCCACCGGCTTGGTCGAGCTGCCGCACGAAATCAACGCGCAAGCTGCCAGCACCACGGCGGCCGGCTGCAGATACTTCGAATTCCTCGTGAATCGCATGCTTTTCTCCTTTCGATCTTTGCGGGCGCCGGATTCCGCACAGCGCCCAATCTGAAATTTGGCAATTTACTTTTGAAAAATTATTTCCTATCGCCGGCGCCCGCCACCACCGCCACGCGGAGCCGAAAAATGTTGCTGTGGTGCGCGGAAGTGTTCCTGCGGCGCGCGGTGCTGCACCGGCTGGCGCATGCTGGTCCGTCCGCGATTGCTCTCGGCGCGGTTGTTATTCCCGTCGCCGCCCCACCGATTACGATTCGCATCGCGATGATCGTTGTTGAAACCGGTCTGGTGTTGATCGCGCTGCACCCCGCCGTTGCCACCGATCAATCCGTGATCGCCATTGCGCCCGCCGTCCGGCTGATGTTGCACCCCGCCGTTGCCGCCGATCAGTCCGTGATCGCCGTTGCGACCGCCATTGGGCCCGTGCTCCACTCCGCCGTTGCCGCCGATCAATCCGTGGTCGCCATTGCGTCCGCCGTTGGGCACGTTGCGGTTGGTCCACGAGTGATAATTGTTGTAGTAGCCGCCGTGCCAGCTGCGATTGCTGATGTAGGTGTTGTGGTTATAAATGATGGTGGTGTTACCCCCCCCCCCCCCAACCCCCCCCCCCATTAATACCCCACCCCCCCCCCCCCCCCCCAGGGCCCCCCCCCCCCCACCCCCACCCCCCCCCCCAACCAAA
>Ga0307474_10003633_pt1 | contig 11118 bp, 11 predicted proteins | sample atmos_gasesECM1C_2_FD_203312 | JGI IMG/M metagenome (GOLD analysis project Ga0307474, IMG submission 203312) | Hardwood forest soil microbial communities from Morgan-Monroe State Forest, Indiana, United States - atmos_gasesECM1C_05 | ecosystem: Environmental > Terrestrial > Soil > Temperate...
GACGGCGCCACGAACCGGTGGACCTGTTCACTCGCGCCCGTGGCCTCCAGCGCCCGCAGGCCGGCCTCGATTTCGGCGACCGCATCGGCGGCCAGGAACGGCTCGGCGGCGGCAACGACCGCGCCTGGCCGGTCGTCGTCACCGATCGAGACGACCGGCACGATCAATACCGAAGAAGCCACAGCACGTTTCGGCAGCGATGTGGCGACGTTGACGGAGGGGGATTGGTAACCCGGTTCGGTGGTGGTCACGGGCATTCACCCTAGTCACCAGGGCCAGCGCCTAGATCGGCAGCGTCCCGGTGTGCAGATCGAAGGCGGTCACCGGGGCGTCGAAACCTTTGAGCGTCAACGGGCCCTGGGCAACCGCGGGCCAGTCCGGCAACTCGTCGTGCAGCTCAGATGTGGCCAGGATCTGTCTCGGCGCTGCCGCAGCCACAAGTCGGGCGGCCAAGTTGACCGGGTTGCCGAAATAATCCCCGTTGATGGCCAGGACCGCGCCGTAAGCGAGACCGGCGCGGATCTGCAGTCCTTCCTCGCGCGCCTTCGGGTGGTCGACGAGATCAACCGCTACCTGCACGAGCCGCGCGGGCGTCGCGCTCACCCACATCACCTCGTCGCCGATGAACTTCACCACCCGGCCGCCGTCGGCATGCACCACGTCGGAGACGGCGCCGGCGAACTGGTTGAGCAGTTCGGACAACTCCGCGGGCGTCAGCGCCTGGGTCAGCACCGTGAAGCCGGACAGATCCGCAAAGCCAACGCCGCACACCACCGACGCCGACGTGTCGCGAAGGACACCCTCGAAGTGCGTTCGGGCGCTGATCAGATGGTGGCGGTGAACGGTGTCGATCAGCGTGCCGAGCCGGGGGACGAACTCGGCGACGGCACGGTAGGCCTGCGCGGTGGCGAGCTCGTCGCGAGTGTGGGTCATCTGGATGTCCGGCATCCCGCCGCGGATCATCGTCGACTCGGCCTCCGCGAGCCGGGCCATGGCAGCGCCGAGCACTCGCAGCAGACCGTAGGCGCCGGCCTCGCCCACCGCCGTCTTTAGCGCGAGCCAGGTCGCCAAAGCGTCGACATCGGCCTGGCTCAGCGCAGGAATATCGGGACCGGCGACGGTCAAGCCGAGCAAAGTCCACGCTCGCGCGACATCATCGGCTGATATCCCCAGCTTCTCGGCCGCGGTCGCCAAGGTGTAGATCGGCGGCCCCGACCACGACAGGACATCACCGGCAAGCCCGAACAGCCGGCCGCGACGTTCGGCTTCAACCATTTCGTCGACCGTGAAGCCAAGCTCGTCCAAGTACTTGATCAGGTCGGCACGCTCGCGCGGATTTGCGATTCCTGCCGCCTCGAGCTCTTCAAAATACGAGGAATCGAACACCTGCCCAAGTGTGCCACCAGCGCGTGCGGATTAGGGTGGGACGCCGTGAGTGAGCTATTGCGCGGGCCCTTGGAAGATCGCCACCGTGAGCTGGGCGCCAGTTTCGCGGAGTTCAGCGGTTGGCTGATGCCGGTGTCGTATGCCGGAACCGTCAGCGAGCACAACGCCACCCGCAACGCCGTCGGCCTGTTCGACGTCAGCCACCTCGGCAAGGCGTTGGTGCGTGGACCGGGTGCCGCGCGGTTCATCAACTCCGCGCTCACCAACGATCTGGGTCGCATCGGGCCGGGCAAGGCGCAATACACGTTGTGCTGCACCGAATCCGGCGGCGTCATCGACGACCTGATCGCCTATTACGTCGACGACGACGAGGTCTTCCTGGTGCCCAACGCCGCCAACACCGCTGCGGTGGTCGAGGCTCTGCGGGCCGCCGCATCGGCCGGTCTGACGATCATCAATCGGCATCGGGACTACGCGGTGCTGGCGGTGCAGGGGCCGCGATCGGCGGACGTGCTCGGCGCATTAGGGCTGCCCACCGGCATGGATTACATGGGATACGCCGACGCCTCGTATTCCGGTGTGCCGGTGCGCGTCTGCCGTACCGGGTACACCGGCGAGCACGGCTACGAACTGCTGCCGCCCTGGGAGTCCGCGGCTGTGGTGTTCGACGCGCTGGTGACGGCGGTCGCCGAAGCCGGAGGCGAGCCGGCGGGCCTGGGCGCCCGCGACACACTGCGCACCGAGATGGGCTATCCGCTGCACGGGCACGAACTTTCGCTCGACATCTCGCCGTTGCAGGCCCGATGCGGCTGGGCGATCGGCTGGAAGAAGGACGCGTTCTTCGGCCGCGACGCGCTGCTGGCCGAGAAGGCGGCCGGGCCGCAGCGGCTGTTGCGGGGGCTGCGCATGGTCGGCCGGGGCGTCTTGCGGCCGGGGCTGGCCGTGCGCGCCGGGCATGCCGCGGTCGGAGTCACCACGTCGGGAACGTTCTCCCCGACGTTGCAGGTCGGCATCGGGCTGGCGTTGATCGACACCGATGCCGGCGTCGAGGACGGCCAGCAAATCACCGTCGACGTGCGCGGCCGGGCGGTCGAGTGCGAAGTGGTGCGTCCGCCGTTCGTTGCTGTGAAGACGAGGTGACTCCAAACGCCCTTCGCGCGGCAAAAACCCGTTCGCACGCAGATATACAATCGGCGCCATGACCAGCGGCTCGCTCGAGTTCACGGTTGCACGCGCGTCAAATCCGTCGACCGATGCCGAACGTGAAGCCATCCTTGCCGAGCCGGGCTTCGGCAAATACCACACCGACCACATGGTCTCCATCGACTACGACCAGGGCCAGGGTTGGCACAACGCGCTGGTCATCGCTTACGGCCCGATTGAGCTGGATCCGTCGGCGATCGTCCTGCACTACGCGCAAGAGGTGTTCGAGGGGCTCAAGGCCTATCGCTGGGCGGACGGGTCGATCGTGTCATTTCGCGCCGACGCCAATGCCGCCAGGCTGCGCTCGTCAGCCCGGCGACTCGCGATTCCCGAACTGCCCGACGAGCTTTTCATCGAATCCCTGTGTCAGCTGATCGCCGTCGACAGCGCCTGGGTGCCTGCGGCCGGTGGCGAAGAAGCCCTGTATCTGCGGCCGTTCATCTTCGCCACCGAGCCCGGACTGGGGGTGCGCCCTTCCAAGCAGTACCGGTACCTGCTGATCGCCTCGCCGGCCGGCGCATATTTCAAGGGCGGCATCAACCCCGTCAACGTGTGGGTGTCGACGGAATATGTGCGGGCCTGCCCGGGCGGCACCGGTGCGGCCAAATTCGGCGGCAACTACGCCGCGTCGCTGCTGGCTCAGGCCCAAGCTGCCGAAAACGGTTGCGACCAAGTGGTATGGCTGGACGCCGTGGAGCGTCGGTTCGTCGAAGAGATGGGCGGGATGAACCTCTTCTTCGTCCTCGGCAGCGGTGGACATGCGCGTCTGGTCACCCCGGAGCTGTCCGGCTCGCTGCTGCCCGGCATCACGCGGGATTCGTTGCTGCAGTTGGCCATTGACGCCGGGTTCGCCGTCGAGGAGCGCAAGATCGATATCGACGAGTGGCAGAAGAAAGCCGCCGCCGGCGAAATCACGGAGGTCTTCGCCTGCGGCACGGCCGCCGTCATCACCCCGGTCGCGCGCGTGAAGTACGGCGATACCGAATTCACCATCGCCGACGGCAAACCGGGTGAAGTGACGATGGCGCTGCGCGACACGCTGACCGGGATCCAACGGGGCACCTTCGCCGACACTCACGGCTGGATGGCGCGGCTGGGTTAAGGGTTCACCGCCCAGCGTGACGCTGCAGTCACGCGCGGACGCGAACGTGACTGCAGCGTCACGCTCGGGCAGCCGGCTAGAACCGGATCAACCCCGCAAGCGCCACAGCGCTCACCGTCGTGGTCAGTTCGATAGCGCCGCCCAGCACGTCACCGGTGATGCCGCCGAACCGCCGCACGCAGTGCGCGACCAGGGTCGCGCCGCAGCACATCGCGACCAGCACCGCAACCGGCCCCTGCCACAATCGCGGACCTGCCGCCAGCGAAACGCCTAGCAGCACTGCCAACCAGGCCGCCACCACCGGGGCGGGCTGAGTGCCGGCGACTCGGGCGCCCAGGGTGCTGCCGTCGGCCGCTGGCACGGATCGGCGACAGGCCAGCACCGCGACGACCCGGCCGGCAACGACCGCGATGATGATCGCGGCCGCACTGAGCACCGAAAAGGCCAGTCCCTGCAACGTGATCACCAACACGACAGCCGCCACCCCGAATGGCCCGGTCGACCCGTCGCGCATCACCGCGAGTGCACGCTGTGGCGGCCCATAGCAGCCCAGCCCGTCGGCCGTATCGGCAACGCCGTCGATGTGCAGGCCGCGGGTGGCGACCAGCAGTGCCGCTACTGCGAGCAGTCCGGACAGCGGGCTGGACTGGCCGAAGGCCAGCGCGCCCGCCCACGAGACGCCCGCGGCCAGGGCGCCCAGCGCGGCGCCGACCACCGGCAGCGCGGTCATGGCGCCGCGGCCCATGGGAGTACCCCCGGCACGCAAGACGGGCATGACCGTTTCGAAGGCGAAAGCCGTTGCCAGCGAACGCATCACGGCAGGGACCGGGTGGACGGACCAGCCACGCCAGCCTCTGCGAAGGTCGCCATCGATGACAGCGCGGCCACCGCGGCGCGCAACACGGGCAGCGCCAAAGTGGCGCCGGTACCCTCACCCAGCCGCATGCGGAGGTCAAGGATCGGGTCCAAGCCGAGCTCCGCCAGGGCCAGCGCATGACCCGGTTCGGTGGACCGGTGACCGGCCTGCCACCACTGCCGGGCGCCGGGCGCCAGGCGCTCGGCGACCAGTGCGGCGGCCGTTACCGTCATGCCGTCGAGTAACAGCGGGGTACGCCTTACCGCAGCCTGTGCGCAGAAGCCCGCCATCGCGGCCAAATCCGCGCCGCCGCAGCAGCGCAGCAACCCGACCGGGTCTGGCAACACCGACCGTGTCCGGAACAGGGCGTCGCGCACCGCCGCCGTCTTGCGTGCCCAGCCGGCGTCGTCGATCCCGGTCCCGAAGCCGACCACGGCGACCGGTTCGGCGTTCGTGAGTGCCGCCACCAGAACCGCCGCCGGGGTAGTGTTTCCGATTCCCATGTCGCCGGCGATGAGCAGATCGGCGCCGGAGTCGACCTCCTCGTCGGCGATCCGCTGGCCGGCCGCGATCGCGCGGGCGGTCTCGTCGTCGGTCAACGCGTCCTGGATCGCGATATCGCCGCTGCCGCGCCGCACCTTGTGGACGCCGATCTGCTGTGACAGCGCGTCCGCGTCCACCGCCAGGTCCGCGACCCGCACCGTTGCGTCCGCGATACCGGCCAGTACGTTGATAGCCGCCCCGCCGCCGTCGATGTTGGCGACCATTTGAGCGGTCACTTCCGGCGGGTACGCCGACACCCCGGAGCGGGCGACACCGTGGTCACCGGCGAACACCACCACCCGGGCGCGCTCGAACTGCTGGGGCGGGCACTGGCCCTGGCACGACGCGATCCAGACCGACAGGTCCTCGAGGCGGCCCAGCGCGCCCGGCGGCTTGGTCAGGGTGTCCTGGCGGGCGCGGGCGGCTGCGGCGGCGCCCGCGTCGGGCGGCGAGATCGGCGTGAATTCCATCACGTTCCCGACGGTTTGATCGGTACCGCCTGACCGGCCACAACCAGTACCACCCGATCGCACAGCTCCGCCATTCTCTGGTTGAGGGTGCCAAGTTCGTCGGCGAACCGGCGCCCGGTTGCGGTGGCCGGCACCACGGTCAACCCGACCTCCGGGCTGACCAGCACCAGCGTGGAGGGAAACGCGCTCACCGCGGCAAACATGTCTTCGATCCTGTCCTGGACGGCACCCGCCGCGGATCCGTTGTCCCACCCGTGATGGCGGTCCAGCGTGCTGGTCAGCCAGCCGCCCAGGTCGTCGATCAGCGTCGGGGTGTGTGGCGGTTGCCGCAGTTGGGTCGCGATTTCGTCGGTTTCGACGGTTGACCAGTGCGCCGGCCGACGATTGCGGTGCTCGGCGATCCGGTGCGCCCAGGCCGCGTCGGCGTGGCCGGCCAGCCCGGAGGCCAGGTATCGCACCGGCTGGTCGGGCGCCAGTGACTTAGCGATGGATTCCTCCGCCCACCGGGATTTGCCCGACCTGATCCCGCCGAGCACCAAGGTGCGCACTGGGGTCAAACGGCTTTCCGGTGATTCTTAACCAACACTGCCGCCGCGCTGAACTTGGGGCCGGGGCGCGCGCATCCGGCGCATTTGCGAAGCTCGTCCGGCGGCGTAAATACCTAGCTTCCAATGGCTTTCGGTGTTGGCAGGAAACTTCGCGTCGACCTTCTTGGCAACCTTGCGGCCCAAGAGGACCGCGTCGATACCCATCACGGCTATCAGACCCAGCATCACGGGAGACATGTAGAACTGCACCTGCGGGACAGCGAAACTGACGAAGAGCAGAGCAAGTGCCGACGGCATGAACAAGCCGAGTAGGTTGCGGCGGGAGTCCACCACATCGCGGACGTAACGGCGGATCGGGCCCTGGTCGCGCGGCAGCAGGTATCCTTCTTCGCCGCCCATCATCCGCTCTCGGCGATCCGTCATCCGGGCCCGGTTCGCAACCCTTTCGGCCCTGCGCTCCTCACGGCTCAGCTTGGGACCGGCCAGCGACTTGCGCCGGGCGCGCGCCTCGGAGGCGGTCATGGGTGCCGGTGCGACCGGGCCCTTTCTCGTGCCGCGCCGGGCCGCGTCGGTGCGCTTGGGCGTCGGCCGGCCCTTGGGGTCGGTCGTGCGTGACCCATGAGATGGCGTCGCCAGCGACTCGGCCCCTGAACTAGCAGCGTCGTCGGGTGTCGCCGGTGCGTCGGCGCCTTCTTCACGGCCCTTTTTACGGCCCAGCAGCTTCACAGTCGCCAGGTTACTTCGCGGATGAGCCGACCCGGAATGGCCCCGGAGTGCGCCCCGTATTGCTCATGCGCCAGTTAGTCTCTTGGACCTACGCTTACGGTGATGAACGGCGACCTGTGATGGACGACGGCTCGATGGTCTCGGATGATGCCGCCGCTGGCCTCGCGCCCGGTCGTCTCCAGTTGCCGGCAATGCTTGTGCTGGTGGCCCCGGATTGCTACGGCGACAGCCTCTCGGCCGTGGAGGCAGCTGCCGCCATCGCGACCGGCTGGACCCGATCACGTCCAGGCGATCGGTTCATGATCGCCCCGCAGTCCGACGGCGGCCCGGGTTTCGTCGAAGTGCTGGCCAGCCGGCTGGAGGAAAAGCGGCGACTGCGGGTGTCCGGGCCGCTGGACACCCCGGTCGACGCCGAGTGGGTGTTCGATCCGGCCTCGGCGACCGCCTACCTGGAGTGTGCGCAGGCGTGCGGGCTGGCCTTGCTCGACGGCCCGCCCACGCCGGAGACCGCGCTGGCGGCCCACAGCAGGGGAGTCGGGCAGCTCATCGCCGAGGCGCTGCGGGCCGGGGCGACCCGGATCGTGGTCGGGCTGGGAGGCACTGCGTGCACTGACGGCGGGCGAGGAATGGTCGCCGAGCTTGGCGGCCTGGAAGCCGCCCGCCGACAGCTCGCCGAAATCGAGCTGATCGCCGCCTCCGACGTCGAATACCCGTTGCTGGGACCGTGGGGCGCGGCGAGGGTATTCGGGCCGCAGAAGGGCGCGGACACGACGACTGTCGCCGCGCTCGAAGTCCGCCTCGAGGCGTGGGCGCTCGAATTGGAAGCGGTGGCCGGACGCGACGTAGGCGCCGAGCCAGGCGCGGGCGCCGCCGGCGGTGTCGGCGCCGGGCTGCTGGCGCTCGGTGGTCGGGTTGAGTCCGGTGCGGCAATCATCGCCGAGCACACCCATTTGGCCGATGACCTGGCGGCCGCGGAGCTGATCGTCACCGGCGAGGGCCAGTTCGACGAGCAGTCTTTGCACGGAAAGGTGGTCGGCGAGCTGGCCGCCGCGGCCCAGCCGCTGGGAATTCCGGTGGTGGTGCTGGCCGGGCAGGTGTGCCTGGACAAATCCGCGACGCGATCAGCGGGCATCATGTCCGCCCTGTCCATCGCCGAATACGCAGGTTCGGTGCGGTTGGCACAGGCCGATGCGGCGAATCAGCTTATGGGTTTGGCGTCTGTTGTAGCGGAGCGACTCGGGAATAGCGGTGCTGCAAGGTAACGTTGACGTAGCGGGCTTTCCCCGGGTGGATCCCGCCCCGGCCAAATTCTTTTTGGGGGCGAATTCACCCACTGACTGAGGCATGTAGGAGAAGCAATGACGGTGCAGAACGAGTCGAGCGCCAAGACCCACGGCGTGATCCTGAGCGAGGCCGCCGCCGCCAAGGCGAAGGCCCTGCTGGACCAGGAGGGACGGGACGACCTGGCGCTGCGGATCGCGGTCCAGCCGGGCGGGTGCGCTGGGCTGCGCTACAACCTCTTCTTCGATGACCGGACGCTGGACGGTGATCTGACGGCGGAGTTCGGTGGTGTGACGTTGACGGTGGACCGGATGAGCGCGCCCTACGTGCAAGGGGCGTCGATCGACTTCGTGGACACCATCGAGAAGCAGGGCTTCACCATCGACAACCCCAACGCCACCGGTTCCTGCGCCTGCGGAGATTCCTTCAACTGACCCGGCAGGGCTAATACGAGCCCGCGGTACGCAACACGTACGAGCACACCAAGATCTGGTTGCGCTGGAAAAGCAACTGCGCAATGCCTTGCACTTCTCCGCGCACCGGGCCGCCCATCGCCGGCGATACCCGCATGGTGAATAGCACCTGGGCCTGATACTGCGAGTAGTACACGATCTTGTCGATCGAGGTCACCTCGACCTCGGAGAACTGCTTGCGGAACGCGTCGCTGCTCAGCTTGGCCAGGGCCTGGTCGGACCGCCGGTCGCGGACCCCGTCGTAGAGGCCGCAGAGCGCGTTGCGGGCGATGGCGTCGACGTCGCGGTGCGTGAGTGCGTCCAGATAACCCTGAATCGCCGTCTTGGCCGCTCCTTCGGAGAATGAGCTGCCGGTGTTGGCTCCGTTGGTGCGGACCCCGTACACGATCGCCGCCGTAATCGCGGCTACCAGCGCGATAGCCACGAGGATGCCGATGATCAGCGGCTTGCGCCGTGGTTTTGGGTACGACGCTTGTGGTGGCAGCGGCCCGCGGTAGGAGGCGGGGGTGGCTGTGAAGGGCGGTTCGGTGGCAGTGCGCTCATGGGGATATTCGAGGGGCGGGGGCCGGTGGGGCCCGCCCTCGGTGTGAGGCGGCGGTCCGTTGGTGCCAACAGTGGGATTCGACGAGTGCGGACCGGCCATCGAGGTTCTCCTGCGGTGGTGGACGGGGCGATGAGTGGTAATGAGTAGTTGCCGCTGAACATAGGCGAAGCCGGCAACCAAGTGAGCTCTCTAGGCAGGCTAGCGCAACAGCTGCCCGCGGCCGTGGATGCATCGGGGCTAGCCGCGAGGCCTAATTGCCGATGGGTAGGCTAGATGGCCTAACGAAAGGAAGGGTGGAGATTTCGTGACGATCGCGGTAACCGGTTCGATTGCGACCGACCATCTGATGCGGTTTCCCGGCCGGTTCTCCGAGCAGCTGCTAGCCGATCACCTGCACAAGGTATCGCTCAGTTTCTTAGTCGACGACCTGGTGATTCATCGCGGCGGTGTCGCCGGAAACATGGCCTACGCCATCGGTGTGCTGGGCGGTGACGCAGCGCTGGTCGGCGCCGCCGGCGACGACTTCGCCGACTATCGCGATTGGCTGCAAGCCCACGGTGTCAACTGCGACCACGTGCTGATCTCCAAGACCGCGCACACGGCGCGTTTCGTCTGCACTACCGACCTGGACATGGCCCAAATCGCGTCGTTCTACCCGGGCGCCATGTCCGAGGCCCGCGACATCTTGCTCGCCGACGTGGTGTCGGCCATCGGCAGGCCGGAGCTGGTGATTGTCGGGGCCAACGACCCGGCTGCCATGTTCGTGCACACCGAGGAGTGCCGCAAGCTGGGGCTGGCCTTCGCCGCTGACCCGTCCCAGCAGCTGGCCCGACTGTCCGGCGAGGAAATCCGCAAGCTGATCGATGGTGCCTCTTACCTGTTCACCAACGACTACGAATGGGACCTGCTGCTGTCCAAGACCGGCTGGTCGGAGGCCGATGTAATGTCCCAGATCGATCTGCGGGTGACCACGCTGGGCGCCAAGGGCGTGGACCTGGTAGACCGCGACGGCACCAGCATCCACGTCGGTGTGGTGCCCGAGACCAGCCAGACCGACCCCACCGGCGTCGGCGACGCGTTCCGGGCCGGTTTCCTGACCGGGCGCAGCGCCGGTCTGAGCCTGGAGCGCTCGGCGCAGCTGGGCTCGCTGGTCGCCGTGCTAGTACTCGAGTCGACCGGAACCCAAGAGTGGGACTGGGACCATGAGATCGCGGCAACGCGGTTAGCAGGGGCTTACGGCCAGGACGCTGCCGCCGAGATCACCGCCGTGCTGGCCTAACTGTCGAATCACAGCTCTACCGGATACTGCGGCTCGCTGATCTGCGGCACGATGCTGTGCTCGACGAAGATCGCGTGCCAGAGCATGAAGATCAAGATCGTCCACAGTCGGCGGCTGTGATCGCTGATGCCGGTTCGGTGCTCGTCGAGCATCCGGCGCACGGCGGCTGTGTCGATTAGGTCGACCAGGTCGCTGGCCTGTGACGATTCCACCATCGCGTACGCCCAATCCAGCAGCTCGCCGGCGCGCAGCCAGTGCCGGATCGGGACCGGGAACCCGAGCTTGGGCCGGTGCAGCACATGAGCCGGGACGATGGGCTCCAGCGCCCGCCGCAGCGCGTACTTGGTGGTGGTACGGGTGATCTTTGCCTGCACGGGCAACCGAGAGGCCACGGCGAATACCTCGGGATCCAGGAACGGCACCCGAAGCTCCAACGAGTTGGCCATCGTCATCTTGTCGGCCTTGACCAAAATGTCGCCGCGCAACCAGGTGAACAGGTCGATGTGCTGCATGCGGGCCACCGGGTCCCAGCCGGACGATTCGGCGTACAACGATGCGGTGACATCGGTGTGGGTCCAGTCCTCGCGGAATCCCGGCAGCACGTCCCGCAATTGCGCGTCGGAGAAGCTGCGGGCATTGCCGTAATAGCGCTCCTCGAGCGTCAGCGACCCGCGGTGCAGCAGGCTCTTACCACGCATGCCCTCCGG
>Ga0307474_10003634_pt1 | contig 11117 bp, 10 predicted proteins | sample atmos_gasesECM1C_2_FD_203312 | JGI IMG/M metagenome (GOLD analysis project Ga0307474, IMG submission 203312) | Hardwood forest soil microbial communities from Morgan-Monroe State Forest, Indiana, United States - atmos_gasesECM1C_05 | ecosystem: Environmental > Terrestrial > Soil > Temperate...
GAAGTAGCGTATGCAGATCTCGTTGAAGGTCTTGAAGCGCTCGGCGGATATGCAGAGCACGTTGCACTTCAGCACGTGATCGAGGTCCGACCCCGCCGCCTCCAGCGCTGTCTTCATTTGTTCGAGGATGCGCTCGGCCTGGCGCTCGAACGGCGCATGCTGCAGGAGTTCGCCGGTGTCCGGGTCGAAGGGCGGCATGCCAGACATGAACACCATGTTCCCAGCTCGGGTGCAGACCGAGACGGGAGCGCCCCATTTCTCAAAATTGGTGTCGAACGGCTCGACGCGGACGATCTCTCGTTCCATGGCCTTCCTCCTTTAAAGTCGCTTCAGGTGATCAATTCGATAATCTCGGAGCGGACATCCCAGCAGCGAAATGACGTGATGGGCCAGAAGGCGACATATGCAGTGCAGCAAATTGCGGCCTATTCGATCACCTCGTCGGCGCGCGCGAGCAGCGTGGGCGGCACAGTCAGTCCGAGCGCTTTGGCCGTTTTCAGGTTGATGACTAACTCCAACTTGGTTGGTATCTGCACTGGAAGATCGCGTGGGTTGGTGCCTCGGAGCACTCGATCTACATACGACGCGGCCTGTCGAAACACCTCAGGCACATTGATCCCGTACGACGCCAGCCCACCTTCCACGGCGAAAAATCTGAACGGGTAAAGTGCTGGTAATCGACAGCGTGCTGCGAGTGCATAGAGTTGCTCGCGGTTCGCGCCGTTAAAGACATCGGGCATCACGAGCAAGGCGCCATTTGGTTCGTGCGCAAAGGTCTCGATGGCGAGGTTGAGTTCGGCAGGGCTTCGAACTTGGGCGGCGACCGCCTTGAGGGACAAGGCCGGTGCAGCAGCCTCGACTGATTGCGGAAAAAACGCGGGCAACGTCGCCGGGTTGTAGGGATAGATCACCCTTGTGATGCCTGGACTGATCGTCTTGAGCAGGTCCAGCCACTTGCCGCCCATTGACGGCTCGAAATTGGTGAAACCGGTCAGATTGCCGCCCGGCCTTGCGAGACTTTCTACCACCTTAGACACGACAGGATCGCCAACCTGCACAAAGATTATTGGTATCGAGCCAGCTACTACTTCCTTGGCAGCAACCGTGGCGGGCGTAGATTGGGTAAAGATTAGGTCCGGTCTTAGGTCTACCAACTCTTTCGCAAATGCACGCGCTTGGGCGGCGTCTTTCGGAGCCCAGCGATAGTCACTGACGAGGTTAAGGCCCTCATTCCATCCGAGGCCTTGCAACGCTTGTCGAAACACAGAAAGGTTTGACTGTTGTACTACATCATTCACCCAAATGAGCATCCCGATCCTGCGCATCCGCTCGGTCTGCCGCGCGCGCCCGGCAAGTGGCGAGGCGATAGCGGCGCAGAGTGCGGCTATCAATTCCCGGCGTCGGATGGTGATTGGCATGTGCCCCCTCCTGTGCGAGGGCTGCCTAATGAAAGGAACCATACCACGCCCGCTAGGAAGCGGTCTTCACGTCCAAGAGGGCGGAATGCCGGTATCGCGCTGCAACTGCAATGACCGCTATGGGTCATTCGAGACCAAACCGGCCGGCTCTGCCTGCCGGTTGACGTCCGCTTCTCTCCAAAAAGAAGCGGCTATGAGCTTCACAAGCGAACAGAGTAATTATTCGGTCACCTCGTCAGCGCGGGCGATCAGCGATTGCGGCAGAGTTAGGTCAAGCGCCTTGGCGGTTTTGAGGTTGATTGCAAGCTCGTAGCGTGTTGGCTGCTGCACCGGCAGCTCCCTCGGCTCCGCCCCACGAACAATCTTGTCAATAAATCCAGCAGCCTGCCCCCACACCTCGAGGAGGTCGGGGCCGAGACTTACGAGGCCTCCCATAGCTACCGTTTCGCTAAATGCGTGGCAGGAGGGGAGGCGGTGAGCAAGAGCTAGATCGGCAATCCGCTGCCCATTGACGTAGGTTAGCAACCCAGCAACGGCGATCAGCGCCTCGGATTGGCTCCGCTCCATTTCGTCGAATGCGCCAGCAAGATCGTTGGAAGAGCTGATGTCGATGGGCAACAATCTAACTCCGAAATCCGGCGCAACTCGTTCCAGAGAAGCCATCGCGAATTTGACGTTCTTATCACCCTTCGCTTGCAGCACCGCGACGCGGTTCAGCTTGGGCATGATTTCTTTTAGAATTTGCAGGCGTTTTGCATAAGTTTCCGTCGCGGCCTCAAAAGTGACGCCTGTCATGTTCCCGCCAGGATGGGCGAGGCTTTCGACTAATCCAATCTCTACCGGCGCACCGACCGAAATGAATATGACTGGTGTTGCGGCCACCAGCTTCTTTGCGGCAACCGCACCGATCGTGCCCACAACGACCAGCAGATCGATATTGGAATTGAGAGATGCAATAGCATTCTCGAAGGCTTCGGGAGTTGGCTCCGACAATTGATCAATTAAGATAAAGTTTTTGCCACGCACGTACCCAAGATCGCCTAAGCGCCGTTCAAGCTCTCTCACCTGATGTTCGTTGCCGCTGGCTCGAACGATGCCAACTCGCCAAACTCTCCCAGTCCAATCGGCGCGTGAACACGTTGGCCATCCGATCACTGTCCCGCCGAGAAGCCCAATGAACTCCCGCCGCCTCATTCAAGCCCTCCATTACAGAAGAGGTGATGCCGAGACTACCAGCTTCCAGCCGCGGGCGCATCCGCTTCCGCGCCGCAATGGCCGGGGTGGCAACGGCACTGTAATGCCAAGCGCCTTTGCGGTCTTGAGATTGATGGCGAGCTCAATTGTTATAACCTGCTGCACCGGCAGGTCGGCGGATCTTTCACCCTTGAGAATGCGGCCGGTGTAGATGCCAGCTTGCCGCCAAGCAACACGCTACGGCCGCGAACTTTGGCCAAGCGCAAATTGCCGCGTATCCCTCCCCCTTGTGGGGAGGGTCGACCGGCGTCAGCCGGTCGGGGTGGGGGTCAACCTTGCCACTTGTGGCCGCGCAGGCGACATCGCAGACTTGGTCCCGTACAACAGAGGTCGCCGATTGAGGCGGCCTCACTTTTTACGGAGGAGAAGGATCGGCCATCCGTTTCATGTTATACTCAGAGGGAACGACCGGAGACGACCGAAATCGCATGTCCGTTGTTTGCAAGGAGGTCGAGGCATGAGGATAATGACCGTAGCGTTCGCTCTCGGAACGACTCTGGCGCTGTGTAGCCCGGGAGCCTTTATTGCAGCAGCCTGGGCGAAGGCAAAAGTCGTTCACGAACCACGGAGGATTTTCATCGTCAGGCCCGTCGTAATTCCAGAACCCTACTGGGACTCTATTATCGTTCCACGATATCGATATCGCCCTGAGGACGACCGGGTCGATCCATGCGGCGGGCCCGTAGTGCCGACAATCAACTATGGGCCTCAAGAGGAAACGGTTCCGTTGTGGCTGGCGAACGCTTGGGGTCTTGGCCGCGTGCATGGTCGAGATTGGCCGTGTAGGGGTCAATAAAATCGGGCCATTGGCATCCGCTGCAACGTGGGAGGTTATGCGAGCGAAGTCGTGAGCAGCGGACCACGGGTTAACTATCCTTAACTTGCGAACTCGCCATGTCGGCCTAGGCTGCTTGGGTGGTGGTTCTCACCGCGTTGTTTTCCTCCCGATACGACGGCCCCGCCCGCATTTCCCCCAGGGCGGGGCTTTCTCCGGGCAAGGCTTTTTATTGCTCGATTGCGTTTGTTAATTTCCTGACGTTGTTCGCCTCTAGAATATGGGTGGCCCAATTGCGGCTGCTGTCATAAGGGGCAAGGCGATATGCAAGAAAATCGCGCAGAGAAGTTCCGCCAGCAGGCTACGGAGTGCCGCCGAAGAGCCGAACAAACCGCCGCGAGCGCGGACAAACAGGCGTGGATAACGCTTGCCGAAGATTGGTGCAAACTTGCGCAAGCAGAGGACCAAACGCCGAGTGCTGCTAATCGCTGTGCCCGTTGGCCGCCTCCAAAAACCTAGAGCCTTTTCGGTTCTGATTGAATCAGAACCGAGGCTCTAATCTTTTGTTTTGACGCGTTTTCTTCACGCGAACCGGTATCCACTTCGCTCGAAAACGCTCTAGGGTACTGAAATGGGCAGACAGATTGCTGTCGCGCTCTACGTGGTCGCGATGGTAGCCGTTATAGTTGGGGTAGATTTCGGCTTCTTCAGAAACCGATTCTGGGAACGGCTGATGGTGAATGTTGGCATCGTCTTGGTGTTCGCAGCTTTCTACTTGAGATTCTTCAGGCGTTCATGATTCACGTCAATAACCGACCGAACGCCTGCCAAAATAGGGATGCATCCTGATTTCAGCGCCCTTGCGGCCGCAAATTCTGCAGACGAAACGCGGCTCGATATCACTCAGCCTGACATTATCGGCCCATTGGTCGGCGATCGCATCTACGCCGGCACCAGCGGCGCCGGATTCTTCAGGTAGCGCTTGATCGCATCCGCCGTCCAATAGGCGAGTGCGCCGATAGGCCCGGTCGGGTTCTTGCCGGCGTTCTGCGGAAATGCGCACGCGCCGGTGACGAACACATTCGACACATCCCAGGTCTGACAGTAGCGATTGAGCGCGCTGGTCGTGGGATCGGTCCCCATCGCGGCGCCTCCCGTGTTGTGCGTGCTTTGATAGGGGACGATGCTGTAGCGCTCGGGTGACCCACGCCGCGCCACGCGTTCGGCACCCATCTCCTGCCCGATCTTGACACAGATGTCGGCGAGGAAATTCGCCTGCTTCTGCTCGTTGGCATGATAATCGAATGTCATCCGCATCAGAGGTCGGCCGTAGCGATCGCGATAGGTCGGGTCGAGATCGAGATAGTTCTGGCGGTAGGACATGACGCTGCCCTGGTTGATGACGGTGAGCGTGTGGTTGTAGTGCCGCACCACCGCCCGCTTCCACTCCGCGCCCCAGGCTGGCGTGCCTGGAGGCACCGGGCGGAAGCCGATCGGCCGTCCACCGCTGCTTGGCGTGGAGATGCCGCCGCCGCCGATGAAACCTTCCCTGGCGTGATCGAAGCTGCCGGTATTGAAGTCGTCGATATTGGCGGCCAGCGCCCCGGCGCCCATGAACGGGTTGATCCAGGTCTTCTCGTCGAAAAACACGGTGGCGCCGCTGCCGATCTGGTAGGCGTAGTTGCGGCCGACGACACCACCGCCGGTGGTCGGGCTGTACGGCTTGCCGATGCCCGAGAGCAGCATGAGATGCACGTTGCCGAGGGCATAGGCGGAAAGAACCACGAGCCCGGCTGGCTGTTCGAATTCGCGGCCCCCCGCATCGATATAGGTCACGCTCTCGGCGCGCGTTTTTTTGGTGTCGAGGTTGACCTTCATGACGCGCGCGTTGGTGCGGATCTCGACGTTGCTCTTGCTCGCAGCCAGCGGGATCACGGTAAAATGCGCGCTCGCCTTGGCGTTCGCCTCACAGCCGAAACGCTCGCAATAGCCGCAATAGTGGCAGGCGCCGAAGGCAACCCCGTCGGGATTGACGTAAGCCTGCGACATGTTGGCTGACGGCCCGGGAAAGGGGTGATAGCCAAGACTTTTCGCCGCCTTCTCGAACAACGCTCCCGCGTGGGTTTGCAGCATCGGCGGGTTGGGATAATCGCGGTGGCGCGGTCCCTCGAACACGTTGCCGCCGTCGATCTTCTGCCCGCGCAGATTGCCCGCCTTCCCCGATACGCCGCAGAGATATTCGAACTTGTCGTAGTAGGGCTCGAGCTCGTCGTAGGAGATGCCCCAGTCCTGCAACTGCATCTCCGGCGGAATAACGCCTTTGCCATAGCGCGCGAGCGTGTGCTTCAAGGGCTCGTGGTCCCACGGCAGCCAGCGCCACGTCACGCCATTCCAATGCACGCCGGCGCCGCCCACGCCTTCGCCCGGCAGGAACGAGCCGAGCTGGCGCATCGGCAACGCGGTCTCGCTGGCGTTGTTGCGGAAAGTGAGCGTCTCGCGCGAAACGTTTTGCATCAATTCGTGGCGCTGCGCATAGCGCAGCTCGTCGTGAATGGTCGGGTACATGAAATCGGGATTGGTGTCGCGCGGGCCACCACGTTCCAGCACGACGATGGAGAGGCCGGTTTCGGCTAGCTCCCTGGCAAGAATGCCACCGGTCCAGCCGAGCCCGACAATGACGATGTCAGCGGATTTGAGTTGCGTTGCCATGGCCTTGCTCTCAGCTCAGGTCCTGGATCGACTTCGGTTCGACCTCGTAGCGCTTGTTGCGATATTCCTCGATCACGTCGACATACATCCCGATCGCGCCCGGAAAGCCGATCATCTTCCACACCGCGCTGTTGCGGTTTCCGCCGTACATCGGATCGGCAAAATACCCTTCCATGGTGTTCTGAAGCAGAACGCTGAAGAAAGTGCGCGCGGGTATCTGGGCGAACTCCGCCTGTCCGGCTTCGATTGTCCTGAGCGCCGTGATGCGATCGACGGCAGACAACCGGTCGAAAGTCTTTCCGTTGTTTGTCCTGGCGCACCAGGCATTGAGGTCGGCAATGCCAATGCGGTAGAGCTCGGCGATCGGCAGCGGCAGCTGATAGCCTTGTTGCGGCGTGCCCTGCCGGAACGGTCCGTCAAGATACATGCGCGCGCCGCGGCCATAGGCGCCGGCCAATTCGCGATCGATGAAGATCGGCACGCCAGCTTCAACACCGCCGGGACCGACCTCGTCCTTTGGAATCAAGGTATCGACCAGCGCGACGACGATCGCCGCCTCGGCAGGCGTGAAGAACCGATAGCCGTCAGCCGATTGGCCGGCCCGCGGCTCAGGGTGCGGATGCGCATGCGCTTGCGGCTGCGCCGCGGTTTGTGCCTCGGCTTCCTGAACTGGAGCCGCAGTCGCAGCGAGGCCAGCCACCGCCCCGGTGACGCCAAGGCCCTTCAAGACATCGCGTCTGCGCACTTCATCGTCAGCCATGACATCCTCCCCCTGGATTGGACTGCTTGAGCAGCGCTATGGCGGTCCGATACAGGCTATCGCCTGCTCTGCCATCGACACTAGAGCATTATCCGGAAAAAGTGGAAACCGGTTTTCCCTTAGCTAACAAACGCGGAACGCGCTTGGTTGGGCTGTGGAAAATCCCGTTGCCGCCTGTGGAATTCGCCTTCGGTCTTCGCGCGTGCAATGCGGCGTAATGATCGACCCGAGGCTGTGGAACCAATGTCACGGATGGAAGTTGCCAAGCGACAGAAGTGGAGTCATAGGCTATGCGCGCCTTGATCCTCGTGTTGTCCGTCTTGGGTATCGTCGTCGTCGCGCATTCTGCCAGTGCCGGTATGAGCACCACCACGCGCGAAACAACTGCGCCGGTCGATACGGCCACCATCACCGAGGAGGCAAATCGACAAGGCGAGAATCAGATCGGACTGACCAAGACCAAGCGCCTCGAGGTGCAGCGCCGGTTGACCCGCCTCGGGTTCGATACCGACGTCAATGGAACGTTCGACGACTCGACCCGCGACGCCATCGCGCGCTGGCAGGACGAGAACGGCTATCCCAAGACCGGCTTTCTCACTACCACGCAGCATCAGGCGCTGCTGAGCGAAGGCGCGGCGGCGGACACCGGCAAATCCAGCCATCGTCGTCGTGGCGGTCGTGTTCACCATGCTCGTGGTATCGGCGGCCCATTTCGCGTGATCGGCGGCATGGTGGGCGGACTATTTCGCCGGTAGGGGCGTAAACTCTTCGCTAGGACGTCATAAACCGGCGATGTTCGTTTCTGGGGCCAAAGCAGACGTTCGCTCGTTTTCCCGGAATGTCCGCTAACGACGACCCGAAGAAGACCTTGGAGGCAGCCCGAACACCTATAGCGTTTTCGAGCGAAGTGGATACCGGTTCGCGTGAAGAAAACGCGTCAAAACAAAAGATTAGAGCCTCGGTTCTGATTCAATCAGAACCGAAAAGGCTCTAGCCCTTCTTCGGCGACCAGCCGTAGGCTTTGGCGCAGGCCCCGCCCATCAACATGGCCCGCTCGCTGTCGCTCAGGCGGCTCGTCCTGAGGAAGGGTTCAACCGCCTGCTCGTAGTCGACGACGGCGAACGCGCGCGTCCAGTCCGTCCCCCACAGGCAACGATCGAAACCCCAGGCATCGAACACGCGCGCAAGCGGATCCCAAATGTCGGGGAAAGGATGCGGTTTTCGGGACAGCGTGCAGGCACCGCTGACCTTGATCACCGCGTTCGGGCGGCGGGCGAGCTCCAGCACCTTCGGAAGATCGGCCCACGGCTCCGGCGGTGCCGGCGGTACGCGCGGCTGCATGATGCCCAGATGATCGATGATGAATCGCGTATCGGGATGGCGATCGATGATCGCCGTTCCCGCCTCCAAATTGCCCCAGCACAGGATGTTGAGTGGAAAGTCGTAGCGAACGGCCGCGCGTGCAATCCGGTCGATGCCAGGATCGTCTGGCGCGCGCCCGGTATCCTTCGTCAACATGATCCGGATGCCAACCGTGCCCGGCGTCTTCTTCCATTCGGCGACGACATCGGCGACCGCCGGGTCGTCCGGGTCGACGGGCTTGACGATGCCGAACCGGGTAGGATGGGCCCGCGCCACCTCGGCGGCATAGCTGGCATCGTAGCGGTATATCGAAAACGCGGAGATAAAGATCGCGCCGTCGACGCCGACCTTGTCCATCGCCGCCACCATCTCGTCACCCGTCACGTGATCGGGCCAGTTCGGGACGGTGGCCCAGGGCCGCTTCGCAGTGTTGGCCTCATAGGCATGGACCTGGGAATCGATAATGGGCATCAGATGGCTCCTTGCGAGTTGCGGTGGATTTGACAATCGCTACAGCATTGCCGCAAGCGCGCCGCAGCGAAGGTCGAAGTCCAAAACCGCTTGACGACCTTATGCCTGCAATTGTGAAGGCTGCAGGAGGTTGGTGTCCAGAGGGCAAGCGGCACCGCGGCGTTGCCAGGAGCCGTCGGGCCACACAGCCGGTCAGGTCCGCTTAAGTTTAGCGCGTGATCCGGACCCGAAGGGCCGCGTTAGCGCAAAGTGTGCCGCGGTTTTCCCTCGCGACAAACGCGCAACGCGTTTGCGCAGCATCACCCGCCACCGCCGCCCCGTTTTCGATCGGGATCCTCATCAATTGGAGGCGGCCACACCTTGCAATCGAAGCTTCGGGCGATGCCCGGGCAGATCGGGCCTGTCTGACTGTACGGCGGGACAAACGCCTGTGCCTGACCGACATACCAAGGTACGCTGGCGCGGGGTGGCCAGTGCTTTTTGTGTTTCTGGATATGGCCGCTGCTGCTCGTCGCGGCCTTGGCCGGTGTGACTGTCGAAACCAGCGCCAGCGCCGTCGTACACAAAGCGATCGTCAAAAGCCGGATCCCAAGCTTGCTCATGGGCTTCTCCTGACGGCCAGGTACCCATCCTACTCCGGCTCGGCGTATTCGTTGTTCAAAATCTAGTGCGGCGAATTGAAGTTCCCATCAGTTTCGCCGCAAGTTCGTGATAGGAACTTCAAGTTCAAAGCCGCACTAGAATCAATAGGTTGCTAGAGCTCCTTTGATTCCGAAAGTCGCATCGGAGGTCGCCGCGATAGCTTGCGAACTTCGGAATCGGAGCTCTAGCAGATCAATCCCGTCCAAAATCACGCGGTTCTATCCCGTCGTGATCCGATCGATCTCTGCCATTTCCTCGGCACTGAGCGCCCAGCCGATCGCCTTGACGTTCTGCTCGACCTGTTCGAGGCGCGTTGCCCCGGCGATGACGCTCGCCACTTGCGGCCTTGCCGCCAGCCAGGAAAAGGCGAGCTCCAGCATGGTGTGGCCGCGCGCGCTTGCGAAAGCCTGCAGCTTCTCCACCATGTCCTCGTTGCGCGGCGTGACGTAACGGTCGCGCAGCACGGGCGATTTGCCAAAACGCGTATCTTCCGGTGCGGCCGCGCCGCGCCTGTATTTGCCGGTGAGAAGGCCGCTGGCGAGCGGGAAGAACGGCAGCAGGCCAAGATTGTACTGACTTGCTGCCGGCAAAAGCTCATTCTCGATGTCGCGCACCACAAGGCTGTACTCGTCCTGGCAGGAGACGAAGTGATTGACGTTGATCGCGCGCGCCACGTGCTCGGCTTCCGCGATCCGCCAGGCCGGGAAGTTCGAATTGCCGATGTAGCGCACCTTGCCCTGGTGCATCAGGTCGTCCAGCGTCCGAAGCGTTTCCTCGATCGGCGTCAGCGGGTCGTAGTCGTGCTGCTGGTAGAGGTCGATGTAGTCGGTCTTCAGCCGCCGCAAGCTTGCCTCGACGGCGGACATGATGTAGCGGCGCGAGGCGCCCTGTTTGGTGCCGTCGGCTGCCATCGGCTTGGAAAATTTCGTCGCCAGCACGATGTCCTTGCGGCGATCGCCGAGCACCTCGCCGAGCACGGTCTCGGAGCCGCCGAGCCCTGCGTAGATATCGGCGGTATCGAACAGCGTGATGCCGAGGTCGATCGCCTTGTGGATCACCTTGCGCGAGGTTTCGAGGTCGGTGCGCTGGCCGAAATTATTGCAGCCGAGGCCAACGGCGGAAACTCGTAGGCCCGAGCCGCCGAGGTTGCGAATTTGCATGATGGATCAATCCCGTGGGAAGCCGTGGTGTGAACCATCAATATTTGGCCTGCGCGCCAACCTGGCGCAAGGCGTGGCTCAATCCGCGATCCTTCATTGCGACCCGTCGGCCCGCGAGACGCTCGCAACACAAAGTGAAAGTCTACGACAGAAAAAAGTGCGGCCCCGGTCAGGCGACTGACGGGGGCCGCTTTGGGGGCGCGTGATCGTTGACGGGGGCCAGATCAACGCGGGGCAAACCTAGCTTTGCCATGTAACGCAGTCGTGACATCTTAACTTATCCACAGGGCGCGCGATCAGGCGGCGTGCGACATCGACAGACTCTCGCGCGCGGCGAGCGTGGCAGAAATCGGCAATGGTCAGAACAGCTTGCGGTAGACCACAAAGCCGGAATGCTCCGCCACCTTGTCATAAAGTCGCTGCGCCGTGTGGTTTGTGTGATGCGTTTGCCAATAAACGCGGGGCGATCCGGCGCCTCTCGCCTGTTGATAAACTTCGTTGATGAGCGCGCGGCCTATGCCTTTGCCGCGCGTGTTTTGGTCGGTGAAGAGGTCCTGCAGATAGCA
>Ga0307474_10003635_pt1 | contig 11117 bp, 12 predicted proteins | sample atmos_gasesECM1C_2_FD_203312 | JGI IMG/M metagenome (GOLD analysis project Ga0307474, IMG submission 203312) | Hardwood forest soil microbial communities from Morgan-Monroe State Forest, Indiana, United States - atmos_gasesECM1C_05 | ecosystem: Environmental > Terrestrial > Soil > Temperate...
CTTGCGCGCAATTCTTTATGAATTCGCCGATCCGTTTTTATGAAAGCACGGATCAACGCGCAGGTTATTCCTTGCTGCCGTGGTGCTCGGTGTGGCTCTTGGCCGCTTCGTTGGCGTGGTGCATGGCTTGGGTCTGGTGGCCCTGAGCAACCTGCGCGTGGTGTGCTGCTTTTTCGTGATTGCCTGATTCGTGGTGCTTGGCGGCCTGTTGATGATGTTTCTGCGCGTGGCCATGATGTTCGGCCGCGCGCGTGTGATGCTCTGCGGTCTGCTTTGCCATTTTATTTCTCCTTGAGTCGTTTCGGATCAGCTGAGGGCGACCGCCAGCCGGAAATTCCAGGGGCGGCTTCCTTCCGCTATTTATCCTGTCGAGAAATGGCGGCGGCCTCAATACAGCAAAACTGGTAATTCGGAGGGCGGAATTTGCGTTTTGTGAATGGCGCATTGCGCGCGGATGACTGGGGGACGACTCGGGAGAATACTTGGAGGAAGACCCGGGTGGACAAGTGCGGAGGGCGGCGCTAACTTGAACGGTGCGACCTTTTACACGAGTGCTCGGTGAGATTTTAATTTTTCGAAATAAAAACGGAGGAATTATGCCTAACGGTTACAACGCACGCGCGGCGGAATTTCACGAGATGGCGGCACATGCGCATCGCGCGGCCGCGGCGCATCACGGAAAGGAAGATCATCTGACCGGACACGAACTCGCGCGGCAGGCGATGGAGCATGCTAACAAGGCGCATGAAGCGTCGCAGCAGGCTTTTGCGGAATCGCAAAAGGTGGCGGGCAAGAACAGCAAAAGCTAAACCGCCGCGCGAACCGGGCGTGGTGGCGAAAGGCTTGGGCAGAAAGCGTGCAAGTGGAAACGAGCCGACGGCGTTTTTTACGGCGGGGCTGAAGCCCCGCCCTGCCGGGTCGATGGCACGCATGAGGATTAAGTATTGCCGGAATTGGCCTGGATGAGATTCTTCGCTGCGCTCAGAATGACGGCGGGTGGCGCGACGCGCGACGGCGTTTGCCGCAACTAGCAAGGGCCGCAGTACAATGCCGCGGGGGATTTTCCGTTTGCCAGGAGGATCAATATGCGCGGGATATTTGTGCGGCGGATGTTGGTGCGATGCACGGTGGCGGGGCTGGCGGTTTTGATTTTGTTTTTGGGTTCGGCGCTGCTGCGGAGAAGTGTTGCGGCGCGTGGAGACGCGCGTGGAAATGGTTCGGGAGCCGCGGCTTTGGCGGAGCCGCAGAACGCGCAATGTGTCGCGACGGTGCCGAAAGCCTGGGGACAATACCGCGGAGGTTCGGCGCAGTCGGGATTGTCGTTTGAAGACTCCAATGGCACGTTGCGTTTCATCACCAATCTGCCGTGCGGATCGGTGCCGACCGTGGCGCTGGAGATTCGACGTAGCGGGAATTAGAAAGGAGTAGGGCTTAATGGCGACGGAGAAGAGCGAGCGGAAATTGTGTTTGGTTACCGGCGCGAACGCGGGGATCGGGTATGAGATTGCGCGCGGGCTGGCGAAATCGGAGGGCCAGCCCGCGGTGATTTTGGCTTGCCGCGATGGAGCGAAGGGCGAAGCGGCGCGGGCGAAGCTGGCGGCGGAAACCCGGAATCCACACCTGGAAGTTTTGGTGATGGATCTGGCCAGTCAGGCGTCGATTCGCAAAGCGGCGGAGGAATTTTCGAAGACGCACCCTGTGCTCGATGTGCTGGTGAACAATGCGGGGACCAGCTCGCCGACGCGCCAGGAAAGCGTGGACGGTATTGAGCTGACCTGGGCGACGAACGTGATGGGATATTTTCTGCTGACGAATGTTTTGCTGCCGGCGCTGCAGCGCGCGGCCGCGGGAAGGATCGTGAACGTGGCGTCGGAGATGGCGTACGGATTGGAGCTGCAGGATGTGGAGTTCAAGAAGCGGACGTACAACCCGTCGACGGCGTACGCGCAGAGCAAGCAGGCGGATCGCATATTGACCTGGGCCTACGCGCGGCGGCTGGAAGGAACTCCGGTGACGGCGAACGCGATGAGCCCCGGGGCGGTAGATACTCCTTTGCTGCACGCGCTCGCGCCGGGGATGAAAGGGCGTTCGCGGGAGAAAGGCGCGGAGACGGTGATTTGGCTGGCCACGAGTGCGGAAGTGGACGGGCTGACGGGCCGGCTGTGGTTCGACAAAGCCGAGCGGGTCTGCAAGTTTCATAATGTGGAGCAGGAAGAACGGCTGTGGAAGATTTGCGAGGATTTGGCGGGGAAGGTGTAAGAGTCGCGAAGCGGTTTTGGCGGAGTCGCGCGGGCGCGGTGCGGCCTTAGGTGCGGCTTTCGTTTTTCGCCGTCATTCTGAGCGCAGCGAAGAATCTCATCCAGTAACGGGTCGCCCAGCCTTGCGATTCAACGCTTCTTCGTCGAACCGATCCCGACGCCGGAACGCGGCTGAGATCCTTCGTCGCGAAAAGCGCTCCTCAGGATGACGGCCAAGGGCGCGCCGGCATGTCGCGGCATGAATTCTGCGCGAAAGGATTTAGGCGCTGGCGGCCAAGGCGCGCTCTTCGGACTTGGTGAAGGCTTTGCTGGCCAGCTCGACGACCTGGCGCAGATGCCACCATTCGCGTTCGGACATGGCGCGGCCATCGCTGCTGGAAAAATAAATGGACGCGTAGGTGTCCGCGGAAAGCGGAACGCGGATGACCAGATTGCTTTTTTGCTCAGTCGATTGATTGTCGCTCACGGAAATCCTCCCCGAATCGAACCCGTCGATGGTGTGCTGCGCCACCCTACCCCCGCCACGGAGCGCTCATTCTCTCTCGTTCGCCGAATTGCAGCAAGAGTGAAGAAGAAAATCGGGCCCGGCGGCCCTGGTGTTGAGTCGCTGCTCCGCGTCCTAATCTCACGGTGCGCTTCGCGCTACAAGGATTTGCGGTAATGGACGCAGCGATCCACCACTTCAAAACCCAGATGCTCGTGCACCCGATGCGAAAGATCGTTGTCGATCCAGGCATCGGACGCCATCTCGGTGCAGCCTTGCGCGCGAGCCCAATCTTCGGCCACCTGTAACAACTGTTTGCCGAGGCCGCGGCCGCGATGGCTCTGGACCAGGTACCAGCCCTCGACGTAGCCGACGGGATGGCGCACATCACAGCCGTCGGCGTGGGAGCGCAGGCTGACCTCCAGAAATCCGACAAGTGAAGTGTCGGCTGATTCGGCGACAAAGATTACGGTGGGCAGCGAGCTGACGGGCTTTCCGGCGAGCGTGGGAGCCAGTTCTTCGGCGTAATGCTCGGCCGGATTTTCGGGCCAGAGGGCGTGGAACAGGCGAGACAAAAGCTCGACGTCGGAGGAACGGGCGGGCCGGACGGCAAATTCGGACATGGATCCCATTTTAATCGTTTTCAAACGGAGCGGGGACGATGGAATGGTCCGAGGCAACTTGCTTTTGCGGTTTTCTTTTGGAGTATTCGGAAGTAACATCCCGGCACTGTCGGATCGACGATTGCTGCGACGCCGGCCAACGTCCCACACTTTCCGCAAAACCGAAAGGATGGGTGCCTGGAAAATCAACCGCGAGGTTCTCCACCTATGAGGAAATTTATCTTTGCATTCGCAATCGTAGCAACCGTGCTGATTGTATTTTTTGCCGGGCATACCGGTTTCGCGCTGCGAGTGGTGGCTGCGGCGCCAGCTCCTGCGCCGCAGGGCGGGCCGGTAATCTCCTGCAACTCGAATAACAACCGGCGCAATTTTTGCCCGGCGGATACGCGCGGCGGGGTGCGACTGGTGAACCAGCGCAGCAATTCGCCCTGCATATTCAACCAAACCTGGGGATTCGATGCGCGCAACGTGTGGGTGGACCGCGGCTGCCGCGCGGATTTTCAGGCCAGCTATTACGGGCCGGGAATTCCGAGTTTTCCGGGATATCCTCCGAGCGGCGGGACCTACAGCATTTACTGCTCGTCGGATAACGGGCGGCGAAATTTCTGCCCCACCGATACCAGCGGCGGCGTGTCGCTGGCGCGGCAGCGCAGCAATTCTCCGTGCGTCTTCGGTTCCAGCTGGGGCTGGGATCGTCGTGGAGTCTGGGTGGATCGCGGGTGCCGCGCGGACTTCACCATGGGTGGAAACAACTGGGCGCCGCCGAACCGGCCAGGCGTGACGGTGGTGAGCTGCTCCTCGGATGACATGCGGCGGAACAATTGCAACGTCAACACCAGCCGCGGCGTGCGGTTGATTCGGCAGCGCAGCAATTCGGATTGCATTTACGGGCAAACCTGGGGTTACACCCGGAATTTCATCTGGGTCGACCGCGGCTGCCGCGCCGATTTTGAAGTCGGCAACGGCCGCTAGATTTTTCACCGGCGCGATTGCTCGCGGCTTATGGCAAAGGGGAGCCGCGAGCGGTCGCGTTTTTTTGTGCCCGCGATTTATTGCGCGGCGGGCAGCGTGTAATCGAATTCGTAGGAATGTTTGCCGTCAGCGATGATCACCAGGAATCGGCCGCTGATGCCGGCCAGCTGGCCGGTGCCGGAGTCCGGAACCACAATGATATTTTGCAGCGGAGTGCCGCGGCTCAGCGTGGCGTTGTGCTGCAGGACGAAGCTACCGGTTTTACCGTTGAGCGTGCCGGTGACCCGCTCGATGGCCACGTAACCCGCTGAACCTTTCACCTCGGTGCCGGCGGTGAGCATGGTGCCTTTGGAGGTAGCTTCCAGGTCGCCGTGAAATTTTTTATCGAGCGACATGCGCCCGAGAGTGGAGCCATCGGCTTTGTCGGCTTCTCCCTGCGGTTCGACTTTCACTTCGAACGTTCCCTTGGCTTGAGTCACGTTTGCTCCTTTCTGGGTGGTGCCGGAATCGGATGAGGGCGACTGCGAAGATTGAGGATGGCCGCCGGATTTTCGTTGGCCGGCGGCGGTGGCACTGGATTCACTGGCGCGGAAACCTGAGATGGAGATTCCCGCGGCGTGCAGGGCGGAAGCCGCGATGCAAAGCGCCAAGCCGAGGGCAGCGGAAGTGTAGAGCGCAGCGGTGAACTTAGTGCGGCCCGGGACCGCTGCGTTTTGAGATTTGGCGCGAAAATATTTCTTCATTTTTTGTTCTGGCTCCGTTCTGTTTTTGATTTTTGTTTCGATGATGGCGTTTGCTTGAAATTCAAGATTGCGACGGCTTGGGCGTCTGCTCGGCCGGTAAAGCCGACGGCGCCGGGCTGGACCGGGCGTCGGCATCGTGATCGCCAGACGGGGGCGAGGCGTCGGCCCGCGATTTCAGCATGGCCAGCAGCACCCAGATTCCGCCAAAAAGGCCGTAAACGGCGGCGAGAACGTAATGTTTCTGCGCGAAATTAACAACGCCGGCCACGACACCCAGGATGCCCACCACGAAATAGAGGCCGATGGGGCCTTTCGATTTCATGTTTAGATTTTAACCGTCTTACCAACGTTTCAGCAACGACTCGCGCAAGAATCCGATTCGTTATTTCGCGACTTAGTGGGCGGCAGGTCACTTTCGGTGACGCCGTCATCCTGCCTGCCCTGACGCAGGAAGGGAGCGCAGCGAAGGATCTCAACCATTAGCGTGTGCGCGGCCGGATGATCGGGACGTGTTCGTCGCAGTGGTCATGGCGTGGAATCATGGCTGAGATCCTTCGTCGCCAAAGGCGCTCCTCAGGATGACGGCAACGACGGAGGCGGCGGCTCTCGCTGAATCCGCCTAGGCGGCGGGATTGGTGGTGAAGTCTTTTTAGCGTAGAGTGCGTCTAACTTCCCAAAATTCTGGCAGGGCTGTTCGGCTTGGCTATTCCGGCGATGCGAGGGCTTATGGGGACTTTGCTGAACGATTTGCGATATGCCGCGCGGATGATGGGCAAGAATCCGGGGTTCACGTTAATCGCGGTGATCACGCTGGCGCTGGGGATTGGCGCGAACACGGCGATTTTCACGGTGGTGAATGCGGTGCTGCTGCGGCCGCTGGGCTTTCACGATCCGGCGCGCCTCGTGATTGTCGCCGAAAAATCGCAGTACCCGACGATCAGCACTTCGTATGAAAACTATCTGGACTGGCGCGCGCAGAGCAATTCGTTTGAATCCATGGAAGGCACACGCGGGGCGACCATCGCGCTGACCGGAGCGGGCGATCCGGAGCGGCTGAATTCGCGCTACGCCACTGCGGGATTGTTTCCGCTCTTGGGCGTTGAGGCCGTGGCGGGGCGGACGTTTCGAGCGGAGGAAGACAGCGCGGGCGGGGCGCCGGTGGTGTTGCTGAGTTATGGATTGTGGCAACGACGTTTCGGCGGCACGGCGGACGCCGTGGGAAAATCGATCACACTGGATTCGCAGCCGTACACCATCGTGGGCGTGCTGCCCAAAGGTTTCGAACTGCTGCAGCCCGCCGACGTTTTTCTGCCGTTTACGCCCTGGGCCAAAACTCTCCCCGACGATCGCAACTGGCATCCTGGAATTATCGTGGTGGGTCGGCTGAAGGCCGGCGTGACACGCGAGCAAGCGCGCACCGAAATGGTGGGCATCACCAAACGGCTCGAAAACCAATATCCGGAATACAACACCGGCACCAGCGCCGACGTGGTGGGACTGCAGGATCGGCTGGTGCAGAACGTGCGGCCGGCGCTGCTTCTGCTGCTGGGCGCGGTCAGTTTTGTGCTGTTGATTGCCTGTGTGAACGTGGCCAATCTGCTGCTGGCGCGCGCGGCGTCACGCGGACGGGAAATCGCCATACGCACGTCGATGGGCGCCAGCCGCTGGCGCATCGTGCGCGGGCTGCTGACCGAAAGCGTGCTGATCGCAGTGACCGGCGGCGCGCTGGGATTGCTGGTGGCTTCGGCGGCGCTGGGACCGCTGCTGCACATGGCGGAGGGAAGCGTTCCGCAGATTTTTTCGGTGGGGTTGGACCGTTCGGTGCTGATGTTTACTTTGGCGGTGTCGATTTTGACCGGGCTGGTGTTCGGAATCGTGCCGGCCCTGCGCACCGGAAATATCGATCTGCGCGAAACTTTAAATGAAGGCTCACGCGGTTCGACCACCGGGCGCGGGCATCATCGGATTCTCGGCGCGCTGGTGGCGACGGAGATTGCGGTAGCGTTGCTGCTGCTGATTGGTTCGGGGTTGCTGTTGCGCAGCTTTTCGCGGCTGCAGGAGGTGTCGCCCGGATTCCAGCCGGACCATTTGTTGATAGCCGACCTGCCGCTTTCGCAAAACGCCTACGCCAAACCCGAACAGCGCTATGAATTTTTCGATCGCCTGGTGGAGCGCGCGAAGAGTTTGCCTGGAGTGAAATCGGCGGGCGCGGCATCGTTCTTGCCGGTGAGCGGTGGCGGCAGCTTGATCCAGTTCAATATCGAAGGGCGCCCCCCAAAAACGCCGCACGACTATGTGGCAGCGGGGTATCGCACGGTGACGCCGCAATATATGGAAACGATGAGCGTGCCGCTGCTGCAGGGGCGCAACATCGCGGCGGGCGACGTGGAGAAAGCTCCGGCGGTGGTAGTGATCAACGCGAGCATGGCGCGAACATATTTTCCTGGCGAAAATCCTCTGGGCCGCCGGATGCAAATCGGGGCGACTCCGGATAAAGAAGTGCCGTACATGGAAATCGTCGGCGTCGTCGGGGATGTGCTGCAGGGACTCGACAGCGAGGCGAAAGCGGAAATGTATTTGCCGTACCGTCAGGCGGACACGCTGCTGCCGGTGTTTCAGCTTTCGGTGGTGCTGCGCACCTCGGGCGATCCAAAATTGCAGGCTGCGGCGCTGCGCAGCGCGGTGAGCGAAATCGACCCGAACCAGCCGGTGGTGAAGATTCGCACCATGCAGGAAAATATGGCCAGCAGCGTGACCGAGCCGCGTTTTCGCACCTGGCTGATCGGGATTTTCGCCAGCCTGGCATTGGTGCTGGCGGCGGTGGGAATTTACGGAGTGATGTCCTATTCAGTGAACCAGCGCACCAATGAAATTGGGATTCGGGTCACGCTGGGCGCGCAGCCGAACGATGTGTTTCGCATTGTGGTCGGCGAAGGATTGCGTCTCGCGCTGATTGGCGTAGGCGCGGGGCTGGTTGGCGCGCTGCTCGCCACGCGGGTGTTGCGCACTTTTTTGTATGGGGTCAGCGCGATCGATCCGGTGACGTTTGCGGTCACGGCGGCGCTGCTGACGTTGGTGGCGGTCGCCGCGTGTTATTTTCCGGCGCGGCGCGCCACGCGCGTGGACCCCATGGTGGCGCTGCGCTACGAATAGCGTACGGCAAGTCGTTACATTTCAATGAAAATCTGAAGAATGACTCGTGTGTCCGGAAACGCGACGGATGGTCCCACGACTGGACATGGCCGGCCTACCAGTTTTTTCTGATTCTTCCTAAATGCTGCAAATACCATGCTTATTCGGTTAGAGTGCTGGCTGGGGAAGTGCGTTTGTAATCGCGCAGCGATCGGGACTTCGGGGAGGAGCGCGGCGGATGTAGCCTGGGGCGGCCATGGTGCACGAAATTGACAATTCGAATCGGGGCGGAAACATTGGGCGCGGTACGAACGTAAATAATGATGTGAACGCGACTAGCCAATCGACCAATCAACCAGCGGCCGGCTTTGCGGAGAATGCGGCGCCGATTTTGCAGCCGCGGATTCTGATCGCGGACGATCAGCCCGACGTGCTCGAAGCGCTGCGCGTACTGCTGAAGGGTCACGGATATAAATGCGAGCTGGCGTCCTCACCGGCGGCGATTATCGATGCGATTACGGCGCGCGAATTCGATTTGATTCTGATGGATTTGAATTACGCGCGGGATACGACCTCCGGGCGAGAAGGTTTGGACGTGCTGGCGCGGGTGCGGGAATCGGCGAATGAAGCGTCAATCGTGGTCATGACCGGATGGGCCACGGTGAATCTGGCAGTGGAAGTGATGCAGCGCGGCGTCGGGGATTTTGTGGAGAAACCCTGGAGCAACGTGAAGCTGCTGCAGATTCTGCGCGAACAGATGGAGCTGGGACGCGTGCGGCGCAAGGCGCGCGAAGATGCGGCGGGGGAATCACTCGAGCACCACAAAATCAAAGCGCAATATGACCGTCAGGCGCGGGAAATGGAAGAGGCGAGGGCCATCCAGCAGGGATTTTTGCCGAAGACCATTCCGCAGATGGCCGGATACGAAATTGCGGCCACCTGGCAGCCGGCGCGGATTGTGGGCGGCGATTATTTCGACGTGATCGCCTTTGGCGCGGACTCGATGGGACTGTGCATCGCGGACGTCGCGGGCAAAGGTATGCCGGCGGCGATGCTGATGTCGAATCTGCAGGCGGCGGTGCGCGGCCTGGCTTCGCGGGAGATTACGCCGGACGATTTGTGCACGCGGCTGAACGTGTTGATTCACCAAAACATTCTGAGCGACCGGTTCGTCACGTTTTTTTACGCGCGCTTGGATGGAACGTCGGGCGAACTGCATTACGCCAACGCGGGCCACAACGCGCCGGTGCTGCTGCGTGGCGACGGGTCGTACGAGCGGCTGGACGCCGGCGGCGGAGTGCTGGGCGTGTTTCCGAACCAGGCCTACCTGATGGGCGCGACCACCTTGCAGCGCGGAGATCGAGTGGTTTTTTATACCGACGGCGTGACCGAGGCCAGCGTGCCGAACGGCGAGGAATTTGGCGACGGCCGGTTGCTGCGGCTGCTGGAAGAGTGCTGCGGGAAATCCGCGGCGGAGCTGCAGGATTGCATTTTGAGCGCGGCGGGAACTTTCAGTGAAGGGAATTGGCACGACGACGCGACCGTGATGGTGGTGGCCGTAGCCTGACGCTTTGTTGTTTTACTCCTTTTGCCCGCCTGACGCAGGATAAAACGCCAGGCGGGCAGGCTTGCTCTCACGGAATCGAAGGATCGCCGGTGTCCGAGGTGCGCGATTCGGATTCGCGGATGCGCGAGCTGCGAAAGCCGGAATTGCGTTCGTCGTCATCGAGATCTTTCTTGCGCTTTTCCGGGCCCTTCTTGGGGTCGGGCACGGGCATATCGCGTTTGTCCTTTTTTTCCATGCTGTCCGGTCTGCTGGCCATTGCTGCCTCCTACGAAAACCTTTCACGTTTTGAAAACCTTCTAAGTGCGGCCCCGCTGGCGAGGTCCGCGTGCAACTCCACCTTAGAAAACGAGAGGGGGTCGCGCTATCCCTGGAATGCTGTAAGGAGGAACCTTGTGGCTGGCCGAGCTACGACCGGCGGCTGAGCAAGGGTAAGTCGTTGGTTTCAAGTGACTCTCAGGAAATTGGCGCGCACAATGCAGTACAAAGTCTGCGGAAGTCACCGTATGATTCGGCGCAAGCCTGATTTGTCGAACAAATTCTTCGCCGTAGAAACCTAGGCCATCGACGCGCGCGAGACTTCCACTTCGCGGTGCAGGGGACGCAATAGATGGAACTGAAAATTGCCGCGGTGCCGCAGGGTTCGCTGCATAAATACTGGAAGGCCATGCAGGCGGGCGCCGAAAGAGCGGTGCGGGACCTGCAGCCGCAGGGTCTGACGGTGAATTTCATGTGGAAGGCGCCGTTGCGCGAGGACGACCGCCAGGAACAGACGAAAATTCTGGAAACGGTGCTGCGCCAACACGTGGATGGAATTATTCTGGCGCCGTTTGACAGCCGCACCTTTGTGCCGCTGGTGGAAAGCGCCGCGGCGGAGAAGATTCCCACGGTGATCGTGGATTCGGCGCTGGATTCGACCAAGATTCTGAGTTTCATCGCCACGGACAATTTAAAAGCGGGCGCGCTGGCCGCCGACCGCATGGGCGAAGTGCTCGGCGGGCGCGGAAAAGTTTTGCTGCTGCGGTATCAAGAGGGTTCGGCCAGCACGGCGGAACGCGAAGAGGGATTTCGCAAACGGCTGGGGCACTATCCGGAAATCAAAGTGCTTCTCTCGGAGGAATACGCCGGGGCCACGCGGGCCACGGCCAAATCCGCTTCGGAAAAATTGCTGGGGCGGCATGCGAGCGACCTCGCCGGGGTGTTCACGCCCAACGAATCTTCCACGGCCGGCATGGTGATGGCGCTCTCCGGGATGGAACTTTCCAGCCGCATCGCCCATGTGGGATTCGATACTTCCGATTTGTATTTCGACATGCTGCGTTCGAACCGGCTGAAGGGCTT